>Ga0180438_10002557_pt1 | contig 29416 bp, 21 predicted proteins | sample SS_ome_12_FD_132455 | JGI IMG/M metagenome (GOLD analysis project Ga0180438, IMG submission 132455) | Hypersaline lake sediment archaeal communities from the Salton Sea, California, USA - SS_3_D_2 metaG | ecosystem: Environmental > Aquatic > Non-marine Saline and Alkaline > Hypersaline >...
AACCTATAATCGAAGTCGCCGGCGGATTGATATTCCATTGAGTGTACCTGGAGCGGAAGTAAGACTTCCGTCAATTCCTCAGATCAAAATTGGATGGCGCCTGTTTTCACTTCTTCTGGTTTTTTTATCTGGCTTTCTAATTTACGAATTCTGGAATTCCAAAGAATATATGATGGATATCGCTGAAGTGGTTGGGTTGAAATATATCACCAGCAGGGAGGTGAATTCATTTCTTGCCGTTCAGGGTAAACCGGTGTTTATGCTGAATCCAATATCTATCAAGCAAGACCTTCTGGATACATATCCAGAATTTTCAGATGTCTCGGTTAAGGTCGAATTCCCCAACAAATTAAAAATTGATGTTGTTGAAAGAGCACCTGTACTGGTGTGGAATTACAACGGTTTAAATATGTTAATTGCAGAGGATGGCTCTGCATATCCGCAGAGAGATGAAAATTTAGATATCAATCAATTTCCATTTATCAGGTCAGATACGAATCCATCGGACGTGTCAGGTATTGCCAGGGATATTACCATTCCAATCGGAATAAATCCGAACCAGCTGGAGTTTTCCCCTGGTACTTTGAACTCGGGATTGGAAAAAAGCGAGATTCTATTGTCAGCAGAACTGGTATCTGCGATTCAATTTCTCAGCGATTATGTTCCAGATCGTGCAGAACTTATTTACGATGAAGTACACGGACTGATGTGGGAAGATCAGCGTGGATGGGATGTCTTTTTTGGAGATCCTGAAAGTATTGAATTAAAAATCTTAGTATATAAGGCATTGTTTAATCATTTAAAAAGCGAAGGCTTACAACCAGAAATCATAAGTATAGAGTCTCCGCACAACCCGTACTACCGGTTGGAAGAATAACGGAAAGAGTGAGAGTGCATAATGGATGAGAGAGTTTTAGCAGGAATTGACGTTGGTACAACGAAAATATGTACACTTATCGCCAAAGAAGAATCGCCCGGACAATTACGCCTGCTCGGTTCTGGAATCGAGAACTCCCGGGGTTTGCGCAAGGGGGTTGTTGTGGATCTGGAGGCTTCAACAAGCGCGATTATGCATTCGATTGACCAGGCTGAGAGAGCGTCGGGAATAGAAATATCCTCAGCATTGGTCAGTTTAGCTGGTTCGGATGTTAATTCAGTAAACAGCCGGGGCGCGGTAGGGGTTGCTAATGGCATTGTCGACCCTTACGATGTAGACCGGGCAGTGGATTCAGCCCGGTCTATACCTCTTCCTCACAACCAAGAAGTAGTACAAGTAATTGCTCGTGGATTCAGCCTGGACGGCCAGGAGGGAATAAAGTCGCCGATAAATATGCATGCTTATCGTCTAGAGGTAGAAACGCATATCATATCTGCGAGCACTGCAAGTGTGGAAAATTTGAGGCAATGTGTTGAAGATACCGGCATTCAAATTTCCCGGTTAGTAATGAATCCACTGGCAGCTGCAGAAGAAGTATTGACTGATACTGAAAGGGAAATGGGTGTTGTGGTATGTGATATTGGAGGTGGTACCACTGACCTGGCCATCTTTGTGGACGGCAATGTATGGCACACAGCTGTAATCCCAGTTGGCGGGAATTATATTACATCAGATATCGCCCATGGATTAAGGATACCCATATCCCAGGCTGAGGAGATTAAGCTCCAGCATGGTAGTGCCTTAAGCGACTTAACGAACCCGAACCAATTTTTTCATATTCGAGTGATAAGTGAGAATGAACCTAAGCAGGTTGCAATGGGGGATTTAGTCCATATAATTTCCGCCCGCGTAGAGGAAATTTTCAGCATGGTTTATCAGGAAATTAAAAGATCCGGGTATGACGGTTTGTTTCCTGCCGGCATGGTATTAACCGGAGGTTCCAGCCTGTTGCAGGGAACCAGTGAAATTGCCAGTAAAGTGATGGGTCTTCCTGTTCGGATAGGATCACCAACGAGCATTCTGGGTATGGAAAAAGAACTATTATCTCCGGCTTACACAACTAGTGTCGGTTTGTTACGGTGGGCTCTTCTTATGCAGGAATTAATTACTAATCCGAAAAAGAATGGAAGACAGTCCTCAAAGCCATTAAGAGGTATTGGGATTGATTGGATAACAGTGAAAAAGATTATCGAACGGATGTTGCCCTGAAGCACTGGAATTATTTTATTAATTATTGGTAATAATTCAAAATTGAGAGCGAATTAAAGAGAGGAGGAAGATATGTCAAATCAAATAACTGCAAATCCTACCCACGTTGAATCATTTGCTCGCATCAAGGTTATTGGAATAGGGGGAGGCGGCTGTAATGCAGTCGACCGGATGATAGATGAGGGCATGCAAGGTGTTGAATTCGTGGCGGTCAATACGGATGCACAGGCTTTGCTTTTATCAAAAGCACAGATCCGTGTCCGGATTGGTTCAAAACTGACCAGAGGATTGGGTTCAGGCGGAGACCCGGAAATAGGCCGGAAAGCTACCGAGGAATCTGCTGAAGAGCTCTATGAAGTACTCAAAGGGTCAGATATGGTGTTCATTACCGGCGGAATGGGTGGGGGTACCGGAACTGGCGGTTCACCTGTTGTCGCCCAGATTGCTAAAGAACTGGGTGCGTTGACAATTGGGGTCGTGACACGACCATTTACTTTTGAGGGTGCCCGGCGTATCCAGGCAGCGGAAACCGGAATTACCAAGCTGAAAGAGCGGGCTGATACTCTAATCGTAATCCCAAATGACCGGTTGCTCCAAATTGTTGATAAGCGATATAACTTACAACAAGCGTTTCGAATGGCTGATGATGTCCTAAGACAGGGTGTGCAGGGGATTTCTGAATTGATTACCATCCCGGGATTAATCAACCTGGATTTTGCCGATGTGAGAACTATTATGTCTGAAGGTGGCGCAGCATTAATGGCAGTAGGTAACGCCGATGGTGAGGATGCTGCTCGGGTAGCAGCAGAGCAGGCCATTTCAAATCAACTATTAGATATTACAATCGACGGCGCCAGAGGTGTTTTATTCAACGTTACTGGAGGCTCTGAGTTGAGGCTCCATGATGTTAACCAGGCTGCCGCTATCATTAAAGAGACTGCTCATCCTGATGTAAACCTGATCTTTGGAGCTGTAATTGATCCTGAAATGAAAGATTCAGTTCGGATTACGGTAATCGCAACTGGTTTTGAGCGACCAGGAGCTCCAGGCCATATGATTGAACATCCTTTAAGCGATAATGTTAGCCTGGAGCAACCAGCTGCAATTGATGAAGGCGAACAAAGTATCCGGAAAGATACAAATAAATATCAACCTCGTCTCTATGATTTAGATGATTTCGATATTCCAGCCTTTATCCGTAATAGCGATCGTTACAACGGAAAAGATTTTAAGTAGATGGATAGTGTTCCTTCGGTTAAAATTGATAATTTGGCTTCCTGCCGGTGATGACAATTGAACGGGTGTTCAAATTGGTTAAATTTCAATCGCTTGATTATATAGGCATTTGATATCAAACTTCCTCCGAGACAATGATTAATTTGATGGTATAGGTGTGAAAATATTTCCTCCAAATTATGTCAAGCGACTGACAGCCAAACATTTATTTTTCCTTGCATATGCCTTCGCGCCAGGAAATGGTAACCTTCATACCGGGTCTAGATATTTAATATGGACCTGGTATGAAGGAATGCCGGATATCAAGTTCATTTTTTAAGCTCGAAACTATACAGTCTTCAAGAAAATAAAATTTTAAGATAAATATGGTGCAATTCGCTTGTCATGACTGCACAGGTATGCTAGAATGCAAAACCCTTTCACCCACAGATATGGGGGCATCAGTTTGTTGCCCCCATTGGTGGCGGGGACATTTGTTCTAAATCAAGGGAATCTAATGCGTTGTCCTTATTGCAAAGAGCAAAAATCCCGGGTAGTTGATACTACCCATGATTTGCGAGGGGGAATACGCCGCCGCCGGGAATGTGAAAACTGCGGACAGCGCTACAGCACTTACGAACGACCGATTCTAGCAACGCCTTTAATCGTGAAGATCGATGGCACTCGAGAGAGATTTGATCAGGATAAACTCATCCATGGAATTCGGATTGCATGTGCCAAACGACCGGTTCCTGCCGAAGATATTGACCGATTAGTGGGTGAGATTGAAGCCAAATTACAAGCAATGGGCAAAGCTGAAGTATCTTCCAGGATTGTAGGCGATATAGTGATTGAAGGATTAAAAAAATTAGACCAGGTCGCTTATATTCGATTTGCCATCGTTTATCTTGGTTTGGATGATTTGCATGCAGTGCGAAACGAAATAGACCGGCTTCTTCTAAGTTAGAATCAACGGCTTTAATAAAGCTGTTTAACCTTAACCGGTATATCCTCTTTTTGAATTTATAGTTATGAAGGGAAAGGTATCATGGTAACAGAGATTACAACTCGCAAGCAGCAAACTGGATTGATAAATACACCTCCCTTACCTGTAAGTATTAAAAAACCGATTGAACTTTCAGAAAATTCAAAGAAAGTTTTGGAAAAACGGTATTTACGGCGTGGTAAAGATGGTAAACCGGTTGAATCAATTGAAGAAATGTTCTGGAGGATTGCATACCATATTGCATCAAAGGAATCAAATTGGGAAAAGGAAGTACTCCAACGAGCGAAGAAATTCTATGATTTGTTGTCCGAAAGACGGTTTTTTCCGAATTCCCCAACTTTCACTGGCGCTGGTACTCCTTTAGGACAACTTGCTGCCTGTTTCGTTTTGCCTGTAAACGATGATATGGGGCGTGATTCAGCTGGTATATTCCAAACATTGCGTGATGCAGCCTTAATTCAGCAAACAGGCGGAGGAAATGGATTTTCTTTTTCTAGATTAAGACCAAAAGGAACTCTGGTGAAAACTTCTGCTGGACAGGCAACCGGCCCGGTGGGATTTTTACGAGTTTATGATGTTGCTTTCGGTGAAATAGCACAGGGAGGGACTCGCAGAGGTGCAAATATGGCGGTTCTACGTGTCGATCATCCCGACATCGAAGAGTTCATCTCATGCAAAGACAATGAGTATGCAATTACCAATTTTAATATTTCAGTTGGGATAACTGATGCATTCATGGAAGCAGTGAGAAATGATGCTATGTGGCCTCTGCGATTTCCCGACGTTGAATCAAAAGAATATAAAGGTTTTGAGGGCACTCTCGAACAGGCCGAGGCAGCTGGAATTCCTATCAAAGTTTACAAGGTTGTTAAAGCCCTTGACTTATTTGAGAAGATAGTGCGCCATGCTCACCATAACGGAGAACCAGGAGTACTGTTTCTTGATACTGCCAATAAAGATAACCCGGTCCCACGACTTTACCGGCTTGAAGCAACAAATCCATGCGGCGAACAGTGGTTGGGTCCATATGAAAACTGCTGCCTTGGTTCTGTCAATCTTGCTCAACACGTTAAGGAAGATGGCGGCGTGGATTGGGAAAAATTACAATCCAGTGTCCAACTTGCAACAATATTCCTGGATGATGTTATAGAAGCGAATACATATGTTCCGGCAGTGCCTCAATTGCAGGAGGCGGCTTTTAATAATCGAAGAATTGGATTGGGAATTATGGGTTTGGGGGACCTAATGTACCATTCAGGCATCCGGTATGGATCTGATGTTGGTCAGGAATTTGCTTCTCAGGTGATGGAATTTGTCCGTTACCATACGATGTTAACCAGTATTGATCTGGCTGAGAAGAGGGGACCCTTTCCAATGATCGGCGAAAGCATTTATGACCCGGAAAATATGGTTTGGCAACCCCCTTTGCCGCTATTGCTCTATGAAAATGATTTTGGCAGACCAGAAATAAGATGGGATAAGGTTATTGATGGAATTTCTTCTCATGGTATCAGGAATTCTGCCCAAACGACAATCGCTCCAACGGGGACAATTGCGACAGTCGCGGGATGTGAAGGTTATGGTTGCGAACCTGTTTTTGCGCTAGCATATTACCGGCATGTAGAAGACAAAGGCAATGATTTGAAACTTACTTATACGAGTCCTTTATTTGAACAAGCACTCAGAAAGGAAGATTTACCTGATGAATTGCATGACAGAATAATCTCACAGGTTCTGGAATCTGGTAGCTGTCAGGAGATTGAGGTTGTACCAGAACATATTCGACATACTTTTGTTGTATCACAGGATATACCTGCTGAAGATCATGTTCGAATGCAGGCAGTTCTACAGGCTTTTGTTGACAATTCGCTTTCAAAAACAATTAATTTCCCGGAGGATGCCAAGGTTGAAGATGTCGCCCATACATACAACCTTGCATGGGAACTGGGATGTAAAGGAATTACGGTTTATGTAACGGGTTCCAGGAAAAAGGTTGTACTGGAAACAAAAACGACATCCGAAAAGAAATATGCCCCCACCAAACTGGCTTACATTTCATCTGATACGGTAACGGAAGAATGGCACGATATTAAAAAACCGCGCCCAAGACATCTAAGGGGTCAAACATATAATGTGAGCACACCATTAGGTAAAGCCTTCGTGACAATCAATGTGAATGGGGAGAACCAGCCATTCGAAGTTTTTATTAATACCGCAAAGGCTGGCTCAGATACGGCCGCAGTCTCAGAAGCAATCGGCAGATTAATTTCGTATATACTTCGATTGACTTCACCGATACAACCGCATGAGAGGTTGAAAGAAGTTTGGCGACAGCTTTCTGGAATTGGTGGTGGACGATCACTCGGATTTGGGCCGAATCGAGTCCGTTCTTTGCCCGATGGTGTCGCCAGAATTATTGCAGAATTTCTTGAAGAAAGTAATGTCTTATCAACAACGACCGAGAAAATCAGGGACGAAGCAGAACCAAAAGGCAATGGTGATCGCCTGCGTTCAGAGAACGCATTGGCAATTGCACATGAAGAGGGAATTCTTGACCAATCTCGAATTGGTGACTTGTGTCCGGATTGTGGTCAGGCTGCTCTGGTGAGTGAAGAAGGTTGTTGCAAGTGCTACTCATGTGGCTACAGTGAATGTTAATTTATTTCTTTATGAGATGCTCTATTTACAGACTTGAAAATATTTATCTTTGTGATTCTTAATGACTAAAAGATTAATTCTTGTTGCCGGGAATATCGGCGCGGGGAAAACTTCTCTTACAGAACGCCTGGGTATGCGTTTGAATTGGCGGACAGCTTTTGAGTCAGTCGCTGATAATCCTTACCTGCCAGATTTTTACAGTGATATGAAAGGCTGGTCGTTTCATCTGCAGGTGTTTTTTCTGGGGCACCGGGCAGAACAATATCTGGAATTATCAAAATCTCCCCAATCCACAATCCTTGACCGCAGTATTTATGAAGATGCCCACATATTTGCAAGGGCGCTGCACCATCTTGGGAATATCAATGAGCGTGATTATTATTCTTACCGGCGGATATTTGATCTCGTTGTAAATAATCTCCCGGCGCCGGATTTGCTTATCTTTTTAAACGCGCCTGTGCCGGTATTGTTGGAACGTATCCAAAAACGTGGGCGTGATATTGAAGGTGGAATTACTGAAGAATATTTATCTTTGTTGGAGACGTATTACCAGGACTGGCTGGAGACTTTTGATATTTGCCCGGTATTGACGATAAGAACGGATGATTTGGATTTTGTTCATAAAGCCCGCCACCTGGACATCGTTGTCCAGATTATTCAAGAGAAATTAGCGGGAAAAGAAGAAATAGTATTTCCGGAGAGTTGAAAGTTCTACGATTTTTACTATCGATAAATTATTTGCACTTACATTTGGATAGATTTTTCGGGTTGGATCACAAAGCCTTCTGGAATTCTGAACGAAACCTATTGGATAATTTCCCTTAAGATTGAACAAACATACTCAACCTGATGTTCTTCCATTATAGATGAAAAAGGAAGGGCCAGGGATCGATTTCCAATATCCTCGGTGATTGGGAAATCTCCTGTTTTGTAACCAAATTTTTCAACCATATAAGGCTGCAGGTGAATAGGAATGAAGTATGGTCGGGAGGGGATACCGCGCTTGCCCAGTTCTTTTGAGATTTGGGCCCGGTTCAGTTCCCCGCTTAACCGGATGACGTAAACAAACCAGGTTGCGCGGGTCGTGGCCGGAGCAAGAAAAGGAATTTCTACCCCCTCTAAATCCGATAGTCTCTGGTTGTACCAGTTCGCTGCTCGTTCGCGTTTTTTGAGAAGTTCATTCAATCTGGCAACCTGAACCCTTCCGAGTGCAGCGCTCATTTCATCTAAGCGATAGTTGTATCCAAGGTATTTGTGGTTCAACCACATGTCCCCGGCTGCTCTTCCCTGGTTGCGTAATGCTATCATCAGTGATGCACTGTCATCATCGTTTGTTATGATTGCCCCGCCCTCACCCGTTGTTATCTGTTTGTTGGGATAGAACCCAAACACTCCAAAATCTCCCAGTGTGCCAGCTTTTTTATTCCTGTATTCAGCGCCAAGAGATTCACAAGAGTCTTCAATAATTTTAATACCTGTATTCTGGGTGAAATTCTTTAAGCGATCATAATCTGCGGGTTGTCCAAAAACATCCACAACTAGAATCGCACGGATTTTTTTCTTCTTACTCCAGCCTTTTCGGGGAAACCAGCGATCAGGAATGTAACCAAGATTGGAATAAGCCTTCAAAATTTCTTCCATCAGGTCCATATCCATATTTCCGGTCTTGCTTTCAATATCAACATAGATCGGAACGGCATTTTCATAAAGAATTACATTTGTTGAAGCGACGAATGAGAACGGCGTAGTGATTACAATATCATCCCTGGAAACTTTTGCTGCCCGGATACATAAATGCAGGCCAGCTGTACCCGAACTCACTGCAATTGCATTTCTTGAACCCGTGTAAGCACGAAATTCTTTTTCAAACGCTTCAATTTCCTTACCCATGCTCAAATACGGCGTTTGGAGCACAGAATTAACAGCTTGTCTTTCCTCTTCGGAAATATCCGGTGAAGACATTGGTATGTCTATTTTCTGTTTCATACCTGACTCCAATAGCTCAAGTTAGTATATTTGGAAATTATCCCTCTGGCCAACGGGTTCCTGCCCGTACGATAGTTTTCGGGGGAACATCACCTTTAATAGTAGCCCCATTTCCGATACGCGCTGATTCCCCTATCAGCACACCCAGGTTCACAGTCACTCCCATTCCAATTAGAGCCTGGTTGCCTACCTTAACCCCACCGGCCAAAATAGTTCCTGGAGAGATATTGACCTGTTCCCCCAACACACAATCATGCGAAATTATTGATCCAGTGTTTATTAAGCAGCCAAAACCAATCCGTACTTCCGTTCCAATATAAGAATTTGCAAAAACCTGGATACCGGATTCAATTATTGCGCTCTGTTCAATAATCGCTGTCGGATGAATAACAGTTGGGATTGAAAAATCTGCCTTATTGAGTGTTTCGAAAACTTTGGATCTAATTATTACATCTCCAATTCCTCCAACAGCATTAACAGCCTGGTAGATCCCCTTCTTCTTAAGTTCTTCTAAATGATTACTGCTGCCTAATACAGGAATATTTAATATTCGAATACCCGGTTCAATGCCGTCGTCGATGATGCCAATAATTAGATATCCACCTATTGATTGAATAAGTTCGATTATTGTTTTACCAAGACCACCGCCACCATAAATAACGATTGTTTTCGAGCGTTCACCTTCGGGGATATTTAATTGAGATATTAAATCCATTCCTTGATTAAATTTTTCCTGCGAACCCTCGCGGATTTGGAAAAAGTCGATAAGAAATTCACGAGTTATCAACTTGTCTTTTGGGAGGATATCCAGGTTAATCCCATTTTCTCTTGCTGTTTCAAGAGCGGGCATGGTGATTCTTAAACCCTGTGGAATTTTGTCATCGAAATCTGGCAGTATGGTGCCTGTCATCCGGCGAGTTATTGATTTATCGAAAGATTCTGGCATCCAATTTGGGTTGTCTGCGATATAGCATAAAATATCTCCAGCAGAAGCAATATTACCTTCCTTAAATTGTAAATGCAGGATATACCCATTTCGATCAGCTTCAATATCTGCTGTTGATTTTGTATTCTCAATGCTGCAGATCGGCTGTCCGGGTTGAACGTGCTGACCTTCAGCAATATGGATAGCGGATATTGATACTTCTCGTTCATTTGGGTTCAATAATGGGATATAAATCGTTGATGCTTCTTCCACTTATGCTTTCCTTAGAGATGATTTCTCTTGTTGTAAGCTATTTCAAGAGCTGTCCTTTTTATGCTTTCTTTACCTGGCAGCAATGCGGATTCAAGAGGCTCGCTTCCAGGGATAGGGTATTCCAGCGCTGCTAACCTGCGCACTGCACTGAGTTCGGATATAAGGATTTCACTCACCCGGGATAGGATTTCAGCTCCCCAACCCAGGCTTAATGTCCCTTCTTCAACGAGGAGTAATTTACCTGTTAACCGGCAGCTTGAAAGAACAGCATCAATATTCCAGGGTACCAACTGGGTTGGAACGACCAGCTCGCAGAACAATTCATGTTTATAAGCAAGTTCATGAATCACCTGTAGGACTATCTCCGCCATATAACCATAAGCGGCTATTGACAGTGTGGGTTCAGGCGCATTGTTTATCCGGATCAAATATGTGGGTGGGCTGTATTCGGAAGTTATCCCATTATTCTTTGTTGAGTCAGAGCGAGTTTTGTTTTTGGGATTAAATGTTTTGATACTGTGATCGCCCTTTTCTGAAACGGAATGCACTGTTTGCAGGTACAGTAGCTTATTTTCGATAAAAAGAACCGGATCTTCAAAATCTTTAATCGCCCGGGCTAATAAATCACCCGGTTCACCAATTGAACAGGGAGCGAGCACATTGAGCCCAGGGACACCTAGCAGGAGTTTTTCCAGGGTTTGACTGTGAGTGGGGCCATACCCGCGCCTCCCACCCATAGGAGTGCGTATGACCAGAGGTACATTCACCTGGTCGTTATACATCCAGCGGAATTTAACGGCATGGTTGATGATCTGGTCAGCAGCCAATGTAATAAAATCCCCAAACATAATTTCGACAACCGGCAGCAAGCCTCGCAGGGCCATGCCGGTAGCAAATCCAACTATTCCTGCCTCGGATATAGGCGATGAAATTACCTGGTCCGGGTATTCTGTTGATAGTCCTCGCGTGACCTTAAATGCGCCCCCGTAAGGGTCGAGTATATCCTCTCCGATGACGATGATTCGATTATCACTCGCAAGGAGTCTATGAAGGGATTGGTTAAGTGATTCAAGTACAGTTGTCATATAAATAAGACCGAATAACAGGTTCCATACTGGACGAAATGACCTGAACAGATTGTTTCGACACGAATATAATTGTTGATTTTCTATCCAAATACTTCCTCGGGATTTGGGTATGGATCTTCAAAAGCTTGATTAAAAGAATGCCGGATTTTTTTATCGATTTCTCCCTCAATTGTCTCTCTAATTTCATGTTCAAGGCGGGCACCCTGGATAATAACAGGATCACGACTGCGGCGCATGTTCAAAATCTCCGATTTGTCACGCGTGTCATCGCCTTTCGAATGCGGACCAAATCTGCATGTATGGATAATTAATGCACCTGGTGTGCTTTTTGACCTCACTCTGGATATTTGTTTATTTGCAACAGCCTGAATTTTCTCTACATCGCTTGTATCAATTTCTTCGGTATGGATGCCAAAGGAACTGAAACGCAGCGCAATATCTCCTGCTACAGCAAGCTTTATCGGAGTAGTCTGGGCAATGTGATTGTTCTCGAGCACAAAGAGGATTGGCGCATTCCAGAGCGAGGACATATTCAGTGTCTCGTATACTACTCCTTCTCCCAGAGTTCCATCCCCAATAAAGACGAGAACAATTGTGTTATTCCCTTTATATTTCTCAGCTAAAGCCATTCCTGCAGCGATTGGTGTTATTCCTCCTTGTATGCCATTAGAATAAAAATTCCTCCAGCATAAGTGCTGTGATCCTCCTCGTCCAGCGACAACGCCGGTCGACTTTCCCATTAATTCAGCGAAGAGTCCACGGATATCACCACCGTATGCAATAAAATGCCCGTGACTGCGGTGATTGCTTACGACAATATCATTTTTATTAATATTAGAAATCACCCCTACTGCATTAGCCTCCTGTCCGAGGTAAGAGTGGGTAGTTCCGAAGAAAATGCCCTTGGAATATTGTTCCAACACCGTTTCTTCGAAACGACGGATAAGCAGTAATCGTTTATATAGTGCCGCTTCCGTTAGCATGTCGCCGGAGTATAGCATAAATACTTTCCCAGATTATGACTCTTTACGGTTAGTTACCGGTGTTATTTCCTGTAAATTTTTCTGAAGTTGCATGCCCAGGTTGGCTGATTCCCTCTCTTTTTATCACTTTCCAAAATGTAATGACAAGAATTTTAATATCCAGCCAGAAAGACCAATTGTCGATATACCAGATATCAAACCGGAATTTATCCTCCCAGGTCAGGATATTCCTACCGTTTATTTGTGCCCAGCCCGTTATTCCCGGCAATGCTTCATGCCGCTTCCTTTGTGTTTCTGAATATCTGTCCAGGTATTCCATCAAAAGTGGTCTGGGGCCAACAAAACTCATTTCGCCGCGGATAATATTTAGCATTTCTGGAAGTTCATCCAGACTGAATGTTCTTAGAAATTTCCCAAATGAAGTGATGCGGTTTTTATCTGGCAGCAAATTACCATGCTTATCACGTTTTTCTGACATGGTTCTAAATTTGTATATCCAGAAAGGCTTTTCCTTGTAGCCGGGTCTTTTCTGTTTAAAGAAAATTGGGTCTCCTATTTTGATCCAAACCAGAATTGAAATAATCAACAGGATCGGGGAAATTAAGATTAGACCACCTGAAGCAAAAATCAAGTCGAAAGTTCTTTTAGAAAATGGTACTCCAGCGGGAAACATATATCAATAATTGAATCTCGAGAGAATCTGTTGGTTATTCATAGTTAATGTTTAATTGTAATTTAACGTATATATTCTGCTCAATTGATTTAATATCTGATGCAGATCGTACTGCCAATCCGTAGAATTATTATAGGGCATCCATAGTGCAGTTTTACCGATGCGGACCCGTCCTCCCAGATCAGGCAAATTATCAGGCACTTCATCCTCGGGAAAGCGCAACACAATTTGGCCGTTTTCGGTTGTGATTGACGAAAATCCAATTTTCTCGGACATCAATTTGATCTCAATTTGAAAGAAGAGGTTTTTTACCAGATCTGGGGGTTCTCCGAACCGGTCAATGAATTCTTCGAACATATTCTTCACATCGTTAATTACCCTGATCTCAGCCAGCCGGCGGTACAACCCCAGTCGTATCGTTTTGTCCGGTATATATTCTTCTGGAATACTGATTGGCAATGGTAGGTCTACATTGGTCGAGAACAATCGTGTTTCTTGAATTGCATCTTCCAAATTTGGTGGTAATTCTCGACCAGAACGAATTCTCCGGACTGCATTCGCAAGCAATTGGGTGTACAGATTGAATCCAACAGCAGCAATATAGCCGTGCTGGCGAATGCCCAGGATATCGCCTGCCCCGCGAATTTCAAGATCTCGCATTGCGATTGAGAAACCTGCTCCAAGCTGGGTGTTTTCGGCGATGGTTTCCAGACGGAGTTGCCCTTCCCTAGAAATTGGTTTTTGGGAGTGTCGAAAGAAGTAGGCGTATGCGCGCTGGGCGCCCCTGCCGACTCTTCCCCGTAATTGATACAGCTGAGAGAGTCCAAAAGTTTCTGCTCTATCCACGATCAATGTATTGGCGTTTGGGATATCCAGACCTGATTCAATGATTGATGTACTGAGAAGAATATCGATCTCACCGTCGGAAAATTTCTGCATACGTTTCGAGAGTTCTTCCTCTTGCATTTGCCCATGGGCAATACATATCCGAGCCTCTGGTATTGTTTTTCTCAGATGACTCTCTATCACTCCAATGGTTTGCACGCGGTTATGCACAAAAAAAACCTGCCCGCCGCGCTCTAATTCTCTCAGCACTGCCTGTCGGACGATTTGTTTTGAATACGGTCCTATATGTGTAACAATAGGGAGGCGTTCTTCAGGAGGGGTATTTATTGTAGAAATATCGCGTATGCCGCTGAGAGCCATATACAATGTGCGCGGAATGGGGGTTGCAGTTAATGTGAGTACATCCACTTCTGTCCGCATTTTCTTGAGTGTCTCTTTATGGGTTACTCCAAAACGCTGTTCTTCATCTATTACCAATAATCCAAGGTCCTTGAAGGATACGTCTTGGGATAGTAAGCGGTGAGTTCCGATAACAATGTCAACCCGACCGGAATTCAATTTTATAATTATCTCTCTCTGTTGTGCAGGGGTTCGGAAACGGGATAGCATTTCAATTTCAACCGGATAGACGGACAATCGTTGCTTGAATGTGTTGTAATGTTGTTGAGCCAAGATAGTTGTTGGAACCAAAATGGCGACTTGTTTACCATCCAGCACAGCTTTGAATGCAGCCCGTAACGCGACCTCAGTTTTACCATACCCAACATCTCCGCAAATTAAACGATCCATAGGACGTGCGGATTGCATATCGGTTTTTACCTCTTCTAACACCTGTAACTGGTCTTTTGTTTCCATGTACGGAAAACTTGCTTCTAATTCGTGCTGCCAGGCTGAGTCTTCACTGAATTTAAATCCCGTAACTGTCCTTCTTTGGGCATACAGGGTAAGTAAGTCTTCAGCAACCTTTTTTACAGCTTCTTTTACAGTTGATTTTGTGGTTTGCCATTCTACTCCGCCCAGACGACTGAAATTTGGTTTTCGACTGTCTGGACCAATATATCGTGTTAGACGATCGGCTTGATGAACCGGAACAAATAATTTTGCTTCATCTGCGTATTCAATACAGAGATACTCGCGCTTTAGGCCTTCAACTGTCCTCTCAACCAGGCCTTTGTATTGTCCAATTCCATGATCGATATGGACTACCCAATCATCTATCTCAAGATTTGCATATGGGGATTCAGGTGCTTCTGCAACCGGTCGAGCTCGTTGGCGGATCTCAGGCCTCCTCCAACCAAAAATTTCACCGTCGGTGAGAAGTTGAATTGTGGGACAATCGGAAGGCGCAAAGGTCCATCCTTCAGTAAGGCTGCCTTCAATAAATGAAGGGGGGTCATTTCTTTCGAGGTGATATTCGCTCCAGAGCTCTTCTAACCTTGCAGATTGCCTTGATACAATGATGAGTCCATCTCCTTTGTTATTTAAATCGAGCAGATACTCCATCAATTTTTTTAAATGACCGCCAAAGCGCTGGTTGGACGAAAATTTTTCTGATAGCTTTCTTGTTTGATTATCCTCTTGAAAACCTTTATCTACCAGTGGTTCATTTTCTATTACTGAAGGAGAACCCAGAATGATTGTATTTTGAAAACTGATTAAATCTTGGATTTCAGACCAGGCAATATATGGAATTGGAAAATCTTTTTCCAGGATTCCGTTATTAATACTTACAGTCCGTATTTCGACAGCCTGTTCTTCAATCTCAAAGCATGCATCTATGATCGCCTGTGGATCATCTAAAAAAACAAGTCCATTTTGCGGAAGAAATTCAAAAAAGCTTTCCGCATTCTGGTGTACCAAAGGCAGAAAAAATTCAGAGCACCCGGGATTGTCGTCGTAAGTGATATTGGAAGGGGGACAGATGAACTCGCGCGCAGGAGTGACCCTCAAATTTTGGTTTTTCTTTCCAATTGAACCAGTCTCAGTTCGTTGAGTCGCAGGATTGAAATATCGAATGGTATCTATCTCATTTCCAAAGAATTCCAGCCTTACCGGAAATGGTTCAACTGGAACCCAAATGTCAATAATTCCACCTCTGCGTGCAAATTGTCCCGGTGATACGACGGTATTTGTATTTGTGTAACCCAGATTAATACAATCCTTGATAATTTCGTTGAGGTAAATCGTCATCCCGGGCTTTAAAATGTTGACATTCTTAAGATAGTCTGATTTAGGGAGCGTTCTTACCATTAATGCTCTTACCGGTGCGATGATAATTGGAGAGTTTATGGAGTAATTTACCTCTGAAGGATCGAATCTGATTAATATATCCAATACTTTCAAACGGTCCTGTCGGGTCAATTCGCTCCAGGCTGCATTTTCATAAAACAATGGTTCAGGTTCTGGAAAATAAAATATATCTGATTGTGGAGCCCAGAACTTAAGTTCTTCAAAGAGAGTTAAAGCCCGGTCTGAACGGTCAGTAATTAGCAATGAAGGTTTATTAATTTTTTTATGAATCGCCGCCAGAACCGGAAGATGGGTTGAACGCCGTAATCCCATGGGGTGGGATAAACTTCCAGATTCTATCAGTTCTGGTAAGGGATCAAGATTGTTTACCAGGCAATCAATTAAGGTATTAATATTCATATAGTTGTTTACGCCGCGGATGACGAATTGAATCTATTCATAGCAGCCTCAATGCCGTCCTGCAGGAAAACAGTTATTGCCTCATATGATTTTTCAAGAATTATTTCAAGGATGTCTATCTCTGAGGCGGAAAAATTCTTCAAGACATAACTGGCAGCATTTTGTTTGCCTGGTGGACGGCCAATACCAACCCGCATTCGGGGAAATATATTTGTGCCCAGCTGGTTGATTATTGATGCAAGTCCGTTATGACCGCCAGCCCCCCCAGAAGGGCGAATTCTGATTAATCCAAATGGTAAATCGATATCATCATAAGCAATAAGCATATTTTCGAGAGGAATCTTGTAATATCTAACGAGAGGAACAATTGCCTGTCCGGACCGGTTCATAAAAGTTTGTGGCTTGACCAGTATCAATCGTTTTTTTTCTACGGGGAATTTTGCAATCAATGCTTGTTTTTCATATTTCGAAAAATTTTCCCCATATTTTGCTGCGAAACGGTTTAAAACCATAAATCCGATATTATGACGGTTTTGTTCATATTCTTTGCCAGGATTTCCCAATCCTGCAAGAAAGAATGTTTCAATCTCATTTTTTGAATCATCTCGTTTTAAGAAATGAATTATTTCGGCAAGCTTGCTGTTCATCGTCAAATATCTGTTTTTCAGAATTTAATTGTGAGGTGAAAAAAATAAATTGTGATTTATCACCACACCTGATTAATCTCAATTTGAGTTGTGACCTGTACAATCTATTCGCTATTAAATTTTCAAGAATTCGACAACCGTTTAGTTTAACACGGAGGTGGACGGGGGTCAACTAATATAGTAAACTCCAACCTGTTGGCAGCACAATAAGATCGGGTCTTATGGGGAAAAGGTTATGTTGACAAAATATATCTTTATCACAGGGGGTGTGGTTAGTTCTGTAGGAAAAGGGGTGAGCTCAGCCGCCCTGGGACTTATATTGAAAGAACGTGGCCTGGAGGTTGGGGTTCAGAAATTGGATCCCTATATCAATGTCGATCCGGGTACTATGAGCCCTTACCAGCATGGCGAAGTCTTTGTGCTTGACGATGGAGCAGAGACTGATCTTGATTTAGGACACTATGAACGGTTTATTGATATCCGGTTAAATCGAGTATGCAATGTGACAACCGGTCAGGTTTATGCCGAGGTTATTTCAAAAGAGAGGCGGGGCGATTATTTGGGAGGCACTATCCAGGTTATCCCACATATAACAAACGAGATAAAACACAGGATAGGATTAGTGGCTAAGACAACCGGCGCGGAAATTGTCCTGGTGGAAATTGGAGGCACTGTAGGTGATATCGAATCTCTGCCTTTCCTTGAAGCATTGAGGCAAATGAGAACAGATCTCGGCCGAGAGAACTGCATGTACATTCATGTAACCTGGCTGCCAAGGATCGGAGCAACTGGAGAATTAAAAACCAAACCAACCCAGCATTCGGTCAGAGAATTACGTTCTATCGGTATTTCTCCTGATATGATCATCGCCCGGACCGACTTCCCGGTATCGGAAGAAGTCCGCGAAAAAATTGCCCTTTTTTGCGATGTAGAGCCAAGGGCAGTCATTCCGCTGATGACTGCACCGATCCTGTATGAAGTACCTCTCCTCCTCGAAGAGCATAACATCGGAGAAATAATTGTTGAAAGATTGGGTTTAATCCCGAAGAAATCCCCTGATTGGCGTGCCTGGCAGAGTTTAATAGCGAAAGTCGGGCAAACAAAACCCAAGGTGAATATAGCATTAGTAGGCAAATATGTTGAACTGCATGATGCATATTTCAGCGTCAGGGAAGCATTAGATCATGCTGCACTAGCGCTTGGAGTCGAAATCAATTTAATATGGATTCACTCGGCTGAGTTAGAAAGGAAACGCCTTTGGGAAAAAGTATATGAAGCAGATGGAATTGTTGTTCCGGGTGGATTTGGAGATCGTGGGATTGAAGGGAAAATTCAGGCGATACGGTATGCTCGCGAGGAAAATGTTCCTTATCTTGGATTATGTTTAGGGATGCAGTTAATGGTTGTAGAATTTGCCAGGCATATTTTGAACAGCGAAGAACCAAATTCGACAGAATTCGACAGGTCAACAAAATATCCGGTTATCGATTTGATGCCAGATCAAAGATCAATCTCTGATCTCGGCGGTACCATGAGGCTGGGATTGTATCCATGTCAGTTACAACCCGGCACCCGGGCATTTAATGCATACCAGCAGGATAGTGTTGAAGAAAGGCACAGGCATCGCTTTGAATTAAACAATACTTTTCGGGATACTCTAATTAAAGGTGGAATGGTTTTTTCTGGGATATCTCCCGACAATTTTTTGGTTGAAATCGCTGAAATTTCAGATCATCCGTTTATGTTGGGAACACAGTTTCACCCCGAATTTTTATCTCGTCCAAACCGCCCGCATCCTTTGTTTGTCGCTTTTTTAGAGGCAGTTTGCCAGAAGGTCGATCATGTCAGGAAAAAAGTTTCTAGTGAACACGTTAGCAGTGTGTAAAAATAAAACTTATGAATTGATGAGATACTGAATATTCGTATGAGACAAAGCTGGTTTATACTTTGGTATAGGTTTGAAGATTGAATACAACATCCTTGAATATTCTGGATGAAGTTGTAAAACTAAATATTGAGGTGTAAGAAATGGAAACTATTATTGAAGATGTTATTGGGCGGGAAATTCTGGATTCCAGAGGCAATCCAACCGTTGAAGTGGACGTTTTTCTTTTAAATGGCAGTTTTGGAAGAGCTGCAGTACCCTCTGGCGCATCCACCGGAGTGCATGAAGCGCTTGAACTCAGGGATGGTGATGGCTCCAGATACCTGGGAAAAGGTGTGCAGGATGCAGTTGCCAATGTCAATGAAAAAATTGCCGACCACTTAATTGGGTGGGATTCAGTTGACCAAAAGGGGATCGACAGCGCTTTGTTGGAATTGGATGGAACTCCAAATAAGTCTAACCTTGGCGCAAATGCAATACTGGGCACCAGCCTGGCAGTTGCTAAAGCGGCTGCCCATTCATTAGGACTGCCGTTGTACCGTTATATTGGAGGTGTATTTGCACACGTATTACCAGTTCCCATGATGAATATTCTCAATGGCGGCGCCCATACGGGATGGCAGTCGACAGATGCTCAGGAATTTATGGTTATGCCGCTCGGTGCTGAATCATTTGCAGAGGGATTGCGCTGGGGGGCTGAGATATATCATGCCTTGAAAGGGGTGTTGAAAAGCCGTGGGTATACAGCTCTGGTGGGTGATGAAGGTGGATATGCGCCGGCATTAGCAGCAAATTCAGAAGCGGTAGAAGTAATCCTGGATGCTGTTGAAAAGGCAGGATATAAAGCCGGAGAACAGGTTGCGATTGCGCTTGATCCTGCTGCTTCTGAGTTCTACGAAGAAGATTCCGGTCTTTACAATTTGCGTAAAGAAGGTAAAAAGCTGAATAGTGAGGAGATGGTGGCTTTCTGGAAATCCTGGGTTGAGCAGTACCCGATTGTGTCCATTGAAGACGGTTTGGCTCAGGACGATTGGTCCGGATGGAAACTGATGGTAGAGGAAATTGGGGGAAAAGTTCAGATTGTCGGGGACGATCTGCTGGTTACCAATCCGGAACGGGTGAAACGCGCTATTAAGGATAAAGCTGCGAATGCCCTGCTGGTAAAACTGAACCAGATTGGATCCTTAACTGAAACGATCGAAGCGGTTGAAATCTGCCATCGGGCAGGCTGGAAAGCAGTCACTTCTCACCGGTCGGGTGAAACTGAGGATAATACAATTGCTGATCTGGCAGTCGCTTTAAATATGGGACAGATAAAAACAGGCGCTCCCGCACGTTCTGACCGGGTTGCGAAGTACAACCAATTATTGAGGATTGAAGCAGGGTTAGGTGAAAACGCTGAGTATGCCGGATGGCAGGCGTTGAAGAAATAGATATTAAGCTAAATTTGTGAACAATGAAAAAAATACCCTGGTAAGAACGCGAACAAAAAACCAGGGTTTTTTCTAATCTGATAAAGGAAAGATATCCTCGTAAATCATTAACTGCTCAAACCATTCTATTCAGTGATTGGTTTTTGTTTTATATTGAATTAAAACGAACCCAAAAAGGATGAATCGTGGATAATAATAATATGAGATATCGAATCACTGATTTACAAAAATCAGAACGCCCGCGGGAGAGGTTAGCTAAACAGAGAGCAGAAAGCCTTTCGGATGCTGAACTTCTAGCGATATTATTAAGAACGGGTACTCAAGGGGAAAATGCTGTTCAGATTGGGACCCGGCTGATAAACACATTTGACGGGTTAAAGGGCTTACGCCGGGCCGCTTATGAAGAGGTTTGTCAGCAAAGGGGAATCGGACCTGCGAAGGCAGCCCAAATTAAAGCTGCGATTGAACTGGCAAGCCGGTTGAATTCACTTGAAACAGAACAGAGACAAACAATCCACAGCCCACAGGATGCTGCAAATTATGTTACCCATGAGATGTCCGGTCTTGAAAAAGAGGAATTATGGGTGATTATATTGGACACAAGGAATCGGGTTATCAAGTACGAGAAACTTTACCGCGGGTCAATAAATTCTTCCCAGGTCAGAGTTGCGGAATTATTCACAAATGCTATTAAGCTTAATGCAGCAGGCATCATCGTCGTACATAACCATCCCAGTGGAGATCCAACACCAAGCACAGAAGATATCACCCTAACCAGATCAATTGTGGATGCGGGTAGGATTCTGGATATTGAGGTATTGGATCATATTATCATTGGTGGAAAGGAACACGTTTCTTTAAAAGAGCGCGGATTAGGATTCAGGTAAAAGTTTATCCTGGTTAATAAGAGGTACTTCTAACCTTAAATTCTGTAAATTCGTCAGAACTTTCCAGCCATTCAACATTGAGGTTTGTTACATTTGCCCCGCTGGGTCCTCTTTTTATTAATGAAAGGAATGATTCCAGGTTATTCTTTTCACCTTGAGCCATAACCTCTACAGTTCCGTCCCATCGATTCCTGACCCAGCCTGTGATATCCAGACCATTTGCTTTCCCCTGCACGAAGTATCTAAAACCAACTCCTTGCACCCTGCCGCTGATAATAGCATGAAAGTTTTTCTCAACAGGCATATACCCTCCAACTTTTATAAGTGCACATCAAATACGATATTGGTTATTGTTTTTTGATAATTAACTGAACATTGCGTTACTGTTTACGCTCCTAAAAACGCAAGAATTGGTGTTAATGTTAATGGACTGACTAGAGTTGATGTAAATACTACGGCTGTAACAAATGATGGATCAAGCTCGTATTCAGTAGATAATACTGTGGTAAACACAGCGGTAGGCATTCCTGCGACGGTAACTAATGCTACCCGAGCGGGACCGAATATTCCGAATATTGTTGCTAATAAAAGCGCAACTGCTGGGCTTACTAATAATCTTAAACTGACAGCAAGAATTAACGGTATTGAGATTCCGGACAGACGAACATGGGCTAATTGCATCCCCAGGAGAATAAGCATTGATGGAATAGAGGCATCGCCCAATAAAGTAATTGTACGATCAAGGAAAGTTGGAATTTCCCATCCTGTAAAAATAATAATAAAAGCGAACACAATAGCGTAAATAGCTGGTAATTTAAGCAGATTGATAATACTGTTTTTTATACTGGCTGATCCTGTCGATGCGATGAGTATACCGATCGTGTATGTAAAAATGACCATTGTTACGAAGTAAACACTGGCATACCCAAGTGCAGATTCCCCAAAGGCAAAAAGGACTACTGGTAATCCGTAGTTGCCAGCATTCATAAACATGGAGGTCAACAATATCCCTGAAGATAGTGTTCGGTTCAATCTGAATATACGGGTGATTATAAAAGCGATTATTCCGACAATCAACATTGTTGAACCGATTAATAACATCGAACGAAGAATATCACTGTTGTTCAGGTTGTTTTTTGTCAGCAGTGTGAACAATAAACTTGGTGCGAAGATATAAAATATGACCTGTGAAATTGGACGGGGAGAAATTTTGAGATATTTAGATAGTAAAAAACCGGCGCCGGATGTCAGGAAAATTGGCAATAAATTGTTTATGAAAATTCGGAGAAGATCATTCAATCTTCATCATCCTCGAAAGAATTGAATATATCATGCTGGTCGTCGAGTGTTTCTTCAAAACTATCATCCGGGAAATCAAACAGGGGGAATAACTGGGCATTGTTAATAAAAGCCAGGTTCTCAAGAGCCAATTCCAGTGCTTCGATTGATTGTTCGGAATCAGCTTCATTAATCAGGTCTTCGAACAGGCTTATTAATTCATTCCCGCCGACCTGAGATAACGCAACAATACTTACAAGTCTGGTCTCTTCATCTGGATCGTCAATTAAATCTATCAGTAACGGGGCAGATTCGGCGATCTCCAATTCACCGGCAGCCCTGGCGGCTTCACAACGAATCATGGGGATTTTGTTATCAAGCATATTTATAATATGCGTATCCCAGTCATTGTCAGCAGACCTTCCCATAGCAAACAGAGCACTCGCAATCCATTCTTTATTATCTGAATTGTATGCGTTTTCAATCAATTGCCTGACTTCAGGGCGGCTTGAATACCCGAGCGACTCGAGTGCCTGCAGGCGAATAATTTGGGGAAGGTTTGATTGACACGAGTTGAGTAAATGCTGTTCGATTTCGCGTAATTTCTCCTTATTGATTGTTTCAATTTCACCAAGGTACACAAAGCGACCAAGCGCTCCAGCCGCCTCTGCCCGGACGTGTTCATCTCTGTCATTCAGATGTAAATTTATAAAGATATCAACAAGGGAGGTATCTTCATAAATCCGAAGAGCTTTAATTGCCTGTAATCTTACCCCAGCGTTCTCATCTTCAATTGCAATTAAGCATAGCTCTTCGAAGGAGAGCAAAGTATCTTTCTCACTCAAATCTGAAATGTCCTCCAATAAACCAAGCTTTCGCCAGAGAGCTAGATTAGGCCAGATTGAAGCAATTTTTTTCTGGTCAGCCGGCTCAAGGTCAGATAATCGATACAGGTTTACAGCAGGAAAAGGGTTGTCGTTATCCAGCAGATCATCTATAACCTGCTGAATAGGTATACTTGGTGTGTCAGCCATCATTCTTGATAAAACAATTTACGGAAGCTGGATCGGATTCAGAAAATCCTGGACATTGATGTAGATCAGCAAAAATAGCAGCAGTGTAAAACCCACCATGTGAATCATATTCTCGTATTGAGTGGGTATTCGTTTCTTAAAAAAGATTTCTGGGAGAGTTAAAACTATCCGCCCACCGTCCAACGCCGGAATTGGAAACAGGTTCAATATACCTAAAGAGATTGAGATAGCCATAAAGAACCATAATGGGCTCTGTAAATACCGAAAGATATCAAACATTCCCTTATATCCTAGCAATCTCCCTTCCTCAGGTGAAGCCTGTCCCTGAAGTAATCTCACGGGGAGTAGGAAAAGAGCCCGAATTTGTTCAAAAGTTGCACCAATCCCTCTAATAGTCGCAGTACCAATACTTACAGGTGTGGTTGGGTTAGTAATCCCAACTCCAATTGGGCCCTGGTTATCAGGATATTCGGTGCGTGGAGTGATAACCACCTCTATTGTGGAATCACCTCGCTGGAGTAAAAAATTTGTTGGTTTGCCAAGATTTTCGATAATGAGCTCCTGTAACTTTTGAGAACTATCAATATTTTCTCCATTAACAGCTATGAATAAATCTCCTTCGCTCAGGTTCGCCTCTTGGGCAGGAGTGCCTGGTTCAATGTAATTAATTACAACTTTATCTGCTATTGGATTGCCAATACTGTAAAAAAGAAAAATTCCCAGGATTATTCCTATAAACAGGTTCATAGCAGGCCCTGCAGATAATACTCCGAGTCTCACCCAGGGACTGGCAGCTGCCAACCCGCCTGGTACGGAAGGATCGTTTTCTCCTTTAGGTCTGACAAAACCACCAAGTGGTATCCAATTTAGAGAAAACAGCGTGCCTTTGAATGTAAATAGTTTAACTGCACGGGGAGGGAACCCAATTCCAAATTCATCTACTTCGACATTTAACAGCCGGGCTGCAATGAAATGACCCAGTTCATGCAATAAGAGCAAAATGGCGATTCCTAATACAAACTGCACCAGTTGAATTGATAACATATTTATTTCTTAGAAATTTCCTTATTAATGTAATAATATTTGATACTGATGATAAAACATGTAAGATTCTTCCAAATTAGAACAGGAAATCTCAGCCAGATATCACTTAAAAGGCGAGATGATTATACCTGACCTGTAAAAATAACTACTGAATAACAGGGAAAGATTTTCTCTTTTTAACCCAATTCTAAGACTAAAACTATCCAGTACAGAAATGTATGTTTTGGGGGAAAAATGATCAATAACGTATATTTCAAAAGAAGAATTGATTGGATTATGACCGTTCAGTGCATTGGGCTGGACCGCCAGGATAGGAGCTAATAATATCAATCACTCCCGGGAGATCGTTTAAATTTGAGCAAACTTGCGATTTTGATTCTTTCAAGCAAATAACATGGACATTCGGACCAGCATCAATGGTATAGCAGACAGGAATACCTGTTCTTCTCATATTTATTACTTCATTAATTACAGTAATCGTGGTTGGGTGCCAGTAAATAGTTGAAGGATTGGAAGTCATTATTACTGCATGCATCATGTTGCTGTCTAATTCGACTATCGATGCGAACTGGTCAAAGTCTCTGGTGATTATTGCCTTCCGACAAATCTTTAACCGCTCAGGTGCTTGTTGGATTCGAACTGCTTGAAAAGGGCTTGATTCTGCAAAACTATGACCTTCTTTTGAACCAATAGATTTATGAGATTTACTGAGAATGACAATACAGTCGACAAGGCCCCAATAGTCTGCTGGAGCGATAGATTTTGCATACGAAGACAGGTCGTCAGTTCCTGCTTGCCATTCAACAAATCCTTCTGGAATTGACCGGCATGCAGAACCCGATCCCAACCTGGCCAGGCGCGATAATTCGCTTTCAGAAAGGTTAAGTCCAGCAGCACAGCAGGCTGCTAAACTGAGGGCGGCAAATGCTGATGCAGATGAAGCAATCCCTGTACCTGCCGGAAAATTATTCCGGCTGTGTACAACAGCACAGCATGAATTACCCGAGAATTCCCTTACTCTGTCAAGCAATCTGGTGACTCGTTGGAGCGCTTCCCCTTCTTGGGGTTTGTTTCCAAAGATTAAAACATCATCCTCCAGTTGATTATCAAATTCAACGGTTGTCTCGGTTTTTAAACCTTTTAAGTTCATTGAAATAGAACCGTTAGAAGGGATATTCAGTTCCGGGATATGATTCCCCCAGTATTTTATAAAGGCGATATTCGGTGATGCTACTGCAGTGGCTGACCTTTTTTTCATAACAAGTAATTATAAAAAATTGGGATCACATCAAACGGTATCCGCCAATTTCATTGTTGAAAATCCAGCTTACAACTTCACCGATTCTGATTTCTTTATAAAGGTATGTAGCCCGATTAATTGCATCTGAACCTCTCCCGCGTGTACTCTGCCTGCCCCGCAGCATCGTCTCAAATCTTTTTTGCCAGACGAGGGAATTTTCTTTCCTTAGGTCAACCCACCCTTTGTTTGCCCAACGATTTATATCACCTTCTTTAATTTGGGTTCTTTTTTGCCCATGCAGTTCTGGAATTCGGATGAACGGCCCGCGAAGCAATGTTACTCCATCCGATAACAATACAGGTATTCCAACCGATGTGATGAGTTCACTGATTTGTGGATTGTTTTCAATGTAATTCTCAAGTGATCGGGAAATTTCTTCAGGAGTACGATCACGATTAATTTCCAATGGCAGATTCGGCTTTTTACTCTCCTGCTGGCATAAAACATCTTTCAAAGTACCAAATACCTGTTCAAATAAATAAGCTTCCCAGAGCAATTTGGATAATTCTGGAGGGCCAAGTTCACCCAATGCCACGCTGGGGATTTTCGTTTGTATTTCCAGACGTTCTATTTGTTCAATTGCCTGGTCCCGCAAGTATCCTGCCCTGTATGTTGGACCCATAATCGCGCCATCAATGGCAGAGATTACATCTTTTCCTGTGTTGACGCCGCGAATTTCAAGTTCAACTACTCGCGCAATTTCTTCAGGAGTCATGAACTCCATCTGACGCAAAGTGGTGATTGTTTCAAATTCTCCTTTTGTAAACATTCCGTTTTCGCCGGTCTCGACAATCGGGATTTTTAATTTCTCCTTTTTTTCCATTTTGTCATCATCAAGCTGTAAAACCAGTTGATCTTTTAATTCTTCTTTATGACTGTTGTATATGTATACAGGTTTACCTTTCCGGCAAACGGTTTTCTGAGTAATGTTTGAATAACCTACCATTGCAGCTGGTTTTATTTCTTTAATAATCGGCGGCGCATCAGGATATGTTTCGGTAGGTGTGCGCGCCATCAGGAACATCAAACCGGTATGTGCGAAAGCAATAGCAGTTTTGGACATAAGTTGAGCACTGGGTTTATCTTCACCATGGGTGTACGGGATATTCAATCCCATACCGCCAGTTCCGGTTGTGCCAACTTTCAGGTACAGGCGGGTATTAGCTTCCCGAATTGCTCTGTTCAATAAAATAACATGCCGGATAAGTTGGGGAATATATTGAGAGATCATCAGTATTTCGATGGCGCGTTTCGAATCTTCTAATTCTTTCTCAAAATTAGCCCGGTCTGTTTGAAAAAATTTTTCATGTAATGAATTAAATTCACTGTGAGCGATTTGAGTGGCAGAGTAAATATCCTGGTAGCTGATTGCAGTTGCGGTGTTTATTGAATCGATGATAACATCAGGTTTGTGTTCGAGGATTAGTTGGACAAGAAGAGACCTTTGATAGGCTTTCTCTACACTTCCAAAAAAATCATTAAATAATCTTGTACGGTATTCAGTATTATCCAGAAGCTGATTCCGGTTGAGGCGCTGCTGCCGTTCTTCATTATTGAATTCGCTGCTAACAAATATATCGCCCCAGTGTCCGACAAATTCAATGCCAGAAAATTCCCTTTCCAGAGAATTTACCGCATCTCTGACATCCTTTTGATACAGGGAGGCGAGGATAATTTTTTCGGGTTCTAAACGCCGCGCAACCCGGTGAGCGATTTGAAATCCTATCATCCCTCCCCCGCCCAGTATTAAGTAACACCTGTCATTCATAAATTAATTCCTTTAAGATAATAATGGCCAGGAGCGGAATCGAACCGCTGACACGCGGATTTTCAGTCCGCTGCTCTACCAACTGAGCTACCTGGCCAATTAATTTGCGGTTGTTTGAATAACTGAAAGCGGTATACAATCAACCGGCTGACAATTATAAGCAATAAATCCAAAATATGCAAAATAAATTAAAATGATTTTGTAATATGCTTCTTCCGATTTGTATTTCTTTATTGTTTAGGGCATCTAAAATTTTTCATCAGAAAATAGACCGTTTCATCAGGCAAGTTAGAAACGTTCATTTCCAACTTTTTACATACCTGGTATTTTACAAACGGCATTTCTCGGATTATTGGGATTAACTTTTTTGCTTCTGAAAAATTGCCAGTATAAGCATAACCTTCAATGAAAGGTACCCATTCTGACCAGTCGTTTGGTTTTAATCCCTTTTGTTCAATTTCTTTCGCAATCCTCACTACTTCATCGAAATTTCCGTTCTGGCTAGCCAGACTGGCTTTCTGGAAGTAGAAGCACCAATTTTGATCTGGTTCTGTTCCAAAAATATCTTCTGGTGGAAAAGGAATTGATTGTTCTGGCTTTATTCGGTTTATTTTGGAGAATGGAGCTGCTGTCATTACTTCTGGAGAGGTGAATTCAGATAACACAGGATTATCACCGTCAATTATATGCAAACAGGAAAATTCGCTTGGAATGGTAAATACAAGTACATTCTCATAATCCCTTTCATAATTAATAATCCGGGTTGCCCCTTGATCCCAGAATGAACTGACAATATTTTTAATAGTCTGATCGTTAAGTACTTCCACCTTGATCTCGACTTCCTGAGAAGTTGGGTAGTAAATAAGGTTAATTGGCCCCCATAGCTCATAATCTTCCTCATAACTGTAGTGGTATAAATCCCCGCTGAGTACGGTATCCGCAAGAATTTCTGGCGCCCGCCAGTATAACTGCCAGAGAAGTTCTTTATGTAATTCCCACCTTTCCTTGAAGTTTACGGCATTAAAATAATGCGTTGAAACCGCTATTCCTAAAAGACAGGCATACAGGAATACTCTCAACCATTCCTTTTGAATGTATGAAAGCAAACCCATTATTACCAGAGCAACGCCAAGTGAGGATTGAAGCGAGTAACGATCCCAGTTTGTTTGGAAATGTACATGGCGATTTGACAGAATCACAGGGATTGAGGTGAAAATCATGCAAAGTAAACCCAGGACTAAATAATCGCGGGCGGTGTGCTTATCTGCATCTTTTTCAATATTATTATTCAGTCCATGTATGATATTAATTCGGCGGTAGATAAGAAAAATGATTACAACAATCGCAAAAAACAACATAGATACCAGGAATTCTTTTAATCTTGTCGTTCTTGCCAGGTTGTAAAACGGTACAGCCCAAGCTCCAACAACAAGTTCAAATTGGTCCTTGAGAAACTCAACCGCCAATCTCAATATGTTATATCCCGGTGAAAGAGTATAGCTATCCACAAGGTTGCCCACATTCATTGCCGGGCGGTCACTCTGGAATATGAATAAGCGCCAGATAAGTACAAGGATTGCGATTACCAGGTTGGGTAAAACGAGGCTGAAAAAAGTTATGAGTTTGGATTTGATTGGATTATCTTCATCTATTTTGTTGATGGAATACCAGACAAGAATCAATCTAATTACT
>Ga0180438_10002558_pt1 | contig 29400 bp, 33 predicted proteins | sample SS_ome_12_FD_132455 | JGI IMG/M metagenome (GOLD analysis project Ga0180438, IMG submission 132455) | Hypersaline lake sediment archaeal communities from the Salton Sea, California, USA - SS_3_D_2 metaG | ecosystem: Environmental > Aquatic > Non-marine Saline and Alkaline > Hypersaline >...
GCCTCACGGAGCGGCGCCGGTAGTGGTCCACCACCATGTTGCGGGCGATGCTGAACAGCCATGCCGGCAGCCTGTCCGCCGTGCCGCGGTACGACCGCAGCGATCGGAGCGCCTTGAGGAACACCTCTCCCGCCAGGTCCTCCGCCTCGGCGCGGTCGCTGATGCGGATGTAGATGTATCTCGCCACGCGGTCGAAGTATTCATCGTAGATGTCTGCCAAAGCGGCCTCCATTTTCTGGGGACTGTGATTGCTGCTCAATTCATCCCTCCGTGCTCTTTCCCGAGCGGTAATCCTGTCCCCGTAAGATACAGCAACGCCGTCTGGTGCGCAAGCCATTTTCTGTCTCCTACAAGTAAAGACGCACCGGGGGATAATATGTCAGGTTTGGGGGGGAGAGAGATAATACAAGTTTTTGAATTCAGTTGTTAATAGAAATGGAGTATAATGACTGCAATGAATATTGGGAATAGTGCATACCATCCTGCTGCACCGACCGTTTTCATATCATCTACTGTTGGTGAGTTCCGCGATTTACGGTCAGCTCTCTACTATACTTTACGCGAAAAAGGCTGCAAAGTTTATTTATCGGAAGCTGCTGAATTTGATGTTAGAGGGGATCGTTCCGCATGTGATGAATGTTTTAGAAACATTACTCTAAGTGATTATTACATATTGCTTATAGGTAACAAGCGGGGGAGCCTTTTTGAAAACGGCGTTTCAGTCACCAGGCAAGAATACCGAGTAGCGAGAGATACATTCCTCTCAACTCACAATAGGCCAAAGTTACTAATGTTCATACGTGAATCTACTGAATCCGCTCTTGGGTCTGATAATGGAAAGCAAGCGGAGATAGGTATTGAAGACCACCTTCATTTGGCTTCGTTTGTAGATGAAGTGCAAAACCCTGAAATGGAAGGAGTGCCAAGCTATTTAAAACGCTTTCGCGATTTTGAAGACGTTATTCGTTCACTAGATAGCCAATTGAACCTTGGCAAGAATCTCAATGATACTCTTTTGCGACGTGCACTTCTTACAGAACTAACTGAGAATTTAACACACATTACAAAGAGGGATAGAAACACCATATCCCCTCGTCATTGGTATATGAAAAGCCTTCGCCAGGAATTACAAATTAAGACACAAGACTTTCTAAGCGATATTAGTCTAACAAGAGAACAATGGTCTTCTTTAGCTTCGGCTATATTGGGCAGGACGCGTGGTGATGAGCTAAGCACGAAGAATATCAGAGAAGCGCTAGACGTAGGCTTATTTCTTATTTTCAATCCGGCAAATGGCACAGTGGAAGAATCAAAAATTCACAAGGAACTGCAGCAATTAAAGAATGACATCGATTTGCTGCGGCGTCTAGATATGCCACCAGGAGAAACGGATTGGGATAATAGACTTTTAGGGATTATAGAAAACAGACCTGCTTCGTCATCAGAGTTAATATTTTCTGGGCTGGTTTTATCATATGCACTAGCGCATCATGACAGAGTACAGAACGTGTTTGATGGGCATGTTACATTATGCAGGTCGTTACTTGGGTTTCAAGATGAAATACATATTCATGAACGTAGCCCTGTAAGCATTTTTGGTGAACAAGAAGCTCAAAGGCTTTCTGCGGAACATGTTTCTGCCTCAGAAATATTGCGGTTAATAGAAAATGATGTATTGCCCTTAGGGACTCGCCAGATATAAAGACTTATATGGCAAAACCCGTGATGAGCAACTGCGCAACTTTGCTAATTCTATGTCGGCTACATTAACTAAATACGGCTTGGATTCTATATTAAATGATGACATGTTGTTTGATTTTGCTAACAAGCACTTGGATGAATTTACTGTCTCTAGTGAAGAAGGAATTATTGACCTCCAATCTGACTCTAGTGTATAAGATTTTTATAGATGTGTAGCGCACCACATTACTCGCATTCTCTTGGTTGTAGATTTATCCCATCCCCCAAAACAAAAGCCCGGGAGTGCTGCCACTGCCCGGGCCTGTTTTTGGTGCATGCGCGCGCGTCCGGCCTACAGGAACACCAGCGCCGCGGCTATGGACACGGAAGTGAATATCACCACGAAGATGATGAAAGCGAACATGGGCGAGGTGATGAAGCGGTACAGTATCCTCTTGGTGGTAGCCTCAATCTTCTCATCGATCTCCTTGATGGCATCCTCGGCGGCCTGGCGCAGCTTGGCCTCCAGCTCCTTCATCATGGCCTCCGCCTCGGCGGATTTCCTGGCTGCCTCCGCCGCGATCCTCTCCGCCTCCTTGAGGGCCTTGTCCGCCGCCTCTCGGGCCGCCCGCGCCGCCGACTCGGACTGGCGCAGCAGGGCCTCGAAAGCGATGATGGCCGCCTCGAGGGCGCGGTCGCCGGCGCGGTCTGCGGCATCGGCCTTCTGGCGCGTGTCGCCGGCGGTCTCCAGGCCTGCCGTGGCCTTGTCCTTGGCCTCCTTGCCCGCCTGCCCGGCGCGCTGGGCCTCGGCACCCGATACCCTGGATGCGATCTCGAGGGCATCCTCCGCCGCCACGTTATCGATATCCGACTTGCGGCTCAGCTCCTCGGCGGCGCGGAATGCAGCGGCTGCGAGGCGCTTGGCCTCCTTGCCGCTCTCGTCCGCCTTGCGCGAGGCCTCGATCGAGGGGCTGGATGAGGCTTCCTCGGCAGCCGCCACGGCGGCCTTGGCGCTCTCCTCCGCCTGCTCGCCTGCGGCACGGGCCGCCGCCATGGACTCCTCCACGCGGGACATGGCCGCCTTGAGCAGCTCGTCGGCCTTGGCTATCAGCTCCTTCTTCATCGCCTCCAGCGAGGCGTCGGCGGCACCCTTGGCCGCGCGCGCCATAGCCTCGGCGTCGCTTATCAGCTTGTGGATCGCCTTGATGGCCGCCTTGAGGGCCTCGTCGCCGGCGATATCCGCCGCCTCCGCCCTGGCGATGGTGGCCTCGGCCGTCTTGAGGCCGGCGGTGGCCGCCTCGTTGGCCTCGCGGGCGGCGTCCTCCGCCCGTGCCGCCGCCGCCCCGTCAACGCCGGCCGCGGCGATATAGGCATCATCGCTGGCCTTGGCTGCCAGCTCCGACTTGGTTATCAGATTATCGGCGGCACGGAAGGCTGCGGCTGCCGCTTTCTTGGCGTCCCTGCCGGCGTCGTCGGCCTTGCGGGCGTTGTCCGCCGACATGTCCGACGCCAGCTTGGCGGTGGCCGCCTCGGCTGCCTTGCCGTTCTTGTCGGCCTCCTTGCCTGCGTTCTTGGCCGCATCGGTCGCCACCTCCACGCCCTTCATTGCCTCCAGGGCTGCCTGTTCGGCGCGTGCGGCGGTCTCCTCGGCGAGGGCGAGGGCTGCGGCTGCCGCCTCCTTGGCCTCCAGGCTTAGCTCCTCCGCCCGTGCGGTGGCCTCCTCCGCCGCGATGCGGGCCGCCCTCGCGATGTCCTCGGCTCGCTGGGCCGCCTCCTCCGCGCGCTGCGCCGCCTCCTCCGCTGCCTGTGATGCCGACTCGGCGGCCTCGCGGGCTGCGTCGCTGGCCTTCTGCGCCTTCCTGGCTGCTGCCTCCGCCGCCTCGCGGGCTGCGGCTCCGGCCTCCTCCGCCTTCTTGGCTGCCGCCTCCGCCGCCTTGCGGGCTGCCTCGCTGGCCTTGTCCGCCTTGAGGGTTGCCGCTGCGGCAGCGGCTACGGCCGCATCGGCGGCCTCCTTGGCCCTGTCGGCTGCATCCTGAGCGGCCTTGATGGCCTTCTCGGCAGCCTCCTGAGCGGCTTTAATGGCATCGTCGGCGCGCCTGGCGGCCTCCTCCGATTTCCTGGCTGCATCCTCGGCGGCTTTGGTGGCGGCGTTGGCGGTCTTCTCGGCCCGGGCCGCGGCATCGGCGGCGGCCTTGGTGGCCTCCGCTGCCGCCCTCTCGCCGGCCTTGCGCGCCTCCTCGGCGCGCTGCTCGGCCAGGTTGGAGGCTTTGGTGGCTGCCTCCGCCGCCTCGCGCGCCTCCCTGGCTGCCGCCTCGGCACGCTTGGCCGCCTCTATCGCCGCGCGGATGTTGGCATCCATCTCATCCAGGATCTGCGGCAGGGGCTTGGTCAGTATCTGTGGAGTTTCAATATTGGTGACTGCCTGGGGAGTTTCTGCAACTGTCTTCGCCTTCTTCTGCGGTTTGGACTTTGATTTAGCCATCTTGGTTATCCCCCTTTATATTGCGGTGTCATAGGCGAACCATACTTTATTCCTAATATGCACCAATGTCAATACGAAAACGAGGTATGTCCAAAAGTAGATAAAAAGGGTTAATTATATCGAACGGGAATGCCGCCGTCGCCCGATATCGCCCTAGCGCTGGCCGTAACGGTCGCGGAACGCGATCTCGCCCAGCTCCTTGCGGCCGGGGCCGTGGGGCTGCTCGGCGGGGTGGCCCATGGGTATCAGCTCCACCACGCGCACGTTATCGGGCACGCCGACGATCTCGCCCGCCTTCACCGCATCGAACAAACCAACGTGCACGGTGCCCAGCCCCAGGGCGTGCGCGGCGAGGGTCAGGCTGTGGGCGGCGGAGGCCGTGTCGTACATGTACCAGTCTCCCTTGTCGGTCACCGGCTCGCCCTTCTTGAAGCCGGCCCTGCCGGTCTCGGCGCAGGCCACGAACAACACTGGCACGGTGCGGATGGCGTCGTTGGCCGGGTTGGTGGGGGGCAGGGTGCCGGCCAGCGCGGCGCGGGCCTCGGCGTCGCGCACCACGATCCAGCGCACGCACTGGGTGTTGGCCCACGACGGCGCCCAGCGGGCGGCATCGAGCACCGCCTCCACGTCGGCATCGGATACCGGGTCGGGGGTGTACCTGCGCACGCTGCGGCGGGTGCGTATCGCTTCCATCAGTTCCATGTCGTCCTCCTTGCGCTGTGCTGGTGTCGTCGGCATGCAACAATTATACTATAGATGATGGCGACAACGACACTGCTGAAGGCGCTGACGCAGGCCGGGCTGGGCTCCCGCCGGGCGATGGCCGATGCCGTAATGCGCGGGCGCGTGGCGGTGAACGGCGAGACGGCAGGGAGTCTCAAGCACCCGGTCGATATCGAAATCGATAGCGTTACCCTCGACGGGAGGGCGATGGAACTGTCGCCGCAGAATCTGATTTACATAATGATGAACAAGCCGGCGGGGGTGGTGACCAGCGTGGGCGACCACCGGGGGAGGCAGACGGTCATCGACATACTGCCGCAGCGGTATCGCAACGTGCATCTGCACCCGGTGGGGCGGCTGGATAGGGACACCACCGGTCTGCTGCTGCTGACCAACGACGGCGGTTTCACCCATCGCATCGCCCACCCGAGTTTCGAGCTGGAGAAGGAGTATCTGGCGCGTGTAGATAACCGCCTGTCGGCGGGAGAGGTGCGCTCGCTGGAGCAGGGGGTCGAGCTGCGTGACGGCGTGACGCATAGGGCGGTCGTCAGCGAGGCACAGGGGTTCCCGCCGTTCAGCTACAGCGTGACCATACGCGAGGGGAAGAAGCGGCAGGTGCGCCGCATGTTCGCCGCGCTGGGGCACCGGGTGGTCTCGCTGCACCGCGTGCGCATCGGAGAATTGCGTTTGGGCGCGCTGGCCGAGGGGGAGGTGAGGGAGCTGTCTGCGGCTGAGGTCAGCGGGCTGGTCGGAGATGGGGCATGTTGACGATTGGGCGGTGTGTGGTTTAGAATATCCTAAGTGAGAGGCCGGGGGTTTTGCGATGATTGAGATGACGATTGACAGCATCCGGATGAGCCTGATGAATTACCAGCGGGTGGTGATCCTCAAGGAGAAGGACGGGGAGCGCTACCTGCCGATATGGATCGGCCCGGCTGAGGCGGACTCCATCGCCATCAAGCTGCAGGATGTGGACGTGCCGCGGCCGCTGACCCATGATCTGCTGCGCTCCATGATAGACGCGCTGGGGGCGCGGGTGAACGCCATCGTGGTCCACGACCTGCGCAGCGATACCTTCTTCGCCAAGATACTGGTGGTATCCGACGGGCAGGAGATGGAGATAGATTCACGCCCCAGCGACGCCATCGCCCTGGCGGTCAGGGTGGAGGTGCCGATCTACGCAGACGAAGGGGTGCTGGACAAGGCGGGGATACTGCTGCCGAAAGAGGGCGAAGAGGTTGAGCTGACCGAGGAGGAGGCGAGCAAGCTGGCCCCGTTCAAGGATTTCATCGAGACCCTCAACCTGGAGGACCTGGGAAAGTCGTAACCGCCGGTTGCAGATAGCGAATGGACGAGGAACTGTTAAAGCATTTAGTGTCCACCGTCAGGTGCTTCAAGTGCGGCGGTTTCTATGATGAGGCGGATGCCAGGGTTCTGGGGTACTACGGCGATACCGCGTTCCTCAGTGTCTATTGCTCTCAGTGCCGGAGGAGGGACATAGTGGCGGCGGTGGTTAAGGAGGTGTCGGCGGGCGATATGGTTGCCGATGTCGGCGATGATGAGCACGATAAGTTCCGCTTCATGGCACCGGTGAGCGAGGCCGATGTGCAGGCGCTCCACAATTTCCTGGAGGGGTTCGACGGCGATTTCTCGATGCTGTTCACCGGAAGCAAGGATTGAGCGGGTGTGATCATCAACCCCCGTGAAGCGGGGGTTTTTTGATGGGCGCGGTTTGTCGGGGGCGGGGGGCTGTGATATACTTACGCGGGGGATTGAACGTGAATCGCTGGCCTTCAGCGCTTCGGTTTACCGGCGTGGGGTTCTATATCGGCGGGTGCATCGCCGGTGGCGTGTACCTGGGGGTGTGGCTCGACGGCAAATACCAGTTAAGCCCCTTGTTCATCCTGGTGGGGCTGGGGCTGGGGCTGTTTCTGGCATTCTACGGAACCTATCGGATATTGCTCTCCGCTATCGGGCGGGATGAGAATAGGGAATAATCGTGAGTATAAAACGCTTGTGGAGCCGCATCGGCAGATGGCCCAGGATCGGGATTATCGCCCTTGCCTGCTTCGGCCTCATCGCAGTCGGCCGTCTCTACTTCGGGACCGCCCAACCCCATGTGAACCTGCCCCCCGAGCAGTTGTGGCACGCCGGCGGTTTCCCCATAACCAACACCATGCTGGCTTCGTGGTTCACCATCGTGGTGCTGGGGGTGCTGTGCTATTTCGCCACCCGCCGCATGGAGCTGGTGCCGCGCGGGCTGCAGAACGTGATGGAGGCGCTGGTCGAGGGGCTGGCCAACTTTGTCGACAGCGTGGCGGGCAAGGAGAACGGGCGGAAGTTCTTCCCCGTGCTGGCAACCATATTCATCTTCGTCCTGGCCAACGCCTGGCTGTCGATGCTGCCGGGCTTTATGAGCATAGGCCTCGTGCATGAAGCGGAGGGGCACACCGCCATCGTTCCCTTCTTCCGCGGCGCCAATACCGATGTCAACGTCCCGCTGGCGCTGGCGCTGGTGTCCTTCGTCTTCGTGGAGTACTGGGGCTTCAAGGCGAACGGCTTCCGCAGCTATGCCAGCAAGTTCGTGAACGTCAGCCGCTCGGTAGGGGGGGTCAAGAAACTGTTGCGCGGCCGGTTCAAGCAGGGTGTGGGGGGGATGCTGGGCGGCATAATCGATATCTTCGTGGGTTTCGTCGAATTCATCAGCGAATTGATACGCGTTGTGAGCTTCACCTTCCGTCTGTTCGGAAACATGACCGCCGGGGAGATACTGATATTCTCGCTGATTTTCCTGCTACCGTGGATGGCGGTGATACCGTTCTACGGATTAGAGCTGTTCCTCGGCTTCATCCAGGCCCTGATCTTCTGCGGCCTGAGCCTGGTTTTTGTGGTGATGGCAGTCAGCTCTCACAGTGAGCATTGAGTATAAAATATGCAAATAAAAGGGGGTTTACCATGGAAGCAGAGTCTATGAAGCTGCTCGCCGCGGCGATCGCCATCGGTGCCGGTGCACTGGGGCCCGGCCTGGGGATCGGTATGCTGGGATATGGCGCAATGCAGGCGCTGGGGCGCAACCCCGAGGCGCGGGGCCCCATCATGACCAACATGATCCTGGCCATCGCCTTCTGCGAGGCTATCGCTATCTATGCCCTCATCGTTTCCATCATGCTTATCTTCATCGCATGATGGTTAGAACGTATGGGGGAGGGGAGTCGATATGGAAAGTATCGGTATAGACTGGCATATCCTGCTGGCCCAGCTGGTGAACTTCGGTATCCTGTTCGGCATCCTGTTCGTGCTGCTGTATAAGCCGGTGCGCCGCATGCTGGATGAGCGCTCGGCGCGGATCAGGGAGAGCATGGAGCAGGCGGAACAGGTGAAGGAGCAACTGGCCAGGACCGACGAGCAGGTCAGGGAGCAGATAGAGGCTGCCCGCAGGGAGGGGCAGGGCATACTGGCGCAGGCGGCCCAGATGGGGGAACGCCTCAAGGAGGAGGCCAGGGCGGAGGCCAAGCGCGAGGCGGAGACCATCGTGGCGCGGGCCCGTGCCGAGATCGAGCGGGAGCGGGACGAAGCCATCGATAACCTGCGGGGCCAGTTCGTGGACCTGGCCATCGCCGCTGCCGAGAAGGTGGTCAGCGAGACCCTGGATAAGGAGAAGCACCGCCGGCTCATCGAGGAGGTGCTGGAGCGGGCCCCGGGCGGGGAGGATCGCAGCTGATGCTCCGGGATCGGGGGGTGTGATGGCAGGGGCCGCAGCCAGGAGGCACGCCCAGGCCGCGTTCCAGATAGCGCTGGAGCGGGGGGAGCCGGACGTCTGGCGGGAGGATCTCTCCCGGCTGACGGAGGCGGTGCAGGACCCCGGCTTGAGCGCCCTTCTGGAGAGCCCCAGGATTCGCCTGGAGGATAAGTCCAGGGTGCTGGGACAGGTTTGGACAAGTTGAACCCTCTGGTGATGAATCTGGCACTGCTCCTGGTGTCGAGGGGAAGGCTGTCGCTGTTGCCCGGGATCGTCGTGGAGTACGGCAGGATGGTGGACGAGCATCAGGGGATCACCCACGCCGAGGTGACGACGGCGGTACCGCTGGATTCCAAGCAGGGAACCATGCTGGCGCGCCGCATAGGAGATTTGGTGGGGAAGGATGTAGTGCTGACCACGGAGGTTGAGCCTTCCCTCATCGGGGGGCTCACCGCGAGGGTGGGCGATAAGCTCATCGACGGCAGCATCAAATCCAGATTTATCGCCCTCAGGGGCAGCTTGATAAGGAGGTAAGCGATATGGCCGGTGGCCGTGACTTTGCCGCAATCATTAAACAGCAGATTGAACAGTTCGGTACCGCGGTGACCATGGTGGATGTGGGCACCGTGGTGGAGATCGGGGACGGCATCGCCCGTATTCACGGTCTATCCGGCGCCAGATATAACGAGCTGCTGGAGTTCCCCAACGGGATCATCGGCATCGCGCTGAACCTGGAGGAGGACAGCGTGGGGGCGGTGGTACTCGGCGAATGGGCCGGGGTGAAGGAGGGGGATGAGGTGCGCTCCACTGGCAGGATATCAGAGGTGCCGGTCGGCGACGGCCTCATCGGGCGGGTGATAGACCCCACCGGGCAGCCGCTGGACGGCAAGGGCTCGGTGAAGCATGAGAGGACGCGACCCTTGGAGCGGGTGGCGCCCAATGTGGTAATGCGCAAGTCGGTGGACACGCCGGTGCATACCGGCATCAAGGCCATCGACAGTATGATTCCGCTGGGCAGGGGGCAACGGGAGCTGATCATCGGCGACCGTGCCACCGGCAAGACCGCCATCGCCCTGGATACCATCATCAGCCAGAAGGGCGGCGATCTCACCTGCATCTATGTGGCCATCGGTCAGAAGGCGTCCAAGGTGGCGCAGGCGGTGGCCACACTGGAGAACCACGGGGCGATGGAGCATACCATAGTGGTAGCGGCCAACGCCGCCGACTCGGCGGCGCTGCAGTACCTGGCGCCCTATGCCGGTTGCGCCATCGGCGAGGAGTTCATGGAGCAGGGGCGCGATGCCCTGGTGATCTACGATGACCTCTCCAAGCACGCCTGGTCTTACCGCCAGATATCGCTGCTGCTGCGGCGGCCCCCGGGGCGCGAGGCCTACCCCGGCGATGTGTTCTATCTGCACAGCCGCCTCCTGGAGCGTGCGGCGAAGATGGCGCAGGAGCACGGCGGAGGCTCGCTGACCGCGCTGCCCATCATCGAGACACAGGCCGGCGACATCTCGGCCTACATCCCCACAAACGTTATCTCTATCACCGACGGTCAGATATACCTGGAGTCCGACCTGTTCAACGCCGGCGTGCGGCCCGCGCTCAATGTGGGCCTCAGCGTCTCGCGGGTGGGCGGATCGGCCCAGACCAAGGCGATGAAGAAGGTGGCGGGCAAGTTGCGGCTGGACCTGGCCCAGTACCGGGAGCTGGCCACCTTCGCCCAGTTCGGCGCCGCCGAGCTGGATAAGGCCACCAGGGCTCAGCTGGAGCGGGGACGGCGGATGACCGAGGTGCTGAAACAGCCGCAGTACGTGCCCATGCCCTTAGAGCGGGAAGTGTCGATTCTCTATGCGGTGATCAACGGCTATCTCGATGACGTGGCCCCGGAGAAGGTGGTGGAGTTCGAGGAGGGGTTCCACCGCTTCATGGAGGTGAATCACCCCGATATCGGGAAGCGCATCGCCGAGCAGAAGGAGCTCGGCGACGAGACGGAAGAGGCGCTCAAGAAAGCCATCGCCGAGTACAAGCAGAGCATACCGGCGCTGTCGGCAGATCCCGGGCAGGGAGCGGCTGAAGCTTGTGAGGATGATGGGGGAACTGCCGGTTGACGGCAGCCGCATCTAGAGTCGCATTCAGCATATTATCGATAAGCCGATGGGGAAGGTGAAGCATTGGCCACGATCCGTGAGATAAAACGGCGCATCAAGAGCGTCCAGAACACATCCAAGGTCACCAAGGCGATGGAGATGGTGGCCGCATCCAAGATGAAGCGTTCTCAGGAGAGGACCATCGCCGCCCGTCCCTACGCGGAGCTGATCGGGAAGGTGATGGCGGACCTGGCGATGCAGCAGCGCTCCGGGGAGAAGGTGCCCCCCCTGCTCGCCAGCCGGCCGGTGAAACGGATAGGGGTGGTTCATATCACCCCCGACCGCGGCCTTTGCGGCGGCCTGGTGGCCAACGTTAACCGCAGTGCGGCCAGGTTCATCCTGGATCAGTGTCAGCCGGTGTCGGTGGTGGCCGTGGGGCGCAAGGGGCTGGATTTCATGCTGCGCTCCGGTCAGGATGTGAGCGCCCGTTTCACCCAGCTCGGCGACCGTCCGCCGGTGTCGGATATCCTGCCCATCGCCCGTCTGATAACCGAGGATTACACCAATTGCGTTGTGGATGAGGTTTACCTGTCGTACACCCGTTTCGTGACCACCATGACCCAGGAGCCGGTGATAGAGCGGCTGCTGCCGGTGGAGATGCCGCCCGGGGAGCGGGCGCAGAATGCGGAGTATATATACGAGCCGTCGCCGGAAGCGGTGCTGGCGCAGCTCCTGCCGCGCTTCGTGGAGATGAAGCTGTATCACGTTGTCTTGGAGGCCATAGCCAGCGAGCAATCGGCGCGGATGGTGGCCATGCGCAACGCTACCGAGAATGCCCGCGAGCTTATCGACGAGCTGACCCTGACGTACAACAAGGTACGTCAGGAGATGATCACCACCGAGCTTCTGGACATCACCGGTGGGGCGGCGGCCCTGGGATGATATAACAATCGGAGGTTGATATATGGCAAAAGGTAAAGTGGCCCAGGTGATCGGCACCGTAGTCGATATCGAGTTCCCCCCGGACGGGCTGCCGGCTCTGAACAACGCCGTGGAGGTCGCGCACGAAGGCGGTAAGATCGTGCTCGAGGTTCAGCAGCACGTGGGCAACAACTGGGTGCGCTGCCTTGCCATGTCCCCCACCGACGGCCTGCAGCGGGGGGCGGAGGCGGTGGACACCGGCGATTCCCTCAAGGTGCCGGTGGGCCGCGCCACGCTGGGGCGCCTGTTCAATATCCTCGGAGAGCCCCTGGATGGCCTCGGCGAGGTGAAGGCCGAGGAGCAATGGCCGATACACCGCACCCCGCCGTCGTTCCAGGAGCAGGAGACCTCCACCCAGATGCTGGAGACCGGGCTCAAGGTGGTGGATCTAATCACCCCGTTCACCAAGGGGGGTAAGGTGGGTGCTTTCGGCGGTGCCGGCGTGGGTAAGACGGTGGTCATAATGGAGCTGATCCGCAATATCGCCAAGGAGCACGGCGGGTTCTCCGTCTTCGCCGGAGTCGGCGAGCGATCGCGGGAGGGCAATGACCTGTGGCACGAGATGCGGGATTCGGGGGTCATCGATAAGACGGTGCTGGTCTTCGGGCAGATGAACGAGCCGCCGGGGGTCAGGGTGCGCATCAGCTTCACCGGCCTCACCATGGCGGAGTACTTCCGCGATGTGGAGGGGCAGGACGTGCTGCTGTTTATCGACAATATCTATCGATATACGCTGGCGGGCATGGAGGTCTCGGCGCTGCTGGGGCGGATGCCTTCCGCCGTGGGTTACCAGCCGACGCTGGCCACCGAGATGGGCGACCTGGAGGAGCGCATAACCTCCACCAAGAAGGGCTCCATCACCTCCTTCCAGGCGATCTACGTGCCGGCCGATGATTATACCGACCCCGGCGTGGCCACCGTGTTCGGCCATCTGGATGCGGTGGTCGCCCTGGAGCGCTCCATATCGGAGCAGGGGCTGTACCCCGCCGTAGATCCGCTGTTCTCCACCTCCCGCATCCTCGACCCCAACGTCGTCGGCGAGGAGCATTACGGCGTGGCGCGGGGCGTGCAGCGGGTGCTCCAGCGTTACAAGGACCTGCAGGACATCATCGCCATCCTCGGCATGGAGGAGCTTTCCGAGGAGGACAAGCAGACCGTGGGACGGGCGCGGAAGATACAGCGCTTCCTGTCCCAGCCGATGTTCGTCGCCGAGGCGTACACCGGCAGGGAGGGGCGGTACGTGACGGTCAAGGAGACGGTGCGCGGCTTCAAGGAGATACTGGAGGGCAAGCACGACCATCTCCCGGAGCAGGCGTTCTACATGGCGGGCGCCATCGACGAGGTGGTGGAGCGGGCCAGGGAGATGGAGGAGGGATAGAAGGAGGAGCTATGGCCAGGAGGCGGAGAGGTCCGATAGCGAAGGATATCAACAGGTTATGGTATTCTTACAAGGGGGATCAGTTAAGTGCAGATGAATTCTGTGGGGGACTGAAGGCGGTTGTGGAGTGGGCTGTCGAGAGATTGGGGAATCTGGGCTTCTATAACGTGGGATCAATAATACAGCGATTGTCTGATGAATCGGAAGACCAGGGGATTTGGCAGCTGGCTGATTCGGTAGACTTTAGAATAGGAACGTATTGGCAGAGCGGGAGCAACACAGGGTTAAAAGATAGAGCGGTATAAATGGCCAAGCTTAAGTTCGAGATCGTGACCGCGGAGCGCCTGGTCTACTCCGATGATGTGGACATCGTCATCGCCCCCGGCGTTGAGGGGCAACTGGGCATCCTGCCGGGCCACGCCCCGCTGATGACCATGCTCCAGCCTGGCGAACTGCTGGTGCGCAAGTCCGGGGAGGAGGTGGCGATGTTCGTCAGTGGCGGCTTCCTTGAGGTGATGGGGAACCGGGTCACCGTGCTCGCCGATGTCGCCGAGCGTGCCGAGGAGATCGATGTACAACGGGCTGAGGCGGCGAGGTGCCGCGCCGAGGACAGGCTAAAGGCGCACCCTTCAGACATGGACCTCACCCTGGCGGAGGCCGCGCTCAGGCGTTCTCTGGTGCGGCTGAAGGTGGCGGAGCGCAGGAGGAAGAAACCGCGCTCAGGTGGTCCCCAGGGACTTTAGGTGATAGGTCGCCGTCTGCAGGGCGAGCATGGGGTCCACCCGGCGGACGCGCACGTCCTGGGGCACCCGCGGGGCGAAGGGGGCGTAGTTCAGGATGGCCTTGATGCCGCACTCCACCAGCCGGTCGACGGCCTGCTGAACCTGCGACGGGGGCACGGTTACCACCCCGATCTTGATATCCTGCTGTTTGATGGTGTCAGCCAGTTCTGATATATCCTGAATCACTACGCCGCCGATCTCCCTGCCGATCAGTTGCGGATCGACATCGAAGGCAGCCACAATCCTGAATCCCCTCAGCGCCAGCTTGCCGTAGTCCAGTATGGCGTTCCCCATCCGGCCCACGCCGACGAGCACCATGTTCCACTCACGGTCGAGGCCGGTGATCTGCTGCAGCTCGCCCAGCAGCTGCTTCACGTTGTAGCCCTTGCCCTGTCTGCCGAACTTGCCGAAGTAACTGAGGTCTTTGCGGATCTGCGCCGGTGTCATCTGCAGCCTCTCACCGAGGTCCTGGGAGCTCACCACCTCGATATCCTCCTCAGCGAGGGAGGTGAGGACCCTGGTATAGAACGGCAGGCGGTATATCACCACGTCCGGTATCTGCGACTGCATGTTGCTCCTTTGTATTTAAAGAGTGACGCGGTGACGTCACCCTAATATGTTCCTATATAAGGCCCTTGACTACTTCTATGGTCAAGCGACCCGCTTCGAGGTCAACCGATTTCACCACATCCTCGATGGCGGGGATCAGCACCTCTCCATCGGTGCCCGGGACCACGTACACATCGTTGCTGCCGGTGGGCAGGATCTGGGCGACCCGCCCCAGGAACTCGCCTTCGGCAGTCCACACCTCGATACCCAGCAGCTGAAACTGATAGTATTCGTCAGGGGGCAGTGGATGGAGCTGGGACTGGGGTATCTCGATGAGCTGTCCGCGGAGCCCCTGCGAATGTTCCACGCTTTCGATCGACTTCAGCTTGAGTATCGCCCTCCCCCGCTGCCATCTGCATCCCTCCACCGTCACCGCCCGACCCTCGATATATAGCTCCACATCGGGTGCGAAGCGCTCGGGGAAATCTGTCAGCACCTCCACCTCCACCTCCCCTTTCACTCCCCGCGGAGCGAGAATACGACCGACCGCAACGAATTCCATGGCATCGCCGAGCCAGGGTTAAATAACTACCAGCTCTACCCTGGTGCCTTGTTTGACCGCCACCACCCGGAGCAGGGTGCGCATCGCCTGCACCACCCGTCCCTGCTTGCCGATGACACGTCCCATGTCTTCCTGGTCAACCTGGAGCTTGAGGAGCACTCCGCCCTCACTTCTCTCCTCGGTGACCACCACCGCTTCCGGCTTGGTCACAACGGCCTTGGCGATAAACTCGACAAGTTCCTTCATTCTGCTCCTTTACGTGGTTATTCGATCCCTTCTTGGGGAAGGGTCGTTAACGGTTATCTGCTACCTCAGGCAGCGGGTTCCTCGGTGGACGCTTCCGCCTTCGGCTCCTCATCGGGTTCCCCGGTCGTCTCCGCAGCGATCTCGGCCTTGTCTTCCTCTACGACTGCCTCCGCCGCAGTCTCATCCGCGTCCGCCTCCGCTTTCGGCTCCTCGACTACCTCGGCAGCCGGCTCCTCGATCGCCTTCTCCCCGGTTGCCTCTGCCGTCTCCGCAGCGATCTCGGCCTTAGCTTCCTCGACGGGCGGCTCTGCGGCGGGCGCAGCAGCGGCTTCCGCTGCCGGCTCCTTCGGCGGCTTGGCGGCGGTTGCCTTCGCCGGCTTGGCGGCCCTCCTCCGTGCAGGCTTCGGCGCGGTCTCCCCGGCTATCTTCTTTGCCAGTCTCTCGGTGTGCTTCTTGGTCGGCTTCTCGATGATCTCCAGCTTGTTCATCAGGATGGCCACCCTCTCCGTCGGCTGCGCACCCTGCCCGATCCATTTGCGGATCTTCTCCTCGTCGATGGATATGGTGGCGGGGTTGGTCAGCGGGTTGTAGTGGCCGATGATCTCGATGAAATCACCGTCGCGCGGGGCGCGGGAATCGGCGACCACCACTCTGTAGCTGGGTTTCTTCTTTCTGCCAACACGGGCTAATCTGATCTTCAGCATATTTTTACCTCAACTTTGCTATTATGGGATATTAAGCGCCGTGTGTCAATGGTTTGGGTTCACGGGCTGTTCATCGCCGGTTCGCCGGAACCATTACTTTTTGCAGTTCAAGGCCATAGTGGGACAGCCGGTGCGTCGGTTGCAAACCATAATCGATGATGACCGGTTGTCAGCCATAATTGAGACGGATATAATTGAATGGCATGAAAGCGGTCAGGCTCCATGACTGGCAGGTGGGCGTTGCCGAGGCCAGAGAGTTGCAGCGGGATCTGGCTGCGGTCGTCGTCAGCCGGGGCGCGGTAGGCGAACCCGCTTTAATAGCCGGCGCCGACATCTCGGGGGAGGATGCCGAGGGCAACGTGAGGGCAGCGGTGGTGGTGCTGCGTCAGCCCGATATGGCAGTGGTGGACAGCAGCGTGATTGTGATGAAGCCCGCTTTCCCCTACGTGCCCGGTTTGCTGTCCTTCCGCGAGGTGCCGCTGCTGCTGAAGGCGTTCGAGGGGATCACGGTTGTGCCCGACGTTATCATCGCCGATGGCCAGGGCATCGCACACCCGCGCCGTATTGGGCTGGCCTCCCATCTGGGGCTTCTGCTGGACGCTCCAGTCATCGGGTGCGCCAAGTCCATCCTGTGCGGGCGGCACGGAGAGCTGGGCGATGAGCCGGGCAGCAGCGCCCCGCTCGTCGACCGGGGCGATGTGGTCGGGGCGGCGCTGCGGACCAGGCGAGGGGTGAAGCCGGTGTACGTATCCATCGGCCACATGGTGGATCTCGATGCCGCCGTGCGCCGGGTGCTGGCGTGCTGCCGCGGCTATCGCCTCCCCGAGCCGACGCGGCTGGCGCACCTGGCCGCCGCGGGGAAGCTGCCTTCGCCGGCGCGTTGGGCCAGCCCGGCCTCCAGGCGCTGAGGGGTGCCCGCTGATCGATAGTAGTTGAGCTATAAAGGAGTAAAGGTCTGGGAATATGCAGGAGCAGAAGAGAAGGCTTGAGGAGCTGGCGGGGCGCATCTCCCATGTAATGGTGCGTCTTTGACATCGCGGGACAGGAACTGGAGATAGCCCGCATAGAGAAGGAATCATCACAGCCCGATTTCTGGCAGGATCAGGAGAGAGCCCAGGGCTTGATGCGGCGCCTCGGCGAGCTTAATTCGGAGGTCGATCGCTGGCGCCGAATCGAGGGCCGGGTCAGCGAGCTTTTAGAGCTGGCGGAGCTTGCCATATCGGAGGAGGAGTCCTCGATGGAGGCGGAGATCGCGGCCGGGGCTGAGGAGCTGGAATCGCAGTTCGATGAGATGGAGTTCGAACTGCTGCTGGCCGGCGAGTACGGGCGGAGCAACGCCTTCATCGCGGTCCACGCCGGAGCCGGCGGCACCGAGGCCCAAGACTGGGCGGAGATGCTGTTGCGGATGTATCTGCGCTGGGCGGAGCGGCGCGGCTATCAGGCCACGGTGGTAGATACCTCCCCCGGCGAGGAGGCAGGGGTGAAGAGCGTCCTCATCGAGGTGAGCGGCCCCTATGCCTATGGTTACCTCAAGGCGGAGCGCGGCGTGCATCGCCTGGTGCGGCTGTCGCCGTTCGACGCCTCCCATTCGCGACACACATCTTTCGCCCTGGTGGAGGTGATGCCGGAGGTGGATCGTGATGTTGAGATAAAACTGGACCCCGATGAGCTGCGGGTGGATTTCTTCCGTTCCAGCGCCCCCGGTGGGCAGCACGTCCAGAAGACCAGCAGCGCGGTGCGGGTGACCCACATCCCCACCGGCACGGTGGCCATCTGCCAGAACGAGCGCTCCCAGCATCAGAACAAGGAGATGGCGATGAAGGTACTCCTCGCCCGCCTGGTTGAGCTGCATCTGGAGAAGCAGGCCGAGGAACAGGCGCGGCTCAAGGGGCAGCATGTGGCTGCCGGCTGGGGCAATCAGATCAGGAGCTATGTCCTGCACCCTTACAAGATGGTCAAGGATCACCGCACGGGTTACGAGACCAGCAACCCCGATGCCGTGCTCGACGGGGAGCTGGATGATTTCATACACGAGTATCTCAAATTAGTTATTAGGAAGGTATAGTGAAGCGCATCGTTGCCTTTCTGCTGATAGCACTGGCCGTGTCGGCTCTGGGGGCGGGCACCGCCCTCGCCGATGGCGGGGTGTCGATAAAATCCAGCGGGGCTGAGCCGCAGTTCCCCTCCGCCATCACCTTCACCCTGGAGGCGGAGGCGGACAGCGATATAGTGGATGTGGACCTTGAGTATCGCGTCCTGCGGAGGAGCCTGGTCCCCGAGAGTTGCCGGGTGGATGTGGATTTCACTGACGGCGAGACGGTAACGGCTACCTGGAGGTGGGACATGCTGGAGACCGGGGGCTTGCCCCCCGGCACAGAGGTGGAGTATCGGTGGCGCATCGAGGATGCGGGCAACAACGTGGTCGAGACACCGCCCGACACCGTGCGCTTCGATGACCTGAGGTACGATTGGGACCATATCTCCAACGATGAGGTCAATTTCTTCTGGTATGCGGGGGGCGCTGCTTTCATACAGGATCTAGCGGGTGCCGCCGATGAGGCGCTGAACGATCTGTCCAGCGGGATCGGTGTCTCGCTGGAGCAGCCGGCCAATTTCTATATCTACGCCAGCACCTGGGACCTGCACGGCGCCCTGGTCTATCCCGACGAGTGGACCGGCGGTGTGGCCTTCCCGGGCTACAGCACCATAGTCATCGGGATCGCGCCGGGCAACGTGGAATGGGGGAAGAGGACCATCGCCCATGAGCTGGGGCACCTGGTGGTGCATCAGTACGTTTTCGGCCCCTACGGCGTGCTGCCCACCTGGCTGGATGAGGGGCTGGCCATGGACGCCGAGGGGGAGCTGCGGGCTGACCTGCAGCAGATGCTGGATCATGCCATCGCCAGGGACTCCCTGTTCTCGATAAGCAGCATCGCCAGCTCCTTCCCCACCGACCCGGACGAGGCCAAGCTGTCCTATGCCGAAAGCTACAGCGTGGTTCGGTTCCTCATCGACAGCTATGGCGGCGACAAGATAGTGGAGCTGTTGCAGGTGTTCAGGGACGGGAGCACCGACGATGAGGCATTGCTCCAGGTATACGGTTTCGACACCGATGGGCTCGGGGAACGGTGGCGCGTTAGCCTGGGGCTGTCCCCTGAATTTCCGGAGAGGCCCGGCGGGGGCGGTTTGTGGATTCCCCTGCCGTACATCGTGCTGGTGGCCCTGGTGGTGGTGCTGGGCTTGATGATTGTATACCTGGGTTTCTTATACCTGCAACGCATGCGGTCGCGGTTTAATTGACGGCTGGCGGTGGCGGCGGACCCTTACGCGCCTTAGACCAGACGTACACCAGCCGGTGCAACGCTGTGAAGTTGGTGCCTACGGCCAGGACCCACAGTGTCACCCGCAGGGTCAGCTCGGGGTTGAGCGGGCTCAGCAGCAGGCCGAGTGACAGGGTAGTGATCCTCAACGTCCGGCGGAATATCCCCACCTCGGCATCCAGCTTCAGCCCCTCGGCCCTCGCCCGCACGTAGCTCACCAGCAGGGAGCCGATGACGGTGCTGAAGATGAGGATCGCTTCCTCGGAGATGCACTGCTGGCGCGTATAGTACCACAGCAGGCCGAACAGTATCACCGCTTCAGAGTAGCGGTCCAGGGTGGAGTCGAGCAGGGCGCCGAACTTGGTTACCTTGCCCATCACCCGGGCCACCGCCCCGTCGAGCAGGTCGAAGATGCCCGCTGCCAGGATCAGCACCCCGCCGTAGAGGAAGTAGCCCTGAGAGAGCAGCCAGGCGACGCCGAAGTTCAGCAGGAAGCCGAAAATGGTGAGGGTGTTGGGATGCACCCTGGTCTTGCCCACCAGCCGCCCTGCCGGCTCGGCCAGGCGGTGGACGCGGTCGCTAACGATTTGAGCCGGTCGCCACATGGTTCTCTCTATCCTCTCCTGTGTTGCGCTACCTCGGTGATGCCCCTTGGACCGCGCGCTTGGGCTCTATCAGGCTCACGTAGTACTGGTTCACCCTGTCGGCGACGTTGGGCCAGTCGCATTCCTCGGCCCTTATCCTGCCCCTGGCCCCCATCTGTTGTCGCAGGTCGGGGTCGCTCAACAGTTTTATCAGAGCCCCGGCGAGGGCCTCCTTGTCCTTGGGCGGCACCAGTATCCCTTGCACCCCATCGCTCATGACGCTGGCATAGCCGCTGATGGCGGAGGCAACGATCGGCTTGGAGGCGGCCATCGCCTCCAGCAGTATGATGCCGAAGCTCTCGCCCCCGGTTGCCGGGCTGCAGAAGATGTCGGCCGACTGGTAGTATGAGGGGAGCATGTCGTTGTCCACATAGCCGGTGAAGACCGCATCCTCCAGCCCCAGCTTCCGCGCTTCCGAATCGTATCTCTCCGTTCCCGGTCCGACCACGATCAGCCGGGATAGCGGCACCTGCCTCTTGACCTTCCTGTATGCTTCCAGAAGATATGTCAATCCCTTGCGCTTCTCCGGCCGCCCGACGAACAGGATGTTGAGCTTCCCATCGCTGAGCCCCTCGATGAGGGGCCGCGGTGTTGAGAAGCGCGCCACGTTTATCCCGTTGGGGATTACCTGATATTCCCCGGGGAAATACTTGCTGACGAACTCCTTTGCCGGCTCGGAGACGGCGATCTTGCCGTGGAGCTTCTTAAAGAGCCCCATCATGAAGGGGCTGACTATCTGATACCCCCGGGGCTTGCGGTGGCAGGCATGGAAGGTGCCTACGTTGATCGCTTTGGACAGGTTGAGTATGGTGAGGGTCAGGGTGGAGCACAGGGGCTCATGGATATGGATGACATCGAACCGTTCGCGGTCGAGGATGGTACGCACCGGCGGCGCCAGCACCGGAGATATGGTGACCCTGGCCACCGAGCCGCCGGAGGGTATGGGCACCGGTTTCCCGATGGGGATGATATCCTTGCTGCCGATGGACGAACTGGGGCCGGAATAGGGGGTGATGATGCGTACATCGTGCCCCATCTCCTTGTACTGCTCGTACAGGTTGGCTACATGGATGGCCACTCCGCCGGGGTAGGCATAATCGTAGGGGCAGACCAGCGCCAGTTTCAACGGGAGACCCGCCTGGTGAGATTCTTTAGCATTCCGCGCACGAAGAACCCGCCGCTCTTGCGCTGCTGTCTGATTATCTGCCACAGGCCGATATCGAAGTAGCTCACCCCCTTGCCGTTGCGCGCCACGGTTGTGCCCTCGAGGATGCCGCGCCTCAGGTCCTCGGCGGTGTGCCCCGGGAACAGGGTAACGGCAGTGCCCACCGAGATGAGGAAATGGGCATCGCTGCTTCCGGTCTCGGCGAGATTGTAAATGCGATTGATCTTCTTTGCTCTCCTGTTGGATATCCTCCCTACGATGGTACCATTAATGGTCTCGATCCCGTCAAGGTACACTTTGAGGTTGCTGGATTCGATCACCCGCTGGATGTCCCGGTGGCTCAGGCTTTCGCTGAGCATGCTCATCGGGTGTGGCGCGATGCACAGGCCGCCCTGTTCGTGGATTGCGGCTACGGTTTCAACGACGGGCTGATGGCTGGGGACCGGGCTCTCAAGATACAGGGCCAGCAGGTGTCCCTCCAGCGTGTTTATCTCCATGCCGATAACCACCTCGAAGGGGTACTTGCGCCGGGCCGCCAGCTCCCTTGCCTCGTAGGCCCCCTTGATCTCGTCGTGGTCGGCGATGGCGATGACATCCAGCTCGCCCTTGCGCGCCACGTACTCCAGGATGTCGGATACGCTGGCCATCCCATCGCTGACCGTGCTGTGGATATGCACGTCCGCCGCCCCGTATCCGTCATCCCTGCCTAATTGTTCTAGGGGCTTCATTACTTCTACTGTAACCTCTCGACCAGCCCCCTAATTCATGCCCGTGTAAGGTGCATTCACAGACAGGGTCACTTAACAGCTCCTGTTATGAATTCCTCTGCCAGTATTCTGGCCTGGTCGTCCTTATACTGGATGGGGGGTGATTTCATGAAGTAGGCCGATGGGCCCGTCAGCGTGCCGCTTACGCCGCGGTCCATCGCCAGCTTGCAACATCGGATGGCGTCCACCACCACGCCGGCGGAGTTGGGGCTGTCCCATACCTCTAGCTTGACCTCCACATTCAGCGGGACATCGCCGAAGGTGCGCCCCTCCATACGGATGTGGCAGAATTTTCGGTCGCCGAGCCAGGGAACGTAGTCGCTGGGCCCCACGTGGATGTCATTGGGGTCCATTTTGTAGTCCAGCTGCGATGTCACCGCATTGGTCTTGGAGATCTTTTTGGACTCCAGCCGTTCCCGCTCCAGCATGTTGAGGAAGTCGGTGTTGCCGCCGAAGTTCAGCTGGTAGGTGCGCTCCATCCTTACCCCGCGCTCGCGGAAGAGGTTGGTCAGCACGCGGTGGGTGATGGTGGCGCCGACCTGGCTCTTGATGTCATCCCCGATTATCGGCAGCCCCTTCTCCGTGAAGCGGTTCTGCCAGTATTTCTCTCTGGCTATGAATACCGGTATGCAGTTCACGAAGCTGCATCCGGCGGCGAGGACCTGCTCTATGTACCATTTGGTGGCCTCCTCGCTGCCCACGGGGAGGTAGTTCACCACTACATCGGTCTCGGTATCGCGGAGTATGTCGACTATGTTCTCGGTGGGCCCGGGGGCCTTGGTTATGATCTGGGACAGGTACTTCCCCAATCCGTCATGGGTCATGCCCCGGGATACTTTCACCCCGGTGCGGGGCACCTTGCAGAATTCGAAGGTGTTGTTAGGCGGGGCGTAGATCGCCTTGGACAGGTCCTTGCCCACCTTGTTCTTGTCGATATCGAAGGCGGCAACGAAGTTAATGTCGCGTATGTGATATCCCCCCAGATTGACGTGCATCAGGCCGGGGATGTGATCATCATCCTTGGCATCGCTGTAGTAATATATACCCTGTACCAGTGAGGAAGCGCAGTTGCCCACACCGATAATGGCCACATTTATCTTGCCCAAATCCGTCTCCTATCTTATAATAGCTGTCTGTACCGGAGGTGACTTATGGTCTACGATTTTCATGCGCACACTTCGCTCAGCGACGGCGCCCTCTCTCCCGTGGAGCTCATCCGGCGTGCCCTGACCTGTGGCTACCGGTCGATCGCCCTGACCGACCATGTCGGCATCGGCTACCTGGATCGCCTGGTACAGGAGGTCGCCGCCGACTGTGCCGCAGCGCGGGAGCACTGGCCCATTGTCGCCATCCCCGGGGTTGAGCTTACCCACCTGCCCCCGGCTGCCATAGCCGCAGCTGCAAGAAGGGCTAAAGAGCGTGGGGCTTGGGTTGTAGTAGTTCATGGCGAGACCGTTGTTGAACCTGTGGAGGAGGGCACCAATAGAGCAGCGCTTGAGTGCCCCGATGTTGATATCCTGGCCCATCCCGGGCTGATAACCCTGGAGGAGGCCGAACTCGCTGCTGCCTCCGGCGTGTTCCTGGAACTGAGCGCCCGCAGGGGACACTCGCTCACCAATGGGCATGTCGCTCGGATGGCACTGCTGGCGGGGGCCAGGCTCCTGGTCAACTCAGATGCCCACACCGAGTCGGATCTCCTCACCCCTTCTTTCGCCCGCCAAATTGTTCGCGGGGCCGGCCTGGAGGAGAAGGAGGCCGATGACATACTGCTCAACAACCCGCAGGCCCTGCTGAAGCGCTTCCCCTCAGAGGGTTGAGCCCGTCGGTGCCCCAATTCCGCTGCTAAACTGGCGATGGCCACCGTTTAGGACTTACCGATGCGGAATACCTTCGTCCCGCACTTCGGGCAAATACCCCGGGTCGCTGGCCTGCCGTTCTTCAGCGTCACTTTCTGGGGGTTCTTGATCTCTACCTTTGCCCTGCACTTGAAGCAATATGCCTGCACCGGTGTCACCTCCTTTCAAACCTATTGCACTATAACCGCTATGGTAGCTACGTGTCAAGTCTTTGTACGCGTTGGGCACCCCCTCATTGCCGTTGGGGGAAGACCTTTTCCGGTTGCCACAGGCCATTCTCCGGCAGGAAGCGGAGCACGGCCAGCAGGCGACCGTCGGCGGAATAGGCGCGGCGGTGGCCTTCGCCCGGGTCGCCGTCGATGGCTATGGGGCGCCCATCCGCCACGGAGCGTTCATCCGCCTCGCTCAGGGTGACGGCGGTGAGGCGCCCCAGCACGGTATCCATGGGCAGCAGCAGTTTCCGCCAGTCGTCGTTGCGGAATGCAGCTTCGACACGGTCTAGGCTCAGGCTGTCGGTCATATCGAACGGGCCGCAGGAGGTGCGCATAAGGGCGGTGAGGTGCGCACCGCAACCCAGTGCCTGCCCCATATCGTGGGCCAGCGAGCGGATATAGGTTCCCCTGCCGCATTCAACCTCTATACTCAGGCGCGGCGGCTGCCAATCGATAAGCTCTATGCGGAAGACCTGCACCTCCCTGTGGGGGCGTTCAACCTCGATCCCGGCGCGGGCGAGGTGGTAAAGGCGCTGACCTCGATGCTTGAGGGCGCTGTACATCGGGGGTTGCTGTAGAATCGCTCCGCTGAAGGACGGGAGCAGCGCCTGCACCTGTTCTCTGGTGACCGATGTGGGGTCTGCACTGGCGGTGGTACTGCCCTCGCTGTCATAGGTGTCTGTGGATTCGCCCAGCATGACTTCGGCGCGGTAGGTCTTGTGTGATTCGGTGATGAAGGAGGCCAGGCGGGTGGCCTGCCCCAGGCAGACCGGCAGCACCCCTGTGGCCATCGGGTCGAGGGTGCCGCCATGCCCCACGTGGCGCTGCCCGCTCCACCGCCGCACCTTGGTCACCACGTCGGCTGAGGTGTTGCCGGCGGGCTTATCGATGTTGAGGAAACCGTTGACGCCCAACGCCCTTTTATCAGCTATCGGTGACCTCTTTTATCAGATGGAGCACCTGGGCGCCGAGCTCGATGGAGTCGTCCTGGTAGAATATAAGCTGGGGGGTGTGGCGCAGGGAGAGGCGTTCCCGCAGCTCCCGGTAGAGGAAACCCGATGCAGAGTTCAGGCCCTCCATGGCCCCCCTCTTCTCCTCGTCGCTGCCCATGACGCTGATGTACACCTTGGTGTGGCTCAGGTCGGCGGCGGTGTCCACCCGGGTAACCGTCAGGAAGCAGGAGAGCCGCGGGTCCTTGGTCTGGCGGCGGATGAGTTCGCTCAGTTCCTCGCGGATGAGCTCGTTGAGGCGCTCGATGCGCCGGGTCATGGCTAGCTCAGCTCCCTTCGGTAGAACTCGATAGTGTCACCCACCTCGAAATCGTTGAACCCGTCTACCCCCACCCCGCACTCGTATCCGCTGTCCACTTCCCGGACGTCGTCCTTGAAGCGCCTCAGGCTGTTCACGCTGGATTCGTGCAGCAGTTCCCCTTTGCGCATGACCCTGGCCTTCGCCCCGCGGCTTGCCTTGCCGTCGGTGATATACGCTCCGGCCACCTTGTGCCCGCGGGCGGGGAAGACGGCGCGCACCTCGGCATGGCCCTCGATGACATCGCTGTAGGTGGGCTCCAGCATCCCCTTCATGGCCTTCTCCACATCGTCCACGATGTTGTAGATGATCTGGTAGGAGCGGATGTCGATGCCCTCGCTGTCGGCGAGCTGGGCGGCGCCGGGCTCGATGACGGTGTTGAAGCCGAGTATGATGCCGTTGGAGGCCAGGGCCAGCATCACATCGCTTGCGGTGATGCTCCCGCTGTCCGAGTGCAGTATGTGTATCTTCACCTCCTCGGTGTTCAACTGCTCCAGGGAGGTCTTTATCGGCTCGATACTGCCCTGCACATCGGTCTTGAGGATGACATTCAACTCCTTCACCCCGCCCTCGCGGATCTGAGAGGAAAGGCTGGTCAGGCTGAGGGTCTTGGGTGCGCTCAACGCCATGCTCCTCTCCCTCTGCCGTTCCTCGGAGAGGGCCCGCGCATCCTTCTCGGTAGGGGTTACGGACAGCGTGTCGCCCACCTGGGGCACATCCCCGATCCCCAGGATCTCCACCGGTGCCGCCGGCTCCGCCTTCCTTATCTGTTTGCCCTTATCATTGAACATGGCCTTGATCTTGCCCCAGTGGTCGCCGACAACGAAGGGGTCGCCCACCTTCAGGGTGCCGGTCTGCACCAGCACTGTGGCCAGCGGGCCTTTGTTCTTGTCCAGCTTGGCTTCGATGACCGTGCCGACGGCGCGGCGGTCGGGGTTGGCTTTCAGCTCCTCCAGCTCGGCCACTATCAGCAGGTTGTCCAGCAGATCCGAGATCCCCTCCTGCTGCTTGGCCGATACCGGAACGCATACCACATCACCGCCCCACTCCTCGATGACCACCCCGTGGTCGGCCAGCTGCTGCTTGACATTTTGCGGGTTGGCGCCGGGCTTATCCATCTTGTTGATGGCCACCACTATGGGCACGCCGGCGGCATGCGCGTGGGAGATGGCCTCTATGGTCTGGGGCATCACACCGTCGTCGGCGGCCACCACCAGGATGGCAATGTCCGTTACCTGGGCCCCGTGCGCCCTCATCGCGGTGAAGGCCTCGTGGCCCGGCGTGTCGAGGAAGGTGATCTTCTGACCGCGGACATCCACCTGGTAGGCTCCGATGTGCTGGGTTATCTCGCCCACCTCGGTTGCCGCCACGTTGGATTCACGGATGGCGTCGAGGAGCTTGGTCTTGCCGTGGTCCACGTGCCCCATGATGGTTACTACCGGGGGGCGGGGTTTCTGGACGGTGGTGTCATCCTCCTGGAATCGCTGGTACTTCTTGGGCTTCTGTCCTGCTGCCCCGCGGGCCTTCTCTTCCTGCACCTCGCGGCCAAAGGCGGAGGCTATGGTCTTGGCGGTATCACGGTCGATAACCTCGTTGATATTGGCCATGAAGCCGTTTCGCATCAGTTGTTTGATCACGTCCACCACGCTGACGCCGATGAGGTCGGCGAATTGCTTCACCGTCAGCGAAGGGGGGATCTTGATGGGCAGCTTCTCATCTACCGCTTTCGCAGAGGATGCCCGCTGAGAAGTCGTTGCCCTCACCGTTTTGCGTTTTCTGGACCTGGGTCTTGAGATATTGTGCTTTGTTCCAGCCATTTAAATCCTACTGACCGGCGAGCGTATCCCCGTATCTGGACAGCTCCCCCCGTTCCTGCGGGGACGGCTCCGCCCTCAGGGCGCGGTCGATGTTTCCCTTCCTCAATGCATTATCCCAGCAGCTCTTCGCTTTGCATATGTAAACGCCCCGGCCCGGGGCCTTGCCCGTGGGGTCGACGGTTATGCTGCCGGCCACGGAGCGCACCACTCGGACCAGCTCCCGTTTGGGTTTCACCCCGCGGCAGCCGATGCAGGTGCGCTGTGGCACGTGCCTGGTCGATAGACGCATTCCCTTAGCCGTGGCAGCCATGTGTGCTAGGATTCCTCCGTCTCATCCTCGTCGGGATCCGCTCTGGATGCGCGACTGGCCTTCTTGGGCCTGGGTGCAGTCTTCGGCTCGCCGTCCCCGGCTTTTGCCTTAGCCTTGGCCTTCTTCTCTTTGGCGGGCTTCGTTTGTGCTGTTGCAGGTGAAGGCTGCTCTACCTCATCCTCTATCGGGGCATCCAAATCGCTGTCTTCAACTGCAGCAGGTATCTCCAGCTCTACGAACTCGTCTTCGTCGAACTCGACCTTTTCAACGCGGGCTTTCTTGGGCTTCACCACTCCCTTCAGCCTCTCCTCTTCTGTCGCCTTGACCTTCTCCTTGCCCTTCTTCCCCTTCTTGCTCTTCTTTGCAGACTTCGGTGACCTGTCGGTCAAAATATCCTCGGCGAAGCGGATGACGGGGGTCGGCGCCTCAGCCGGCTTCTCCTTTGGCAGTGCTACCTCCTCTTCCTCCTCCAGTTCGGGGATCAGTTCCTCGGGTGTGAGCAGTCTCACCTCTTCCGGCGTGGCCTCGGTCGTCGGCTCCGCAGCTTCGGCGGCCGGCTCCGCGGCTTCCACCGGCCCAGCGGCTTCCTCTGCCGGCGTCTCGTCTACGGCCGCGGGCGCTTCGGCGGGGACAGCCTGCTCCAGTATGGCCGCCTCCTCCGCAGAGGCGGTTGAGGCGCTCTTGATGTCGATGCGCCAGCCGGTGAGGCGTGCCGCCAGGCGGGCGTTCTGCCCCTCCTTTCCTATGGCCAGCGACAGCTGCCGGTCGGGCACTACCACCGTGGCGGTCTGCTCGTCGCTGTTGGCATCCACGCTCACTACCTGGGCCGGGCTCAGGGCGTTGGCGATGAAGGTGGCCGGGTCCGCATCCCACTCCACTATGTCGATCTTCTCCCCGCTCAGCTCATTGACGATGTTCTGGATCCTTATCCCCCGCAGGCCGACGCAGGAGCCGATGGCGTCGATGCCCTCGTGGCGCGCCGCGACCGCAATCTTGCTGCGGTGGCCCGCCTCCCTGGCGATGGCCTTGAGCTCTATGGCGCCGTTGCGTATCTCGGGGACCTCCAGCTCGAGCAGGCGGCGCAGCAGGTTGCGATGGGTGCGCGATACCACCACCTGCGGCCCCCTGCCGGTGCGGCGCACCTCGATGATGTAGGCCTTGAGCCTTTGCCCCGGACGGTAGTGGTCGGCGCGCATCATATCGGTGTTGGGCAGGATGCCCTCGGTCTTGCCCAGGTCGAGGACGATCTGGCGGGGCTCTATGCGCTGGATGATGCCGGTGACGGTCTCGTTCTCGCGGTCGGCGAACTCCTCGAAGATCAGCTCCCGCTCGGCCTCGCGCAGGCGCTGCAGCACCACCTGCTTGGCGGTCTGGGCGGCTATGCGGCCGGCGTTCTTGGGGGTATCCTCCACCATGATCGGGTCATCGATCTTGGCGTATTTGGTTATCTTCTGTGCATCGCTGAGCGATATCTCGGTGCTGGGTTCAGTGACCCGCTCCACCACCGTTTTCTCAGCGAAGACGGTGACCTCCCCGCTGGCGGGGTTGAGCTTCACCGATATGTTCTGCGAGGGGTCGAAGCTGTTCTTGCGGAAGGCGGACACCAGCGCACTCTCGACCACGCCCAGCACGATATCGCGGGTCAGGTTCTTCTCGGCCGCAAGCTGGGTTATGGCGAGCATGAATTCGCTCTTCGTCTTAGCCAACTCTATCCCTCCTATATAACAACAAAAAAGTGGGAACTGATACCCACTTGTTCGGCCCGTTATTCTGGATGTTATGCTGGTCTGGTTCGGTCGAGCGATATCACTATAGCACAAGTCCGGCGGTTTGGCAAGCCCCCCTCAGGGCTATTTGCGGGTTTTGGCGCTCCTCGCTTTGGGGGGGAACAGCAGCCGTTTGAGATGATCCACCCCGCGCTCCAGCGGCACCAGTGAGGCGTCGTCCTCCCGCCTCAGCTTCAGCTCCATGCTTCCGGTGCCCAGCGTCTTGGGGCTGATGACCACCCTCAGCGGCATCCCCAGCAGGTCGGCGTCGTTGAGCTTGACCCCCGCCGACTCGTGGCGGTCGTCGAACAGCACCTCC
>Ga0180438_10002559_pt1 | contig 29400 bp, 22 predicted proteins | sample SS_ome_12_FD_132455 | JGI IMG/M metagenome (GOLD analysis project Ga0180438, IMG submission 132455) | Hypersaline lake sediment archaeal communities from the Salton Sea, California, USA - SS_3_D_2 metaG | ecosystem: Environmental > Aquatic > Non-marine Saline and Alkaline > Hypersaline >...
CAGCAAGACCCCTGGCCATCCTGAGAGCCACATCACGCCGGGCGTCGAAGTGACCACAGGACCCTTGGGACAGGGGCTGGCCCATGCGGTGGGCATGGCTATTGCGGAAGCGCATCTGTCCGCGGTGTACAATCGCCCGCAGCATGCCATCGTCGATCACCACACCTATGTCATTGCCAGCGACGGCGACTTGATGGAAGGGGTGTCGGCAGAGGCGTCAGCGCTGGCCGGCCACCTGCGGCTGGGCAAGCTGATTGTGCTGTTCGACGACAACCGTGTGTCGTTGGCTTCGGCCACGTCGCTGACCTTTAGTGAGGATGTGGCAAAGAGGTACCACGCCTATGGCTGGCACGTTCAGCGTGTCGATGATGGCAACGACATCGGGGCGATTGACGCCGCCATTGTTGCTGCCAAGGCCGAGGCTGGACGACCGTCGCTGATCATGGTGCGTTCGGTCCTCGGGTATGGTGCACCGAAGAAACAAGGCACCTTTCAAGCCCACGGCTCACCGTTGGGCCCTGACGAGCTGTTGGCGGCCAAGGAGAACCTGGGCTGGCCGACCGAGCCCGACTTCCACCTTCCTACTGAGGCTGTGAGCCACCTGCGGCAGGCCGTCGACCGGGGCCAGCAGTGGGAGTCGGCTTGGGACGAGGCCTTTGACGGCTACGGCAAGGCCTACCCCGACCTGGCAGATCAGTTCGTACGGTCGATGGTCGGCTCTCTGCCTGAAGGCTGGGAAGAAAACCTGCCCACTTTTGCCGGAGCCGAGCCCATCGCCACGCGCAAGGCTTCCGGGGCCGTGCTGCGCGCTCTGGCGGCGGCAATCCCCGACATTGTCGGGGGCTCGGCCGACCTCAACCCCTCCACGTACACCGCCTTGCCCGAGATGGGTGACCTGCAGCCTGACGCCTGGGAACCTGCGGACAGACAGGGCGCCGTTGGCGGTGAGTGGGGGTACGCTGGGCGCAACCTGCACTTTGGCGTGCGCGAGCACGCGATGGGGGCCATCGCGGGCGGCATGGCGCTCCATGGGGGGATCATCCCCTACACAGCGACGTTTCTGGTGTTCTCCGATTATATGCGGCCACCCATGCGCCTGGCCGCGCTGAGCGGGGTACGCGTGATCTACGTCTTTACGCACGACAGCATCGCTGTGGGTGAGGACGGCCCCACGCACCAGCCCATTGAGCAGCTGATGAACCTGCGGGCCGTGCCCAACCTGACGGTCATACGGCCTGCGGACGCCACCGAGACCACAGAGGCGTGGAAGGCGGCTGTGCGCAACACCGAGGGACCGACGGCTTTGATCTTCTCGCGGCAGACGCTGCCGGTGCTCGACCGCACCGCGTTCGCTCCCGCCGAGAACCTGCAGCGCGGGGCTTATGTGTTGTGGCAGGCTCAGCAGGGCAGCCCCGACGTGATCCTGATCGCTACGGGGGCCGAGGTGCATATCGCGCTGGCAGCGGGCAACATGCTGGCAGAGGAGGGCGTGAACGCCCGCGTCGTCTCCATGCCAAGCTGGAAGCTGTTCGACCAGCAGACGGCCGAGTACCGCAATAGCGTGCTGCCGTCACAGGTGCGTGCCCGCGTGGCTATTGAGGCGGGCATCGCGCTGGGCTGGGAGCGATACGTGGGACTGGACAGTGCGGTGGTGGCCATGCGCAGTTTCGGTGGTAGCGCACCGGGCAAAGTGGTCCTTGAGAAGTTTGGCTTTACGCCCGAGAACGTCGCGGTTCATGCGCGCAAGGTGCTGGGGCGCTAGCCTGGGAGCCCCTGCAGGTTAGGATTCCTTGGGTTAGAGCAGGCGCCGCTTGTGCCACTTTCGGTGACGGGCTGATCACAGCCCACGGTGTGACGGTCGACTGTGTTGGGCACCGACCGTGTGACAGCTGTGGACAGGCTTTGAACTGGGGAGGTGAAAATGACCAAGCTTGAGGAGCTTGCCAGCCTGGGACAGGCCGTTTGGCTTGACTACATCCGGCGCTCGTTCATCGCGTCCGGGGACCTACGGGCCCTGGTGGAGGATGGGTTGCGAGGGGTCACCTCAAACCCGACCATCTTCGAAAAGGCAATTGCCGGAAGCGATGACTATGATCAGGATCTGCACAGGCTGGTAGACGCCGGCCATTCCGTCGAAACGATCTACGAAACCCTGGTCCTGGATGACATCCGTCGGGCGGCCGACATCCTGCGCCCGGTGTATGAGGCTACTCAGGGCGGCGATGGATTTGTCAGCCTGGAGGTCAGTCCCAAGCTGGCTCGGGACACGGATGGGACGGTTGCGGAGGCGCGACGGCTGTTCGCAGCGCTAGGCCGCCCAAACGTGATGATCAAAGTCCCGGCAACGGCTGAGGGCATCTCCGCCGTCCGGCAGCTGATCAGCGAGGGCATCAATGTCAATGTCACACTGATGTTTTCGCTGGCTCACTACGATGTGGTAGCCGAGGCCTATATCGCGGGTCTGGAGGAACTGCTGGCCTCAGGGGGCGACGCATCACAGGTTGCCTCGGTTGCCTCCTTCTTTGTCAGCCGCGTCGATCGCGTCGTAGATCCACAGCTTGAAGCGGCGGGAAAGAACGAGTTGCTGGGCAGGATTGCCATTGCCAACGCCAAACTGGCCTACCAGCGCTTCCAGCAGACCTTCCGTGGCGCGCGCTGGGAACGGCTGCAGGCCAACGGTGCCCGTGTGCAGCGCCCGCTGTGGGCCAGCACCAGCACAAAGAACCCCGAGTACTCGGATGTGCTGTACGTCGACGAGCTTATCGGTCCCCATACGATCAACACGCTGCCTCCGCAGACGCTGAGCTCCTTTCGTGACCACGGCGTGGTGGCCGTGACGCTCACTCAAGAGGTCGAGCGGGCACAGGCTGAGATTGAGCAGCTGGCCGAGGCCGGCATCGACCTGGATGGCGTCACGGAGCAACTACAGGATGACGGCGTGAAGGCATTTGCCAAATCCTTCGAGTCCTTGATGGCCAGCATCGCCGAGAAGCGGGAGCGTCTGCTGGCCGGCTGGAGGCACCACGCTGCTGCGCTAGGTGCCCACGAGCCTGTTGTGGACGAGGCTCTGGCGCGAATGGCGCGGGACAAGGTGATGTCGCGCATCTGGTCTCGCGACCACACGGTGTGGAAGCCCAATCCGGACGAAATCGCCAATCGTCTGGGCTGGCTGGACATCGCGGACACGATGTTGGACCATGTGGATCGTATCCCTGCGCTGGCCGATGCGGCGCGGGCCGATGGGTACACACATGCTCTGTTGCTGGGGATGGGCGGATCCAGTCTGGCTCCGGAGGTCTTTCGCCACACCTTCGGCGTCAAGCCAGGCTATCTGGATCTGGCAGTGCTCGATAGCACCGATCCTGGCGCGGTCCTGGCCCATGCGGAGCGCCTCGACATGGCGCACACTCTGTTCATGGTGGCCACCAAGTCAGGTGGAACGGTCGAGACGCTGTCCTTCTTCAAGTTCTTCTACAATCAGGTGATGGAGAGGGTTGGTCGTGCGGGCGCCGGAGCACACTTTGTGGCTATCACGGACCCTGGCTCCAAGCTGGTGGACTTGGCGGCGCAGTATGGCTTTCGCGCTACCTTTGTGAATGATCCCAACATCGGGGGGCGCTACTCTGCCCTGTCGTACTTTGGTTTGGTGCCAGCGGCGCTCACCGGGGCGGACGTTGTACTGCTTCTGGAGCGAGCGCAAGAAACGCATGCCGCCTGCGAGGCGTGTGCGTTCGACGGCGAGAACCCAGGAGCCTGGCTGGGCTCCATTATGGGTGCCCTGGCCCGGGAGGGGCGAGATAAGCTGACGTTGGTGAGCTCACCCAGCATTGCCAGCTTCGGGGGCTGGGTGGAGCAGCTGATCGCCGAGAGCACCGGCAAGGAAGGTAAGGGCATTCTGCCTGTGGTCGGCGAGCCCTTGGCCGGTCCAGAGGTCTACGGCAGCGACCGGCTGTTTGTGGCGCTGGAGCTTGCGGGGGAAGAGCTTGATGAGCAGGCGCTCACGCAGCTGGAGCAGGCAGGGCATCCCCTGGTCAAACTCTATCTGCGGGATCGCCATGATCTGGCGCAGCAGATGTTTCTGTGGGAGATCGCCACCGCCGTGGCTGGCTACCACCTGGGTATCAACCCGTTTGACCAACCGAACGTGGAGAGCGCCAAGGTCCTGGCCCGAGAAGCGGTGGAGGCCTACATGGAGAACGGCGTTCTGCCGGAGGCTAACGCACAGGAGCCCTCTGCTGCAACGCTGCAGGCGTTCCTGGCTCAGGCTAGACCGGGCGACTACGTGGCGCTGCAAGCCTTTGTGGCACCAACGGATGCGACTGGTGCGGGGCTACAGGCACTGCGTGTCGCCATTCGCGACCGGCTGAAGCTGGCCACAACGTGGGGCTATGGGCCGCGGTTCTTGCACTCCACGGGCCAGCTGCACAAGGGCGATTCTGGAAACGGTCTGTTCATCCAGGTGACTGCCGATGACCCGCGCGACGTGGCCATACCGGATGAGGCGGGATCCGCCGAGTCATCCATGACCTTTGGCGTGCTCAAAGAGGCCCAGGTGCAGGGCGACCGGCAGGCCCTGCTCAAGGCTGGGCGGCGCGTGATCCGCTTTCACCTCGGTTCCGATGTGATCGCTGGGCTGTTGGAATTGACCGGGGCGCTGAGCTGAGCCGGCAAGCGGTGGCACCGATGGGGTTGCCTATGGGCCACGTCCACGCCGCTTCCTGCCGTTTGCGCACTTGGGAGTACGCTTTTCGCTGGCGTAGCGCTTGAGCAGCAGGCGCAATGGTGAGGAGAAGGTGAGGCTAGACATGGAAATCGGCATGGTCGGACTGGGCAAGATGGGCTCCAACATGGTGCGCCGCCTGGCGCGCGGCGGTCACCGCGTGGTAGCCTACGATCGCGCGCCAGAGCCCGTACAGGCACTGGCCGCAGAGGAAAAGACTGTGTCGCCGGCCTCGTCGCTGGAGGATGTGGTGACACAGCTCAAGCCACGGCGTGCGGTGTGGATGATGGTGCCTGCCGGCGCTGCGACCGAGTCGGTCTTTGCGGCGCTGTTGGATATCCTCGATGCGGAAGATGTCGTGCTGGATGGGGGCAACGCCAATTACAAGGACACCATGCGCCGTGCGGCGATGGCCTCGGAGAAAGGCCTGCACTATGTGGATGTCGGCACCAGCGGTGGCGTGTGGGGCCTTGCCGAGGGCTACAGTATGATGGTGGGCGGTGAGAAGCAGGTGATCGAGCGACTGCGGCCCATCTTTGAAACGCTGGCCCCCGGGCCGGACAAGGGCTGGGGGTATGTCGGCCCCAGCGGTGCCGGCCATTTCGTCAAAATGGTGCACAACGGTATCGAGTATGGGATGATGCAGGCCTATGCCGAAGGGTTCGATATCCTCAAGGCCAAAGAGGAGTTCGCTCTCGACCTGCACAACGTGGCCCAGATCTGGCGATACGGCAGCGTGATCCGCTCCTGGCTGCTCGATCTGACTGCCACGGCGCTGGCTGACGACCAAGAGCTGAGTGACATCAAGGGCTGGGTCGCTGATAGTGGCGAGGGACGCTGGACCGTGTTCGAGTCTATCGACCAGGACGTGCCGGCGCCGGTGATCACCATGTCGCTGCTGATGCGCTTTGTCAGCCGCCAGGACGAGAGTTTTGCCGCCAAGCTGCTGGCCGCCATCCGCAACCAGTTCGGCGGCCATGCCGTCAAGCGGGCAGACTGAGCCGCCGTCGTCTGATGGGAGCAGAACCGCGTATCGTCATCGAGCGTGATGCCCTGCACGTGGCACAGACCGCTGCCGAATGGATCGTGGCCTGGGCACGACAGGCGATTGACGAGCGTGGCCGATTCACGATTGCCTTGGCGGGTGGCTCGACGCCACAGGCTACCTACCAGCAGCTGGCGAGCCCACCACACCGGGATGGCATAGATTGGTCGCAGGTCCATGTGTTCTGGGGCGACGAGCGCTGCGTGCCTCCTGACAGTGCTGACAGCAACTACGGCATGGCGCACGAAGCGCTCCTCTCCAGGGTGCCCATTCCCGATCGCAATGTGCACCGCATGCAAGGTGAGCTTCCTGCCGAGCGTGCGGCACAGGCCTATGTGGAGGAGCTTCGCCGCTTCTTCGGCACCCCGTGGCCGCACTTTGATCTGGTGCTGCTGGGCATGGGCACCGACGGCCACACCGCGTCGCTCTTCCCGGGCTCGCCCGTGCTGGACGAAGGGGAGCGCTGCGTGGTGGCAGTGACCGCCGATTACCAGGATCGACCGGTGTGTAGGGTGACGCTCACACCTGTGGCAATCAACGCCGCGCGGGTGGTGATGTTTTTGGTCACCGGGCAGCAGAAGGCGGCTATGGTGCAGCAGGCGCTGGAGGGCCCGCCAGGGCGCCTGCCGGCCCAGCGCATCCAGCCGGATGACGGGGATCTCTACTGGCTGCTGGATGCTGCTGCGGGCAGCCAACTACCATGGCAAAACGGGATGCCGTGAGGGGCTCGCGGACGCGCTGCGCGTCGGGAGCATTGTCCAACCGCGCTTCTGGATGCTCAGCCTCATTCTTGTTGCGCAGGGAAGGGTTGCAACTGACGAGTGCACGGACCTTGGAGCGGGTCAAACTGAGAGGACGGTGGACTGGCCGGTGCGAAACCTGATTCTGGTGTTGGGCGATCAGCTTGACAGCCACTCAGCCGCCTTTGACGGTTTTGACGCCGCCGCGGATGTGGTGTGGATGGCCGAGGTCAGCCACGAAGCGGAGCAGGTCTGGTCCACGCAGTCGCGCATTGCCGTTTTCCTCAGCGCGATGCGCCACTTTCGCGACCGGCTGCAGGGGGATGGCCTTCGGGTCCTGTACCGTCAACTGGACGATCCTTTCAATCTCGGCACTTTCAGAGCTGAGCTTGTCGCTGCAGTCCAACAGGGACATCCTGAGAAGCTGATCGTCGTGCGGCCGGGCGAGTGGCGCGTGCTACAGGAGCTGCAGAGCGCCGCGGACGAGACGGGTGTGCAGCTGGAGATGCGGGAGGACAGGCACTTTCTGTCGTCGCCAGCGGCTTTCGACGAGCATGCTCGGGGGCGAAAGCAGCTCATCATGGAGGGTTTTTACCGGGAGATGCGCCGCCAGACGGGTGTGCTGATGGACGGCGACCAGCCGGCCGGCGGCCGCTGGAACTATGATAGCGAGAACCGTGGGCGTTTTGGCACAGGCGGGCCGGGCCCGGTGCCGCCACCGCGAGCTTTTCCTCCAGATGCCCTCACGCGCGAAGTGATTGAACTGGTCGGCAGCCACTTCCCTGATCATCCCGGCGGCTTGGACCACTTCGACTGGGCGGTGACGCCTGAGCAGGCCAGGCAGGCCTTGCACGATTTCATCGCCAACCGTCTGCGCAGCTTTGGCCCCTACCAGGATGCGATGTGGAGCAACGAGCCCTATCTCTATCATTCCCGCCTTTCCTCGGCCCTCAATCTCAAGCTGCTCGACCCGCGCGAGGCCATCGAAGCTGCTGAGGATGCCTATAGGAAGGAGCGCGCCCCGCTCAACTCCGTGGAGGGATTCATACGGCAGATTCTAGGCTGGCGAGAGTACGTACGCGGCATTTACTGGCACTATATGCCGGCGTATGCCACGCGCAATGCGCTGGAGGGGCACGCGCCGCTGCCGGGCTTTTACTGGACAGGCGAGACCGATATGCAATGCCTGCAACAGTGCATCGAACAGACTTTGGACTATGGCTACGCGCACCACATCCAACGCCTGATGGTCACAGGGCTGTTTGCGCTGCTGCTGGGGGTTGAGCCTGCAGAGGTTCACCGCTGGTACCTGGCTGTGTACGTGGATGCGGTGGAGTGGGTGGAGATGCCCAACACGCTGGGCATGTCGCAGTTCGCCGATGGCGGCATCATGGCCACCAAGCCCTATTGTGCCAGTGGCAAGTACATCAAGCGCATGAGCAACTACTGCGCCAACTGTCGATACAATCCTGCGCAACGGTTGGGCGAGACGGCCTGCCCGTTCACCACGCTCTACTGGGAATTCCTCTGGCGCAACCGGTCTCGGTTGCAGGGCAACAATCGCATGAGGCTCCAGCTGCGCAATGTGGACAGAATCGACCGCGACGAACTCAAGGCCCTAGGCAGACAGGCCGAGTCGATTCGCAAGAGGCTCAGCGCGAAGACGTATCGATAGCGCAGCTGGCGTTCAGATTCAGCACCTCGAGTTCCAGTTTGCGCTTGAATGCTTCAGCCACCCTCTTCTGATGGCTGCGCACACCCCACAGCTCCAACTGGCAGTCCCCGGAGCAAGTGATATGCAGGGTCACCTGCTTGTCGTGCGCCTTCAGATGGACGTGCTCTACCAGGCCCGCATGGCTGCGGTCGAGGCTCTCGGCCAGGCTCAAGCACAGGCTTAGGACGCGGACGATGCGGCGTACTCGCTTACTGAGGGCGCGATACTCGGGATGCTTCTTCCTGCGCGGCCGCTTGCGGCGGTGAAAGCGGGCGGCCATGGCCATGATGGTGATCTCGCGCTGGTCAAAGCCCAGCAGGTCCGCGTTGCTTATGATATAGTACGTGTGCTGGTGCTGGTTCGAATACGAAAGAAAGCCACCGATGTCGTGCAGCAGCGCCGCGTACTCTAGCAGCTCGCGTTCCCAGTCGCCCAGCTGGTGCAGTCTCTCCTCCCGCGCGCTATCGAAAATCTCCAGAGCAAGCCTCACGATGTGCTCTGCATGCTCCTCTTCAAAGCCGGACGCCCGCGCAAGCTGCAGCACACTGCGGCGGCGAACCGACATCTTCTCCAGCAGGTACGAATGCTCCGTTCGCGAGAGATAGTCGACGAACATGCCGTCCCGCAGGCCGCGCTTGCTGACCATGATCTCGGAAAGCTGCATGTCCTCCATGAGGGTGTCCAGGATGGCGGCGCCGGCGATGATGATGTCGGCACGGTAGGGGTTGATGCCTGGCACATTGCGGCGCTCCTCAAGCGGCAGCGAGCGCAGCAGTCTGACGACCTGCTTCAGATCCGCGTGGCGCAGCACCTCATCTGAGCGCGTCTCACCGTTGACCAGGGCACGTGCAGCGATCTGGGCAAGGTTCTCGACGGTGCCCGAGCTTCCCAGCCCAAGGTCAAGCTGGTGCTTCTGGGCCTCTCGGATGGCATAGACGGCATTCTGCCGTATGTGGAATTGCAGCTTGCGGTACTTGCCAGAGGACACAGGCCCGCCGTGATCGGGCAGCAGCAGGGAGGTGAGGCGAATAGCCCCTAACTGCAGCGAGTTGAGGTAGTAGTACTGCCTCTGGTCGCCGATGATGATCTCGGTGCTGCCACCGCCAATGTCGATGAAGAGCGCTTTTCTCTCAGCTAGGTGCACGCCGCTGGACACACCGAGATAGACAAGGCGCGCTTCCTCCATGCCTGACACAACGCGCACATCAAGGCCAGCCTCATGCTGGAGGCGCTTGAGGAACTCGTCCCGGTTCTTTGCCTCGCGCGTGGCAGAAGTGGCGACCGTCTCAATCTCTTCGGCCCCGTGGTAGCGCGCCAGTTCCGCGAACTTGCGGCACACCAGCACCGCGCGTTGCATGGCGTCTAGGCGCAGCCGGTGCGTCACGAACTCGTCCTCACCCAATCGGACGACCTCTTTCTGGTCGGTGATGGTGGTGTAGGAGCCGTTGGGGTTCAAGCGTACCAACAGCAAGCGGATCGAGTTCGTGCCAATGTCGATGAATCCGCGTATTCTGGGGCCTTGATTGCTGTCGTGAGATGTCATTGTCACAATATGCCCTCACGCCGAGACGTCGGTTGGGATGGGTGCGCCATTATACCACACCGACGTACGCAATGGAGTAAAGCGGGGCCGCCACCGGCGCACTTGCTGCGGACATGGATACCGTCCTTGAGCTTGGCTGTCGTGGCGGCTCTGAAGATGGGGACGCTGCTTGGGCGCTATGCAGTCTCAAACGCAAGTCCCGCCCATCGAATCCTTGCCAGACGGTGTCGACCTACGGTGCGGTCTCCAGGAGCGTTTGAGCTTGCTCGATGTATTCCAGCGACTGGTGGCGGAAGTAGGTGTTGTACAGCTCGGCGTAGTGGCCACCGGCTTTGAGCAACGAATCGTGGTTGCCTTCCTCAATGATGCGGCCATCGCGCAGTACGACAATACGATCGACATGCCGCACCGTTGACAAACGGTGGGCGATGACCACTGCAGTCCGGCCTCGCATCACCTCTTCCAGGCCTTCCTGTATCTGCGCCTCGGTGAATGGGTCTACGCTGGCCGTCGCTTCATCGAGGATCAGGATGGCAGGGTCCTTCAGCAGGACGCGGGCCAAAGCGACCAGCTGCCGCTGCCCCATCGAGAGGCTCGCGCCGCGCTCGCCCACTTCCGTGTCAAGGCCCGCAGCGAGGTCCTCGACCCATTCGCCGCCGCCAATGCGCATGGCTGCCTGCACCACCTGTTCTTGGGTTGCCTGCGTCAACCCGTAGCAGATGTTCTCCCCTACCGTACCGGAGAACAAGAACGGCTCTTGTGGCACCAGGCCGATGTGGCGGCGGTACATGTCCAGGTCCAGGCTGCGGATGTCGCGGCCATCCACCAGCAGCTGCCCGCCCTGGAATTCGTAGAACCGGGCCAACAGGCGCGCCAGGCTTGACTTGCCGGCGCCGGTGTGGCCCACCAGTGCGACGGTCTCTCCGCGCTCGATCTCCAGGTCAAAGTTGGGAAGCACGAGCTCGTCTCCGGTGTAGGTGAAGCGCAGGTTCTGGAATTGGATGTGACCTGCTACCGTCTCGACCGGTTCCGCCGCGCTCTGCACGACGTTGGTCTCAAGGTCGATCAATGCAAAGACGCGTTCGGCCGCCGATAGGCCATCCTGGAACTGGCTCCAAAAGGAGGCAATGCTCATCACAGGGAACCAGAAAAAGCCTACTGTTTGCATGAACAGCACCCAGTTGCCGGGGCTCACCGTACCGCCCCGAATGGCCAACCCACCGGCATACAGCAAGAGGGCGGTTCCGACACCAGAAGCGATGCCCACGATTGGGAAGATGGTGTTCAGCGTCAGGCCGCGGCGCAGGCCGACGCGAAACGCCTGCTGGTTGTTGGCGGCAAACTTCTCATAGACGGCCTGCTCCTGCCGGAAGCTCTTGGCGATCATGATGCCGCTGATCGACTCCTGGATCTGGGCGTTGATCTTGGCTGTGACGCGACGCGCTTGCTGCGTTACCCTACGCGCCGCATGGCGGAAGCTCAGTGCGGCTGCAGCGGCGAGCGGTGTCATGCCAATGACTAGCAGCGTCAGCAGCGCGTCGATGCGCAGCAGCCAGATGGAGAGCACCACTACCAGCAGCACCTGGCTGAACAGGTCGATGACCAGAGTCACTACTGTGGAGAAATCCTGCGTGTCGGAGGTCACGCGACTGACGATCTTCCCGGTGGGGTGCTCGTCGAAGAAGGAGAGGTCATGGCGAATGGTCGCGGCGAACACATCCTCGCGCAGCTTCAGCACCACGCTGCCCACCACACGCGTGGACCACAGTTGTCTGATGTAGTTAAAGACCCATCCCGAGACACCGAAGGCTAGCACGGCGACGGTCATGGTCCATATCGCTGACGGGGAGGGGCTTTCGGCAAGGATGTCAATGGCCCGGGCCAGGAGGATTGGCCCGCCCGCGCGGGCCAGTGAGTTCAACGCCAGCATGAGCGCTACCAGCATCATTTCCCGTGTGAAGGGACGGAAGTAGCTGGCGATGCGCCCCACCAGTTCTCTGTCGCTGTAGGTTCGATCGTAGGCCTCGGTGTCGAGGCCGTCCATCACAAAGCCCATTGTCTACCTACTCGTAGCGTGCGAAGATGCGTCGGTATGCTTCACAGCGCTCCATCAACTCCTCGTGCGTCCCCTGGTCGACCAGTTCTCCGCGCCGCAGCACCAGGATGCGGCTCGCCCAGCGGATCTGGCTGACCCTGTGCGTGATGAGGAAGGTGGTACGCTGCTGGCTGATGCGCCGCATGGCGCGCTGAATGAGATCCTCGGTGGCACTGTCGATGGCACTGGTGCTGTCGTCGAGGATGAGAATGCGCGGGTTGGTCAGGAACGCACGGGCGATGGCGATGCGCTGGCGCTGCCCTCCGGAGAGCGTGACACCGCGTTCGCCCAGCTCAGACCGATAGCCCTCTGGCAGTCGCTCGATGAATTCGTCGGCCTGTGCCTCGGCTGCGGCCTGCTCGATCTCCTCCTGGGTCGCGTCCGCTCGCCCAAAAGCGATGTTCTCGGCCACGCTGCGCGAGAACAGAAACACGTCCTGCTCAATGGTCGAGATCTGAGAGCGCAGCGCTTCCAGGCTCCAGTCGCGGACGTCCACTCCGTCCACCAACACGCGGCCGCTGTCGGCGTCGAAGATGCGGTTGATCAGCCGCGTGAGCGTGGTCTTCCCGGAGCCGGTCTGACCCACGACGGCGATGGTCTCGCCAGGGTTGGCACTGAAGGTCACGTCCTGCAGCACCGGCTTGCGGTTGTAGCCAAAGGTCACGTCTTCGAAAGCCACTTGGCCGCGGATAGGCCTGGCCACTCCTTCCCTGTTCTCGTCCAGGTCTGTCCGCGTGTTGATGAGAGCCAGGATCCGTTCGGCGGAGGCGATGCCAACCTGAACGAGGTTGAAGGAGAAGATGGAGATAAAGGTCGGAAACCGCAGCGCACCCATCAGGCCCATAAAGGTCACGACCTGGCCCAAGGTGATGGTGTCGGCGCGCCACAGGGTCAATGCGTGCAGAAAGGCCGCCGCCCAGGCGACGCTAAAGACTAGCAGCGGCAGATAGCGCGCCTCTATCTCTCCCTGCTGAACGAAATACTCGCGGTAGGTGCGTGCATCTCCCACGAACTTGTCCCACTCGTATCGTTCCTGAACGTTGGCCTTGACCACCTCGATGCCGGAGATGGCTTCGGCCAGGCCGGCGTTCATCGTGCCAAACTGCTCGCGCAAGGCCAGGCTGACTGGTTTGAGGCGCCGATTGTAGTCGGCCACGGTGATGATCAGCAGCAGGACAAAGACTGCGGGCACGGCCAGCAATTCGCGTCTGAGATTGCCGATCAGCACCAAGGGCACAATGGCCGCCACGCTAGAGTCCACGATCAGGGTCACGCCCGGACTGAACATCAAGTTCAGCATACGCACGTCGTTGGTCGCGCGGGCCATGATGTCGCCAATGCGCTGCCGGCCATGGAAGGTCTGGCTCTTGCCCAGCAGGCTGATGTACAGCTCCTGACGGCAGTCTCGTTCCATGTGCTGTGCCAGGTATTCCATCGCAAAGTTGCGCACCAAGCCTGTCAAGCCCTGTCCGAGGCCCATTGCGGCGACGCTCAGCGCAACGGCGGTGAGTTCGGGCGTCGACCATCCTGGTTGTGTGACGGTGTCGAACCCGCGCCCGATAAAGACCTGGATCGAGCTGTAGAACCAGTTGTTGAGGATGGTCGCCGCCAGCGCCAAAAGGGGCAGGTACGGATAGCGCAGCGTGTGCGACAACACCCAACGCAGCGGTCCGGAGCGGTCATAGCGGTATTCATCTGCGACAGTGAACTCGCGCTTTTCCACCACAGGCTCCAAACATGAGAAGGCCGCCCAGAAGGCGGCCAGGCATGAGCTATTGATAGATTCTACCCACAACAGCAGGAAACGACAAAGGGGCGTGTTCTGGCAGCAAAAGGATGCGTTGGCAGCAGCCTTTGTCAGTGCCCTCCATGTACAGTAGAATGCTCCGTGATCTGCGATTGGAGATGGGGGGAAGACCATGAGCGGTTGGCTTGTGGCAGTTCGGCGAGCACTATCCTCGGTACGATCCTCAATAGACGGCACGGCCTCTTTGTCTGCGGCGGCTGCGACGCGCCTCAACTACCGCCGTCTGCGCGACTGCACAGGGCCATCGCACCGGCGCCAGGTGGTCATCGTCTGCTTGGTCGTCGTGTGCCTGCTGGCGTCCATGGCTCCGGGTGGGCCGCGGCCGGGCGCCGTAACCACTGCGCAGGGGGGCTTTCGGACGGCCACTGAGGTCCGGGCCGGCTACAGCACGCGGCGGGCCACATTGCTGCAGGCACTGATCAATGACCCCGGCGGGAACCTGTGGCATGCCGCCTCCAAGGGCATAGCGACGCTGTACCGGGAGCCAGACGCGCCCCTGCAGGGTGTGATGCACCTGCAGCAAGCTGCGGGTGCCGACCCCAAGTGCGAAGAGTGCTGTACACCCCCTGTGTCAGGGCAGTGCGGTGAAGGGGCGGGGTACTGGTGTCTGCCGCTGATGGTGCGCGCCTACTACCTGTTCAGCCCGGGCTCAACTTTCGAAGGCGGTCGCTACGCCGGCAGGATACCGAGCGAGCTGAGCCAGAAGATCGCTGGCTTTCTGGGTTCCTATCTTCGCAAAGGCGCCGGCAAGGGCTATGGCGACTGTGGTGCCAGCTATGAGCCGCGCTGCAGGGGCGAATACAGCATTGACCGCCACGACTATCCTCCTTTCAAGTATGTCTCCCAGTCGGACAATCACACCACACTGCAGGCATCGACCATTCTGCTGGCCACGCAGATGCTCAGGCAGGGCAATCCCGAGTACGCCAGGCTCTACGAGGACTGGCGGGACTGGTGGAGCGCCTTCCTTGACAGCCTGGCCAGGCGGGGCTTTTGGGAGACGGCCTCGCCGACCTATGTGGAGCGGCATCTGGCCCCGATCTACAATCTGTATGACTTTTGTGAGGATCCCCTCATCCGCAAGAAAGCGGAGATGTTGATCGACTGGTACTGGGCCGAGATCACCCTCGAGCTGCTGCCCAGCGCTCGCGGTGGCGCCAAGATGCGGGTCTACGATGCGGTGGAGGGAGACCGCGGCTCGATCTCTGCGCGAAACGATTGCATGTACGGCGTTTACTACCTCTATTTCGGCGGGAGCGCGTTTGAGCAAACGCCTTCGATGCCCAACGCCGAGATGTACAGCGCCATCTTCGCCACCTCGAGCTACCGCCTGCCCGACGTGCTGCTGGAGCTGGGTGCCAACCCCGAGGCACGGGGGAGCTTTGAGATCAAAGAGCGGCGCAAGGGCAGCTGTTTCATCTGGGACCGTCCCAACGAAGATGACCAGCCGTACAATTCGCGACGCTACACGTATGTGACGCCTGACTATGTGCTGGGGAGCTTTCAGACCGATGCCGACAAGCAGTTCATGCCGCTGGCCGGGCAGACGCCGCACATGCAGAACAGCCTGGTGTTCGCTACCTCACCAGAGGCCAGGATTGCGTGGGGAGAGCGGGGCGCTGTTAGCAGCGGGCACATCAACGTCTTCCAGCACGAGAATGCGGTCCTGGTGTCGCGGGCTGGCCAACCGCAGGTGCGACTGACGCACAGTTTCCCCGAGGCTGGCGTCCTGGATCTGGTTGAGGAAGAGGATGGTTGGATCTTTATTCGCGAGGGCCAGGCTTTTGCGGCCATCCGGCGCTTTCATGAGGTCATGATCATCGAGGCTGCCAGGAGCCAGGACTATGGTGGTGACCTGCAGCGTTTCAAGACGGCTATCCGACAGACTGAGTTGAGCCTCAACGTGGCGGACATTGATTCTGGCTTCATCCGCTATATCACGGCGAGCGGCGACGAGATGTACTTCCCGCTGATCGAGACCGAGGGATCCTGCCGCTACGGGTGTGCATGCAACCCGTCGGATACCAAGCTGCCCAAGGTCAATGGGCAGGTGGTGGACTGGAAGGGCTATGCGCTTTTTGATTCCCCGTATGTGCAGTCTGAGTGGGACAGTGGTCTGGTCGAAATCAGGTTCAACGACCGGCAACTGACCCTGGATTTCCGCGATCCAGACAACCCAGTTAAGACGGAGGGGGGGCCGATGGTGCCTACCCCAACCCCGCTCCCCAGCGCCACCCCCACAACGACAAGCACACCTGGGCCCAAGCCGAGCCCGACGGCAGCACCCTCGCCCCACCCCAGCGAGACGCAAGCAGCCTCGCCGAGCGCGACGGTGACACTGCCACCCAGTGTGACGCCAACGCCCACAGCGACGCCTAGCGCTTCGCCCACGGCCCTGCCCACTCCCACAGCAACCACGGCGCCGCTGCCAACGATGACCGTACCGCCCACCGCGACGCAGCCTTTGCCGTCGCCATCACCTACCGCGTCGGCGACGGCCGTGGTGCCGCCGACCGAGACGCCTACATTGGAACCGCTACCCACTCTGACCGCCACGCGCACCGCGACGCCCCGGCCTCTCGCTACCGCAACGCCGGCCCCGGGCGAGGAGCAGAGCCCCCTGCCGGGATGGCTGCAAGAACTCCTGAGGCAACTGCGCGAGCTGTTCGAAAGGCTGCGCGACCAATTGCAGAACGTGTACACGGCGCCCACGGCCCGAGTGACCAGAGCAGGGCGTAGCGCTGTTGCGTCTTGACACACGGGTTTGCCTAGGAGTTGTCAATGCAGGCTATTGATGTAGCTATCGACGCAGCGCACAGGGCCGGTTCGCACATCCGCGAGCACTTTGGCCGGCCGCAACGAACGGAGATGAAAAGCCCGACAGAGATCGTCACGCAGGTTGACCGTGATGCAGAGCAGATCATTGTGCGCACCATCAGGGAAGCTTTCCCCGGCGATGATTTCCTGGGCGAGGAGGGGCACACGCCTCAAGAGGGTGCCGAACGGGTCTGGGTGATCGATCCACTGGATGGCACACGCAACTATGCGCTGGGCATCCCGATCTTCTGTGTCTCCATCGCCTTGGCGGTGCGAGGGCATATGGCGTTGGGTGTGATCTACGACCCATTGCGCAATGAAACCTTCAGTGCAGAGTTGGGTGGCGGGGCTTTTCTGAACGGTGTTCCGGTGCGCCAGTTGCAGAGAAAAGGCCTGAACGAAGCGGTTGTGTGCGTGGGAATGGTGCCGGCGCAGAGCGAGGACAACCCAGAGCTGGCACTGCCGATGCTGGTGCAGATGCGCCATGTGGTTGCGGCAATGCGGAATCTCGGTTCAGCGGCGCTTGGGCTTGCCTACGTGGCGAGCGGGCGTATCGACGTTTCGTACCAGGATCGCCTGAGCGCCTGGGACATGCTTGCGGGCGCGCTTCTAGTGAATGAAGCAGGTGGTGTGGCCACCGATTTTCACGGCGAACCCATTGTCTTGTCGTCCGACAGCATCATCGCCGCACTGGATCCTGATTTCCACCGGGTGGTGCTAGAGATTGCTCAGGACGTGGGTCGTTTGCGCGATGTGGCCACCGCTCCGGGGGCGGTTGGTGTGCCGCAACCCGGTCTCGACTAGTGTGTAGTCAACAGTGCGGGCAGGGACTGCAGCCTGGCTGCAGCGTTCCCCGGACGTGCACACAGTACAAAGGGTGTTCGAGCGTATCGATAGGAAAGGAGCGGATGCATGAGCGAGGGAGAGAAGAGAGACGCGGCGCCAGAGAGCGCCAGCAGCCGGGAGTGGGCAGACATCGGCCGGCGCATTGAGTCTCAGGTGCGCCGCGAGTTTGCGCGCGTGGCCGGCGCTGACGAGCAGGAAAGCTGGGAAGAGATCGCGCGCAAAGCCGAGTCCGGGCTCAGGTCTAGGATCGCCAGCGGCGTCGGTGCAAGCGAAGGGGCGAGCTGGGAGGACATCGGGCGCTCTGTGGAGAAGCAGGTGCGTACGGAGATCGCATCGGAGGTGGGCGCGGAAGAAGGCGCGGAGTGGAGCGAGATCGGGCGGCGCATCGATTTACAGATCCGCTCTGCGGTAGGGAAGTGGGCTGGCGCTGAACCAGAGGACGATTGGTCGGCTATCGGCAACAAGGTCGCCGCCCGGATTCAGAACATCCTGGACGAGGCGCTTCCCGGGCAAGAAGAGGAATCAGAGGACAAGGAGGCGGAAGCCCCTTCACCGGACGAACCTGCCACTTGAGCATAGGTTCCATCCAATTCAGCATCCCAGCCGGCTGGGCAGAACGGCGCGGCAGCGTCTATCTGCTCAGCGGGCCACTGCAATCCCAACCAAGAAAGGCACAGCGATGCGCGACGCGGTCATTGTAGAAGCTGTTCGGACGCCAACCGGGAAACGCGACGGATGGCTGCGCGACTATCACCCGGTACAGCTGGGGTCCACAGTGGTACAGGAGTTGCTCAGGCGCAGCGGCGTCGGCGCCGAGCGCGTGGATCACGTGATCTTCGGATGTGTCAGCCAGATCGGAGAACAGGGTGCCAATGTGGCGCGCAATGTAGGCCTGCACGCGGGCCTTCCCATGGAGGTCCCGGCAACTTCGGTGGACTTTCAGTGTGGGTCGAGCGAACAGGCCGTGCACCTGGCCGCGGCGCTGATACAGAGCGAGGTGGCCGATGTCATTGTCGCCGGTGGTGTGGAGAGCATGAGCCGCGTGCCGATGGGCAGCAACTTTATGCGCGGTCCAGGGACACCGTTTACGGCGGAGATCATGGAGCGCTACAACATCATCTCGCAGGGGCTTGCTGCCGAGGTGATCGCGGAGCAGTGGAAGGTCAGCCGCACCGAGTTGGATGAGATTGGCTTCCGCAGCCACCAACTGGCGGCGCAGGCAACGGAGGCGGGTTGGTTCCAGCGCGAGATCGTTCCGCTGGCGACCACAGACGATGAGGGAGCGCCAGTGCTGGTGGACCGTGACCAGGGCATCCGATTCCGTCCTTCGCTGGAGAAGATGGCGCAACTGGCACCGGCTTTCAAAGAGGGCGGAGTGGTGACCGCCGGCAATTCTAGCCAGATCTCCGATGGTGCGGCCGCGCTGCTGGTGATGGGCCGCGACAGGGCTGTGGCTCTCGGCCTGCGACCGCGAGTGCGCATCGTGGCCCAGTACATGGTCGGAGTTGACCCTCACAGCATGCTGACCGGCCCCATTCCAGCGACAAAGGCGGTGCTGCAGCGTGCAGGCCTGCGGCTGGAGCAGATGGATGTGATCGAGGTGAACGAGGCCTTTGCCTCTGTGATCGCGGCGTGGCGGCGGGAGTTGAATCCGGATATGGACAAAGTCAACATCCAAGGTGGGGCCATTGCCCTGGGCCATCCGCTGGGTGCGACGGGGGCTAAGATCATGGTCACCCTGATCCATGCTCTGGAGCGCACGGGCGGTCGCTATGGGCTGCAGGCTATGTGTTGCGGTGGCGGTTTGGGTATTGCCACCATTCTGGAGCGCGTGGACGCATCCTAGCAACCCGCGTGGACATCATACATGACCTCGCGGGGTCGCTATCCTGTCCAAGCAAGTGACAACGTCACTTTGGGCTGATGGTTCTATCAGATGAGTGTCACTGGGGCTGCCTCGTCCCCTCCAGCCCTTGGCTGGCACAGCTAAGGTCCTGCATACGTTCTGTTGGTAGAACCATGCTAGGCTCTTGACGTGCTAGGTGAAAGAACACGCCTGTTTGCCAATAACGGTAAACGGGAGTAGAATGTCGGAACGGACCACAGCAGGACGGGTCTGGCAGAAGCCAGCGGGGTGCCCTCGTGCCTATGCCTACCCGGAACGCACCCTACTTCCACAGGGGCGGGGAGTGGTCGTGGCAAGTGCCCTGTTGCTGCTTCCCAGCAGACGGTCCGGCGCATTCGATTCACCTACGTGGCGCGCAAAACACCCCAGGAGGAGAGCCCCGGAATGATGTCCTTGGCATTGACTGCCATCCTGGCAGCAGTCTTGGCCAGCGCTGTCGCAGCGGTCTTGCTGGAGAATCTTCTGCATGCCGCAATCGCGCTGGGGATTGGGAGCGCCCTGCTGGCGGTTGCTTTCTTCCTGCTGAAGGCACCCTATGCTGGCGGTTTCGAGCTCAGTGTGGGTGCTGGACTGATCAGCGTTCTATTTGTAGTTGCCATTACTCTGACTGAATCGGTAGGGGGATCGCGACGTGAACGGTGAGCGACTGGGTAGATGGTTGTTCGTCACGGCTCAGTTGTGTATCGGCGCGCTGCTTGGCTCCTGCGCTGCAATGCCAATGTCTGAGAGTGACGGTGCCTCATTCCGGGCGCTGTTCTGGCAGACTCGCGCGCTGGACCTCATAGTGCAGGTGGGGCTAACGGTGGTGGGTGCGTTGGGCATCGTTGCGCTTCTTCCGACTGCGAAGGAAGGGGACGAGTGAGCACCGCGTTGGTTCCTTCGGTTGACCTAGTGGGTCTCGTGTTCGCCGTGCTGCTGTTTCTGACGGGGTGGTTCTGCCTGGTCACTCGACGCAATGTGATCAAGCAGGTGCTCGGCCTCAAGATCATGCTCCAGGGGGCTACTCTGAGCCTGATCCTGGCGGGACGTTTGCAGGGGGATACGTGGCTGGCGGAGGCAATGGTCATCTCGGCTCTGATTGTAGAGACGATCGTCACCGCTGTGGCACTGGCGCTGATTGTCAACGTGTTTCTGCACTACCCGTCTGGCGACATCGATCACTTGAGCCGGCTGAGGGGTTAGATGGTGCGCCTGCTGACTGCGGTGGCAGTGACACTGCCCGCCATATGCGGCACCATGCTCCTCCTGTGGCGGCGCGCTCGCTCTGCGACCGCATACGGTGTGACGCTGCTGGCAAACGCCGGGTCCGCGATCAGCTTGCTCATCCTCTTGCCCTATGCGGATGGCACTGCGGTGCTGAGCCTGGACTGGATACCCGGGGCAGGCACGATGGGCCTGACACTCGGCGCCTCGAGCGTGTGGGCAGCGTTGGCAACCAGTGGCGCGCTGGTGTTAGTCCTGCTCAGCCAGGGCCCCGCTCGCGCCGGGTTCCGTGCCGCCACCGGCGGGCTGATGCTGATCGCACTGGCCACAGCGAATGTGGCCTTTTTGGCCGACCACTTCCTAGCCCGGTACGTGGCGCTGGAGGTGGTCGCGCTCTGCGCCGCCCTGGTACTGCTGGTCGACAGCCCGCCACCTGCGCGCTTCCGCCCCGCCTGGACAAGCTACCTGATCCTGCGACTGGGTGATGCTGGGTTGCTTGCTGCCATTCTCGTGCTCTTCCAGGCCAGTGAAACGTTGAATATCGAGAGAGCCTTGGACGCTGCAGCGACGCTCCAGGGCCCATCCTTGGTGTATGCGTTGGCGGGGTTTGTGCTGGCAGTGTGGGTAAAGCTGGGAGGCTGGCCCTTCCATGTCTGGGTCCAGCAGGGGAGGCCAGCTTCGCTGACAACACGGGCGTGGCTGCACAGCATAGTGATGCCCAACTTGGGCCTGTACCTGCTGTACCGGGTCACCCCGCTTTTGCAGCTATCTCAGCCAGTGCAGCAAGCGGCCATCTGGATAGGAGCCCTTGGGGCGGCAGTGGCGGCCCTGATCATGCTCACAGAGGATGATCCGCGCACGGCACTGATCTATCTGGGAGCAGTGCAGGCTGGGGTGGCGCTCTTTGCTGCGGCGAGCGGCGTCAAATCGGCCATCTGGCTGAGTGTGGTGTTGGTGACACCGCTGCGCGCTTTGTCCTTTCTCACCGCTGACTGGGCGGAGCGAGGGATGGTACCCGCGCGCCGCGTGCTCGTGGGCGGTCTCACTGCCCTGGCAGGTTTTGCGCTTTTGCTCTACAACCTGCTGATGACCTGGTGGGCCAGGCAGGCGGCTGCCCCCGTGGCCGCCCTGCTGCTGGCCGAGGTGGGCGTTGCCGTGTGCGCAGTGTGGGCATCACAGACCGCAAGGAGGATCTCGGCCGCCCAAGGGGAACAGCCGGGGCCACAGCCTGACCGGCTGCGATTGGCTGTGCTGGGCCTGGCGGGCTTCACTGTGTTGGCTGCGCTGGCCAGCCTTGGTCCGCTGGTGGGCCATCTGACGATGGCCGGTGGGGTGAGTCCTCTCCCAGTTCCTTCTGCCTCCGCTCTGGTGCGCCACGCCTTGACCATCCCAGCGGTGTGGGCAGTCATCTTCTTGGGCTGGGGTCTGCAGCAATGGCGCCGGCGTCTGGGGCATGAGCCTGTCAGGATTCCACAGATTGCCATGCCGGTTCAGGACCTGGAAAAGGGCCTGGCGCAATTGTCGAGGACGTTGCAGGCGGCAGTAGAGGTGGGTTTGCTGGAAAAGGCTCTGACGACGATTGTGCGCGTCGTGAGGGATGGCTCGCGGATTGTCTATCGTATCGTGGAGCAGGATGGGCTGGATGCCTTGCTGAGGCAACTGGCGCACACAACCATGGCCACCGCAAAGGGGCTCTATCGAGTGCTGGAGGGGGAGGGCTTTGAGGAGCTGCAGCAACGAGCTGGCCAGGCGTTCATGAGGCTGGTGCGAAAGGCCTATAGCGCGGTGGAGCGGGAAGGCGCTGAGGAGCTGCAGCGGCGTGCGGGCAAGGCGATCATGGAGGGTGCCCAGACGACCTATCGTACGGTCGAGGAGGAGAGTTCGGCCGGAATCCTCAGGCCCGTGGTGCGAATTGCCCTAGGGTGGGGCCGCACGCTACAGCGCTGGCAGACAGGTCGACTGCGGTACAATCTGCTGTGGGTGTTGGGTAGTCTGGTGGTGGTCGTGGTTGTTCTCGTTCTGATGGTCTGGTAGAAGGAGAGACGAATGGACGCAAACACGTTGTGGCTGATGACCATCCTGGGCGCGCCTCTGCTAGGTGCAATCGTGTTGGTGTTCTTGGGCAGACGCGGGGCGCGTGCTGCGGGCTGGATTGCCGCAGGCGCGGCTGCAATCTCGCTGATAGCCGTGCTTGTATTGCTGCCTGCGCTTGAACAGGGGCTCACGCCATCCTTTGGTTTCCAATGGATCCCTGCAACCAACATTCGTCTGGCCATGCGCCTCGATTGGCTGGGGTTCCCCTTTGTGCTGACCGAGGCAGCTGTCACGCTGGTCGCTCTCGTGTACTCCTGGGGCTACCACCATGTGGACGAGCGATCTTCCTATTTCTACGCCCTGCTGCTGCTCTTTGCCGTGGGCATGTCTGGGACCACCCTCGCTGATGCCACGTTTCTGTTCTACATATTCTGGGAACTGATGCTCGTGGCATCGGCTGTGCTGATTGCCCTGTGGGGTGAAGGTGAGCAACGCTCGGCGGTGACTTTGAAGTACTTTATCTTCACCCATTTCGGATCGTTGTTGGTGTTGGTGGGCTTGATCACCCTGTTCAATGCGACGGGAACGGACGCCTTCTCGGCACTGAGGGCCGGAGTGGCGCTAGCTCCCAACCTGGTCGGTCCGGTGATTGCCCTGTTTCTGATTGGTTTCTCGGTCAAAATGGCCATCTTTCCGCTGCACCTGTGGCTGCCAGATGCGCACACCGTGGCTCCGATGCCGGTTACCATAATGCTGGCCGCAGCGATGCTCAGTATGGGCACCTACGGGGTGCTGCGATTTCCCATGGGTTTCTTCTCGCGCGCTGAAGTGACCCGCTTTGCAGTGCCCATGATGGTGGCGGGGATTGTCTCCGAGGTCTATGGTGCCTTGATGGCGCTGGCAGCACAGGACATCAAGCGCATTATCGCCTATTCTAGCGTCAGCCAGATGGGATACATACTATTCGGGCTGGGTACTCTCACCTACAACGGTGTGATTGGGGCCACACTGCATGTCATCTACCACGCCACGGTGAAGGCGCTGTTGTTCATGTGTGCAGGGCTTGTCATCCGGGCGACCAAGCGGAGGCGGATTGTTGAGCTGGGTGGTTTGCTCAACGCAATGCCCGTGGTTGCACTGTGCACGGGGGTGGGTGCGTTGGCCATCGCGGGAACGCCACCGTTCTCGATCTTTGACAGCGAATGGATGATATTCTCCGGTGGCTTTCACACCGCACATATTGGTCTCTCGACTCTGACGTTGTTTGGCTCGCTGTTCACGGTCGCCTACGCCCTGTGGTTTGTGGGGCGCATTTTCTTCGGTGCACGACCCGATGGACTGACCGTGGATCCGGTGCCTCTGGCGATGCTTGCCCCGACCGTGTTCCTGGCACTGCTTTCGCTCATCGAAGGACTCGTCCCGGCTCCAGTATTTGCCTGGGTCGCGCGTGAGCTGCCTCTGCTTCTGGGAGGGAGCTGGTGAGCGGTGACGTAAGCCTGGTCTTGCCACAAACCTGTCTCGTCGTGGGGTCCGTACTGGTGTGGGTGCTGGGACGCCTCCTAAGGACGCGCAATGAAGCGCTGGCTCTGCTGACGGGCTTTATCTTCGCAGCAGCGTTGGGGTTGCTGAGCCCGGTGATCCGTCTCACTCAGGCGGGCGTTTTGCCCACGTGGGGACACATGGGTTTAGGTGGAGCGTATCTGCGCGCGGACCCGGGAGCGACGATGGTGGCAAGCATTGCCCTAAGCCTGGGAGCGCTTGTAGCCGTCTATTCGGGGTGCTATCTGAGCCTGGACCGTCGCTACGAGACTTTCTACCCGCTTCTTCTGTGGCTGGTCACAGGCTTGCTGGGGATGGTTCTGGCCGCTGACCTATTCAACCTGTATCTCTTCTGTGAGCTGATGTCTGTTGCTGCATACGTGCTGGTCGCATTCCGTCGTGGTGACGACACCGCCATCGAAGCCGGTTTCAAGTACCTGGTCATGGGCAGTGCCGGAACGGTGACCATGCTGCTGGGCATCTCGTTTGTTTATCGTGAGACCGGAAGTATCTTGCTCCTGCAGCCAGGGACGCCCACAACCTGGACGAGGGTAGGGATTGCCTGCCTCCTTGTTGGCCTGGCCATCAAGAGCGCTGTGGTGCCTCTTCATTCGTGGTTGCCGGATGCCCACGGGCGCGCCCCAAGCAGCGTAAGCGCCATGCTCTCTGGCATCGTGGTGCCCAGTGCATTCTATGTGCTTCTGAAGGTGGGCCTGGGCTTGGGTCTGCCTGCCCATGAGTTGGGAACGCTGTTGGTTGCGGCGTCGTTGCTGGGCATGACGGTAGGCAATGGCCTAGCGCTGGTGCAATCCCATACCAAGCGACTCCTGGCCTATTCGACGATTGCACAGATGGCGTATGTCATGTTCAGTGTGGGCATTGGGCTGCGTTTTGGAGTCCTCGCAGCATCCCAGGCTGGCTTCTTCCTGCTGCTGGCGCACGCAGTGATGAAGGCACTGGCTTTCCTGTGCAAGGGGATCTGCCACTTTTACTGGGGGGCTACCACCGTCGAACAGCTGCGGGGGACGGCTGCCCGCCTTCCATCAGTGGCTGTCGCCTTCGCCGTCGCGCTGGCTGGTCTGGCCGGGGTACCGCCACTGGCCGGGTTCGTCGGCAAATGGTTTGTGCTTATCGGAACGTTACAGTCTGCCCATATCCTGGGCTACGTTGGCTTGACCGTGTTCATTCTGAACACTCTGTTAGCCTTGGGTTACTATCTGCCAGTGCTGGGGAGGTTGGTGATGCAGCCGGCCGCCCAGTCATCAGGGGATGCTGAGAGTCCATTCGAGTTGTCGCCCTGGATGGGAGTGCCCGTGGCGATCCTGGGAGGTTTGGTGGCGGCAATCGGTCTCCACCCAGCGCCCTGGCTCAACTGGTCTGCACAGGCGGGGCGCTTCCTGGGCGCTTTGGGCAGGTAAACATGAGTGAACAGACCCTCCTTAGCCCGCCCATTGTGGTGGCTGTGTTTGCCGTGGTGGCCTCTGCCTTGTACGTTCTGGGCGGCAGACTCGCGCCAAAGGGGGACGAGCAGCCGGGAAAGCGCCAGCCCTATGCCTGTGGAGAAGACATTGCGCCTCCTGAGGTCCAGCTGAGCTATCAAGGCTTCTTCCACTTGGCGCTCATGTTCGGGGTGCTACATGTATCTGCCTTGGTGCTGTCGACCCTACCGGCAGGGACGGGGCCTCAGCGCACGGCCATGCTGTACCTGGCAGGCATTGCCTTCAGTGTGTTGGTGCTGGTTTGGGGAGAGCTATGAACTGGAGTCAGGTGGTGCGCTGGGCCCGGCGAAAGTCGCTATGGGTTCTGCACTATAACACCGGGGGCTGCAATGGGTGTGATATCGAGATCCTGGATCTACTCACACCGCGCTACGATGTGGAGAGACTGGGAATCCTGAAGGAAGCTTCACCGCGGCATGCTGATGTCCTGCTGTGCACAGGTCCGGTGACGCGCCAATCGCGCGACCGCTTGCTCCGTATCTATGAGCAAATCCCTGCTCCACGATGGGTGATGGCGGTGGGTAGTTGCAGCTGCTCAGGAGGTGTGTTTCATGGCAGCTACAATTTGCTGGGCGGTATCGATCAGGTGCTCCCCGTAGACATGTATGTGCCAGGGTGTCCTTGTCGGCCGGAAGCGATCATCGAGGGCGTTTTGAGGCTAGTGGAGAAGATCTAGTGAAACCTGAGACCATTGTTGCTGCCTTGCGAAAGGCTCTTCCCGGCGCCAATGTAACATGCCAGTCAGGACTGTTGAGTGAGACATTCGTTGCCCTGCCATCTCAACACTTGCACCAGGCGGTCGGACTTTTGGTTGGGCAGTTTGGTGTCCGACATCTTTCGACCATCACGGGGCAGGACGTGGGTGATGACATCGAATTGCTGTATCATTTCTGGGCAGGGGAGGGACTGACACTGCGAGCGGCGCTGCCAAAGGGACGGGAGCATATTGCCACGATCACCGATCGGATCATCGGTGCGTCCTTCTACGAGCGTGAAGTGGCAGAAATGCTGGGGGTCGTCTTCGAGGGCCATCCAGATCCACGGCCGCTGCTTCTGCCTGATGATTGGAGGGGTGGCGCTCCGCTACGAAGCGGTTGGACAGAGCCGAAAGAGGAAGGCTCGGATTGGCCCGAGCAGCAGGTGGCCTGCGAGGTTCCAGGCGAACCGGAGGTACAGATCACTGACGGCGATCGGATGATTATCCCCATTGGTCCGCAGCATCCTCTGCTGAAAGAGCCGCTGTCCTACCTCTTGACGGTGGAGGGCGAACGGGTGGTGGACAATCTATTGCGCATCGGCTACGTCCATCGCGGTATCGAGCGCCTTTGCCAGCAGCGCAACTATGTGCAGAACATCTACCTATTGGAGCGCATCTGCGGCATATGCTCTTACATCCACACAGCCACGTACTGTCAGGGGGTGGAGGCGCTCCTGGGCCTGCAGGTCCCGCCGCGGGCCCATTACCTGCGCTCCTTGATGTGCGAACTGGAGCGCATTCACAGCCACCTGTTGATCCTGGGCGTGTTGGCGGAGAACATTGGCTTCACCACCATCTTCATGTACGCCTGGCGCGACCGCGAGATTGTGCTGGACATCATGGAGGAGCTGTCCGGTGGGCGTGTCTCACACGCAGCAACGGTCATCGGAGGGGTGCAGTTTGACCTGGACGAACAGCATGCTCGCTCCATCCTGGCCCGGCTGGACGACTTTGAGAAGCAGATGGAATTGCTCCGCAATGTCATTCATCATGAGCGTTCCTTTCAGATGCGTACGCGCGACCTGGGCCATCTGTCCACGGAGCAGGTCTTGGACTATTGCGCGGTGGGGCCGATGGCCCGTGCATCGGGCGTGGACGTCGATTTGCGGCGCGATGCGCCCTATGCAGCATACCGGGACTTGCCCACGCGAGTCGTGACTGCTTCTGAGGGTGACGTCTGGGCTCGCACCCAGGTCCGTATCCAGGAGATCCTGGAGAGCCTGCAGCTGTGCCGACAGATGGTGCAGCGGATTCCAGAGGGTCCTGTGACTGTCCGTGCTCCACGGCGCGTGCCTGCCGGCGAGGTGGTGAGTCGAATGGAGGCACCTCGGGGTGAGCTAATCTACTACATTCGCAGCGATGGCACTGACAAGCCCGCTCGGGTCAAAGTGCGCACGCCCACCATCACCTCGCTGATGAGCCTAACTGACCAACTGCGAGGCATTAGTATCGCCGATGTGCCCGCGGTGATAGGAGGCATGGACTTGTGCATCGCCTGCGCGGATCGTTGAGGAAGCCGAGATGAGTGCATTGCTGGGGGCCCTCTTCAGGCTGCTCGTCTTCCCCGGCTTTGTATTCCTGGCAGGTTGTGGGCTGGCCTTCCAGTGGATCGATCGCCGCGTGTCAGCACGTTTGCAGGGACGCTTTGGCCCACCGTGGTTCCAGCCGCTGGCGGATTTCATCAAGCTGCTGGCCAAGGAGGATACGTTGCCCCTCGGTGCCGACGAGCTGGCGTGCACGCTTCTGCCTATCGCCTCGCTCGCGGCCGTGCTAAGCGCAGCAGCCTACGTCCCGCTGGCCGGTCAAAAGGTGCCCTCTTTTGAGGGCGACCTGATCGTGGTAGTGTTCCTGTTGAGCATCCCCACACTGGCCTTTTTTCTGGCGGGGTGGTTTTCGGTCAGCATCTACAGTGTCGTTGGCGGAAACCGGTCGCTGTTACAGTATTTTGCCTATGAGGTTCCCTTTTTGATGGCCGTCGGCGGAGCCGCGATCCGGAATGGCTCGTGGTCTGTGGCCGAGATTGCTGCGCGCCAGTCACAGACGGCCTGGGGGCTACTGGTGCAACCTCTGGGCTTTGCGGTGGCCGTCATCGCTCTGATTGGCAAGCTCAAGCGGCCGCCTTTCGACATACCCAAGGCCAAGACAGAGATCAGTGCCGGTCCCTTGACCGAGTTCAGTGGCCGCAAGCTGGCCCTGTGGTATCTGTCGCGAGACATTGAGGCGGTGGTGGGCGCTTTCTTGCTGGTCAGTCTGTTCCTGGGTGGCGGGGGAGAGGCTCTGTGGTCGGCCATCGCTTTCGCTGCGAAGGTGTTGTTCCTGCTCATGGCTCTCTTTGTGGCCAGCGTCCTGTATGCCCGGCTGCGCATCGACCAGCTCGTGAACGTCGGCTGGAAGGTGCTCGCGCCTGCGGCGCTTCTGCAACTGCTCGTGACGGTGTGGATGGGAGGGAGATAGTTGGCGCAGAAAGGTCGCCGCCATTCGCTAATCTACTTGCTTCCTGATCTGGTGCGCACACTGCTGAGCCCCCGCATCACCGTGCGCTATCCCTTTGAGCCGATGGAACTGCCAAGTGCCTTCCGCGGTCGGGTAACGATTGACCCTGAACTCTGCAAGGGCTGTGGACTCTGCGTGCGCGATTGCCCTGCCAATGCCTTGGAGCTGGAACGCCCGGACAATGACCATCACCGACTTGTCTACTATGTGTACCGCTGTGCATTCTGCGGCCAATGCCAGATCACTTGTCCATTCGGGGCCATTACTCTGACCAATGAACTGGCTGTGCCATCGGACAGCAAGGATCCTCTGCGTGAGGTGTTTGCCAAGGATCATCAAGAGTAGGTAGGCAAAGGGCATTGATGGAGCTAGAATCGGGATGCGTGCTTTGACCGAGAGCCCAGTCGGCCATGCTTGGTGATTTGTGACAGCACCATTCCTGGAAGCTGGCCCTGGGGAGAAGAGGGTGCCGCAGCATCCATGGCTTGGTTCCCCACCCTCATTCCACACTGTTGGAACCAGGGCTTTTCCATTTTCGAAAGGGGCGCAGAGTACGGGACCATTTGTCATGGCGAGGAGCGTAGCGACGACACCGGTACCTGCGCCACCGGTGCAGGTGAGCCATCTCCCCTCATCGATAGG
>Ga0180438_10002561_pt1 | contig 29371 bp, 23 predicted proteins | sample SS_ome_12_FD_132455 | JGI IMG/M metagenome (GOLD analysis project Ga0180438, IMG submission 132455) | Hypersaline lake sediment archaeal communities from the Salton Sea, California, USA - SS_3_D_2 metaG | ecosystem: Environmental > Aquatic > Non-marine Saline and Alkaline > Hypersaline >...
CCAAGCGGCGATCTCGATCCACCAGGATCTCGGGCCAGGGCTGTTAGAATCCGTCTACGAGTTGGTTCTCGATCACGAGCTTCGCCACCGGGGACTCCATACGAAACGCCAGATGGCGATTCCGATTGAGTACGCCGGGATCCGCTTCGATGAAGGCTTCCGGGCGGACATCATCGTTGAGGACAAGGTCATCGTGGAACTGAAGTCCGTCGAGGAAGTCACTGCTGCTCACAAGAAGCAGCTTCTCACGTACCTCCGTTTGACGGGAATGAGACTGGGCTACCTGCTGAACTTCGGCGCGGCTCTCATGAAGGAAGGAATCACGCGCATCGTCAACGGTCTCCCTGAAGGCCCCTAGTCACTTCCCTCTTGTCCGTTGTTGTCTACCTCTGCGTTCTCTGCGTCTCTGCGAGAGATAGGGTCTTACACCTGCTGGCCGCGGGAGTAGCGCTTCAGCGCCTCGTCGGTCCGGCGTTTCTCGTCGTCCTCGCGCAGCTTCCGGCGCTTGTCGTAGGTCGCGCGTCCCTTGGCGAGCCCGAGCTCGACCTTGGCGTATCCGCGCTTGAAGTAGACTTGCAGTGGGACGAGCGTGTAGCCGCGCTCCTGAAGCTGGGTTGTGAGGCGTCGGATCTGCTGGCGATGCAGGAGGAGCCGGCGATCCCGGAGCGGATCGGCGTTGTGGATTGAACCCTGCCGGTATGGGGCGATATGCACGCCCTTGAGCGTTGCCTCTCCCTCGCGGATCACAGCGTAGCCGTCCTGAATGGAGCAGCGGCCGGCGCGCAGGCTCTTCACCTCTGCTCCGGTGAGGACGATCCCGGCCTCGATCCTGTCGAGGATGTCGTACTCGTGGCGGGCTCTGCGGTTCGTCGCGACAGCGTGGACCATGGTGCGGACAGACTAGCCCAGAGGGGATGGCGGGGCAAGCACAGTCCCGTAGCGCTGCACCTTGTTTGGGACGTCAGCGCTCCTGGGGCAACCGGAAGGACGGTGCAGAAGCCAGCCCGGAACCCCGGCTCGCGTAGAGATGCAGGGACGCAGCGGGGAATCGCTGAAGCGGATGGAAGGACTCTGTCTGTCCTACATGGCACAAGGAGCTAAGGGAACAGCTGAGACACAGATGGAGTGTTCCGATTCTCCGCTCCATTCTGCTCTTTGCCAGCTTCTTGGGCTTCCCGTCGCGCTCTGCGCCTCCGCGCGAGACTGGGGGTTGGTTGCCTCTCGCCAAGCCGCCAAAGGGAACTGCCGAATCAAGACCCGAAACGCATTCACCATGAAGGACATGAAGAGCTCGAAGAATGGCTGAAACACGGTTGGGTTCTTCGCTCCTTCCGCCCATTCTTCTCCTTGTGAGTTCTTCGGGGTTCCCTGCGTGCTCTGCGTCTCTGCGAGAGACTGCTTCGGAGTGTCCCTCCTCATGAGCTTCGTTCCCTGTATGGTTGGCGCTGTTGGTCCCTTGGCGATCTCTCCGTCTCTGCGAGAGTTGGGCTCGGCCGTATCGCATTGCGTGGAGCTGAAAGGGTCGATAGGATGGGCCGAATGAGCGTCTATGTCGCGACACGAAACCCGGTCAAGCTGCGGGCGGCAAGGGACGCCTTCGCGGAGTGGTCCCGTGACAGTGAGACGAACGTTCGGGCCATCGATCCGATCGAACACCTCCCGGAGCAGCCGCTCGGCGAGGAGGTCAGTCGGGCCGCGATCGTGCGCGCGAGGATCGCCGTCGAGCCGAGCGATGCAGATCGAGGCGTCGGCATCGAGGCCGGGCTGATGCAGCTTCCGGGCAGCGATCGGTGGTTGAGCGTCCGGGTCTGCGCGATCGCCGATCGCGAGGGGCGAATCGCCGTGGGGCTCGGTCCGGGATACGAGCTTCCTGGGGGCCTGGAAACCGCCGTGCTGGCCGGGGTGCCGCTTCGAGAAGCGCTTCGGCTGAACCTCGCGATTGAGGACGGGGAGAACCGCGGTGCGATCTACTACCTCTCCCACGAGCGCGTCGACCGCCACGAGATCACGCTCGTCGCCGTCCGCATGGCGCTCATCTCGCGATCAGATCATCTGCCAGGCCAGCACTAAGGATGGCGTCACAGCAATTCGGTGTAGTCCCATCTGGAGTTCCGGGGCACTTGCCATCATGCAGTTTTCCTCATATACTATAAGACGTGCGAGGCGGTGTCTATGACGGCACGAAGCATGGGATGTATGCTCATAGTGATTCTGGTTGTGTGTTTTCTTTGCGCATGCACTCGCCAACCTCTCACCAGCATCAGTGTTGCTGCGGACCCTACGTCTGGGCATCCCTGTCCCGAAGAGGGTGGGCTGTGTGTTCGTGTGCGCTGCTCAGGAGGACAGCCCCCCTATCTGATCGATTTCGGTGATGGAACGCAAGCCTCCTATAGCTCAGGGATTGCGGAGCATATCTACCGTCCACCGTTCAATCAGAACGAGTATCGGATAACGGGCTCGTGCGAAGCCGGTATTGGTTCCACTACGGTGTCAATCGAGAATCGCCCTCCGATGTTCTACGATGTATTCAGTGTGAAAGGGAAGCAGGCTTCCGAACGTGAACTGGTACTCCTTCAAGTCAATTACTTCACGAAAGGCTGCAGCAACTGCCCTGATCCGTGCGAACCGTACCAGATCTACGGCGGCATGGACCCTGATGGCGATGTTCTCTACTACGAGTGGAACATACGAAAGCAGGGAGCTGCGCAGGAGGATTCTGTCTACGACCTGTCCGGTAATAGGGTGAATGGCAAGGCGGTTCCGGGTGACTACTTCGTCTGGTTCCCGAAATGGCATGACGCGAAGCCACCGTGGCCGTTCAGCCCGCTTCCATCTGTGGTTGCGGCGCACATAGGTCTGAGCAGTGTTCTACGACCGACTGGGTGGGGGGCGGTGGTCTCCCCCAAGGGACACTACTACGAATACACGATTCGGCTCACCATCACTGACTTCTGCGGTGCCGCAGACACCTACGAGGCAGCATGGGAGATTCTTGAGCCGTTCAACTGATATGCGCGTGGCCCGAAGGTCAAGAGCATGTGCTCTCCACAAGGGAAGCAGAACGATTCCTCCTCATTAGTCGCAGCCGGTTGGGAGCGATGGATTCTCGGCGCTGGCCTCAGTCGAGATCCGGAGTTACACAGTGGGCTACGGGCATGTCTCGGCCTGCCTCGGAAACGTCGCAGCAGGAGTCCACTACTTCGACTTCGGTGAGGTGTCCGTAACGGACGAATTCGGAAACGTCATCGACGCGTTCAGGTATTGCAACTACGGCGTGATCGCAGGCGCGGGGGCCACAGCCGCTGCTTTGCCGTGCGTCTCTGACATGCCGCTCGTTGACTCCATCGGCGTCGGCCTCAGTGTGAAGCTGCTCGTGGTGGATACACTGGAGCCGGGTGACGGCAGCGGTCTCGCGACGGATCACTCGTTCCTGTTGCGACTCGATGATCCCGCCTTCGGGGAGCCGTATCTCACTCGATTCGCAGTTGGCGTGCTGTTGTAGAACCTCCTCGGGACATCGATCGTCTATGAAAGCGAGCATGCCGAGGAGTGGGTGCGGAAAGTCGCCATAGGAAGATCGATTGAGGTGGCAGGCCAGGTCATTGCGTCGTTGGAGGCTACAAGCAGCGAGACCTTCCATGTCGGTGTCGAATGGTCTCCGCCGGTCTCGGTTCTGGCTCTGCGCTGCGGCCTGAAGAGGGAAGGCGTGGATGTGGAGCCTGGGAATCGAAGTCAAGCTCAGCCGTTTCGTCTTCGACTACACGCTCGTGATTCATCCGGTTCTCCACAACCAGCATCGCGGGTCGCTCACGTTGGGCTGATGAGACAGCTACTGGACAACCGTCCCATGAACTTGCGACAGAGACGCGGGATCGCGCGGACGCGGCTCTCCATCCCGTTTTTGCAGAGATCCTATACTCGCCCCAGGAGAGCGGATTGATATGCATCCTTTCCTTGTTCGACGCCGTAACAGGAGGCCAAGAATGAACACTGCGCACCGGCGAGGGGCTGCGTTGGCCCTACTGCTTTGCCTTGCGGTTTCGTGTGTCGTGGCGGCTGTGCCGAAGTTCACGGATCAAGACGTTGACAACGGCTATCTGAACCCGAAAGACACGATGGTGGTGCAGAAGGTCAAGATTGTCGACGGTTCCTCGACGATCAACTCGGTGTGGCTTCGGAATCTCGGCAGTGCTGACGAACGAGACATCGTACGGATTGTCGTAGACGACGACGCGGATCCTTTCACGGCTCCTCTGGCGGAGTACACCACCCTTACCGGCTTGCGGACTGGCCTCACCCTCTCTCTTGGATACGCTGTCCCAAATGGGACCAGCTACTTGTGGATCGGTGTGGAGATCGCCGCGGCGGGGAAGGTCGCCGGCGGTGAGACGATCCAGCTGCAGCTGCGGTTCTACTCGGGCGCCTACACCAGCGATCTGGTGACTGACGGGAGTGCCGAGATCATCTTCAAGGGCGCGTTCGAGAAGGTCGTCGATAATGCGCTGTCGGTTGGATATCTCAACCCCGGCGACGCGAATGTGCGCGTACAGCAAGCGACCTTCACCGACGATGACGGCAACAACTCAGGCGTTGGGATCACGAAGGTCTCGATCAGCAATACGGGGAATGCCGACCAAACGGACATCACCGACGTGAAGGTGGAAATCATCGTCGGTGCGACCACGTACGCAGCCAACAAGCCACCCACCGCTGCGGACTGGGGAAGCGCCAATCCGTTGGAGTTCACCGCGGCGGAGTTTCCCGGCATGCCCGCCGCGTTTGCTGATGACGCCGAAGTTGTCGTCAGGGTCCGAGTGACCGTCGGCGGAACGACCGACAAGCACGAGATCAAAACGCAGATTGTCCTGAGGGCCCAGGAGAACGGCACGGGCTACGATCAGTCGATTCTGGCCGGCAGAACACAGACGATACGGGTCCAGGGGCTTGAGGTGACCCGCGATGTGAGCCCCGACATCCACTCCGGCGTGCTGGGACCGGAAGAGACGATGGTGCAGGAAGTGACGGTCACCGATGACGACGTCAACGGTGCAAACGTCACCATCCATGGCATCTGGATCAAGAACGAGGGTGACGTCACCAAGGACGATCTTCTGGAGATCGTGGTGAAGAGAGGAGCGATCTCCCTCTTCACCCTTCCTGCGGCGGCCATCGTGGATCTCGGTTCCGGGCACCGGTACATAGCGGCCGACGGATTCACCCCGACAGTGCTCACCGATGATGACTCCGCGACGCTGTCGATTGAGTACACCATCGATGGAACGATTACCGACGGTCGTACGCTGCAGCCGAGGGTCTACTTCTGGACGAACGAGAACGCCGCGTTCTACGAAAGCGACAGAGTGAAATACCCGAAATCCATTGTGATTCATCCCGATGGATTGGAGACGGTCAGCAATGTGATCCCGCCGAGCGGGGGTACGGCCTACTCAGGGCAGCGGGTTCTCGCCCAGAAGGTATTGTGCGAGGATCTGGATGAGAACACGGATGGCGTCCGCATCAATCCCGTCCGGATTACGAACATTGCTGAGACGGACCGGTGTACTCCGTCCGAGGTCGCGAAGATTGAGGTGCGAACCGAGGGCGACAAGCTGCTCGGTCAGACAACGGATGTCGCCGGATTGAACACGGGAGGCGTTGCCATCTCGACTCTACAGAACAACGTGATCGCCGATGACGGCAATGCCACGCTCCGCATCTATGTGACGTTTGCAGGGCCGGAGGACGTCACAGCGGGTCATACGCTCAAGCTGGAGACGACGGTATTCGCGGAGGAAGACGGCCATGCTGGAGAGGATACCGTGCGTGGAGCGGAGTGGACACTTGCGATCAACCATCGCCCAGTGCCCAACTTCACGTTCGCCGTTGCTGCCGCCCCGGCAGCGATCGGCCCGAAGGCTGGCCTCACCTACAAGGACACGATCCAGTTCAGCGGCACGGCGACGGATCCGGACGGTGACGCGATTTCAAGTTGGCGATGGAACTTCGGGGACGGGGACACGTCGGACAAGCAGAACCCGACGCACAAGTACCCAGACGGCGGGACGTTTACAGTCACATTGACGGTCACCGACGTGCGTGGTCTCACCGGATCCGTTAGCAAGACGATCGAGGTCGAGGGTCCACCGAACGAGCCGCCGACGATTGACGAGCTGACGGCCGACCCGGAGAACCCTGCCGTCGACGAGGACGTGCAGTTCGGTGCGACGGTCACGGACCCCAATCAGCCCGCGGGGACGGCGTTTGGCTACGAGTGGGACTTCGGCGACGAGACGACGAGCGCCGATGCCGCTCCGACGCACAGCTACGCCGAGGCAGAAACCTACACAGTGACGCTGACGGTCACGGACTCGCAGGGGGCGACCGACACAGCGACGATCGAGATCACCGTTGGGAACGAGCCTCCAGTGTTGACCGGCGTCACGGCGGCCCCGGCGACAGGCATCGGCACGGGGGATGAGGTCACCTTCACCGCCACAGGATACAGCGATCCTGACGATGACGAAGCCGACCATTACGAGTGGAACTTCGGCGATGGAACCACACTGAACCCCGGTGAGCAAGTGGTTGCCCACGTCTTCACGGCGCCGGGAACCTACACCGTCTCCGTTGTTGCAGTCGACGCGCGCGACGCGAAGAGCGCGGCGAAGACTGTCATTGTCACGGTGACCGGCCCAGAGAGGACGGTGTTGTTCGCCTTCCCGAACCCAGCGGAGACGGTGGCGACGTTCACCTACTTCCTGACGGAAGGCGCGACCGATCCGATCCTGCGGATCTACAACCTGGTCGGCGAGCTGGTGGCGGAGGAAGAACTCCCCGCGGGTGCAACGACACTCGACTGGAACCTTCGCACGGCGGGGGGCACTGTCCTGCCGAACGGGCTGTACTTCTGCGTCGTGACCGCGACGGGCGCAGACCCGTCCGAAATCTTCCGGTTGCTGATTGTGCGTTAGAGGGAGGGAACGACTGTGAAACGGACCAAGATCGTTGTGATGGTGGTTCTCCTCGGCTTGGGGCTGGGCCTTGCGGGCGGAGCGCAGCAGGCGCAGACCGTCTTCGAAATCGAGCCGGGCGTCGCCATGCTGGGGGCGGCCGGTGCCGGGCTCTCGATCGTCAACGGTGCGGAGACGCTCTACTACAATCCCGCGAACCTGTCGGAGCTCCCAGGCATCAGTTTCAGTTCATTCTACGCCTCGTACTTGGGGCAGGCGAGCTACTCAGCGTTGGCGCTGACGTTCCGCAACTGGGGTGTCGCGGCGCTGCTGCTGAACTCGAACGAGATCCAAGGCTACGACGACGATGGGAACCCGACGGACGCCCTTGCGTATCGAAACACAGGAATCCTGTTTGGGGTCGGGGTCGACCCCAGTGCACTTCCGTTCCTGCCGGACTTCGCGATCGACATGTCGCTCGGCGCGCGGATCAAGTACATGACGGCCCAGGTCGGAGAGGCGGCCGGGACCGGGTTCTCGTTCGACCTTGGCTTCCGCACGACGTTCCCGGACCTGCGGTTTGGCTCGTTTGCCGTCTCGGACATCGCGGCAGGAGTCACGGCCGTCAACCTGTTCGGGGGGTTGTCCTACGACGCAGTCAGCGACAACTACCTGATGGACATTCGATTCGGGGGTTCGGCGCGCTTTGCGGAGTCATTCCTCCTGGCGCTTGATATGCATCTAGGGGGTTCGCTGCATGTTGGCGTCATCTACGAGCCGGTTCCGACCTTCGCGCTGCGCGTGGGGCTGATCTCGCGAAGCGGCATATCGGTTACCGCCGGCGTCGGACTCAACGTCGAGGGGTTTCTGCTCGACTACGCATTTGTCACGCACACCCTCGGGGGCACGCACCGCGTCTCGCTGACGCTCGATTTCTCGAGCCTCGACATCGGTGCGTTGAGTCGCTCGCTGCGACGTCTCCTTCCGTAACGGGCCGACCAGCCGCTGAGTTTCCTCCTGGAACAAGGCGATCGGGAGAGCCGGACGGCTCTCCCGATCGCTTGAAGTTCAGGCCGTCGCACCCCACTCACCCGCCAGCGCATCGAGACAGTCATGATCGATCGCAGCACGGATCTCCGCCATCAGGCGGACGAGGAACCGCAGATTGTGGAGCGTTGCGAGCCGATAGAACGAGAATTCCCCTGCCCGGCAGAGATGTCTGAGGTAGCCGCGCGAGTGATGCCGGCAGGTGAAGCAGTCGCACGTTGGATCGATCGGGCGGTCATCGCGGACGAACCGCGCGTTCCTCAGATTGATCCGATGCCGGGTTGCTCCCTTGAGGAAGACGCTCCCGTTTCGCGCGAGACGGGTTGGAGCGGCGCAGTCGAACGTATCGATCCCACGCCGAACGGCGGCAAGCAAATCTTCGATCTCACCGATCCCGAGCAGGTGACGCGGGCGCGCTGGGGGGAGGAGCGGGACGGTCCAATCGAGGACACGCAGCATGTCGTCCTTCGATCGCCCGAGCGATCCGCCGATTGCGTAGCCGGAGAAGTCCATCTCTCCGATCGCGCGTGCGCTCTCCTCGCGCAGATCGCGATACGCTCCCCCCTGAACGATTCCGTATAGGGCCTGGAGCGGATTGGGGAACGAGGGATCCCCTTCGAGCAGCCCAAACGCGGCGAGGCCGCGTCGGGCCCAACGGTGGGTCCGCTCCATCGCGCGCTTCGTGTACTCGTAATCGTGCAGCGGGGAGGTGCATTCGTCGAGAGGGAGGATGATGTCTGCACCGAGCTTCCGCTCGATCCTGATGACCGACTCGGGCGTGAACGTGCGGAGTGAACCGTCGACGATCGAGCGGAAGTCGACGCCCTGCTCGGTGAGGCGGACGAGCGATCGACCTCCCTTGCCGCGACGCGCTGAGGAAGCGGTCGGCGCCTCTCCGGGGAAGATGGACGCGACCTTGCCGACGCCGTGTTCCTTGCCTGCCCCGAGGCTGAAGACCTGGAAGCCCCCCGAATCGGTCATCGCCGGTCCGCTCCAGCCGGAGAAGCCGTTGACCCCGCCGAGAGCAGCGACCGTGTCTTCTCCGGGGCGAAGGTGGAGGTGGTACGTGTTGGCGATGATCATCTGGAGGCCGTGCTCGGCGAGATCCAGCGGTTCGACCGCCTTGATCGTCGCCTGCGTGGCGACGCCGACGAATGCCGGCGTGTGCACGAGGCCGTGAGCCGTCAATAGTTCGCCGGAGCGGGCCAGCGAATTGGGTTCACGGTGGCGGATGGAGAACGATACGGAGCTCGCCCGGTTTGCCAACGAAGCCTCCCACGCTCGATGGTGCGGGAATCCTACCCGATGGCTTCGAGGAGTCGCTAGTCGAGGGCGCGGTAGAGCACGTCGTATTCGCAGGCTGGATGCCAGAAGAGATACCCGTCGGCTCCTGCGGCTTTGGCGGCGCGGATCTGCTCTCTGATGTAGGTCTCGAGGCTCATCCCTGCCGGTAGCGCCAGGTCAAATGCCTGCAGGAACGGCCGATAGCTCGCGGACACGCGAGCCTTTCCCGAAAGCAGCGCCTCGGTGACAACGCGGTACGGATCGTCGCGGTAGGCCTGCTCGGCGTAATGCGACGGGTAAACCATCGGCGAGACGTAATCGAGGTGAGTGCTCATCTCCTCGAGGGACTGTGCGATGGGGTCGATCCGGCGCTCGTTCCACGGCCAGAGGACCCGGCCGAACAGGTCGGCGGAGAGGGAGATCCGCCCGGCGAGGCGGCGCCTTGCCTCGGCAAGGAATCGGTCGACCGCGGCGTAGCGCTCCTCGTATGCCGGCTCGAGGCTCCCGACGTCGGCGTAGCGGATGTAGTCGAATTGGAGCTCATCGAACCCCAACGATGCGACCTCCTCGGCGATCGCCAGGTTGTATTCCGTCGCGATTGCGTTGTCGACGGCAATCCAATCCTCTGGTGCACCAAGATGGCGCCCGAGGAGTGGATCGTAGAACAAGACCTGGCGTGCGATGACGTAGAATCCACGCTGGCGCAGGACCGGAACGAGGGCCCGCAGATCGAGCCGACCCGTCGATGCACCGATTTCCGTCGCGAGTGGAACGGCGCTGTCGTAGGTAAGCTCTCCGTGCATGTTCTTGACGTTAATCACCACCGTGTCGATCTTCCCGGACTTCTGTGCGGCGAAGATCCCTTCGACGACCTCGATCTTGGTGAGCGCGTAGGAGGTGAGATAGACGCCGACGCGGCCGTGTCCGTGCGGATCCATGGGAGGGGGATCGCCCTGTGCCCCCGGGTCAGACGGATAGAAAACGACGATGAGCGCGCTGAGGAGGCCGGCGAGGGCGCCCAGGGTTCTGGTTCGGCTTGTCACGAGCCCAGAATACCGAGGCAGGACGCGTCGGGATGTCGTATCGGTACGCCGATGGGGGGACGTTGAGCACGTTTCCCCTGGACGGTGTCGTGCGCCGCCCGCTTCACCGGATTGCCACACGGTGTTCATGCTCGGATCAAGGGTGCTAGGTACACTGAACAGCAGATGAGAACACGCTTCATCGCGTTGTCGGGGCGACGAGCATCGGTATAATGGATCCGAAGGTGCATCCGCGGGTACTTCGGGTGGTGCACTGACCGACAAAGGAGACACTTCGCATGAACCGCATGGGAATGATTGCTTTGGTTGTGCTCGCCGCGGCGGGCGTCGTGATCACGGGCCTCGGCGCGTCGAGGGGCCCGATAACGATTCTGGGGAACGGCGACTTCACGGAAGAGAACGGGGTCCTCTCGGGGAGCGGCACGGCGGGCGATCCGTACGTGATCGCGGGGTGGGAGATCGGTGTCCCGGCGGACGGTTTCTACGGCGTGAAGATCGAGAACGTGACGGCCTGGTTCGTCCTTCGCGGGTTGATCATCAGCGGCGCCGGCCAGCTCGATGGTGCTGCGGTCCGGATTGGATTCGCCACGGGGGGTGTGATCGAGGATTGTACGATTGCAAGCTCGGTGAACGGGATCCAGATCGCTTCGTCGACTGACATCACGATTCGCAACAACGTCCTCTACGTGTACGGACTCGGTTTGAACGTTACGGGAGAATCGCCGTCGGAATACCGGCATGCGATCGAGGAGTCCAATCTTCTCAACGACCTTCCGGTTTACTACTACCACGACCTCGATGGGGAGCGGATTGAGGGGATTGAGACGAGGCACCTCACGGTGGCGGCGAGTCGCAATGTGACCGTAGTCGGCAATTCAGTTCGGGATGGCGATGGGATTCAGCTGGCCTTCGTGACCGACTCGACCGTGACCGCGAACATCGCCGGCCGCGACAACAACGTGCTGACGGGGCATGCGATTCACCTGTACCAATCGGAGCGCAACGTTGTGACGGCCAATCTGATCAAGAACACACGCCTCGCCGGAATCCAGCTCACGTTGTCGTCGGACAACGAGATTACGGGCAACTACCTCGGCGTCAACGATACCGGGATCCGGCTGGTCGGGGCGAGCGGAAACCTCATCGGGGAGAACGAGCTGCTCGGATGCTACACCGCCGTCTGGCTTGTGGGGGGATCCCGGAGCAACCGGATCGAGGGGAACATCGTCGTCGGCAAGGTGAGCGAGGACGGAGATCAGAGACAGGGGATCATCCTCGACCTGGCGTCCGAGAACCGGATCGAGCGGAATGGGCTGACCGATTGCGAAATGGGGATCACCCTCGAGGCGAGTGCGACCCACAACGAGGTCGTCGGCAACACGATCGTCGCGGGTGGGTATGGGATCTTCATTTCCGGTTCATACAATGAGATCGAAGCGAACCTTGTGACGCAGCAGTCGCGGGGGATCCTCTTTCCCGAAACGTACGGCCAATCGATCGCGCGCGGGAACGCCTTCCGGTGGAATGTCCTCGCTGACAACGGGAGCCACCTCCGCACGAGTCTGGACAGCGAAGCGAGTGAATTCGTCGGGAACGTCTTCCTCGATGCCAAGAGGGGGGGGACGTCATTGGTGCTGGACTACGGGACCGACAGCCGCTGGACCGTCAATGGCGCCGGCAACTACTGGGGCGGCGAGGCGGTCGAAGATGGGAACGGCGACGGGTACGGCGATGTTCCGTTGGTCCTCGGCCCGATTCAGGACTTGGCTCCGCTGGCATCGATCGACCCGACCGAGCTCAGAGTCGGTGTCCTCGGGACGCTCTCGGCCGGAACGGTCCGGATCGAGCGAGGAGACGGGACACTCGCCGAGGTCACGGCCCTCACCGCCGAAACGGGGTCCGAGCGATGGGTCGGCTTCCGCGGCTTCCCGGAGACGCTGCTCGACGGCTTCCCTGGGATTCTGTTCGTCTTCGAGACGGAGGGAGAGCTGCGGTTCACGATGGTCAGCGTTCCGGTCGATCTCGACATTGCCTTCTTCGATGCCGCCGGTGGTCTGGTTGGAACCACGACGATGACCGCCCTGTCGGAAGAGCTCTACACGGCGACGGGACCGTTTCAGTACGCGCTCGAGCTTGCGAGCGGGAAGCTGGCGGACCTGTCGATCGGAGCGGACGCAAGGCTTCTGCTTCCGTTGGGGGAGTAGCGAGGGGCCGGGACGTGTCTCGACTCGACGCGATCGTCTTCGATCTCGACGGGACGCTTGTTCGCTATCATGGGGTCGAGTTCGAATCGAGCTGGGGAGCGGTCGCCGCGGCAGCCGGCGTGTCCGATAGCTCCCACGCCCTCCTCCGCGAGTACCTGCCGAAAACGGATGCGTACCCCGAGTGGGTGGCCAAGGATGCCGAGCTCCTCTCCAACGTCCCCGTTTCGACCGTGACCGACGTTGTCCTGCCCGCTCCGTACGCGATGGGGGTCCGCGCAGCGATCGACGTCCTGCGCGGACGTTACCGGCTCGGGATTCTCTCGTCCGGAGTCGATCTCGTCGCCGACTGGGTACGGCAGGATCTCGGGCTCGACTTCGCATTGGCGAACCACCTCGCTACAAAGGACGGGCGGTTCACCGGCGGGAGTGAGACGCACGTCGACTTGTGGAGGAAGGACGAGGCGATGCGTCGGATCGCCGAGGAACACGGGCTTCCGATCTCGCGGATCTGCTTCGTAGGCGACCATCTGAACGACGTCCCGGTGATGCGGATCGTCGGCCTCGCGATCGCCGCCAACCCGAAGGACCGTCGCGTTGGCGACGCGGCCGACTACGTGATCGCGGACTTCACCGAGCTTCCGCGGCTGATCGATGCATTCGCCAGTGGGTGAGGGCTAGATTGGATCCTCGTAGTAGAAGATCTGATAGACGAGGCGATCGAGGATCTCTTCCTTGAACGTGATGCCCAGGCCACGGCTGACGAACGCCGGGAGACTCTGGCGGAGGGTCTCCGAGTAGTCGACGGCGAGGACGCTGTGTTGCCCGAGTGTGCTGAGCGCCTCCTGCAACAGCTTCGCGCCGATCCGGCGGAGATCCTGATGCCTCGGGTCAATGACGATGGCCGGCAGGAAGTAGATCTTCCCCGCGCCGAATCGCTCCGGGTAGCGTCGCTCGAAGTACGGAGCGTTGATCCACGGGATCTTCTCCAGCACGTTGGTCAACAGCGTCACCCCGGCGAGTTCGTCTCCGACGTAGACGAGGAACTTCTCGAAGTCCTTGTCCTGCAGGACCGCCTCGAACTGGGCCAAACTGAAGCTGCCGTGATGAATCGGGGTCCGTTCGTTCAGCCGTTCGAACGCGTGGCGATAGATCGACCAAAGCCGCAGTCGCGCGTCGTCTTCTTCGACCACGAGTGCTTCCACAATCCGGATGTCGTCATCCATCATCTCCCCTTCGATGGGCGTGCCGGTTGGCGACTCAGGTTCCGAAGATGCGGTCGCCTGCGTCCCCCAAGCCGGGGAGGATGTACCCCTTCGCGTTGAGCTCGCGATCGAGCGCTGCAGTGAAGATCGGCACGTCCGGATGGACGCTCGAGTAGGCTTCCACGCCCTCCGGCGCCGCGACCAGGCAAAGGAACTGGATCCGCTTTCCGCCTTCCCTCTTGATGATGTCCGTCGCCGCGATTGCGCTCCCGGCCGTGGCCAGCATCGGGTCGACGAGGATGACCTGCGCGCTGGGAAGCTCCGGTGGGAGCTTGCAGTAGTACTCGACCGGTTGGAGCGTCTTCGGATCGCGATACAGACCGATGTGGCCGACCTTGGCCATCGGAACCAGGTTCAACACGCCGCCGAGCATCCCGGTTCCCGCCCGAAGGATCGGGGCCAGGACGATCGGTACATCGAGGACCCCCCCGGTCGTCGACTCGAGGGGCGTGTTGATCCGCTTCTCGCGCAGCGGGTAGTTGCGTGTGATCTCGTAGACCATCAACGCGGTGAGCTCCTCAAGCAGACGCCGGAACGCCTCGTTGTCCGTGCGCTCGTCGCGCATGCGCGTCAGCTTGCTCTGGATCAGGGGGTGCTCGATGACATGAAGTGTGGGCATGCTCCTCCATCCCATGCAGGTGGCTTGCGACCGAAGATACCCGGTCAACCGCGATGCCACAAATCCGTACGCGGGAAGAACGGAACGCGGCCACGTCCCGAGGCGGAACGCGGCCGCACGGAGGATCAGCTCCCGGCGACCTGGAGGGAGTCGACGAGGATGTACGGAGCCACGCCGGCGGCGAGAAGGCCGGCGGCGGCACGCCGCCGCTCACGGCTGACGGCACGGACGCTACGGAGATCCTCATAGATGTTGCCGGAGATCATCGTCTTGTCGAGGCGTCCGACAACCTTCCCGTCGACGATGTGGTAGCCGACGGCCTGAACGGCGAACTGGCCTTGCGGGTAGTTGCCGGAATGGAAGCCCATCCCGTTGGTGATCAGCAGGCCTTCCTTCAGCCCGGTGACGAGGTCTTGCCATGTCTCGTCGCCCGCTTCGATGATCGGATTGGCGAGCCACGGTGTCGGAGACGTCTCGGTGCCGCCGCCGAACAGCGCCGCCTTGAAGCCGTGGCCAGTCGACGGGCGATTCAGTGCGGCGCCGGACCGAAGGTCGACGATGTAGTCCTTCAGTACGCCGTTCTCCACGATCATGTGCGTTCCGCACGGGACGCCTTCGTCGTCGAACGGACGGGCATTTGGATCTCCGTCGAGGAGCGCGTCATCGATCACGGTGATCTTCTCGGAGAAGATCGGCTGACCGATCCGATCGAGCAGCGGGGACGTTTTCTTCGAGACCAAGTCTCCGCTGACGCCCATCAGGAGCGGAAGGAGGACCAGGAACGCCGCCTCCGGGGCGAGGATCACCGGCAGGCGCCCGGTTGAGGGCGTCGACGTCTTGTCCCCCCACCGGTACCACTCGATGAACTCGTCGACAAGGGCTTCATCGACGTCGAGCGGCGAGATCGACCGCTGCCCCTTGATGACCCTGGTCCCGACGCCGCGAAACGGGGCGCTGAACCCGATGCCGAAGCCCGTCGCGCGGAGTTCGCCCGCCGCCCCCTCGGTCGATTCGACGAGGAGTCGCGAGACCTCCGCTTGGCAGCGGATGATCAGTGGGATGTCGGGGAGCTCCTTGTGGATCCGACCCTTGACCGACTCGCAGAGATCGATCAGGTCCCGGCTCGTCAGGTCGGCGGTCCGCTCGTCGTGCGTGCGGACGTTGGGATAGGAGGCCGCCGGGGCGAACGTGAACGTCGCAGGATCCCCGTAGCGGGCGGCTGTCCGCGCGTCGTCGAGAGGGTCGCCATGGTCGGGGAAGACGCCGTACGCGCTCCCGAGCCGACCGTCGTCGATTACCCGGAGCGCGACGGAGGAGAGGTCATTCTCCTCGACCTGCTGGAGGCGGTAGTTCTGATAGAGGACGCTGATCGTGTGCCTCCTCCTCCAGTGAAGCTCGGCCTGGTCCATGGTCCCTTTGGCGGTTTCGATGAGTGCGTGCATCTAGACACCTCCGATCGTCACGGCGTCGATCTTGATGTGAGGGGCGCCAGTCCCCGACTTGCGGTTCGTCTGCATCGGGGAGCCCTTGCCGCAGCCGCCCCGCTCACCGAACGCGAGGTCGTCGCCGACCATCGAGATCGCTTCGAGCGTCGAGAACAGCTCGCCGCTCATGTTGATATCTCGGACCATCGGGCCGATTCGGCCGTTGACGATTCGGTAACCCCACTGGGCGCCGAACGTGAACTGGTCTCCGGAGGTCTGCCCGCCTTTCGCGCCGACGAGGTAGTAGCCGTCTTCGATCGACGCGACCATGTCGTCGAACGACGAGTCGCCCGGCTCGACGAAGATGTTCGACATCCGGACGAGCGGCGTGAACCTGGCGTCGACGGCCCGCATGTTGCCCGAGAGCGGCTCGCCGAACTCAGCCGCCGTCTCACGGGAGTGCAGCCGCCCGGTGAGGGTCCCTTCGGCGATCAACCGCGTCTTGACGCCGCGGACCCCCTCGTCGTCAACGATGAAGTGGCCCGGGCGTCCTTGGAGTGACGGGTCGTCGCTGACGTTGAGGATCGGGAGGCCGAGCCTCGTCCCCATCTGGAGCCTGGCTCGGAACGCCGGGTTGTTTTGGAGCCCGTCGCCCTCGGAGAGGTGCCCGAACGCCTCGTGGATGAACACGCCGGCCTCACTGGGGTTGAGAATGACCGGAAAGACTCCGGCCTTCACCGGCTCGGCGTCGAGGAGCTCGCACGCCTTGGCGACTTGCTTGCCGAGGTCCTCTTCGCGGCCGAGCAGCCGCCCGTAGTCTTCGGACCCGCCGAACGCGAAGCGGACGCGCTGAACGACGTTGCGCTTCATGGTGACAATGAACCCGACGATTCCGCAGTTGAGCAGCTCGTACTCAATGACCGAACCCTCGCTGTTGACGAAGACGCGGCGGGACGCGAACTCGTCGTAGGCCGTCTGCGTGGTGATCACGTTTGGCGCGCCGAGGATGCTCTCGTTGTAGTGCGCTGCGAGGTCGAGCTTCTCTTTCAGGGGGATCGTCCGAGGGTCCTTCTGGGGAGCGACGTGAAACGAGTCAGCGATGACGGGTGCGTCGGCGACGCTCAGCTTCTTCTCTCGGAGCTTGCCAGCCAGGCTCGCCGAGGCGCACGTCGACTTGGCGATCGGCGCCGTGCGCTGCGGGTCAGAGAAGGACGAGATCGCCTTCCCGCCGTCCGTGTAGGCCCGCACGTGTCCGCCGGACGACGCGGTCGATGCCACCTCGCTGAGCTTCTTTCCCTCGTAGAGGATCCGCACCTTGCGGTTCTCCTCGTAGCGAATGTCCGCGTAGTCCGCCGGGAGCCCTGCCGCAATCCCAGCCAGCCGATCCTTCATCGAGCCTCCTTCGATTCGCTGTCCAACGTGTTAGATACTATGAGACGGCCCGCGTCGCAGCAACCGGACCTGTCGACAGCGTTTCCATCGCAGGCGGGTCCGCGGTCGCGATCGCAGCGGACGTGGGGTCTATCGTGGTGGAGGAGCGATCTCTCTCGCGGTAAGCTGATCGAGATCGGGGGTGGGTTCGTCCATGTGGCGTACGTTCGCCAGTCTGTTCGTCGCGGTCGCCGTCGCGATGCTCGGGATCGGGATCATCGCACCGATCCTCCCCCTCTACGCCGACACGTTTGGAGCGAGCGGAGTCGCGATCGGATTCGTCTTCGCTGCGTTCTCGATCTCGCGGGCACTGCTCGGCCCGTGGGTCGGCCGGTTCTCCGATCGGGTCGGCCGAAAGCGGATCCTGCTCGTTGGACTCGGCGCGTTCTCGCTGATCTCGATCCTCTACTTGCTCGCCGGCAACATCTGGCAGCTCGCGGCATTCCGATTCCTTCAGGGCGCGGCGTCGGTGATGGTCACGCCGATCGCCCAGGCCTACGTCGGCGACATCACACCGAAGGGGCGGGAAGGGCGAACGATCAACCTGTTGTACGCGGCGATGTTCTTCGGGGTCGCTCTCGGTCCTCTTCTCGGCGGGCAGCTGAGCGCGCTGTGGTCCTATCACGCGGCGTTCGCAGCAATGGGCGGGCTCAGCTTCATCGCCCTCCTCCTCGTCTGGTGGACGGTCCCGAACGATCACGGCAGCCGGACGGCGAGGGAGAAGGCGGTCGAAGGACTCGTTCCGCTGCGCCAGATCGCAAGGCTGCCGGCGGTAAAGGGGATCGTGGCGTACTTCGCGACGCGGGGGTTCTGGCGGCAGGGGTTCAGTGCCTTCTACCCGCTCTTCGCCGTCTCGATGATGGGGTGGAGCGAGGCGGAGGTCGGCACAGTGCTGTCGGCCTACTTCTTTGCCGGAGGACTCCTGCAGATTCCGTTTGGCTACCTCGCCGACCGCTTCAGACGACTCCCTCAGGTCCTCATCGGGAGTATCGGTGCGCCGCTCCTGCTGGTCCTGATCCCGTTCGTTCACACGACGTGGGAGATCGTCCTCGTGATGTTCGCGATGGGGGCACTGTCCGCCTTCTCTCGCGCGTCGATCCTCGCGATCCGGACCGAGCTCGGGCGGACGCACGGGATGGCGACGCTGGCCGGGTTGCACGGGTCGTCGTTCGCGTTGGGACAGATGATGGGGCCCATGGCGTTCGGCGCGTTCTCCGACGCGTTCGGTGTCGGCTCGGTCTTCCCGTTCGGGAGCATCGTTGGACTCCTCGGATCCGCGTTGGTTGTCTACTGGCTGCGGCACTGGCGCGGCTCGTCCGCGAGTCCGGTGACGTGAGCCGGTGTTCTACAGGAGGGATTCGACGAACTCCGGCTGCAGGTTGAGTGGGTGTCCGACCCAGCGGATCACGCCCTGGCGGTCGAGCACGAACGTGTGAGGGATTCCGACGCTCCCGCCGCTCAGCACGCCGTACAGCTCGGCAATCGGCGTGTACTTACCGCCCGGCTCCCAGACACTGACGAAGTCCGTGTAGCCGTTCTGCGCCAGGTAGTCGATCGAATCCTGCTCGACGGTGTCCGTGCTGATCAGGACCGCGATCAGCCCCTCCGTGCCGAAGGTCGTGAGGAGTTCGTCCAGGTGCGGGAGGCTTCTCTTGCACGGAGTGCACCACGACCCCCAGAAGTCGAGGAGGACGACCTGACCGAGCGCGTCGGAGAGGGTGAACTCGCCCCCATCGGTTGTGTGTGCGGTGAAGTCGGGAGCGGTCATCCCGACCTCGGTCCCTTCGGCCGGGCCGTCGGCGCTGACGGTGATCGTCAGCGAGGCGGTCGCGCGGCCTCCGTTGTCGTCGGTAACCGTCAGGATTGCTTCGAAGACGCCGCCGTCCTCGTACGTGTGTTGGACGATGATCCCGAACTCGGTCCCCGAGTCCGGTGCGGACCCATCACCGAAGTCCAGGGCATAGGACAGCGGTAGACCCCTGGGATGCACGCTGTAGGACAGGTCGAAGCCGATCGTCAGCGGCGCTGGGCCGCTGACGATCGAACTGGCGAGGATGGCGACCGGGTCGGCCTGAAACCAACACCCGGAGAGGGCGAAGAGCCCAGCGAGAAACGCAGCCGCAAGGGCTGCCCAACGCGCCGTTCGGTCACAGCCTCGATCCCTCATGTGATGAGCGTACACGGTGCCGCAAGGCGGGGCGATGGATGATGGGAGGCAGCGAACGTACGTTGGTCTACGGCGACAAGGTGATTGGTGTCCGTTCATTCGCTGCCCCGAGAGGGAGATGCGGACGACGCGCTCTCTCGAGCCGATCGCCGTGGATCCCGGGCAGAGGACTTGAAGCGGGATCCTGCGAGGCAGTGGCATTCCTGCTGTCTGAGTGGTAGGGTCACAAGGCATAATCCGTTCAGAAGTGAGGTGAGGGAACATGCCGTTGAACCGCGGAACACAGACGATCTCGCTCTACGTTCCGGAGAAGGCGCAGCAGCAGCAGGTCACTCAGCGTCTGATGAAGCTGGGCGAGAAACGTGATCGATCCGTCAACTACCTGGTCGTCGAAGCGATCCTGCAGTACCTCGATCGAGAAGGGGTGTAGTTCACCGAGTTCGCCGCTTGACCCGTCTCGCGCAACCGCGACCCTCTTCTCTGCCGTGTGGTGCCCGAATGTCGCTTGACGCCACAATTCCCGGTTGTTATGATGGCGCGTGATCGGGCCATGAATCATCTGATAGATCGATATCGACCGCTTCTGATCTATATTCCTGAGCCCCGCTAGGGGCGTTTCTGCCTTTCCTTTCGCGATGAGGTGTGCTTCGAAGTCAGAGATGGAGTGTCTCGGCAAGGAGAACGAGCGATGCAGCGGTACGAGAAACTGACAAAGGATCCGATAGCCAGAGAGGAGGAAGTGCTCGCGCTCTGGCGCGAGCACCAGACGTTCGATCGGACGCTCGAGGCGACGAAAAGTAGCCCTCGATACGTCTTCTACGAGGGTCCACCGACGGCGAACGGGATGCCGCACTTCGGGCATCTGATGCCGCGGGTCTACAAGGACCTCTTCCCGCGATACAAAACCATGCAGGGTTTCTACGTTGCCCGGAAGGGCGGCTGGGATACGCACGGTCTCCCGGTCGAACTCGAGGTCGAGAAGGAGATCGGCGTTGACAGTAAGCCGGAGATCGAGGCCTACGGCGTCGAGAAGTTCGTCGAGAAATGCAAGCAGTCCACTTGGCGCTATAAGGCTGAGTGGGAGCGGATGATCGAGAGAATGGGCTTCTGGATCGATCTCGAGAACGCCTACGTCACCTACACCGACGGCTACATCGAGAGCGTCTGGTGGGAGCTGAAGACGATGTTTGACCGCGGCCTCCTGTACCAAGGGCACAAGACGCTTCCGTACTGCCCGCGGTGCGGGACCGGGCTGTCGAGCCACGAGGTGGCCCAGGGGTATCGGATGGTCGAGGATCCGTCGGTGACGATTCGGATGCCGATTGCCTCCGACACGGACGCGCGCTACAGCGTGGAGGTTGCCGAGAAGACATCGCTGCTGACGTGGACGACGACCCCGTGGACCCTGTCGGCCAACGTGGCCCTGGCGATCGCCGCCGATGCGACCTATGTGGAGGTGGAGACGGCGGGCGAGCGGCTGATCCTCGTTCGAAGCCTGCTGGGGACGGCGCTCGTCGGTGACGAGGTCCGCGTGGTTCGCGAGTTTCCCGGGAGCGACCTCGTCGGCCTGCGCTACGAACCGCCGTACAGATCGGCCGAAGGGCCAAAGGCGCATCGCGTCTACGCCGCCGACTTCGTGAACATGGAGGACGGGACCGGGGTCGTGCACATCGCCAGCGCGTTCGGAGAGGACGACTACCGGCTCGGCCAAGAGGTCGGGCTCCCGTTCGTCCAGCCGGTCGACCTGGAGGGACGCTTTACCGAGGCGTTTCCGCTCTGCGCCGGCCAGTTCGTCAAGGACGCCGACGCGAAGATCGTCGAGGACCTGGCGAAAAGGGGGGTCCTCTATCGATCCGAGACCTACGAGCATGACTACCCGTTCTGCTGGCGGTGCGAGACGCCGCTCCTCTACTACGCGATGGACTCGTGGTACGTGCAGACGACGGCGGTTAAGGACCAGATGATTGAGAACAACGCGAAGATTAACTGGGTCCCGGCTCACGTCGGCGAGGGACGGCTTGGCGACTTCCTCGCGAATCTGAAGGACTGGGCACTGTCGCGCGATCGCTACTGGGGAACGCCGCTCAACCTCTGGATCTGTCGGGAATGCGGTGAAGTGACGTGCGTCGGCAGCCGCGACGAGCTGGTCGAGCGTGCGACCGATTCGGATTTGGCGAGAGGCGTCGAGCTGCACCGGCCCTACATCGACAAGGTGGTGGTCCGCTGCCGCGAGTGCGGAAAGCCGGCGGCGCGTGTCCCGTACGTGATCGATACGTGGTTCGATTCGGGGAGCATGCACACGGCGCAATGGCACTACCCGTTCGAAAACGAGGAGACGTTCCGCGACCAGTTCCCGGCCGACTTCATCTGTGAGGCGATGGAACAGACCCGCGGCTGGTTCTATACACTGCTGGCGACGAGCACGATCATCCACGGCGAGGCACCGTATCGGAACTGCGTTAGCACCGGACTTGGGCTCGATGAGCATGGGCTGAAGATGAGCAAGAGCAAGGGAAACGTCCTTGACCCGTGGGAGCTGATCGGGCGGTTCGGCGCCGACTGCATCCGCTGGTACCTGTACTCGACGAGCACGCCCTGGAAGACGCGGCGCCTATCGGAGAAGGGGGTTCAAGAGCCGCTCTACCGGTTCCTCGACACGCTCCGAAACACCTACGATTTCTTCGCGTTGTACGCGTCGATCGATGGGTTCGACCCCGAGGTGCACACGGCGTTGGAGGAGGCTCCTTCGGTGCTCGATCGGTGGATCCGCTCGCGCCTGGGGTCGACGACGAGGACGGTCACCGAGGCGCTCGATCGCTACGATGTCGTCAGCGCGACCGATGCGCTGGAGGCGTTCGTCGATGACCTGTCGAACTGGTACGTTCGGCTGTCGCGACGTCGTTTCTGGCGCGGGGGAATGGAGCCGGACAAGATCGCCGCGTATCACGTATTGCGGACGGTGCTGATCGAGCTGTGCAAGCTGCTCGCTCCGTTTGTCCCGTTCCTCTGCGAGTCGATCCACCGGAATCTCCGCGGGGATGGGGACATGGAAAGCGTCCACCTCTGTCGGTATCCGCCGGCGGATGACACGAAGATCGATGAAGCCCTTGAGGCGGAGATGGCATTCGCGCGACGCGCGGTTGCGCTTGGGCACCAGGCGCGAAACCAGGCTCAGGTCAGGGTCAGGCAGCCGCTGTCGCGCGCTGTGATCAAGAATCCGAAGACCGGAGCGCTGTCAGACGCCGTCGCCGGGTTGATCGAGCTTGAGCTGAACGTGGAAACGGTCGAGTTGGTCGAGGGACTCGAGACGTTCTTCGGTGAGGTGGCCGTCCCGAACTTCCGTTCGCTTGGGCCGCGCCTTGGCTCCAAGGGACAGAAAGTCGGCGAATGGATCAAGGCGCAGGCCGCCGCGACTCTTCGCGAGAAGGTTGCAGATGGATCGTTCGTGTCCGAGATCGACGGGGAGTCGATCGAGATCCTCCCAGATGATGTGGTATTCGAGGCGGCGCTGGAGGAGAAGTGGATCGACGGAGCCGAAAGCGATTGCCGGATCCTGTTGGACGTCGAGATCGACGATCGGCTGCGCGAGCGGGGTCGGGTCCGCGAACTGACGCATCGGATACAGCTCGCTCGCAAGGCCGCCGGATTTGAGGTGACCGACCGGATCGAGTTGGGGTACGAGGCCGACAGGTCGTTGCGGGGGGTCGTCGAGACGAATCGCGATGAGATCGCCGCCGAGGTTCTGGCAACGACGATGACCGAGGGAGTCTCCGAAGGTGCGGAACACACGGAGGTGTTTGACCTGGATGGTGAGTCGATCACCATCGGTCTGTCCCGTGTGAGCGCGACGGGGCGAAGCTAGAGGAGAGTGCGATGAGCACCGCGATATTGGGGCTGCAGTGGGGTGACGAGGGGAAGGGAAAGATCACCCACCTGTTGGCGCGTGAGGCCGACATGGTCGTTCGGTTCAACGGCGGGCCCAACGCCGGCCACACCGTGATCGACCGGGGGGTGAAGTTCGGGACGCACTTGGTGCCGGCTGGCGTTTTCTATCCCGATACCGTCAATGTTCTCGCGGGGGGAATGGTCATCGATCTGGGGATCCTTCGTGAGGAAGTCGACACGATCGCGGCACACACCGGATGGGCCCCGAAGCTGCTCATCGCCGAGAATGCTCATCTGATCCTCCCGTATCACCGTCTTCTCGAAGAACTGGAAGGGAGCGGAGCGCACTTCGGGACGACACGACGGGGGATTGCGCCGACGTATCGAGACAAGGCGGCGAAGATCGGTGTCCGTGCCTGCGACCTCCTCCGGCCGGACGGACTGGTGAAACGGCTCGAATGGCGGCTCAACCTGTTGAAACGCCAGTGGCCGGACAGCGACGAGGTCGTGAAGCTTGATGCAGCGGAGCTGACCGAAGGCCTGATGGACGTTGCCGCACCGTTCATTGGGTCGATCGCAAACGCGGCGGCGGCGGTCGCCGCTGCTCTCGACGAGAAGCAGAACGTCCTGTTCGAAGGGGCGCAGGGAACGCTCCTCGACATCGATCACGGGACGTATCCCTTCGTGACATCGTCGTCGACGACCTACGTCGGACTGGCCAACTCGATCGGAATCCCCGAGCCGGCCGTATCACGCCGGCTGGGGGTCGTCAAAGCGTACCAGACGCGTGTGGGAGAGGGGCCGTTCCCGACGGAGCTCGAGGACGAGATCGGTTCCGGGTTTCAGCAGCGGGGTGGCGAGTTCGGCGTGACGACCGGACGGCCGCGACGCTGTGGCTGGCTCGATCTGGTCGCGCTCCGCTACGCCGTCGCGCTGAACGGGGCGACGGGCCTCGCGCTGACGAAGATCGATGTCCTGACCGGCTGCGACGAGATCAAGGTTTGCCGCGCGTACTCGGTCGGGGGGCGGGAGACTGACCGGTTCCCCCTCTCCGGCGAGGTCCTCGAGGGCTGCGAGCCGATCTACGAGACGCTCTCGGGCTGGCGAGAATCCCTCGAGGGGATCGACGCCGTCGGCCATCTGCCCGCTGCCGCCGCGGCGTACGTCGCAACCATCGAGGAGGCTGTCCGCACACCGATTGAGATCGTCTCCATCGGGCCCGAGCCGGAGGCAACGATCTACCGGGAGCTTTGAAACGGCGAGAGGGGCTCGATATAATCCCAGCCTCAATGGAAGGTCGGTAAGGAGCTCCAGGATGCAACGGACATACGTCGCGAAGAACGAAGAGATGGGGAAGAGCTGGAATCGAGGGTGGTTCGTCGTCAACGCCGACGGCAAGCGCCTCGGGCGCATGGCATCGGAAATCGCGGTCGTGCTGCAGGGGAAACATAAGCCGATCTACACTCCGCACGTCGACACGGGCGACTACGTGATCGTCATCAACGCCGAGAAGATCGATCTGACCGGCGACAAGTGGGACAAGAAGCTCTACCAACGTCACAGTGGATACACCGGCGGGCTGAAGGAGATGACGTACCGCCGGTTGATCGAGCGGCGCCCAACCCTTCCGGTGCGCGAAGCCGTCCGACGGATGCTCCCGAAGAGCAAGCTGGGCCGACGGATGCTTCGCAAGCTGAAGGTCTACCAGGGACCGGCTCATCCCCACGCGGCACAGCAGCCAATGGAGCTGGAGATTTAGTCCAGACCCGGTTTCCCTCCAGTTCGGACATCTGTCCGGAATCCCGTAGACAAAGTCGGAAGAGGGTTTCGACACCCTTCCTGTCCGGGTCCTAGGCCCGGAGCTAGACTCCTTCCCGAAGCAGCAACACGGAATCCGGGTGGGGGGAAAAGCATGATGAACCGTCTACGGGGGATTGTGTCCATCGTCGTTGTCCTGACTACCGTTGCCTCGATCGCCATCGGCGGACTCGGTCAGCGCCAGAAGTTAGCGGTCTTCGTTCAGGCCGCTGCTCCGGTATCGGCTGCGGATCTCGAGATCATCAGGAACTACGCCAATCAACGGTGTTCGGTAGTCACGGGCGCGAGCACCTGCGCGCAAGGTGAGTTGATGTACGCGCAGCGGCTCACCAACACGTATATCGGCAACAGCATCACCGTCGAAGGGATGCGTAGGCTCGCCCAAGCGCTCGCCGTCAACCACGTGATCATCCTTCGCATCGTCCGCTGGGAGAAGGAGCTCTCGTACAAGCCGGAACGGTCGTTGTTGTTGCTCGGAGCGACCTCGTTCCTGAACACCTCGCTCCAGGTCTTGCTCAGTCCGTTGGGACTTCTGATGGGGATTGAAAAGGAAGCAACGGTCGCCGTGTTTGCGACCGTGTTCAGTCCGCAGGGAGACGTCGAATTCTCGACCACGGTCACGTACGAAGACCATCCGCTCCTGTCCCTGCTGACTGCCGATCCAGTGGAGGCGGCGAAGGGGGCAATCGACTCGGCTCTCTATCAACTCGCTGTGGCACTGTGAACGATGGGCAGGAAGCGACGAAAGGAGGCTGGGAACATCGTAATCGGTGTTACAGACTTGGGAGGCGGGGATCTGCTAAAGTGAGGATGGATTGCTGTTTTGATAGCGATGAGAGATGAGCATGTCAACAAAGGAGGTAGCAATGAAGGTGCGTAAGGTCAGTCTTGGCCTTTCCTTCCTTCTGGCAGCGGTCGTTCTCCTCATTCCGATACCGGGTGCGGGACAAGGAGAGGGCTTCTTCACTGTCAGTCAGGGGGAGACGCGAGTTCAAATCATGCCGTTGGAGAACCCCGGCGGCGCTGCTGAGTTCTACAACATCACGAACATGCAGGCGGCGACAGGGTACGAGGAGCCCAACACAGCGATCTTCTTCCTGTACCAGGACACCGTGAGCGGCGATCTGTCCCTGTTCGTCATTCTCGGTGGCCCAGCGGGCACCGCCGGGTCGACGTCGATGACGTTGTCCGGCGTCCCGGCCGGAGCCGATTTCACCGTCCAGGATGACGCGACGGACCTCCGTGACACGTGGGCGTTGACTCCGCCGACGGGAAACATTGCATGGACGTGGGACGAGACGCGGGGGGACGGAATGGTCCTTGGCCCGCTCGGCCCCGAGTTCGAGCTCACACTCTTCCCGCAGTTCACCTCAGGAATCACGCAAGTGAAGTTCCTGTCGGGGAACGTTGGGACCGACGAGATCCTGCTGAACCTGATCGATCCGATCATCGTTGCGGGAACGCCGAACGTGCCGCCCGAGGTTGCGTTCTTCATCTCGCCGACAGAACCCCATATCAACGAGGAAATCCTGTTCGACGCGACCGGTTCATTCGATTCGGATGGGACGATCGTGACGTACGAGTGGGACTTCGACGGAGACGGCCTGTTCGATCAGGCGACGACCGACCCCGTCGTGAGGTATACGTACGGGACGGCCGGTTTCAAGACCGTAACCCTCCGAGCGACTGACAACGAAGGAGCGCTCGCCCGGACCTCGCTGACCATTGCGATCGATGAGCTTGCCGTGTCCGTTACGCGGACGATCTCTACGGTGCAGGCCCTGCCTGGCAGCACGTTCTTGGTCGTCATCCGCATCGAGCCGGACGTCGATCTCGCCGGTGTCGGTCTCCAGGAGGTCCTCCCGATCGGTTGGGAGATCAAGCCGCTGGAGAACGCCGGAGCGGCGTTCAAGCGGTCGACGGTGCAATGGGTTTTCGTCGATCAGGTCCGAGCGGGGACCACGAAGGTCATCTCGTACGAGCTGACGGTTCCGGAGAGCGACGAGCTGATCGCGACGACACTGCCGGTCTGCTTCACCCTGACTGGAACGTTCCAAGCGATGACGCCGTACATGGAGCTCCCGGTGGAAGGTGACGCTCAGATCGAGGTAAGCGATGCACTGAACCTCAAGACGGCAATCGCGCATCTGGTTCCGCGGATCGGATTCGACACCGAGGATACCATCGATCTCCGACTGTCGCAGAAGATCGAACCGACCCAGCTAGCCCGGGCGCTTGAGATGTGGCAGTACGGCGAGATCGTGCCGTGGACCCAGGGCACGACGATCAATCTCGAGATGATGAAGGAGCTGTCGGCATACGCGTACACGTGTACGCCGGTCGACCTCCCGCTCCCACTCGTCCCGCAGGCGAACGTGGTCGCCGTCCGGACGATCAGCACGCCGGTTCCGTGCAACAACGTCCTGCTCAACTACTACGGGCCTGGTGGGGACAAGGCGGGGAGCACGTTTACCGTCAAGGTGGAGATCTGGGCCGATCAGGACCTCTACGGCGTCGGCCTGAAGGAGGAGCTCCCGACGGGGTGGAAGGTCATTCCGATCGAAAACGGTGGCTTCTACTACAAGCCTTCGAAGATCGAGTGGGTCTTCCCGAGCAAGGTCCCGGCCGGCACGGTGAAGACGATCATCTACCAGGTTGAGGTACCGCAGACCGAGGCGATCGAGATCGCGGCGAGCGATCCGTGCTACGCCACCAGCTCCGACCTGTACGGCTTGGTCGATGCGGCTCTGCCGTGTCTTGAAGCGGTGGTGACAGGAGATTCGGGGGTCGACGTCAGCGACTGCGTATCGGTGATCGTCGCAATTTCGCGGTGGGATGTCGAGAACGATCGGCTCGACATCACGTTGTCGGACAAGATCTCGTTCCAACAGGTCCAGCGGGCGATCGCCTTCTGGCTGGAGGACGAGGTCGTTCCGCGGACGTGTGAGCAGACCGTCGACTACCACACGCTGAAGGAGATCATCGCCTACTGGTTGACGAACACGAACATCTGCGATCCTCTCCCGAGCATGCCCGACGGGCCGTGCGATCCAGAGACGTCGACCTGCGACGGTTGATGTGCGCTGCACACGTAGCGCGATCCGTCATAGGGAGATGATGCGAATGAGAACGACTAGCTGCGCGGCGAGAGGGAGGCCTCTCGCCGCCCTCCTTTTCCTCACTGCAGTCCTCACTCTGTCATGGACGGTTGCCGTGGCGCAGTCCGTCTATGTGAATCAGACGATCGAGTGGAGTGACGAGCAGGAGACGACAAGGCTCGGTGGAGAGCCGAGCCTCGCGGATGTTACGCTCCACATCGAAGGGCTCGGTCCGGCGAGCGGGTATCCGGTGGACTGCGTGTTGATCATCGACACTTCTTCGACGGCCGACCTGAGCACCGCCAAGTCCTTCGCCTTTGACCTCATTGACCAGTTTGCAGGCGAGGATCGCATCGCGCTTGTCTCGTATGCCACGACGGCGCGCCTCGACGTTCCCCTGACCCGCGACCGAGTGAAGTTGAAGACGGCGATCGGCGATCTGGCGACCGGAGGGAAGTCAGCGCTTGGTGTGGCGATGCAGATGGCCCGTAGAGAGCTTTTGGAGACGGGGCGCGGAGACGCGATCCTGGTTGAGGTCCTGCTCTCCGACGGCCAGAGCAACACCGGGCTGGAGCCATCGGTGGAAGGCGAGGTTGCCGCGGAGACCGGGATCCACATCGTGTCCGTGGGGATCGGGAACCTGATCAACCGCAGCCTGTTGGAGGAGTTCGCCTCGCGGACCGAGGGGCTGTTCTATCGCTACCCGTCCGAGGAGGCGCTGCTTGCGATCGATGAGCGCTTCGACGTTGACATTGCGGCGCGCGACATCCGAATCGACAAACGGCTTCCCAAGGGCCTGAACTTCGTTTCGGCGAGTCCGAAGCCTTCGCAGGTGACGACCCTGTCGGACGGAACGACATCGCTCATCTGGCGGATCAGCGAGCTCGTGATCGGACAAGAGCTTGCGATCAAGATGGAGATCGAGGCCTACGAGACCGGGGCCTGGTCGAGAGAGGCCGAATCGCTCTTGACGTACGCTGACTTCCGAGGCGTCGTCGGGTCGATCCCGATTCCGACGGTGAACTGGCCCCCCATGGCGAGCTTCGAGTACGAACCGGAGGATCCGACGACGTCGGACATGATCGAGTTCGCCGACTTGTCCGAGGACACGAACGACGACGGTGAGATCGTGGCTTGGC
>Ga0180438_10002563_pt1 | contig 29358 bp, 24 predicted proteins | sample SS_ome_12_FD_132455 | JGI IMG/M metagenome (GOLD analysis project Ga0180438, IMG submission 132455) | Hypersaline lake sediment archaeal communities from the Salton Sea, California, USA - SS_3_D_2 metaG | ecosystem: Environmental > Aquatic > Non-marine Saline and Alkaline > Hypersaline >...
ACAGGGCATTCCCGAGGAGCTCTGGCCGCAGTTCGCAGTCATGAACGCCCTGGAACTAGACCAGAAGCCGGAGCGTGGCCGACAGATCAAAGTGATCCGTTAAATATCCCGGATCACAATTCACGCTGGAGTTGGATCAAGTCTCGATCTCTCTGAGCACTTGGTGCGCCAGCTTCAGCGCCCGCAAGCCTTCTTCCGCGCTGACCTTGCGTATCTTTCCGTCCCTGATGCAGCGGATGAAGTTCTGAAGCTCCTTCTTGAGAGGCTCTTCTTTCTTGATCTTGATATTCTTGATGTCGGTCTGTTGGCCGTCGAGAGGAAACACCTTGACCGCTTGGTCGATGTAGTCGATGGAGTAGTAGGCGGTGGGCTCAAAGATCCGCAAGTTCCGGACTTTTCCCTGATGCACGCGGCTGGCGGTCAGGGTGGCCACGCAACCGGATTCGAACTCCAGACGGGCATTGGCGATGTCGAACTTTTCCGAGAGCACATGAATGCCGGAGGAGCGGATGACCTTGACCTCGTCCTGAATCAGATCCAGAATGATGTCCAGGTCGTGGATCATGAGATCCAACACCACGTTGGTATCCAGCGAGCGGGCCGAGAACGATCCCAGCCGCTGCACTTCGATAAACTTCGGCTCCGAAATCAGATTCTGAAGGGCCTCGACCGCAGGATTGAATCGTTCCAAGTGGCCCACCTGGAGGATAAGCTTGTTGGTGCCGGACAAATCAACCAGCGCTTCGGCCTGTTCCACCGTATCGGTCATGGGTTTTTCCACCAGCACCGATTTGCCTTCTTTGAGCAACCTCTGGGTGATGGAGAAATGTTCTGAGGTGGGGGCAGAGACGATGGCCGCATCGATCTCGTCCAGCATATCTTCAAAGTTCTGCCAATAAGACACCCCGTGACGGTTTCCGATTATCATGGCCTTGTTCAAGTCCACGTCCGCCACTCCCCTTAGCTCCGCTCCCTCCAAATACGAGAGAATGCGCGCATGCTGGGTCCCCAGATAGCCCACGCCGATGATTCCGACTCTCACCTTTTCCATCAATGGAAATGCCTTTCGTCCGAGTTAGCCAAGCAGGTATTATATCATCTTTGCCGCAACATTTCCCAAATTATTGGCTCACCCACCCCTTTGAGGAACGAAATCCGCTCGCAGCGGACGGCTGCCTTTCCGGATCACCGGAGCACCCGGGACCCGGTCACTTAATCAGGGCTGCATTCAGCGCTGTTTGGGCTTTGCCGTTATGAGGTCTCGAAGGGGATGGCCTGAGAAAGAGTCTCTAGGGAGACGGCTTGAGAATGTCAGGCGGCAGGCCTAGGGGGGCGGAAGAATGAGGATCAGGGGCGTGCTGAAATGGAAATGCGGTGCTGATCGGCGAGGGCGACGGCCGCTTCTTTTTGAAAAAAGGGCATCCTCCCGGCCTCGAAACACAGGGCGGCGCCGCCCGCCGTCACCAGACTTCTGACCGTGTCCAGGCCCACGGCCGGCAGGTCGACACGGGGATCTTGACGGGATCGGGCCACTTTGATCGCCACACAACCCGGGCCTGCCAGCTCCCCGCCCCGCAGGATAACCGCGTCCGTTCCCTCCATCCCTTCGACCGCCACGACGGCCTTGGCCTTGACGATGAGGCACTGGCCGATATCGGCATCGGCCAGCCGGCGCGCGCGTTCCCAACCCCATGCGATGTCCGCTGTAACCGCCGCCGTCGGCCTCTTTTTTGTGAGCGGGCCCTCCGGACACATCAAAGGCGAGAGAAAGGGTTCGGGCGAAATGAAGCTGATTCCCTTACGGGCGAAATAATCCATGGCCATCCGGATGACGGTCTCGGGACTCCGGTCCCGGCCCTTCTCCAACATCTTGATCAGAACGTTTCCCCGGCTCTTTGCGGGGTAGATGTTGCGGGGATCGATCTTGCCGGCAAAGACAGCCTGTCGGATGCCGTGGGATTTAAAATATCGGATGATGGGGGCGACATTCGTCACCTGGAACCAGGAAAGGATTCCGCCGGCGGGATGGAGGGCGGGCTCCGCTTCGCCCCGAATGGCCGCGGTCACGCAAAGGTAACCCAATTCGCGGGCCCGGTCTTGAATGAAGGCGGGAGATTCCCCGGATCCGGCGATCACGCCAAGTCTTTTTTCCATTCGTCGGACAATTTTTTGACGATGCCCCGCTGGGAGGTTTGTATGAATCCTATGATGTCATCCCGGTCTTGGCTGGGCGGGAACTCCTGCCGGATTCGCTCCACCGCCTGTCGGGTGTTCAGGTCGGAAAAAAAGAGTAGCCTGAACATCCCCTTGACGGCCTGGATCCTTTCCCGTTTAAAACCCAAACGGCGCAGGCCTATGGCATTAGGTCCGTAAATAAGCGGCGGGCGTCCGCCCGCCACCTTGCAAAAGGGAAGCACATCCTGGGTTATTACGGAGTATCCGCCGACATAGGCGTATTTCCCGATCCGGCAGAATGGGTGAAGACCTGTGAACGCGCTGATTTGCGCATAGTCGCCTACCCGGCAGTGCCCCCCGAGTGTGACGCCATTCATGAATACGATGTGGTTTCCCACGCGGCAGTCATGAGCAATGTGAGAGTAGGCCATGAAGTAATTATCATCGCCGATCCGGGTCTCGCTCTCGTCCTTGGCGGTTCCCCGGTTGATGGTCATGAATTCGCGGAAGAGGTTGCGGCTGCCGATTCTTATCCGGGTCTCTTCCCGATCGTATCCCACATCTTGGGGATCGGTTCCTACGGCCGAGTAAGGAAAAAATCGGCAGTCTTCCCCGATTTCCGTATGCCCATCGATGAACACATGGGCATCGAGCCGGCTGTTTTTCCCGATGGAAACATGTTCGCCGACCACGCTGAAGGGGCCGATGGAAACGCCCTCAGCCAGTCGGGCATGGGGATGAACGTTCGCGGTCGGATGTATGGAGATTTCAGGCTCTTCCATGCAGATCCTCGAGCCCCACCACGGATGCCAAGATTTCAGATTCGGTCACGATCTCGTCATCCACCAAAGCCTTGGCCTCGATCTGGCAGAATCCTTTCTTGAACTTCAGAAGGTTGACCTGCAGGATCAGTTGGTCCCCGGGAACGACCGGCTTGCGAAACCTGGCATAGTTGATCTTACTCAAAAAGACCAGCTTTGTCTCAGGATCGGGAAGGGAATAGAAAAGAAGCACGCCTCCCGCTTGGGCCAGCGCCTCGATGATCAGCACACCCGGCATGATGCGGTAGTTGGGGAAGTGGCCTTGGAAGAAAGGCTCGTTGCAGGTCACGTTTTTGAGGGCCCGGATGGACTTCTTGGCATCCAGCTCCAGGACGCGGTCGATCAATAGAAAGGGGTACCTGTGGGGAAGCATCCCCATTATCTTTTCGATGTCTAAAGCGTATGAATCACTTTTTGGTGGGGGCTTTTGAGGCATCGTACCTTGAGATGACTTCCTGGGTAAAATCCACCGTGGGACTGAAGTAGATCGCGCCGCTCTTGGCCAGATCAAAGATCATATCCAGGCCCTTTTCCTTGCCCACCTGCTCGATGATGGGAAGCAGTTCATTCTGGACTTTTTGGAACAGACGCTCTGCCGTCTCGTTCATCTCGCGGCCTGCATCCTCGTAGAACCGCCTGCGCTCCGTCTGCTTGCGCTCCAGGTCCGTCGTCAGGTTCCGCAGCGCTTCCTGGGTGAGGGTCAGGCGCTGGGTGTTGAGCCGAGTCTGCAGCTCCTGAATCTCTTCGTCCCGGCGTGAAAGCTCGGCCTGATTTCTTTTATCCTTATCCTGGAGCTGGGCTAGAACTCTTTTTCCTTCGACCGACTTTTCCAGCACTTCCTGAGAATTCACGACGCCGATTTTGATCTCCTGTTGAGCCAGACCGCTGGAAGCCAACACTGCGATCATCAGGGCCATGACCATGAACTTGGCGGTGCTTCTGAGCATCTCTTGCCTCCTCTTATGAATTAAACCGAGGTTTATGTCCTAATCTGCGTACTTGTTTTGTTCAAAGTGTCTAAAACGTCGTTCCTATCGCGAACCTGAAATTGTAGTTGGTGTCTCCTCGATAGACCAAACGGTTATTATACGCAAAAATCAGCCGAAAGGGAACTCTTAATGCGGGAACAAAGATGCGCATCTCAATGCCGGCGGACGTATACAGGTTGTGGAGGCTGAACTGCTGATCCTTCGGGATCGCATTGCCGGCATCGAAAAACAGGATGGTGTAGAGGGGCCCGCTCAAAGGGATGATGTACTCGGCGTTGAAGACCAGTGACTTCTCCCCTCCCTCGTTGACGCCGGACTCGCCCCGCGGCCCGATGGTGTAGATCTCATAGCCTCGGATCGAGCGCTCTCCGCCGAGGAAGTAGCGCTCCCAAAACGGGACTTCGGTCACTCCCTTGATGGGCTTGATAAAAGAGTACTCCAAATGCAGCCCCAAAGACTGGCGCCCGAAGACGGGTATAAAGCGGATCAGCTCGAAGCGCGGTTTGATCATATCCACGTCTCCGCCCAGAAAGCTCCCCGCGTATTTGACCGAGGCAAGATACATGCTCCCCCGGCTGGGAGTCAAAGGGCTGTCGACGGTATTCCGGTAGATCGTGGGGCTGAGAGCGCTGATGTTGTACTTGCCGAAACGGTAGTAGGGATTATATCCCATGTAGCCGCCGCCGTAGGGATTGAGATAGGGATTGTAATAGGGATTGAGATAGGGATCATTTTCCGCGAATTCATAGGGAGTGACTTCGATATTGGCATAGCTGTAGACGAGGTTTCCCCGCAAATAACCCTTGATCCGGCCGCCGAAATTGAAATCCGCTCCTTTGCTGCGCTGGTTGAAGATGCCGGGATAGACCATGTATTGATCGTGCACATTGAAACCCACGCTGATGGGCAGGTCGAACAGATAAGGCTCGGTGAATCCAAAGGAATAGTTTCTCATCCGCTTGCCGTACTGGAGAGCCAATTCCAACCGCTCGCCGGCACCGAGGAAGTTGACGGTCGAGTAGCTGACGGAAACGAATGTCCCCATGTATCCGCTGTACCCGGCGGAAAATTGGATGTTGTTACGCTGCAGCTCGGTGAGCCGGACATTCACGTCAATCTGAGTCGGATCCTGGGGATTGGGCTGGATCTCCGGTTCTCCCTCCAGCTCCACCAGACCCAGCTGGTTCAAGCGCAGGAGGCTGTCTTTGAACAGCGCAAAACTAAACCGGTCCCCCTCTCGTACCAGCATTTCGCGTCGAATGACCTTGTCTTTGGTAAAAACATTGCCTTTGAATTCCAAACGATTGAGATAGGCCACTTCCCCTTCGAAGATATGGATAGTCAGGTTGACCCGTTTGCGCCTGGGGTCGAGTTTTTCCACCGGCCGGGCCTGAGCATAGAGATAGCCCCAATCGCGGTAAAGGGTTTCGATCTCCTCTTTGGCATCTTCCCTCACACTGGTGCGGTAAACATCCCCCTCTTCGAATTTGACCAGCGATCTGAGATACTTGACATTGAAGAACTGGTTGCCTTCGATGGCCACCTCGCCCACGGTGTACAGATAGCCGGCGTCCACCGGAACAATGATGCGTTTCATGGGCTGCTTGCGCAGAAATATCGACCTTTTCTCCATGTCTTCGAACCGAGGCTCGCCGATGGTGGCCTCCATGTAGCCGTTTTCTTGGAGCTTGGTTTTGAGATTGGCCAGGTCGTCTTCCACCACATTCTCTTTAAAGGAGTCCTTTCCGCTTATCCAGGCTATGAATCCGTGCTCTTTGTTCTCCTTGAATGCCGACCGGAGAGAGGCCTCGGGAAGCTTGGGATCCCCTTCGAAGACGATTTCCCCCACCCGAATCTTGGGCCCTTCATCGATGTCGAAAACCAGCTCCAACTCATTCGGTCCTTTGGATTCGGTCAGAGCCTGGATCTTTGCGGCCGGCAGGCCTTTCTCCGACAGCAGGTCCTTGATGATCTCCTGGATGCGGCGGACCTTGTGCTCGCTGTAGTAGGAATAAGGCAGCAGGTATGCGTCCTTTTCCTTCAGCTTGTCTATGATATCATTTTCTTTGACCTTTTTTCCTGTCTTGAACGCGATGTCCTTGATGACCGGATTCTCCTTTACGATGATCCGGACGATCTTACCGTACTGGCCGTCCGACTCTTCGATCCGGATGTCGGCGAAAAAACCCGTGGCCCAGAGAATCTTGAAATCTTGGCGTAACAGGTCAGGGCTGAAGAATTCACCTTCGCGTGAAGAGAGGTAGTACTGAATGGTCTCCTTGGTGACCCGCTGGTTGCCGTCGATTTCTATCCTTTCCACCACCTCCTGGCCGAATAACACCAGAGGAAGCAGGCAGATCAACATACCTAAGGCTATCCTTTTCATGGCACTTTCCTTATACCATATTCCCCTGGAAAAATAAAGCGGAGGGCGTCTGTGAGCGGAGCGAAAACCGCCCGCTATCCCCAAGGTATAGGAATCGGTTTTTCCACAAGTGAGCGAACTTCTTCACATATTTATAACCCCGCCGGGGCCGAATTGGTTTCATTGTTTCTCGAGGGACGATCGATTCAAAGCCGGTGCAGCCGACCGGCTTCCATGAGATACGTGTGCTGACAGAATTCCGCCACCTTGTCGTTATGGGTAACGATGATGGATGACAGGCCCCGCTTGCGGTGGAGGTCCTTGATGAGCTCCAGGATATTCTCCCCGGTGCGCCAATCCAGATTTCCGGTGGGCTCGTCGGCCAGGAGCAGCATGGGTTCACTGACCAAGGCGCGGGCAATGGCCACCCGCTGCTGCTCCCCGCCGGACAGTTGGCCCGGGCGCAGAAGCTCCTTGTCACGCAGACCGACTTCACCCAACATAGCCAGCGCGCACTGCTGCGCTTCCTTCCGTTTGAAACCTCGAATCAAGAGCGGGAAACAGACATTCTCCATGGCATTGAATTCCGGCAGGAGGTGATAGAACTGAAAGATGAAAGCGATCTTACGGTTACGGATTTCGGCCTTTTCCGCTTCAGTCTTGAGGGAGAGATCGTCACCATCCAGGAATATCCGGCCGTGGGTGGGGACATCCAGCAGGCCCAGCAGGTTCAGCAGAGTCGTCTTTCCCACTCCCGATACACCCATGACGGCGATGAGGTCGCCTTTTTCCAACTCGAATTCCAGCTCTTCAAACACCCGCAGCGATCCCTTGGGCAATGGATACTCCTTACCCAGACTTTGGACTTGCAGGATCTTATTCATATTTCAATGCATTCACTGGATCGACGCGCGCGGCCCGATGGGATGGGAAAAGCGTGGACAAGAAGCTGATCATAAGGGCGATTCCAATGATGACCAGGAGATCCAGGATATGGATGCGGAATGGAACGAATGGAATCATATAGATATGGACCGGCAGTTTGATCAACTCGAATGTATTGGCCAGCCAACACCATAACAATCCCAGCGCCACACCGATGATCGTGCCGAAGACGCCGATCATGGCTCCCTGAAAAAAGAAGATCTTCATGATGCTGCGGGAAGTGGCTCCCATAGACTTGAGCACTCCTATGTCCCGCGTTTTTTCCATGACCATCAGAATGAGGGTGGCAATGATATTCAGGGAAGCCACGATGACGATCAGGGTGATGGTGAAGAACATGAGTCTCTTCTCCAGCTTGAGCGCCGAGAATAGCGATTCATTCATTTCCATCCAGGTGATGGCATAGGTCTCATCCGGCAGAAACTCGCGCACACGGTCCCTGAATCGGGGCGCATCAAAGATGTTGTCGATCCGGATTTGGATGAGATTGACATTTTCGCCCAGGCCGAAGATCCGCTGCCCCACATCCAGCCACACCAGGGCCGTAGTGGAATCCCATTCGAACAGGCCGGTGGAATAGATCCCGGTAACCCTCAGTCGGGATACCTTCGGGGACACACCGAGAGGAGACAGGCGGTTGGAGGGCGACAAGACCGTGACCACGTCCCCCAAGCCGGCGCCCAAGCTGAATGCCAGATCGCGCCCGAGCAGAATCCCGTCGCGCCGAGCGCCCCTTTCCGGCACATCTCCCCGCTCCAACTCCCGCAGCCAGCGAGACTGCGGCAGCTCACGCGCAAAGTCCATGCCGCGCAATACAGCGCCTTGGCTTTGATAAGGGCCGATGATCATGACGGAGTCATAGACGATGGGAGTCACCGACTGCACGGTCTCTATAGCCGCGACCTGTTCCATTAGCGCTGCAAAATCCTTCAGGCCATCGCCGGAATAATCGCGGATCATGACATGCGCCGTCGAACCTAAAATTTTGTCCTGCACATCGTTCTGAAATCCCGTAATAAGGGCAATGGCAATGACCAGCGCCATGACTCCGATGGTAATCCCAAGTATAGAGATGGAAGTAATGACCGATATGAAGGCCTGTTTCCTTCTGGCAGTCAAGTAGCGGCGGGCGATGAACCACTCGTACGACATGTTCTGCTACAGGGTAAATTCTGAAACCGGTTCCGTCAAGTCGTTTTTCGCCCTTGGTGCCCTTGGGGACGTTCCCCGAGGTGCCACCCTGTCCTATTTTATAAGGATAAGATTGTTTACCTTCAGTATAAGGATAGCTTTGGCCTTGGTCTCGAGAATATCTATTAAAGGCAGGGTGGCACCTCGGGGAACGTCCCCAAGTTCTTACTTCGGGCGGAGCAGCGGGAAGAGGATGACCTCACGGATGGACTTGCGGTCGGTGAAGAGCATGACCAGCCGATCGATCCCGATGCCCTGGCCTCCGGTGGGCGGCAGACCGTATTCCAGGGCGCTGATGTAATCTTCGTCGATCATGTGCGATTCCTCATCCCCCTTCCGACGGGCCTCCACCTGCTGTTCAAATCGCCGGCGCTGTTCGGCCGGATCGGTCAGCTCGCTGAAGGCGTTCGCGATTTCCATGCCCGCAATGATGAGCTCGAACCGTTGGGCTTCTTCAGGATTTTCCGGGGAACCTTTAGCCAGCGGCGAGATCTCCTTGGGGGGATTGGTGACGAAAGTAGGCTGGATGAGGTGAGGTTTCACGTTTTTGTCGAAGATGACATCCAGCGCCTTGCCATAGCTTAGGTGAGATCCCTCGCCTGCTAAACCGCCAGCCAGCTCCAAGATTTCGTCGGGATCATCGAAACGCGATGGAGCAAGCCCGCTGTAGTGGGCCAGTGCATCCATGAACTTGATCCTTTTCCAGGGTTTCTGCAGGGAGATCCTATGCGGACCGTAGGTCAACTGCTCGCGGCCCAGGAGATCCATCGCCAGAGAATGGATCAGTTCCTCGGCCATGGCCATCATATCGTTGTAGTCAGCATAAGCCTCATAGAACTCCAGCATGGTGAACTCGGGATTGTGTTCCATGGAAATGCCTTCGTTGCGGAAATTGCGGTTGATCTCATAGACCTTGTTCATGCCCCCCACGGTCAACCGTTTTAGGTAGAGTTCGGGAGCGATCCGCAAAAAGAGCTCGATTCCCAGCGCATTGTGAAAGGTCTGGAAGGGCTTAGCCAATGCGCCCCCGGGGACCGCATGCATCATAGGGGTTTCCACCTCGATATACCCGCGGCGATCAAAGAACTCGCGGATGCCGGCGATCATCCGGCTGCGCAGCCGAAAAATGTGAGCCGTCTCGGGATTAACGATCAAATCCAGATAGCGCCTGCGGAAACGCAGTTCCACATCCTGGAGACCATGCCACTTCTCAGGTAAGGGATGCAGGCATTTGGCCAGGAAGTGCCATTTTGAGGCCATGACGGTCAGCTCTCCCGTACGTGTCTTGAACAGGACTCCTTCCACAGCCACCGTATCGCCGATATCGATATCGGAGAAAAGCCGGAAGCTCGCCTTTCCCACCTTATCTTCCCTCAGATAAGCCTGGAGCTTCGCCTCACTGTCTTTGATATGAAAAAAGACGGCGCGCCCCATTTTTCGGATGGAAACGATTCGCCCCGCAACAACCATCCGGACCGGGTCCGATTCCAAATCCTCTCCGGAGACCTCGGTGTACCGGGAAGTGACGTCGAGGATAGAATGACTAACTGCGATCTTATGCGGGAAGAGATCGATCCCGGCATCGGCCAATCTCTGCATCTTGGTCAGGCGCACGGCTTCCTGTTCACTCAAATCGTCCTGCGGTTTGGATCGCTTCTTGGTTTCAGGCATGCTCATTATCCTTCACGCTCTTGATGACGGCATCGGATTGGAGGCGCAGCGCGTCCAGGATCCCGTTGATGAACGTCGAGGATTCCTCACCGCTGAATTTTTTCGCGATCTCAACCGCCTCATTGATGACGATCCCGGGTGCCAGCCGCTCTCCCCAGAATAGTTCGAACACGGCTATGCGCAGAATGTTGCGATCCACCATCAACATCCGCGCAATGCGCCAATTTTCGGAAACCGATTGGATGACGGCGTCGATCCGTGTCCTATGCTCGCCTATCCCCCTTACCAATTGTTCGCAGTACCGGCGCTCCTCCTGGGAAGCTTTTCTATCCTGCCAAAACTGCTGGAGGATCACATCCGGCGTCGCATCATCAAACTCGGATTGGAAAAGGATCTGGAGTGCGCTTTCCCGGGCCTTCCTGCGTCTGCCCATTTCAGGCTTGAGGCCTCATTTAAGCCCGGCTTCCTTCTCCAGGTTGATGGTCTCGACCAGGGCGAAAGCGGCATCATAGCCCTTATTCCCCGCCTTGGTGCCGGCTCGCTCGATCCCCTGTTCGATGGTATCCACGGTGAGAATGCCGAACGAAACCGGGACTCCCTCTTCCATCGCGACCTGGGCCAATCCCTTGGTGACCTCAGCACTCAAGAAATCAAAGTGCGGGGTGTCCCCACGGATCAAAGCCCCCAAGCATAGAATTCCGTCGAACTTCTGGGATCTTGCCAGTTTCTTGGCCACACCGGGCACCTCGAAGGAACCCGGCACCTTGTATATGGAAAGATCATCGGTCTCGGCTCCCAGCTTGTACAGCGCATCCAGCGCGCCTTCCATGAGGCGCTCACCGATGAACTGGTTGAATCGGCTGAGCACGATGCCGATCTTCAGTCCTTTGGCTTGGAGTTTTCCTTGAAAGGTCTTCATGGTTCTATCCCTCACTTTCTCACGCCTTCCCGGCCCGCAGACTCAGGAGTTCACTTTCCCCGGAATTCCGGCTTACGCTTTTCCAGAAAAGCCTTGGTGCCTTCCTTGCTGTCGGCTGTTGCACAAGTCTTGCCGAACAGCTCCGCTTCCAATTCCAAGGCTTCGTCCAAAGGTATGTCGAATCCCTTCTGGACGGCTTCGATCCCGTAGGCGAGGGCGAACGGCCCATTGGCCGTCATCTCTCGGGCCAAAACCTCACTAACCGGAATGAGCTCGGCGAGGGGCACTACCTGATTCACCAGGCCTATCCGGAACGCTTCCTGAGCCCCGATGATCTTCCCCGTTAAGATCAGCTCCAGGGCTTTACCTTTGCCCACCAGACGCGACAGCCGTTGTGTGCCTCCGAAACCGGGGATAAGACCGAGTTTGACCTCCGGCTGGCCCAGCTTGGCATTTTCCGAAGCGATGCGCACGTGGCAGGCGAGGGCCATCTCCGTCCCCCCACCGAGCGCAAATCCATTGACGGCGGCGATCACCGGTTTGGGGAAATACTCCATCAGCTTGGTCAGCTCCTGTCCGTTGCGTACATAAGCCCGGCCGCTCTCGCCGTCCAATCGCGACAGCTCAGCGATATCGGCACCGGCGATAAAGGCTTTATCTCCAGACCCTGTCAGGATCACGGCCCCGACGTCCGGATCGCCCCGATAATCGAGGAAAGCCGCACGCAGTTCATCCACCGTCTCCCGATTGAGCGCGTTGAGCTTGTCCGGGCGGTTTATGGTGATCCAGCCGATCCCGCCGTCACTTTTAAGGATCAAGTTATTATATGCCACTCTTTCCTCCTCAATCCGGTTTTTTGTCCGGAATGCTCTTCTCGTAGATCCGGTACTTTTTATAGACCTTCCCCCCCAGCGAGGCCACGAATCGGTTGATGGCGTAGTTGTCTTCGAGCTGCCACGATGTCTCCGCCCAAGTGTATCCTTTGGCCAGGCTGTTCTTTTCCAGTTGCCAATACAGATAATAGCTCAAACCGGTCATCCGATACTCCTTCAGGACGCCGAACACGATGGCCCGGATACCGGTGATCTTGCGTCGATAGTACATCAGCTTCAGAATCCCCAGGGGGGTCAGCCGTCCGTTGATATGGATGAGCGCCTCATGGTAATTGGGGAGGCCGACAGCGAACCCAACGGGCTTGCCTCGATCTTCGGCCAGGATGACGATGTCCGGGTCCACAATCTGTTTGAGCTTATGTCCCACATACTCCATCTCACGGTCCGTCCAGGGCACAAAACCCCAATTCTTCTCCCATCCCTGATTATAGATGTGGCGGATTCTTGCCATTTCGTGGTCGACCTTCTTCATGTCGATGGTGCGGAGGGTGATGTGAGTGGAATCTTTCACTTTGGCAACGATTTGATCAACCTTTTGGGCGGTTTCATGGTCCTTATGCATGTAGAAGGCATACAGGTCCTTGGCCTTGACCAGGCCGCACTGCTCCATGAGAGTCGGATAAAAGGGTGGATTGTAGGTCATCATGAGGACGGAGGGAGAGTCGAAACCTTCCACAAGGAAGCCGCACTCGTCGTTCATGGACAGGTTCATGGGGCCGCGGAGGACCGTCATTCCCCTCTCCAGCCCCCACTCCGCCACCCGATCCAGCAGAGCGGCGGCCACTTCCGGATCGTTACGGCTCTCATACATGCCGAAAAAGACGACTCTCTCATTGTGGGTCCGGTTGTGGTTCTCATCCAGGACGGCTGCAACCCGTCCCGACAGAATTCCCTGCTTATAGGCCAGGAAGAGATCCATCTCCGCATGTTCGAAAAACGGATGCTTGTGGGGATTCAGCCGCTCCTTGATATCCATGATCAAGGGGGGAACCCAGTTGTCATCGTCCTTGTACACCTGCCAGGCGAATTTGATGAATCTATTCCGGGCTTTGCGGCCGCTCACCTTTTCGATACGGGTGTCGTTCAATCGCGCTCTCTCCACGAGTTTTCTTATCTTAACAAATGGAATGTCTTTTTGCACGCAAATTTGTCGGTCCGAAAATTTGAGTTTCACACGTTTTCACACTATAATCTTGGTCATACGGGATCGATAAACCGAATACCAAAGGAGGTTGGCATGAAAGAGGCCCCGACCGCGAGGGAACTTGCCCCGGATAAGCTCTATCAGAGAATCGAAGCCGGAAAGCTGCCCTTCGACACCACCGAGGAATGTGAGAGCTGCGATGGAATCATCGGCCAGGAACGGGCCCTAAAGGCCATCGCGACCGGATTGGAGATCAAGAGCCGCGGGTATAACATCTTCATCACCGGGATGATGGGCACCGGCCGCACCACCACCATCAAGAAGTTCCTGGAAAAGGTCAAAAAGACCAAACACATGCCGGATGACATGCTCTATGTGAACAACTTCAAATCCCCGGACGAGCCGATGCTGATCACGCTTCCGGCCGCAAAAGGCAGGCACTTCCGTGAGGAGATGGACAAGCTCATCCAGGTGCTGCAGGTCGACATACCGGAAATGCTCAAAAGCGCGTACTATACGGAGAAACGCGACGGCATCATAGAAAGCCAGCAAAAGAAGCAGAAGGAAGTCTTGAAACAGTTCGAAGCAGAGGTGGCGAAAGAAGGATTCTCCGTCATCCAGATCCAGATCGGAACCTTTGTCAGGCCCGATCTGATCCCGGTGATCGAAGGAAAGCCCACACCTTTCGACAAGCTGGAGGTAGAGGCCAGAGAAGGCCGGATCCCCAAGGAATCGTTGGATGCGCTGCACAAAAAATACGAAGACCTCACCGTAAAACTGGAGGCGGTCTTCAAGCAGATGAAAGAAGCCGAAGAGAAGACGCGCGAAATGCTCAAGGACTGGGACAAAAAATCCATCCGGCCGATCATCAAAGAGGCGATCGACGTCATCCGGTCAAAGTTTCCCTTTCCCAAGATCAAGGAGTATTTGAACAGCGTGGAGGAGAGCCTCAACCAGCACGTCGATCTGTTCAAGGCGCAAAAGCAGGATCAAAAGCCCAAAGAACCCATGGATCAATTTTTGGAATATCGTGTCAACCTGCTCATCGACAACGCGGACCTTAAGAGAGCCCCGGTGGTCATGGAAACCAATCCCAACTATGTCAATCTTTTCGGTTCCATCGAATCCAGCATGACCCGGTTCGGCTTCATGCAGTCCGACTTCACCAAAATCAAAGCCGGATCATTCCTCAAAGCCAACGGCGGCCACTTGGTCGTGAATGCCCTGGATGCATTGGTGGAACCCGGAGTCTGGCCCACTCTCAAGCGCACGCTGCGTAATCAGCAAATGGAGATACAAAACTTTGCCTCCCTCTTCCTGTTCACCACCTCCCGCCTCAAGCCGGAGCCCATCGACGTCGATGTCAAGGTCATCATGATCGGCGACTCCTTTCTCTACAACCTGCTGTTCTACAAAGACGAAGATTTCAAGAAGATCTTCAAAATCAAGGCTGAATTCGATTCTGAGACACGCCTCAACAAACAGGTCATGCTGGAATACGCGGATTTTGTGAAAAAGATCACCGACGAGGAGAACCTCAGGCCGCTGGACAAAGAGGGCATGGCTGCGCTGCTGGAATACAGCATCCGCTTGGCCGGCCGCCATAAGAAACTCTCCACCCGATTCCACCACCTGTCCGACGTGGTGCGGGAGGCCGATTACTGGGCCAAAAAGGACAAAAGCAAGCAGGTGACCCGAAAGCACATCGACGAGGCCATCGAAGAACGCTTCGAACGCGTGAGTCTGATCGAAGACAAAATCCAGGAGATGATCGAGGAAGGCACCATCATGATCGACACCAGGGGCCGTGTGGTCGGCCAGGTCAACGGATTGTCGGTCTATATGATGGGGCAGCATGCCTTCGGCAAGCCCACGCGCATCACCGCCACCACAGCCGTCGGACGTGCGGGTGTCATCAATATCGAACGGGAGGCGGATCTGAGCGGCCGAACCCACAACAAAGGGGTATTGATCCTGGGCGGCTATCTGAGAGGCAAGTACGCGCAGGACAAGCCTTTTTCATTATCCGCCAGCATCGCCTTCGAGCAGGCCTACTCCGGAGTGGACGGCGACAGCGCCTCCTCGACCGAGGTCTATGCCATCCTATCGAGCCTGTCCAAACTGCCTCTGCGCCAGGACATCGCCGTCACCGGTTCCCTGAATCAGAAGGGGGAGATCCAGCCCATCGGAGGAGTCAACGAAAAGATCGAAGGATTCTTCGACGTGTGCAAAGCGCGGCGGATGACCGGCAGCCAAGGGGTCATCATCCCCCATCAGAACATCAAGAACCTCATGCTCCGGAGGGATGTCCGGGAAGCCGTGGAACAAGGAAATTTTCACATCTATCCCATCAAGACCATCGATGAAGGCATCGAAATCCTGACCGGAATCAAAGCGGGCCGCCGGCGTAAGGACAGCAGCTTCGAGGACGGGACGGTGAATTTTCTGGTCGATCAGGAACTGCAGCGGCTGGCCACCAGCTGGAAGACCTTCGATCAGAAGGACGACAAGGACAAGGGCAAGGAGAAGAATAAGAAATAGCTGACAGCAACGCATATCCACTCGGGATCTAAGGAAGCAGCCCGACCTTTTTCTTCAATTGCCGGACCTCACCCGCGCTAAGGTTCCGCCACGCTCCGGAACGCAGCCCCCCCAGAGATAAACCGGCAAAGCGCACACGCTTCAGCACCATGACCTGATGTCCCACCTGTTCGAGCATTCTTCGCACCTCTCGTTTACGGCCCTCGTGCAGTTCGATCTCCAACCAACTGTGGCGAGCCTTGAGCTCCATGGGTTTGATTCGGGCCGGAGCGGTTTTTTTCCCCTCCAAATACACTCCCCGCTCCAGGCTTTTAAGGGCGGCGGCATCAGGGTGTCCGGCAACCTTTACGCGATACAACTTGGTGACACCATAACGGGGATGAAGAAGCCGATAGGCCATCACCCCATCGTTCGTCATCAGCAGCAAGCCCTGGCTGTCGAAATCCAGCCGGCCCACCGGGAAGAGGCCTTTCATATGCGGAGGCAGCAATTCCATCACGGTCGGCCGATTATAGGGATCTTTGCGGGTGACCAGGAACATGGGGGGTTTATGCAGCATGAGATAGACAGCTTCCGAGGCCGGCTTAACAGCCCGTCCGTTCACTTCCACGCAGTCGGTGTCGGACTCGACCTTGTGGCCGAGCGTCCTGATCACCCGGCCGTTGACCTTGACCCGGCCGGCCTCGATGAGGCGATCGGCCTCGCGCCGCGACGCCGCTCCGGACCGGGCGATGAATTTGTTGAGGCGTACCAGCATGGAAGGCGTCAATCCGGATGATGAGGTTTGGCTAGGACCTCGAAGATGCGCAGGTCGAAAAAATCCTGGGTATGGGCCGGCTTCAGGATCAGCGCCGTGTCGGCACCCCGGCTGCTCCCGCCGATGGAGAGACAAGGCTCCGCCGTTGACACCAGGCCTGCATCGGCGGCCATCAAGGCGATCTCCACCGCCACCTTGGTACCCTGTCCGAAAAGCCTCAGGGTATAGGCGATGATCTCGTCGAGTTGATACGTGCCGAGTTTCTTGCGCACCGCCCGGTTCACTCCCCCCAAGGCATGCTGGCAGGTCAGCACATGGACTCCGGCGTCCTGCAGCTGCAGCCGTATGGGAGAGGGCAATTCCTGATGGTCCGGCCGGCTGAAACCTGTGGAATGTGTGACCGCTACCAGGCACTCAGCGGCCACAAAATCCAGGGCCATGAGTGCGGTTTTCCCCGAAGTCGTCGCCACCAGGATCTTTTTTAGTCCAAGTTTGCTCGCCCTTCGTGTGGATATCTCCAGTGTACGTCTGGTGTTCGCCGCCCCACAGGTGGGGAAATAGATGCCCGGGACGGCGACTTCGTCATTCCGGTGGGTCAATTCCGTGCTCATCTCCTCCTCCTTACGCCATTGTAGTCTTTTCACCCTTTTGTTTAAAGTGCTGTCGCTTGCATTTACGAAATCCTGTGGTTTAGCGGAGCAGTCAGGGAAGCCGATGAGGAAGCCGCTTGGGAAGCGAGCGGGCATGGTTCCCTGCCAAGGGGAGCGAGCCGAAGCCCGGAAAGAACCTTTATATTCCGCTCGCGCACCGGTTGATGTACAATAAGTGCGGGAGCACACCTTGGCGCGCGTACAAGTCGGCGAATCCATCAGCATGGCTATGACTTCTTTACGGGCCAGCAAGCTGCGCACCTTTCTGACCCTGCTGGGCGTCATCATCGGAGTCTTGACCATCATCGCCGTGGTCTCGATCATTCAAGGACTCAACGACTATGTCTACACCAAATTCGCCTTCTTCGGCGCCAACGACTTCAAGGTATCAAAATTTACCTTTGCCGGGCTGTCGCTGGAGGAATACCGGAAACAGCTCAAGCGCCGCAACTTGACCATTGAGGACATGCTGCTGATCCGGCGCCGGTGCCGCCGGTGCGAACTGGTGGGCGCATCGGTTTCCACCGAACGCACCGTCGCATACGCAAACCAATATCTCAAGGGAGTGACGATCAGCGGTGTCACCCACCTCGACCACCTGATCGGAAGCGTCTTGGAACTGGAGTACGGCCGCCACATCCGTCCGGAGGATGAAGATCATTCCCGCGCGGTCTGCATCATCGGGACCGACATCCGGGATAAGCTTTTTCCCAACCTCGATCCGGTGGGGAAACGCCTCAGGATCGGACGGCATGTCTTCTTGATCATCGGCATCGCCCAAGCCAAAGGCAAACTGCTGGGAATGAGCCAGGACAACTTTGTCCGCATCCCCATCAGCACCTATCATAAGCTTTACGGAAGCCGGCAGAGCATCGACATCAACGTCCACACCGCTTCTCAGGAACAGATGCTGATGGCGCAAGATGAAGTCCGCACGGTCCTCCGTTCCAAGCGCCGCGTCCGGTTCGGGGAGCCGGACGATTTTTCCATACGCACCTCGGACCAATTCATCGATATATACAAGTCCGCCACCACGGGGATTTACTTCGCCATGATCGCCATCGCCTCCCTCTCCCTGGTGGTGGGCGGGATCGTGGTGATGAACATTATGCTGGTATCGGTCACCGAGCGGACCGCTGAGATCGGGATCCGGATGGCGGTCGGGGCCCGACGCAAAGACATCTTGATTCAATTCCTTATGGAATCCGCCGCCTTATCCACTCTTGGCGGAGCCATCGGAATCTTTCTGGGATTCTCTCTGGCCCGAGCGGTCTCTCTGGCCACTTCCCTCCCCTCCCGGGTGGATCCGTTCTCTATCCTGGCGGCGATCGGCGTGTCCGCCTCCGTCGGGCTTTTTTTCGGGATATACCCGGCCAATAAGGCGGCCCGGCTCGATCCCATCCAGGCTTTGAGGTCGGAATTATGAGGTTAGGAATCGCCCAAGAGATCGTCCGGATGTCCCTCGATTCCATCCGCTCTCACAAGCTGCGCTCGCTCCTGACTCTCCTGGGGATCATGATCGGTGTGATGACGGTCATTGCCATGGTCTCGATCATCCAGGGCTTGAACACCACCTTCCTCAGCGAGCTGCAGTCGGCGGGATCGGATATCATCGTCGTCAATAAACATGAACCGGGCATCCAAATCGGTCGTCTTTCGGATCAAGACCGGCAGAGGAAAGACCTGACGCTCGACGATGCCGAGGCCATTCAAGAGGAATGTCCGGCGGTGAAGAACGTCGCAGTGGACCTGCCGGTTGATCTCTTCGAGAGCATCCCCATCCGCTACCAGAACATCAAAAGTTCCGGCACCATCATCCTGGGCATGAATTCCCAATGGCCGCGGGTTCTCAGTGTTTACATCCCCGTTGAGGGCCGTTTCTTTACCGAGGCCGATATCGCCCACCGGGCCAGGATCTGTGTCTTGGGTGCGGATGCCAACGAGACCCTCTTTCCGCATACGCAAGCCATCGGTAAGGACATACGCATCGGAGCGGAAAAGTTCACCGTGGTGGGCATACTGGAAAAGCGGGGTACCATTTTCGGGCAAAGCCAGGACAATATCGTGGGCATTCCCATCACCACCTTGATGAAATATTTTCCCTATGAGATGGAATCTCTGGAGATCATCGCCGCTCCCGCCGACGGAAACTCCTGCGAGGAAGCGACCGAACAGATCATCAATGTCCTGCGGCGGAGGCGGCAGGTTCCATTCGGAAAGCCCAATGACTTCGCCGTCTTCGGCCAAGACACCCTCATCGATCTCTACAACCAGCTGACGGGTGCCGCCTATCTCGTCATGATCGTGATCTCGTCCATCGGGCTGCTGGTCGGCGGGATCGGCGTCATGAACATCATGCTGGTCACGGTCAAAGAGCGGACCCGTGAGATCGGGATCCGTAAGGCCATCGGCGCCCGCGCCGGCGACATCCTCAAGCAGTTCCTGGTCGAAGCGTTGTTCCTGACCGGGACCGGCGGAGCGGCCGGAATCCTCATCGGCTTCCTGGTTGCGCTCATCGTTCGAATGACGACGCCGCTCCCCGCTTCGGTAACACCCTGGTCGATAATCGCCGGATTCTCCGTTTCGGTATCCGTGGGGCTGTTTTTCGGGATCTTCCCGGCCCAGAAGGCCGCCCGGACCGATCCCATCGCCTGCCTCCGTTACGAATAAAAATGCTGGGGCACTATGCTCATAGCTTGATCGCCCCACGGGCCCTATCCAAGGCCGCTGCCAGGGCGGCCGGATTTTTCCCCACCAGTTCCACCAGAGAGGGCCGCCCGCCCCCCTTGGCATCCAAGAGCGGGGAGACTACAGGAATAAGATCCCGCAAATCCAGCGCCAAATCCTCCGATCGCGCCATGATCAGATGCGCCTTATCTCCGGAGCGAAGTCCAAAGAGCGTCACGAAACCCGAATTTCGGATGACCGCCAGGGCCAGCTGACGCACTTCCTGCGCGGATCCCTCTTCGAACAGCTTGACGATGACCGGCTCATCGACCTCGCGCACCATTTCTCGAGCCTCATGCTGGAGGACTCGCTCCCCGACTTTCCGAAGCTCCCGCTTGAGCCCTTTTTGTTCGGTCATCATTTTGTCGACGGCGAGGGGCAGATCCGCCTCACCCGATGAAAATTTCAGCGCCAGGTCGGCAAGGATACGCTGCTTCCGGCTGTAATCCTGCAGGGCCCGGCCCCCGCTTACGAACTCAAAGCGAACATTATTGCGGATCTTCACCTGTTTCAGCAGTTTTATGCATCCGATCTCGCCTGTCCGGCGGGGATGGGTGCCGCCGCAGGCGGTAAAATCGAATCCCGCCACTTCCACGACCCGGATGCGTCCCGCCTTCTGCGGCGGTTTGCGAAGCGGTACTCGAGCGATCTCATCCTCGTCCACAAAATAGGTCTGGATCTCCCGGTTCTCAAACACGGCCCGGTTGGCACAGTCTTCGACGCGGGCGACATCCGCATCCGTAATCGAGGGGAGGGCGATTTCCAAAGTGGATATTTTTTCTCCCAAATGAAACGAGACGGTCTTACCGTTCAAGAGCCGGTGAAAACACTGCGACAGCACGTGCTGACCGGAATGCTGCTGCATGTGGTCGAACCGTGTTTCCCAATCGATCCTTCCCCTCACACCGTCATCCGAAACCGGCGACGCCACGAGATGCAGGATCTCCTCTCCCTGCTCAAAAACATGCTTGACCTCGACTCCGCACAGAACTCCCCTATCCGCCGGCTGCCCGCCTCCTTCGGGATAAAAACATGTCTGATCCAGGATCAGCGCCTGTCCCTCAAGCAGATCTCGCCGGGATAGGACCCGGGCCTCGAAATCTGTCCGGTAGGGATCCTCGAAATACAGGCGTTTGGTTTCGATCGCCATTATGGCCTCCTTTACCGCCTAAGTCATTATGCGCCTGTTTCGTTCCCGACGACCGGTTCTCCCGGCTGGCCGCCGGTCCGGCGGTCGTCAACGGGGATGTGCGCTGCGGGCCAGGATGCGGCGTGTGGTCTTGAAATGCGTCTTGGCAAATCGGCTCAGGACCTCGGGCCCGTGTCGACGGACCAGCTCGATCCCGGCCTCATCCGATTTGGGCGAGGCCCCCTTGGGAAGATCCAATCCGGCGTCCTGCGAGAGGAAGTGCAGCCGGCGCAGAAACTCATTACGCGCCAAGATGGAGGCCGCCGCCACGGCCACATCCTCCTCCGCTTTGGGTTTCTGTACCAGCTCGATGTTTCGACCCCTCTTCATGAGGGCGTTCTGCACGAACAGCTTATCACCGAACTGATCGGTGATCACCAGGGTACAGGGGACTTCCTGCAGGATATTCTCGATCACCCGTGAATGCGCCCAAGCCAGGAGTCGGTTCAGGTTGCGCAGCTTGGCATACAGGTCGTTATACTTTTCCGGTCCGATCGCCACAATGGAGTGAGGGTATCCCAGCTTAATGGATTCCGCCAACTCCCTCACCCGGTTGTCGGATACTCGTTTGCTGTCCCGGATTCCCAATTCCCTCAGGACCTCTTCCTGCCCATCGGGCACATACACCCCCGCTGCGACCAGAGGGCCGAAATAGTCACCCTTTCCGGATTCGTCGGTCCCGATATGGCCCTGAGCGTCTCCGAAAAGGTTCGATTGTTTCATTGCAGAAGATTGCGGTGCTCGGCCTCTTGGATCAATTCCTCCCGGAATTTGGGATGGGCGATATTGATCAGCGCCTCGGTCCGCTCCTTTAAATTCTTTCCATGGAGATAGGCCACGCCGTATTCGGTGACCACATACATGACATCCGCGCGGGTGGTCACCACACCGGCGCCACGCTTGAGAACCGGAACGATTCGGGACATCTCATCCTTCTTGGCCGTCGAGGGCAGGGCGATGATGGGTTTGCCGCCCTTGGAATGAGCGGCACCGCGGATGAAATCGACTTGACCACCGAATCCGCTGTAGATGTACGTTCCGATGGAATCAGAACAAACCTGTCCTGAAATATCCACCTCTATGGCGGAGTTTATGGCAACCATGTTGTCATTCTGCGCCACATTGAAGGGATGATTGGTGTAGTCGGTGGGATGCGCCTCGAAAACCGGATTGTTGTGCGCGAAATCGTAGACCCTTTTAGAGCCCAGCAGGAAGGTCAGGATGATTTTTCCGGGATGAAAATTCTTCTTCAATCCGGTGATGACGCCGGCCTCGATGGCCTCGATCACCCCATCGGAGGCCATCTCGGTATGCACGCCGAGATCCCGCCGGCCCTTTAACGCCGCCAGCACCGCATCCGGGATGCCGCCTATGCCGAGCTGTAGAGTGGCCCCGTCTTGGATCAGCTCGGCAATGGAGCCGCCGATCTTTTCCTCCACTTCGCTGAAGGGCTTTTTCTCCAGCTCGGGCAAATCCTCGGATATCTCGACGATCTTGTGCACCCGAGAGACGTGGATGAAAGAATCACCCAGGATTCGGGGCATCTTTTCGTTGACCTGAGCGATAACGACCCGGGCGGTCTCGGCCGCCGCCTTGGAGGCCAGCACTTCCACGCCGTAGCTCATGAATCCGTGTTGATCCGGTGGAGAGAGGTGCACGACCGCCACATCGATCGGCATCTGTCCCGATTTGAACAGATTGGGAATCTGGTGGAGGAAGATGGGCACATAGTCCGCCCGGCCATCGTTGATCGCTGCTCGATCGGCCGGTCCCACAAACAGCGAATTGTGTCGGAAATGCCCCTTCATTTCGGGAGCGGCGAGGGGATCTTCGCCGAGCAGCAGCACGTGCACCAGCTCAACTCCCTGCACCTCCTGCTTGCGCGCCGCCAGCGCGTTCATCAGGACATAGGGTGTGGCTGCATTTCCGCTGATGTAAACCCGGCTGTGGCTTTTGACTTCGGCGGCCGCCTCCTCGGCAGTGACCAGCTTCTTTTTGTAGTCATCCACCCAGCTCATCATCTTCCTCCCCGGTTGAACGGATCACAATCCATAGGATCACCGGTATTCGAACATCGCTTTATCATTCTTGCGACCGCGTCGCCTCTGCGGCTGCCGGCCGGGCCCTCGGATCTCAAGAAAGTCCGGACAGATATTTGTGCATCTCCGCGGCCGCCACTCGGGCATCACCCATCGCCAGGATGACCGTGGCCCCTCCGCGCACGATGTCGCCTCCGGCGTACACACCCTCCATGCTGGTGGCCATGGTCTCCCAGTCCACCTCGACATTGCCCCACTTCCCTACCTTCAGCTCCGGCGTGGTTTGGGTGATGAGAGGATTGGGACTGTTGCCGATGGAAACCACCACCAGATCCACCTCCATGATAAATTCTGAACCGCGAATGGGAACGGGCCGGCGGCGGCCGGAGGCGTCCGGCTCGCCCAGTTCCATGCGCAGGCACTCCATGGCCTTGACCCGGTTCTGGTCATCTCCGATGAAACGGGTGGGTGTGGTCAGAAAATGGAACTCGATGCCTTCTTCTTCGGCGTGGTGGACTTCCTCCACCCGCGCGGGCATCTCCACCCGGGAACGGCGGTACACGATGGCCGCCATATCCGCTCCCAGGCGCTTGGCGGTCCGCACCGAGTCCATGGCCACGTTTCCTCCCCCCAGGACGGCGGCTCGCTTTCCCAGGAAAACCGGGGTATCGTACTGGGGGAACGCATAGGCCCGCATCAAGTTGACTCGGGTCAGGTATTCATTGGCGGAATAGATGCCGATCAGGTTTTCTCCCGGGATACGCATAAAATTGGGCAGGCCGGCTCCCGTTCCCACAAAAAAGGATTCGAAGCCTTCGTTTTTGAGATCGTCCAGCGAAGCGGTCATGCCTACCACAAAATTCATGCGGAACTCGACCCCCAACCTGCGCAGGTAATCGACCTCGGCCTCCAGTATCGCCTTGGGGAGGCGGAACTCGGGAATCCCGTACACCAGAACACCGCCGGCCACATGTAAGGCCTCGAACACGGTGACCTGATGACCCTTCTTCGCCAGCTCGCCGGCCACAGTCAATCCGGCCGGTCCGGCTCCCAGTATAGCGACCTTGTGGCCGGTGGGAGGCGGGATCTCGGGAATATAGACATCCCCCTGCTGCCTTTCGTAATCCGATGCGAAGCGCTCGAGGTTTCCGATCGCCACCGGAACACCGCTGGCCTTGGCAAGGTTGCAGACCACTTCGCACTGGGTTTCCTGGGGACAAACCCGTCCGCATATGGCAGGCAGGCTGTTGGTCTCCTTCAGCTTTCGGGCGCTGTCGGCATATTTTCCGATCTCGATCAGCTTGATGAAGGCTGGAATATCGATCGCGACCGGGCAGCCCACCACACATTGGGGATTGGCGCAGTCCAGACACCGCCGCGCCTCAATCTGGGCCGCCTGGGCAGCCAAACCCAGGTTGACCTCCTGAAAATCCGTGTTTCTCTCTTCCGGATCCCTCTCCGGCATCTTCTGGCGTGGGATCTTCATCCGTTCCTTGGCGGAAAGCGATTTGCGCAGCTCCTTGCGCCACTCCTGCACGAATCCGGCCTTTTGTCGCTCCTTTAGCTCAGGTGAAAGTTCTTTCTTTTGATCTCCCATGGTACTGTTTCCGAGGTTACCCTTCTATAAGATTTTCTTTTTCCCAATAGCACATCGAACGGATCTCATCCTCGAAATAGGATTTCCGCCGGTAAAAAAGCTCATCCCAGTCCACGGCATGGCCGTCGAAGTCCGGCCCATCCACGCACGCGAATTTGGTGCGGCCGTCGACGGTGCAGCGGCAGGCGCCACACATCCCGGTGCCGTCTACCATGACGGGATTCAGGCTGACGATGGTCTTGATCCCTTTGGAACGCGTGGCTTCCGAGCAGGTGTACATCAAATAGGTGCAGCCGATGGTGATTACGCGATCCAGGGAGGTTTCTTTCAGGATCGACTTCAATACCCGCGGAATATAATCCTTGCAGTTGTAGAAGCTGTCCCGCGAAGAAACCCAAAACTCATCGCTGTAAGCCTTCAGGCGGTCTTCCCAATACATCAAGAATTTGGCCTTGACGTCGAGTAGAGTGTGTACGGTATTGCCGGCTTGCTTGAGAGCGCGGACGATGGGGTGGATGGCGCCGATCCCGTAACATCCGGCGGCACACAAAACGGTGCCGAATTTTTGGATCTCCGCCGGTTTCCCCATCGGTCCGGCAAAAACCGGCAGTTCGTCTCCGGCCTGCTTCAGCGCCAATTTCTGGGTGGATGTTCCCACCGCCATGAAGACGGTGGTCACCGTTCCGGCATCCGCATCCCAATCGGCGAGGGTCAGGGGTATGCGCTCTCCCCTCAAGTCCGGCATGAGCATGACGAACTGCCCCGGCCGGCAGCGCCGTGCCACTTCCGGCGCCTCAATCTCCAACAGATGGATATTCGGCACCAAACGTTCTCTGCGGATTATCTTCGTCATCGCGATCCTCTCTTCAATTGAACCGGCAGCACATGCGCAGCCCGCTGGTCGGTGAAGCGGAAGGCCGCCAGGGCGACGAACAAGTTCCCGGGGATGACGTTGTCATCGACCCGAACATGGCCCGACCATGTCCCGAGCGAAGATTCCACGGTGATGTCGTCCCCGTCCTGCAGCTCATAGCGGGCGGCGTCTTCAGGACTCAACCGAAATCGGGATTCCTCCCTCAACAGGCGGAATCCCTTGTCTTCCCGGCTGAGGGGAAGCCCACGGTAGAAATCCGGATCTGCCGAGTGAATCAAGAGCAGAGGGTATTTTTTGGTAGCTCGCGGCGCGGGCCCGGGGGGTTGGACTGCCAGGTAGCGTGGATTTCTAGAGGAGTCCTCGAGGATATTCGCTTCTCCGCCGTGACGAACAAAGTTCGTGGTCACCTGCTTAAAGGCGGGAATCTCTCCACGGATATCCTTCCAAATGTCGGCAGGCTGTGCATATTCCAATCCCGATCGCTTCAACTTTTGTGCTAATTCGGTCAAGATCCGCCACCCAGGCCGGGCTGCCTCCTTGGGATCTAGGACTTTTCGGGCCTGCTGTATGAGCCCCCCGGGATTGACAAAAATTCCGTCTTCCTCCCCCAAGGAAGCGGCCGGTAGAACGACATGGGCGGCCTCTGCCGCCTCGTTCCAATGGGAGCTCTGCACCACCAGAAACTCGGGCTTCGCGCGCGGGGGGAGCTTGAGCGGGCCCGTCAGATAGAGCGCCTTGACCGACTTATCTGAGATCTTCTGCAAGACCTCCTCGGAAGCGGCCCACTTGCGGTCCATTCCGCGGTCCATTTCCAGCATCGCGCGCTCATTGGCCTCCAATCCCAGCGGAACCAATCGCCCGCGGATTTGAAGAGCGAGGTTCCAGAGTGCGGTCAAGACCGCATCGCCGTCCGGGCGGGCGGCCGTCTCGCCACCCACTAGAAACACCGCCGACCGCGACGCCGTCAGCCTGTCTGACGTCGCCTCCAGGTCTTCGCGGACGAGGCCCGAGGCACTGATCAGCTTATGCGGATCGATCGGGTCCAAGGCGGAGGCGAATTCCGCCCAGCCCGGCACGTCATCCGCAGGAGAACGGTCATCCCGCTCCGCCAGGAGCCGGGACAATCCGGTCAGGAAATGGATCTCGCTTCCCGGGCGCAGCTGATGCCATACCGAAGCGAAGCGGCCAACGACGGGATTCTTAGCGGGGCTGGCCACAATCAACTCGGCGCCCTGCCGCACCGCTTGCAGAATCTCCAGCCAGACCAAAGGCTGTGCCGTGACGATTCCCGAGCCCAGCATCAGGATGGTTTCCGCGTCCTTTAAAACCGAAGCGTCGTGATTCAGGGAAGGCGGCCCACCCCTGCCGTTGAAAAGACGGGAAAACATCCCGATGGGAGAGAATTCCTGCGGGCGGAAGAGGTTTTCGGTCCTGAGGACATCGGCGGCCAGGCGGCGGAGCACATAGGCTTCTTCGCACGAGGCCTGCGCGGATTCCACAAACGCGATCTGCTCGGGCCGATAGCTTTTGAGCCGCTCTGCAACGAGCGCGATGGCGGTTTCCCAATCCGTCTCCTCCCACTCTTTACGCTTACGGATCAGGGGGCGTTTGATCCGCCGGGAGCTGTGAACCACCTCCTTGAGCAGGAAGCGTCCCTTAACACAGGCCTGGCCGCGATTAACCGGACCGTCGGCCGCCGGCCGGCTGTACAGGACACGGTCTCCGCGGGTGTGGACTTCCATGCGGCATCCCAGGCTGCACAGCGGACAGATCGTCCGGGCCTCTTCATCCGGAAGCCCCTCGTATTTCAGGCTCTTTTCCGTCAAGGCCCCGGTGGGACATACATCCACGCACGCCCCACAGAACTGGCAGCCGGCCTCCAGCATAGGTCGATCCATGGCCGCCCCGATCACGGTATCCGGCCCCCTTTGGATAAAGGTCAGGATGGAGGGCCCCCTCACCTCGCGGCAGATACGCACACATCGACCGCACAGGATGCAGAGGTTGTAATTGCGGTCGAAGAAAGGATCGCTGCGCCGGACCTCCAGATCCCGGTAACGGGAGGGGAATCCGATCCGCTCCAGGCCGAGCTCGGAAACCAGGGCTTGAAGCTCGCAACGGCCGTTATTGGGACACATCACGCAACCCGTCACCTCTCCGACTTTTCGGATGGTGGATTTGAACTCATCACAGCTGTCTTTTTCACGGCAGATCAGACAGGCATTGGGGTGCTCGCTCAGGATCAGCTCCAGGATCTTTTTGCGCAGGCGCCGGATCCGGGGAGTTTGGGTTTTGACCACCATGCCGTCTTCACAGGTGGTGCTGCAGGCGGGGAGAAAACCACGCCGGCCTTTGATTTGAACCAGGCACAGCCGGCATCCCGAAAATGGGATCAATCGCGGATGGTCACACAACGAGGGAATGAAAATCCCCTTATCGCGCGCGACATCCAAAAGGTTCTGTTTGCCTTCTAGCTCGATTTCGTTTCCGTCGATGCTTATTTTCATTGAGCCACTCTTTTTGCTTGGGCGATTTTCTTCAACAGGCGATTCCATTTTTTCCCCGTCAATTTCGAAACCGCCGAGACCTTGGGAGGACACACATCGAAGCACGCGCCGCATTTGATGCACGCATCCTGATCGATCACATGAAGCTTTTTTCGCTCGCCGGCGATGGCGTCTACCGGACAGCTCTTGAGGCAGAGCAGGCAACCGACACATTTTTCGGGCTCGATATAATATCCTGTCAACTCCTTGCAGGCGCGGGCCGCACAGTGCCGGTGGAGGATATGATCCTCATATTCCGACCGGAAATAGCGGATGGTGGTGAGGACCGGATTGGGCGCCGTCTGGCCCAATCCGCACAGGGAACCGGCCTTTACGGTCTTGGCCAAATCCTCCAACCGCTCGATATCGCCCTCGACCCCTTCTCCCCGGGTGATCCGGGTGAGGATGTCCACAATCTCCCGGGTTCCTACCCGGCAGGGGACGCATTTGCCGCAGGATTCCTCCTGGGTGAATTGGAGAAAATAGCGGGCCACATCCACCATACAGGTATCCTCATCCATCACGATCATCCCGCCCGAACCCATCATGGATCCGGCTTTGGTCAGGGTGTCGAAGTCGATGGGCAGGTCGAGGAGATCGGCAGGGATACAGCCACCCGATGGGCCTCCCGTCTGTACGGCCTTAAATTTCTTGCCGTCCTTGATCCCTCCTCCGATCTGGGTGATGATTTCCTTGAGTGTGATCCCCATGGGAACCTCCACCAATCCGGTGTTGTTGATCTTACCCACCAGGGAGAAGATCTTGGTTCCCTTGCTGTTCTGGGTGCCGATTCCGGAATACCAGTCGGCTCCCCGATTGATGATGGGAGGGATGTTGGCCCAGGTCTCCACATTGTTGATGTTGGTTGGCTTTCCCCATAAACCCTCCTGGGCGGGAAAAGGAGGGCGCTGCCGGGGAAACGCCCGCCGGCCTTCGATGGAGGCCATGAGCGAGGTCTCCTCCCCGGACACGAATGCCCCCGCGCCTTTGAAGACATGGATATCGAAGTTGAACTCCGAGCCCAGGATGGAATCGCCCAGCAAGCCTATGGATCGGGCCTGCTCGATGGCGCGAGTGATATTCTCGACGGCCAAAGGGTACTCCATCCGGACATAGATGTAGCCCTCCTGCGCTCCGATGGCATAGGCTCCGATGATCATGCCTTCGATCACACTATGGGGATTTCCTTCCAGCAGGCTGCGATCCATGTAGGCCCCGGGATCACCCTCGTCGGCATTGCAGATCAAATATTTGACTTGGGAGCGGGCCTTGCGGCAGATCTCCCACTTACGCCCGGTGGGGAAGCCGCCGCCGCCCCGTCCCCG
>Ga0180438_10002565_pt1 | contig 29326 bp, 10 predicted proteins | sample SS_ome_12_FD_132455 | JGI IMG/M metagenome (GOLD analysis project Ga0180438, IMG submission 132455) | Hypersaline lake sediment archaeal communities from the Salton Sea, California, USA - SS_3_D_2 metaG | ecosystem: Environmental > Aquatic > Non-marine Saline and Alkaline > Hypersaline >...
CATTTTTGACTCTTCTCCGACGATGATTTGGTTTAAGGATGCACACAACCGGATTTTACGCCTCAATCAGGCGGCTGCCGACACCATGGGATTACGTGTTGAGGAAATCGAAGGTAAGTCTGTTAGCGACCTCAATCCTGGCGAGGCAGACAGTTATTATCAGGACGATCTGGAGGTCATCAATTCGGGGACTCCAAAAACTGGTATCATCGAGCCGCTAATAACCGCATCAAACGAAACGCGATGGCTTCAGACCGACAAGATCCCGTACCGCGATGAAGATGGAGAAATAGCCGGGGTCATTGTTTTTGCGTCGGATATCACTGAGCGCAGACGGGCGGAGGAGGCGCTCGAAGAGCAACGAGCATTTCTCGGGCAGGTTATTGACATTGATCCCAACTTCATTTTCGTAAAGGATCGCGACGGACGATTTGTTTTTGTCAATCAGGCCCTGGCCGATGCCTATGGCGCGACGGTTGATGCATTGGTCGGGAAAACCGACGCGGATTTCAATCCCAATCTTGAGGAGGTTGAGCACTTCCGCCGCGACGATCTCGAAGTTATGGACTCCTTGCAGGAGAAGTTCGTCCCTGAAGAGGTTATCACCGACGCATCCGGAAACGTGCGTTGGCTTCAGACCGTGAAGCGTCCGCTCGTGGATGCGGATGGTGTGGCCAGGCGAATGCTCGGCGTTGCCACTGACATTACCGACCGCAAGCAAGCGGAGGAGGCGCTGCAAAAGGCGCAAGAGGATTTGGAGCGACGGGTTGAGGAACGCACCGCCGACTTGCTGGCAGCCAACACAGAATTAGAAAAGGAAATCGTCGAGCGAGAGGCGGTGCAGGAGGCATTGCGAGTCAGCGAAGAGCGATTTGCCCTGGCTGTGCGTGGTTCGCAAGACGGGATATGGGACTGGGATATTCAGAACGACTCGCTCTACTGGTCTCCGCGCTTGAAGGAGTTGCTTGGGTATGCTGATGATGAATTTGAGGTTGACTTTGAAAAATTTGACTCTATGTTGCATCCAGATGAGAAAGAGCAGGTGGCGGCGGCAATAGAAGCTCACCTGAGGGATCGGGTCGCATACGATGTGGAACAACGGCTACGCACCAAATCAGGTGAGTATCGCTGGTTCCGCGCTCGAGGGCAGGCGGTTTGGGATGAGGACGGACAGCCCCTCCGTATGACTGGCTCTACCACCGATATAACCGAGAGTAAGCAGGCCCAGGCAGAGCGCGAACGGCTGTTGGCGGACCTGGAGCGGCGCAGCAATCAATTGCAGACCGCCGCCGAAGTCTCCCACGCCGCTACCGCGATTTTAGATCCCGAGGAATTGACCCAGCAAGTGGTCGACTTGGTTCAGGGGCGATTTGGTCTCTACTACGTAGGCCTATTCCTGGTAGATCGAACTGGCGAATGGACCGGCCAGCCAGACAACTGGGCAGTGCTTCGAGCTGGCACCGGCAAAGCCGGGCGGCAGATGCTGGCCGCAGGCCATAAGCTGAAAATTGGCGGCGAGTCAATGATTGGCTGGTGCGTTGCCAATCGGCAAGCGCGTATTGCGCTGGACGTAGGAGAGGAGGCAGTCCGCTTTGACAACCCTTATCTCCCCGAAACACGGTCGGAGATGGCACTGCCGCTGATAGCTCGGGGGCAGGTCGTCGGAGCAATGTCTGTGCAGAGTGAGGTAGAAGCTGCCTTCAGTGATGAGGACATCTCTGTCTTACATACAATGGCTGACCAGGTGGCCAATGCCATTGAAAACGCCTACCTGTTCGATGAGCAACAGCGAACCGCTTTGTTGTTGAGCGAACGTATCAATGAATTGGACTGCCTTAATGATATTAGTCGCAAGATCGATGAGACACCGCCGGTGCCGGAGTTTCTGACCTGGGTGACGCAGCACGTCCCCACTGCCACGCGCTATCCGGATTTGTGCGAGGTGGCAATCGAACTTGAGGGCCAGGTCTACGGTAATGCTGAGGCGATGGACCTACCCTGCCAGATGGTGCAAAGCTTGCGAATCGGCGAAGAAGCAACGGGACGGCTCTACATTGCCTACCGTGAGGAGCGTGAATTTCTTGATAGGGATAGCGCGTTGCTGGGTGGCATCGCCCACCGGGTGAGTGGTTACATTGAGAACCGGCGTTTGTTTGAACAAACCCGCGCCGCACTGACCGAAGTAGAGGCCACGCATCGAAGTTATCTGCGGGGTAGGTGGCAGGACTACATCCGTCAGCGAGAAGCGTTGCGGCGAGAAGGCTTTCTCTACGAACAGTCCTCGACAAGCGAGCCAGTGACTGCACAGGCCATCAATGACGCCAATCCCCGGCAGACTGAGATAGAGCGTGACCCAGGCGATAGCCAGCCGATGGCGATGGAGGACAACGGTGATAGCGATGGGCGAACGGAGTTGGCCGTGCCGATCGTCTTACGTGGGCAGACCATCGGTGTATTGGGTTTGGAAGACCCGCATGGGGCCCGTCACTGGACCGACGAAGACCGGGCTATAACTGAAGCTGTCAGCCGCCAACTCGCGTTAGCGCTGGAGAATTCCCGTTTGCTGGAAGAGACCCAGCGCCGCGCTGCACGTGAGCAGCTAATCGGCGGTATCACCAGCCGCGTGCGGGAGACACTGGATATGGACACCATGCTGAAGACAGCTATTCGCGAAATCGGAGACGCACTGGGTCTTGCTCAGGTCGAAGTCAGGATGAGGAGCGAGAAAGACCAACCAGGGAATGGACATCCCCCCGTGGGGCGGGATAGCTGAGGTATGTGTTTCTTCATAAGGGGGATTTAAAGTGAGAAGCTTCAAAGACTTGTTGCGTTTGTCAGCGCTAATACTTGGCGTGCTAGTTATTTCGGCATGTTCTGTCGTTTCGAAAACACCCACGCCTCCGCCCATGCAACCGGTCTCTCTGCAGTTGCAGTGGGTTACCCAGGCTCAATTCGCCGGTTATTACGTCGCGTTGGACAAGGGGTGGTACCGTGAGGAGGGAATCGATCTAACAATACACCCTGGTGGTCCCGACTTGGTCCCCGTCGATCTGGTGGCGTCTGGAACTCGCGATTTTGGAACCTCCTTGCTGGCCGACCTGAGCGTGGCCATACAGAAAGGCACACCGGTGCTAAGCATCGGCCAAATCCAGCAGGCAAATGGATTGCTGTTGGTCGCCAGGAAGTCATCGGGCATAACGGAACCAAAGGATTTTGTCGGCAAGCGGATTGGAGTCTGGTTGGGGGGCTGGGAGACACAGTTCAACGCCCTCGTCGCTCAGGAAGGGATTGCTCCGGATGACTTTGAGCTGATGTCTCAGGGCTGGAGCATGACGCCCTTTTTGGAGGGTGATTTGGATGTTGCCTCAGCCATGATCTACAACGAGTACCACGTCGTCCTGGAGAGCGGCGTCAAACCTGACGAGCTAAACATCATTGACTATGCTGATTACGGGTTGGACTTTCCTGGGGATACTCTTTTTACCTCTAGCCAGATGGTTAAGGAAAACCCAGACCTGTGCGCCCGCGTGCTGCGTGCCAGTCTGCGCGGCTGGCAATACGCGACTGAACATCCCGAGGAGGCAGCAGAGATTGTGCTGAAGTACGATGAGAGCGGTGTGCAAACTCGTGATCATCAAATCTCAATGATGAATGAGATCGCCGGGCTGGTCCGTGTTTCTGTGCGTCCCCTGGGGTATACCGATCGGTCTGACGTGAGACGGATGATTGACACCCTGATGCACTCTGATGTATTGGGTGGGCCGGTTCAGCCGGAAGATGTATACACCAATGAGTTTTGGGAACAGGTCCGCAAAGACTTGGGGTTGTAAGCGTGCCTAAGGTGAACGGTCTAGATCACCCAGGTTCTGTATTGGGAAGGGTTGGTAACCGGTTGTACCCAACTGTCTCTAAGGCATGAAAGTGGAAGAACGATGATTGATAATATCCTTCGCCGATTGACGGTCCGCCGTCGCATAATTGGTGGCTTTCTAGTGTTGATATTGCTGTTGGCCCTATCACTTCCGCTGGTTGTAACCAACTACCAGTTTCTCGTTGGCCGTCTACAGCAAGTCACCAACGTTGAGGCGCGCATCGATCGAATGCTGTTGCTGGCGTCGGCGCGCGTCGCCTCCTCTCGCGTTAACCTGATGCGTTACGTTCAGGATTACGCTCCCAGTCCTTATACGGCCTTGGACGACGTCGATCAGGCGATTGGGCTACTCGAGAAGGCACAAGAGCTCATCACGTCGCCAGAGCAAAACGCCTCTGTGGAAGCTATTCTGGCAGCGTTGGCCGATTATGAAACCCTTATTCACGATATAGAGACAGCACACCAGGTAGAGGAAGGCCAGGGGGCCGTCCAGCTCGAATTCCAGGCATATAGATTGGGGAATGACATAGGACAGCGCATCGAGTTGATTGTGAAGGACAGCGAAGCTCGGATAGCAGCGAGCAACGAGATCGTGCTCGCCGACACACGACGAAGGCTTTTGTACCTGGTCGCAATTTGGACTGGGGTGACCATCGTGGGTCTGGCTCTAGCCCTTGTGATCACCCGTAGCATTACCGGCCCCGTAAGTCAATTGCACAAAGGGGCAGAGGCTTTCCGCCAAGGTCACCGGGATATCGCTGTTCCCACTGCTGGGTCGGATGAGTTAAGCGTGCTGGCCAGGGCATTCAACCAGCTTTCGGCCGAGCTTTCCAAGTTGTATGGTGACTTGGAGCAGCGTGTAGCCGACCGCACCCGTGAGCTGGAGCGCCGGTCGTCTTATCTGGAGGCCTCCGCCGAAGTGGGTCGCGCGGCCACATCCATCTTGGAGAGCGATGAGCTGATCCGCCGAGCGGTCGAGTTGATCCGCGAGCAGTTCAGCCTGTACTACGTGGGCCTGTTCCTGCTGGATGGCGCTGGCGAGTGGGCTGTGTTGCGTGCTGGCACTGGTGAAGCGGGCCGGGCGATGTTAGCTCGTGGTCATTGCATCAAGGTTGGTGAAGGAATGATCGGATGGAGTGTCGCGAATGCCCAGCCGCGCGTTGCGTTGGAGGCCGGGGTGGATGCCGTTCGCCTGGCCACGGCTGAGCTGCCTGAGACCCGCTCTGAGGCAGCAATCCCTTTGCGCTCAAGGGGGCAGGTACTTGGTGCGCTCACGGTGCAGGATACGCAGCCCGGCGCGTTTGACCAGGATACCATTGCGGTGCTGCAGACTATGGCTGACCAGGTAGCTGTGGCGCTGGACAACGCGCGCCTGTTCACCGAGAACCAGGAGGCGCTGGAGGCGAGTCGTCGTGCCTACGGCGAACAGAGCTACCAGGAATGGCGCGAGTTGATACGCGCTCGCCCTGAGTGGGGATATGCCTACGATCATCAGTCAGTCAAGACAGTTGAAGGCGACTGGCGACCTGAGATGTTGCAAGCTTTACAGACAGGGCGAAGCGTGCGGACTCCGGAGCCCGCCAGTTCCCCAAGTCTCGATCGCAGTCGAGAGGTCGAGGATGGGGATGGAACAGGAGGGCCGACGGTAGTTACACCGCTCAAGGTGCGCGGCAATGTGGTAGGTGCCCTGAGCTTCCGTAAGGGAACTACGAGTGAGGCATGGACGACCGAGGAGATTGCCTTGTTGGAAGCACTAACCGAGCAATTAGGCCAGGCTCTGGAAGGTGCTCGTCTCCATCAAGACACCCAGCGCCGTGCCGCTCGTGAACGAGTTGTCAGCGAAGTCAGCGCCCGAATACGAGAGTCACTGGACCTGGAGACCGTGCTCAAGACGACGGCATCCGAAATGCGCCAGGCGTTGGGATTGGAAGAATTCATAGTCAGCTTGGCAACAGACGGGGGCAATGATAGTGACGTCAGTGATTACCCGCAGCCCAGGTAAGGTCCAAGATAGGGTGGAATAAATCGGGGGCAGCTATGCCTGAAGAAAAGTTGGCAGCACAGTCGCAACATCCTGCTGGGGGATCAAGGGACATACGCCGTACCCGCCAGCGTATGAACACCATACGGTTCCGCTTGCCGGTCAGTTTTGTACTGGTGGTATTGCTTTCATTGATCGGCGTCAGCGCCGTTCTGTTTGCGGTGGGTTTCCAATCTGGACGGCGCCAGGCTATCAGTCAACTTGAGTCGGTGGCCAGAATCAAAGAAGCCGAGATTCAAGGCTGGATGGACAGCCTGGAAACTGATCTGCGCGCTACCATTAGTGGCGATCAAGTGTCACCTCGTGTGTTACTTCTGTGGCAGACCGATTCTCAAGAACACTGGATGAGGAACCATCTCCAACAGGTGGTCAGTCAGAATGAGCGATTTGAAGAGCTCTTCTTAATCGATCCACAGGGGCGGGCGATCCTGTCAAGTGATCCCACGCAAGAGCGCACGAATCACAGTGGCCAGACTTATTTTCAAGAAGGGTTAAAAAGATTCTACATTCAGCCGCCTGTCTATTCTTCTTTACTCGGTCGTCCATCGGTGATAGCCGCTCTTCCGGTGCTTGATGCAGATGGGCAGGCGTTGGGTGTATTGGCTGGTCGCGTTGACGCGGACACGTTGAGTGAGATTATGGGCGAGCGAGCTTGGCTGGGCGATACAGGAGAGATCTACCTGGCAGACAGGGACTACAATCTACTATCCCCGTTGCGCTTTGACGAGACACGTGCAGTCTCGGTGCATACCAGAGATGTCGCCACTGCTATACAAGTCCAGGATAACGGCTCTATATTGTACAATGACTATCGCGGTGTGCCTGTCGTTGGGGTATACCACTGGCTGCCGGAACTAGAGATAGCACTCCTGGCCAAGCAGGATCAGGCCGAAGCGCTAAGCATTACCAATTCTATGTTACGCGTTATCGGCTATGTGGCATTAGGCGTGTTGACACTTGCTGTGGTTGCCTCGTTATTCATCGCACGAGGCATTGCCACACCCCTCTCGAATCTCACGGAAACAGCAGCACTGATTGCAGGTGGCGACTTATCCCTCACCGCGCAAGTGGGGCGGCGTGATGAGATCGGTACACTTGCCCAGGCCTTTAACAGTATGACCAGTCAGTTGCGCAACTTGATTGCTAATCTTGAGAAGCGGGTGGCTGAACGTACCCACGAAGTCGAGCTTCGATCGGCCTACCTGGAAGCCGCAGCCGATGTAGGACGAGCTGCCAGCTCAATATTGGATCCAGATCAACTGATCCGGCAGACAGTCGAACTGATCCGTGAGCGATTTGACTTGTACTACGTCGGGATGTTTGTAGTAGATGAAGCTGGAGAATGGGCCTTGTTGCGCGCTGGCACAGGGGAGGCGGGTCAGGCGATGCAGGCGCGTGGTCACCGCATCAAAGTTGGTGAGGGCATGATCGGCTGGAGTGTTGCCCACGCTGAGGCAAGGGTGGCATTAGAGGCCGGTGAAGACGCCACGCGTTTGGCTACGGCTGAGTTGCCGGAAACCTGTTCTGAGGCAGCCCTCCCGTTGCGCTCGCGTGGCCGGGTGCTGGGTGCATTGACGGTTCAGGATACACGTCCTGGTGCATTCGATAAGGATATCATGACTGTTCTGCAAACGATGGCCGACCACGTGGCGGTAGCTCTAGACAATGCGCGTCTTTTTGCCGAAAGCCAGCAGGCTCTGGAGGCGGAGCGGCGGGCCTATGGTGAGTTGAGCCGTGAAGCGTGGACGGAGCTGCTCCGCTCCCATTCCAGTCCAGGCTTCTTGAGTAACCGGCAAGGTATCTCTCCGCTTGATGGTCAGCTTCGGTCAGAGATGGAAGCAACAATGCGCACCAGCCAAATGGCCTCTGGCGAAAATGGTGTAAGCAGCTTAGTCGTGCCCGTCAAGGTACGAGGTCAAGTCGTCGCCGTAGTTGGTGGGCGTAAGCCCCAAGACGCTGGTGAGTGGACAGCGGAAGAGATTGCACTCGTGGAAGCTGTAACCGAGCAGTTGAGTCTGGCGTTGGAGAGTGCACGCCTATACCAGGACACCCAATTTCGTGCCGAACGTGAACGGGTGACTGGCCAGCTTACGACTCGCATACGTGAGTCGTTGGACATAGAGATGGTTCTCAAAACTGCCGCGCGTGAGATCGGTGAGGCGCTGGGGCTAGCCGCGCTTGACGTGCGGATGGGCACAGAAATGCCGTCCGATGAGATAGACCAAACCACAAACTACGAGGATGATGAGGGGCATGACGGACCGATATATTAGAAAGAAGTGGTCAAATCAAACTTTTTTAGGAGGATAGGATGTCTAAAGATAAACTCTTTACCCTACTTGTCATGTTGTCGGCTGGTATCTTGCTGGTTGCTTGCCAGCAAACCATCCCCCCATTTGAATGTACCGATGCAATTGGCTGTGTGACGATTGCTCCGGGTGACCCCATCAAACTTTCAGCGCTACAGGTGTTAAGTGGCGATATAGCCCATGCTGGAACTGAGCATGTTCAGAGTATTGAGCTTGCCATAGCCAAGCGCGATGACCAACTATTAGGGCATCCGATTGTGTTGCAGAGGGAAGACTCAAAATGCTCATCTGAAGGTGGAGCTAATGCCGCCTTGAAAGTTGTCGCTGACCCCCAAGTTTTAGCCATTATTGGTCCTCTCTGTTCAGGAGCGGCCGTGACGGCGGGCGAAGTGATGTCCGAAGCAGGTTTGGTTATGATTTCCGGTGCAAACACTGCACCCTCGTTGACCTCGATAGGCGGAGAACGAGGCGCTGATTGGCAGCCGGGCTACTTCCGCACAACACATAATGACTCTGTGAAGGGACGGGCGGCGGCAACTTTTGCGTTTCAGGAACTTGGAGTGACCAAAGCAGCAACTTTCAACGACAGTGAAGCCTTCTCTCAGCAACTTGTACAGGTGTTTGGGCAGACATTCAAAGAGGCGGGTGGTGACGTTGTCTTGGCCACTGCTATCACCAAGGGAGACACTGACATGCATCCGGTGCTAACCGCTGTGGAGGTCTCAGGAGCTGAGTTACTTTTCTTTCCGCTCCTCTCACCAGAGGGTGATCTTGTTGTCGAGCAGTCTCAGGAAATACCAGGTTTGGAAAATATCATCTTGATGAGCGATGATGCGTTGCTGTCAGAACCCTTTATGGAGTCACTGAGCACAGATGACGTAGTCATATTCTTCTTGACTCCCACTTCGCCGGAAGGTGAAGATGAATTAGCTTCCGAATATGAAGCGAGGTTTGGCGAGTCGCTTTCTTTCACCTTCTATAGCTTCACTTATGATGCAACCAACATGATCTTAGACGCTATAGAGACGGTGGCAGTGCAAGAAGAAGATGGGACGCTGCACATCGGTCGGCAAGCCTTCCGGGATGCCCTGTATGCCACTTCCGACTTTGAAGGGGTGACGGGTAATATGACCTGTGACGAGTTTGGCGATTGCGGCACCAGCAAGCTCAGCGTTATCCGTCTGGATGGCACAACTGCCGATGTGGAGGCGGTCAAATCAAACGTGGTATACATTTATACGCCGAGCCAGTAAGCGTGCGTCTAAGAATCATTACCATCAGACCTCCGAGGTCAAGAGACTTACTTCTCAACGCCCAAAGTACTGTTTCTGTAGAAAACTGGCCTCGGAGGTCTGGATAGCCGGGAGGAACTAGGTTTTCATACACCTTCCAAGAGGTAGAGAGTCTGGAGTAGATTTTGCTTCCTACTCCTGATGGGAAAGAATGCAATGAACAATCGGAAAGTTTTCCTGACACGTTGGCGAGATCTCAGTATCACCAGCAAATTTGGCTCAGCCTTTGGTCTGTTACTGGTCTTGATTGTGCTGGTGTCAATAAGCAGCTATGTTGCGCTCACATTCGTCCGCCGTGAAACAGAAACGGCGATCTTGACCAGCACAGGCATCCGGAACGTGGTGCTTGAGATGGATAGGGGCTTGCAGGAAGCACGTGTTCTGCAAAGAGATTTCTTCTTGCGGTACCCAACCATCGGCTTATCAGAGGCTCGCCAGACTTATGCACTCGAATCGGTGCAAAAGATGGCGGGGGTTGTGACCCTCAGTACTGATTTGAAGCAACGCATCGCGGCATCAAACGTCAGTGAAGCCTTACAAGGTACTGATGTAGACCTAAACTTATATCTCTCTGCAGCAGAGCGCTACGCTGTTACGTTTTTGGAATCGGTTGAGTTAGTCACCCAGTTGGCCGCTGATGAAACTGGCCTGGAAACGCAATTGGCCCAAAATTCGATCTTGTTGCGAGATGCGTTGCAGCCAGGCGACGATAGTCTAACTGACTTGTATCAGGATATGCAAGCCTTTGAAAAAGATTATATGGTCACTCGTCAGCGTCCTTTTATGCAGTCGGCTTTCAACGTTGCCTTCCAGTTACGTCAGGCCATTGAAGATACGCCCACACTGGAGCCAGGACAAAAGGCCCAGGCCCTGACGTATCTTGACAATTATCGGTCAACGGCCGACGAGATCGTTGACCTTGATGTTGCTATTCGCAGTAAACTCAGAGATTTTGATTTACAAGCTGAAGCTGCCAATCCCATCTCAGTAGAACTGATTGCCCTTGCTAATGGAGAGGTTGAGCGAGCTCAGACTCGGATTAACCAGATAAACCAATTAGCAACGGTCATATTGTTTGTCACGACATTGGTAGGGTTGGCGTTGGCTGTTTTTATCGCCAGAATTCTCAATAATAGTATTACCCGCAATGTGGTCAGGCTTACAGATATTGCCAGCGAATTGCAGGCCGGTAACTTGGAGATGTACGCTCAGATAGATAGCACAGACGAACTTGGGCAGCTTGCCGCCAGCCTTAACGCAATGGCGGCTCGTATTAGCGCCCTGGTGGGCAGCTTGGAGCAGCGGGTGGCCGAGCGGACCGCCGAACTAGAGCGCCGAGCCGTGCAATTGACCACCGCTGCCGATGTCTCCCGCGCCGCTAGCAGCACGTTAGACATTGAGAGACTTCTGAGCCAAACAGTGGAGCTCATTGCCGATCGCTTCAATCTCTATTATACGGGCCTGTTCCTGATTGATGAAGCAGGCAAATGGGCTGTGCTGAAGGCAGGCAGCGGCGAGGCTGGGCGGCAGATGCTGGCCGAGGGCCATCGGCTTGTGTTGGGTGGTGCCTCGATGGTTGGCTGGTGTACGGCCAACGCCCAGGCGCACATCGCTTTGGACGTGGGTGAGGAGGCCGTTCGCTTCGATAATCCATTGCTGCCGGAAACGCGCTCGGAGATGGCATTGCCGCTAATCTCCCGTGGCCGGGTAATCGGCGCGCTGGACGTACAAAGTATCGAAGAGGCAGCTTTTACTGATGAAGATATTGCGATTTTGCAGGCCATGGCTGATCAACTGGCCAACGCCATTGAGAATGCGCGGCTTTTCCAGCAGGCGCAGGAGAGTCTGGAGGCAGAGCGGCGGGCCTATGGTAAATTGAGCCGCCAGGCGTGGGCGGAGTTGCTCCGCGCCCGGCCCGACTTGGGTCACCGGTATGACCCAGATGGCATCCTGGCAACCGATGGTACGTGGCGCAAGGAAATGAAACTGGCGGTATCTAGAGGAGAGACAATCCTCGGCGGGCCTTCCTCTTCCCTCCTGCCGGGTGAGATTGAGGGGGATGCGACGCTTGCCGTACCCATTAAGGTACGCGGTCAAGTCATAGGCGTTCTTGACGGCCACAAAACTGCTGACGCAGGCCATTGGACGCTGGAAGAGACCATCCTGATGGAGGGTCTAGCTGAACAGTTAGGGCTGGCGCTGGAGAGCGCACGTCTGTATCAGGACAGCCAACGTCGTGCCGAACGTGAACGGCTGATCGGTCAGATCACCGCACGGATGCGTGAGACCTTGGACTTGGAGACGGTGCTGAAGACCAGTGTTCAAGAAGTGCGCCAAGCTATGGACTTACCCGAGGTGGTGGTCCGTCTGGTCCCTGAAACTGATGCCCAACGCGAGGAAGCCCCCGCAGACCGGAGGCAGCTATGATAGAAAAGGAACCCACGTCAGCGCAAATTCCTGTCGAGGAGGAAGAGCAGGGCAAGCGGCGGGAAGCAAAGCGCACGAACGAGGCAACTCGAAGCGCTGTCCATGCCTTCCGCATCGGTACTATTCGTACTCGGCTGTTTATTGCTTTCGTGTTGGTTGTGCTATTGCTGGCGGTCGTGGTGGGCACTGCCGTAGCCGTATTAGGCTTCCAGAGTGCGCGGGAGCAGGCGACGAGGCAGCTCGAAGCGGTGGCTACGCTCAAAGAGGGAGAGATCAAAAAGTGGATGCGCGATTCACAAACTGAATTAATCAGTGTGCTGAATGCTGATGTACCGTCCCGCTACCTACATTGGTTGTCGCTGGAAGACTCACGTGATCCGCTTCGCCGGGTAGCCCATCAAAGAGTGCAAGAGCAATTCCGGCAGGCGACTCGCCACGGGAGATGGTTCAGGGAATTAGCCTTGTTGGATCCCAAGGGAGAGGTGGTAGTTGCCACCGATCGAATCGAAGAGGGAGAAAACTATAGCGACCAAATCTATTTCCAGGAAGGACTGAGTAGGGCCTATATGCAGCCACCCTCTATATCCCCGGCGCTGTCTCGTATGTCGATTGTCTTTTCTCAGCCGGTGGAAGACAGAGAAGGACGTACATTCGTCTTGGTCGGTCGCAGCAGCGCGGGGGTATTGGAAGAGGTTATGCTCGGGCGGACTGGCTTGGGAGAGACTATGGAGACTTACATAGTCAACGGCGATTATGTTCCGGTGACCCCCACGAAGCTGTCCGGGGAAGGCATATATGTCCAAAGTCAGGGCGTCGATGCAGCTCTCGCGCATAAAGGCAGTGGCAGTGCTCTTTATGATAATTATTGGGGGCGGCCCGTCGTAGGCGTTTATCATTGGCTTCCAGAGCTTCAAGCGGTGTTGATGGCTGAGCAAGAGCAGTCTGAAGCCTTTCGACCAACATACACAATGCTGGGTGTCATCGGAGGAATTGCGCTGGCCGCAGTACTGGTCGCTATGGCCGTTTCGCTGCGCATCACGAGAAGCATTGCCACCCCACTGGCTAGCTTGGCTGAAACCGCTACCCAGATTGCCGCTGGTGACCTGGGGCGTAGCGCCGAGGTTAGGAGAAGGGACGAGATTGGCGCACTGGGGTTGGCCTTTAACAGCATGACGGACCAACTGCGCGAACTCATCAGTAGCTTGGAACGGCGGGTGGCCGAACGCACCCGAGACCTGGAACGCCGGGTAGTACAGTTGCAGGCTGCCGCCGAGGTAGGCCATGCCGCCGCCTCAATCCGTGACCTGGATGAGCTTCTACTGCAGGTGATGCATCTGATCAGCCAACGTTTCGGCTTCTACCACGTGGGGGTCTTCCTGCTGGACGAAGCGGGTGAATATGCCGTACTTCGGGCGGCCAACAGTGATGGGGGGCAGCGAATGTTGGACCGAGGCCATCGGTTGCGGGTGAGAGAACAAGGGATTGTGGGGTATGTCACCGGGGTGGGGAAGCCGCGCATTGCCCTGGATGTGGGTGAGGATAATGTTCACTTCCGGAATCCTGATTTGCCCGACACACGATCTGAAATAGCACTGCCGCTGGTCGTCGGTGGTCGGGTGTTGGGCGCCCTTGATGTGCAGAGCACTGAGGAATCCGCTTTTACCCAAGAGGATATTGAGGTGCTGCAGGTGTTGGCCGACCAGGTGGCGGTGGCTATTGAAAACGCACGACTGTTTGCCAATGCTCAAGGGGCGCTGGAGGCGGCGCAACGTGCTTACGGTGGGATGAGCCAACGTGCGTGGGAAGAGATACTTCGTGCCCAGCCTGAGCTTGGTTTTCGCAGTGATGTGCGCGGTGTGACCAGCGCGCAAGATGTATGGCGGCCCGAGATGGAAAAGGCTTTGCGCGAAAGGCAGACCGTGCAGTTGTCAAATCTCCGGGCGACGGACCAATCGACCAATGGGGGACAATCTCTGGCTGTGCCTATCAAAGTGCGTGGCCAGGTAGTGGGTGTGCTGGATACTTACAAACCTGAAGACGCAGGCCAGTGGACGCCAGAGGAGATAGCCACCTTGGAGTCGATCACGGAGCAGTTGGGAGCGGCGCTGGAAAGTGCCCGCCTCTACCAGGATACCCAACGTCGCGCTACACGCGAACGGCTGACTCGCGAAATCACGGACGAGCTGCGTCGTGCCACCAGCGCAGAAAGTATCGTACAAACAGCAGTAGACGAGCTTTTCCGAGTATTGGGGACGTCACGTGCCTTTGGAAAATTGGAGGTTGCTCCGCCGTCACGGGGTACACAAAAGGTGGGCGAGCCATAGGCAGTGAGGAAGGCTTAAACTATGACCACAACTATAGCCGTCAGCAATCAAAAGGGAGGAGTGGCCAAGACTACTACATGCTTGTCGTTGGGAGCCAGTCTATCGGAGATGGGACATTTCGTGTTGCTGGTTGACCTGGATCCACAGGCGCATCTTACCCTGTCGATGGGACTGAAACCAACGGAACTGCGTCGTACTGTGGGAGATGCTCTACTACGAAACAATTCGCTGGTGAGCGTAAGCCGTGAAAGCTCGTTGCTTGGTCTGGACATCGCACCAGCCAATCAGGGGCTGGTTGTATTGGAGAAAGTTCTCTATGGGAAACCCGGTTTCCAATCTCGGCTGAAGGATGGACTGGATTCTATGGGCGATGGGTTCTACGATTTCATTCTGATAGATTGCCCATCCTCATTTGGAACTCTAACGCTTAATGCGCTGACGGCGGCCGATGTGCTCATTATCCCTATCCAATGTGAGTATCTTGCTGCTCATACGCTGCTCAACTACATAAAACTCATTCAGCATACCCAGATGAAGATAAACTCGAGGTTGAAGCATCGCGTGCTGGTGACTATGTATGATCGGCGCAACAAGATCTGCCGGGTTACACTTGAACAGATGCAGGGAAAGTTGAATAGTGTTATCTTCGAAACGATTATCGAGGTAGATACCAAGCTGAGGGAAAGCCCAGCTTTTGGTCAACCTATCACACTTTATGCTCCCACAACCCGTGGCGCTGAGCAGTACCGCGCGCTCGCTAAGGAGTTGCTAAATCATGGCCGATAACGACCTCACGGATCAAATCGAGGACATCTTCTCCGACACTCGCCCCGAGCCAGAGACGGAGGAACGCGATGATAGTTCTCTGCTCAGAGACATAGTCGCTGACCTTCTCGAGGATGAAGTCGTGACTGAGCCTGGCATTGCCCGGTCAGCAATTTCAGAAGCGCGTACGCGTTCTTCAGCCCAGACAGAACCGCTTGCAGAGAAAACAAAGGATACTTCTGTATTGGAGGAAGTTGTTACCGGTCTATTTGAGAACGACCCGGAAATTGAGCGTGACGTGACTAGATCGGCTGGCGCGGAAGTATCTGCGCGTGTAACGGCGAAACTAGAAGATGAGCAACAAGAGGCCCCATCCCTGAAAGCCACGCCGATTGAGACGCGTATCAGAACCCTAAATGCCGTATCATATGCCTTGGTTATTCTCTTAGGGCTGCTAGTTGTTTTCATTCTGGCTGGGCTCGCCAGGCCGACACATATGGGTGGGGCAGTATTTCGTGTTCTCTGCATTGTTGGGTGTGTGGTTGCTCTTGCCGTCGCTGTACTACAGTGGAAGGCTAGAGTCCCGTTCGTTCATGCCCTCCGAGAAGCAGAAGAGGAGCATGCCGAGGCGATCAATTCTCAAGAGCAGTTAGAGGCGCGTGTAAGGGAACTTAGTACAGCCAACATTTCTTTGGAGAAACGTGCATCCTGGTTCGAGAGAGCTAACCAAGTCCTTTACGCTCTAAACCCGGCCCTAAAGCCCGACCAATTGGTGCAAGAAGCGGCGCATCAAGTGCGTGATTGGTTTGACCTACCGTACGTTGGTCTCTTCTTGCTCGATGAGTCGGGTCGATGGGCAATGCTTGAGGCAAGCGCTTCGGCCAGTCGGCCGGGACAGACGGGCGAAGCCGACCCTCACGTGCCTTCGCAGGGTTACCGTCTGGAAGTGGGAGGAGGTTCACCGGTTGGTCGGTGCATTGGCAATACCGAAGCGATCATCACTTCGGGTTTTGATGGAGAAACCCCTCACTATAGCAACACGCTGCTGGCCGATGTGAGTTCGGAGATGGCACTGCCCTTACAATCTGGTGACCGAGCCATTGGTGCATTGGTCTTACATAATATCCAGGAACAGGCCTTCTGCCGGGAAGATATCAGGCTATTTCAAAGGATAGCTGATCAGTTGGCTATTGCTATCCACAACGCTCAGACGTTTGTGGAACTCGAATCCCGTTTGGAGGCAGCAAAGCAGTCCCAGCGGGGTGACATACGCGGGAAGCAACCTGGGTCTGCCTTTGCCCCGGCCGCGTCTCTCCACGAACGAACGCAGTCGGGAATATCCCCTCTCGGTAGCGAAGGGTTACCCGAGATCGAGCAAGCTATGGCGCAGCGGGAGTTATTAATGGCGGACAGAACTACAGATGACACACTCAATAATGCAGTGGTGTCGCCCATCACGCTGCGCGGCGAGGTGATTGGTGCGCTGGGTTTTCACGGGGATGATGGTCGCCAATGGACAGAGGACGAAGTTGCACTCATCGAAGATGTGGCTATGCAGGTTTCCCTGGCTGTGGAAAATGTGCGCCTCTTTGAACAGACCCAGACAGCACTAGAGGAGACTGACGCCCTGTATCGCGCTAGCCGTGCTATCGCCTCTGCAGACACGGTGGATGGTATTTTACGTTCAATCGTAGGCAGTCTGACATCACCTCGAGTCGATCAGTGCTTCTTAGGGATTTTTGACTCTCCAGGTGGAAAACTCTCCGATGACCTGGTCATTGTTTCCTCCTGGTCTCAGGAGGCAGAGCCGCTCTGGCAGACCGGCAGCCAGCTTTCCTTGAACCGGGATTTGATGGGAGAGCGAGTAGGGCGCGATCAGCCCTTTATTCTGAGCGATGTCACTGCCCAATCCAGACTGGAAGGAACCATTTTGGAAGAATTGGTGACGGCTGGGATCGGTTCCCTGGCGGTTGTGCCACTGGTCGCCGTCGGCGGCTGGATTGGTGTGCTCACGCTGGCTGCCGCCCGGCCGGGAGCGATTACAGAGCGCAATGTGCAGCCCTACCTCACACTGGCGGGCCAGGCAGCTCTTTCCATTGAACGCAGCAGTCTATTCAAGCAGACCCAGGAGGCCTTGGAAGAGACATCTATGCTTTACCGCGCCAGCCGTGCTATTGGCGCGGCGGCTTCCATTCCGGAAGTGGCTAATGTGTTGCTCGTCTCGGTGTCTGAGGCCGGATTTGACCGCGGCCTGGTGCTGGTCCGGGGGCGAGTAGAGGACAAGTTGGAGGTGGTCGCAGGTTGGGATCGGAGTGATCGCCCGGTGGAAGTCGGGATGCAAATGGATGCGGACCAGGTGTCACCGCATCTGATGATCTATTCAGATCTGGTCCAGGGAGATGCCCCGCCGAATCGTAGAGCCCTGGATGAGGGGTGGCGGAGGTGGTTAACTGAGGGAGAAGGGGTCGAGTTGGCATCGGTTCCCATCTTGTTCCGCGGGTCACCCCTGGGCGTCTTACTAGTGGAGAGTTGCCGTGCAGGCCAGTTGAACGATAAGACGTTACAACCCTTTGTGACGCTAGCCGCTCAGGCAGCGGTGTCATTTGAAAACCGTCGCCTCTTTGATGAAACGCGTCGCGCCGCCGAGGAAGAGGCATTGCTCAACGAGATGTTGCGCAGACTGGCGACTGCGCTTGACATTCAGGCCATCATCCAGACCGTGCAAGATTCGTTGGCCCAACTTGTGCCCTTTGACCAACTGGCTATGGCCTTGACGAATGAAGAGGTATCAACCCTGGAAGTGTTCCACCCTGGACTTAAGCAACCTGAGGGTGAACACGCCCTGGCCAGAGGCCGGATTGTAAGTCTCCAGGAGACTCTCGTTGGCCGCGTAGTCAACTCGCGGAAAACTATGGTCTTTGATCTGACTGACTCCAGCTTGCAAGGGCTGGAGGTTGAAGTGATGCGGCAGTCAGGTGTTCAGACCTGTGTCATCATACCTATGGTGTATGGACGTGAGGTGGTGGGCTCGCTTAGCCTGAGTCATTCAAGTCTTGGTACCTACACCACTGTCGATGTGCTGCTGCTTGAGCGAGTGGCACAATTGACGGCGATAGCCCTGGAGAATGCCCGTCTCTTTGGTCAGCTTAGCCAGCGGGCCGTGCAACTGCAGACGGCTGCCCGTGTCTCCCAGGCAGCTACCTCGATCCTGAGCCTGGACCAACTTATGACCGAGGCAGTAGAATTGATCCGGGATCGATTCAAACTCTACTATGTCGGTCTCTTTATGGTAGACGAGACCGATAAATGGACTGTTTTGCAGGCTGGGACGGGGGAAGCCGGTCGAATCCAGTTGGAGCGGGGGCACCGACTGGAGATTGGCGGCGAATCAATGGTTGGTTGGTGTGTTGCTAATGCCAAGGCGCGTGTTGAGCTTGATGTAGGTGGAGAGGGTACACGCTTCAAGAACCCAGTCTTGCCCGATACTCAATCAGAATTGGCGCTTCCTCTTATATCACGCGGTGAAACCATCGGTGCTCTCAGCGTGCAAAGCACCTTCCAAGCGGCTTTCAGCCGTGAAGACATCACCACGCTGCAAACTATGGCCGATCAGCTTGCTAATGCCATCCAGAACGCTCGCTTATTTGAGCAGACCCAGAGTGCATTGGCGGAGACTGATACTCTCTACCGAGCCAGCGCGGAGCTGAACACCGCCCAGAGCTATGAGGATGTCATCGCCGCCCTGCGCCAACACACGATAGTCGGCCAAGGGGCTCAACATGTTAGCCTAAATCTCTTCGATCATCCCTGGACAGAAGACCAAATGCCTGAATGGGTCCACGTGTTGGCCCGCTGGACTCAACTCTCACCCGAGGCTGTCAGTTCACGCTACCCCCTGTCAGCCTTCCCGTCGGCAGCCAAGCTGCTGCGTCCCGATGCGCCAACTATTATTGAGGACGCCGCTGGGTACCCACGTGTGGACAAGAATGCTCGTGATCTTTATGTGGAACAGTTTGGGGCTGCCAGCACGATATTTGTCCCTCTGGTGGTTGGCGGTCAGTGGATCGGCTATATTAATGCGATCTACCAAGAGCCAAGCACGTTCCCAGAGGCCGAGGTCCGTCGCCTTACAGCCGTCTCTGGACAGGCGGCAGTGGTTGTTCAGGGCCTGCGCCAATTGCAGGAGATCCAGGCCCGAGCCCGCCGGGAGGCGCTCATCCGTGAGATCACTGGCAAGATCCGCACTTCCATGGATGTTGAGAAGATCCTGCAGACGACTGTCACCGAGGTGTCCAGGGCGTTGGGTACTTCGCACGGTGCTATCCGGCTGGGCACTGGGGGCTCTTCGGTGACAGAAGGCAACCCGGTACCTTCTGGGGTTTCACCGTCTTCCTACTCCGCCAAGGAATTAGCGAAGAAACAGCAGGAACCACATCAGTTGGTTGATACTGAGCGCGGGAACGGCGCAGACGCGCCACAACAAGAGCCACCGTCTCCACCCTATGTGGGGGAAGGGGGTCAGAAATGATGAATGATGCTTCTCCTCACTCCACAATTGCTCCGCACGAGATGACAGATGAAGGAAAACGTGGTTCGCAGCGCAAGTCGCGTCCTACCATCGGTTTGCTGATTCGTAAAGTCTCGGATGAGTTCAGCGCTCCCCTATGGAATGGGGCAACGGATGTAGCTCGGGAACAGGATGTCAACCTGATCGGATTTGTAGGTGGTTTACTGCATTCCCCACAAGGTTTCGAGGCCCAGGGCAATGTGCTCTATGATCTGGCAGACGTAGAGAGCTTAGACGGTCTGGTGGTCTGGACTGGCATGTTGGGTCATTATGTGGGGCCTCAAGCGATGAAGGAGTTTTGCGGCAATTATCGTCCCCTTCCCATGACCAGCTTGGAGCAGGCGTTGGAAGGCATCCCCAGTGTCGTGCTGGACTTTCGACAGGGAATGCGGGATGTGATTGCCCATCTCATCGAGGTTCACGGCTATCGCCGTATTGCCTTCATCCGCGGGCCTGAAGACTCTGTAACAGCGAAAGAGCGATACCGTGCTTACGCCGACACGCTGGCTGAATTTGACATTCCTCTCGACCCAGATCTGGTTGCGCCCGGCACCTTCTTTTCCCCTTCTGGTGTAGCGGCAATGCGCCTGCTGCTTGATGAGCGGAGGGTAGATTTTGAGGCCGTAGTGGCCGCCAATGACACAATGGCCCTGAATGCATTGCGGGCACTCCAGGCGCGAGGGATACGGGTGCCCGACGAGGTAGCTGTGGTGGGGTTTGACGACGTGGAGGAGGCTAGATCTGTCACACCTCCTTTGACTACAGTTCGGGTGCCGTTCTATGAGTGGGGGAGACGGGGAGTTGAGATGTTGTTGGCCCAGTTGCGGGGTGAGGAAGTACCTGAACTGGAGCAGCTACCCCTAGATTTAGTGGTGCGTCAGTCGTGTGGCTGTATGGCTCCAGCGGTGCTGGGGGCTGCGGTGGAGCCGGTGATGGCTATACCGGCTTCGTCTTCATGGGAAGACACAAGTGCTTCGATGAGTGAAACGCTCGAAGTTGCTTTCCTTACCCGACGAGACGAAATCCTTTCGGAGTTGGCCCAGAGGGTAGGGCCTCCCTTTGATGGTATTGTCTCTGAATGGGGAGAGCAACTCCTGGACGCCCTGGTTGCCGAAGTGGGCGGCGATTTGCCAGGTAGCTTTTTGTCAACATTGGACAGGGCTTTAAGCGAAGTGGTAACCGCCGGTGGCGATATAACCGCCTGGCAGGGAGTGCTTTCCACGTTACGTCGCCACGCACTGCCCTACCTGGCGGATAACGAGGCTCGGTCACGGGCTGAGAACCTTTGGGAACAGAGCCGGGTGATGGTTGGAGAGGTAGCACAACGGGTCGAGGCATACCGCAGGTTTCAGATGGAGCAACGAGCCGAGGGGTTGCGTGAGATTGGCCAGGCGCTAGCTACCACTTCCGACATAGCGGCGCTGAAGGATGTTCTTGTCCAGGAGTTGCCGCGAGTAGGCATCAGGCGCTGTTATCTTTCTTTGTACGAGGACGCTGACTCACCGGCTGAATGGTCCAAGCTGATTCTGGCCTACGATGAAGAGGGATCAGGTGAGCTGGAGGCCGATGGACAACGATTCCCCTCCAGACAACTGGCTCCAACCGGTCTGCTACCCGACGACAGGCGGTATGGGCTGGTGGTTGAACCTCTTTATTTCCGCGAGGACCAGCTAGGCTTTGCCGTGTTTGAGGCAAGTCTGCGAGAAGAGGCAGTCTGCGATACATTACGTGGACAGATCAGTAGCGCTTTGAAGGGGGCGATGCTAGTTCAACAGGCGGAGAGCCGTGCCTTGCAGCTCCAGACCGCTGCCGTGGTTTCGCGTGCTGCCAGCGGTATCTTGGACCCTGACGAGTTGGTTCAACAAGTCGTGGACCTGGTTTGCCAACGCTTTAACCTGTACTACGCTGGCTTGTTCTTGGTGGATCGGAGCGGCGAGTGGACTGACGAGCCGGGCAAATGGGCAGTGCTGCGGGCTGGTTCGGGGGATGCCGGACGCCACATGCTGGAGGCAGGCCACAAGCTGGAAGTGGGCAGCGAATCGATGATCGGCTGGTGTGTGGCGAATGCCCAGGCACGCATAGCGCTGGATGTCGGTGAGGAGGCGGTACGTTTTGATAACCCTTGGCTGCCGGACACACGCTCGGAGATGGCGCTGCCGTTGATCTCTCGCGGGCAGGTCATCGGTGCTATGACCATTCAGAGCACTGAAGGGGCAGCCTTCTCGGATGAGGATATCGCGGTGCTGCAGACGATGGCCGATCAATTGGCTGCTGCCATTGAGAATGCCTGGTTGTATGGGCAATCCCAACAGGAACTCGCTGAACGAAAGCGGGCCGAGGAGGCCATTGCTCGTGAGCGTGACTTATTGCGATCCCTTATGGATAATGCGCCCGATATGATCTTCTTCAAAGATGCCGAATCACGCATTATCAGGAGCAACAGGGCACACGCGCAACTCCTGGGACTTGCCGATCCGGAAGAGGCCGTCGGCAAGACGGACTTCGACCTCTTCTCGCCAGAGGATGCCCCAGGATTCTATGAGGAGGAACAGGAAATCATTCGATCTGGGAAGCCGATCATTGACCGGGTTGGGCAAACGCCTGATCTCCAGACCGGCGAGCTTCGCTGGCTATCGGAGACGAAGGTTCCGCTAAAAAGTGAAACCGGGCAGGCGATTGGTCTGTTAGGTATTGCAAGAGACATCACCGCGCGCAGACAGGCAGAGATCGAATTGGAACGGCGCAATGCTCAATTACAGACCACCGCTGAAGTCTCTCGCGTCGCTACCAGCCTATTGGATCCCGAGGAGTTGATGCAAAAAGTCGTCAACTTGGTCCGCGAGCGGTTCAGGTTGTACTATGCTGGGCTGTTTCTGGTGGACCGGACCGGAGAGTGGACTGGTGAGCCGGGCAGATGGGCGGCGTTGCGCGCTGGTTCGGGGGAGGCCGGACGCCACATGCTGGAGGCAGGCCACAAGCTGGAAGTGGGCGGCGAATCGATGATCGGCTGGTGTGTGGCGAACGCCCAAGCTCGTATTGCGCTGGACGTCGGCGAGGAGGCAGTGCGCTTCGACAACCCCTGGCTGCCAGACACACGCTCAGAGATGGCATTGCCGTTGATTTCTCGCGGGCAGGTCATCGGTGCAATGACTATTCAGAGCACTGAAGGGGTTGCCTTCTCGGATGAGGACATTGCGGTACTCCAAAGCATGGCCGACCAACTGGCTGCTGCCATTGAGAATGCACGTCTCTTTGAGGAGCAAAGCGGACGTGCTCACGAATTGGCTACCTTGAACCAGATTGCCGTCACTGTCAACCGCTCACAGAGCCTGCACGAATTGCTGGAAGCGGTGTTGGAGACTGTGATGACGGCGCAGGGTTACGACGCCGGTTTGATAAGCCTTAGAGATGAAGCAACCGGCAACTTGGTTTTGGCTTCGCATCAGGGTTTGCCAGAACCAATGGTCAGGGTTCTTGAACAGCAGGGGCTGGCAGGTACCTTGTGTGATTTGGTGTTTCAAACCGGTGAAACTCGATGTATCAGTGACGTACGACGAGACGCGCCGGTAGATGTCAGTGGTCTGATCCAACACGGGCTGTATAGCTATATCGGTATCCCGCTTATGTACCAGGATGAGTTATTGGGGACTGTGTGCCTGTTTAGCCGGTCGGTTCGTGACTCGAGTGCTGAAAAGCTTTCACTTCTGGAGTCCATCGGTCACCAGATTGGGGTTGGTATTGAAAACGTCCGGTTGCTGGACGAGACTCAGCAGGCGTTGCAGGAAGCTCGTGCGGCGCATCAGCAATATCTGCGCCGGGAATGGCATAGCTTCCTGACCTCTCGACAGAATCAGGAAGGGTTGGGCTATGTCTTGACGCAGGATGGTTTGAAGCCAACCCCCCAGGTTTGGCCGCCCGAAATCCAACTGGCGATGCAAAGTCAACGGCCGGTCATTGTGACCGATGCAGAGGAGCTCCCTTCGCCAGGTCAAGATGGAGGCGACGATGAGAACGTCCCCGAACGCGTGGTCGAGGCCCGCTCCGCCCTGGCCACTCCGATCACCCTACGTGGACAGGTCATCGGCGCCTTGGACCTGTTTGAGCCTGACCAGCCTCGTCAGTGGACCGACGATGATTTGACTCTGGTGGACGCTGTCACCTCTCAGGTGGCGTTGGCGGTGGAGAATGCACGTCTTTTTGAACAAGCCCAGGTTGCCCTGGCCGAAACCGAAGCTCTCTATCGGGCCAGCCATCGCATTACCGCCAGCAATGACCTACCCGAGCTTTACCAGACTCTGGTGAACGAAATGGCGGTTCGGCTTGGGGCACACCAGTGTCAGTTAACCATTTTTGACCAGGAAAAGGGATACGGTGAAATTGTAGCCGAGCACCGGCTCACTCCCAATGTAGATAAAACACCTGTTCCCATGGTCAGCAATCCTGCATATGTGATGCTACGTGATACTCAAAAGGTCCTGGCAGTGGAAGACGTGAGTGCCGACCCTGCCTTTGCCCACCTTCCAGATGTGCCAGGTCGTGGAGACGTCAAATCTATGCTACTGGTGCCTATCGAGGTCAGAGGCGATCTCATCGGCAGCTTGGAGATTGACTACGTGGGGCAACAGCGGACATTTAGCGAGGATGAGTTGGATTTCTGCCAGACGCTGGCTCGCCAGGCGGCTATCACTATCGACAATATGCGTGCCTTTGAGGAGCAGAAAGAGACGGCGGAGCGACTGCGTGAAATGGACAAGCTCAAGACTCAGTTTCTGGCTAATATGTCTCACGAACTGCGGACGCCGCTCAACTCGATCATTGGTTTCTCCCGTGTCATTCTGAAAGGTATTGATGGTCCTCTTACAGAAATGCAGGAAACTGACCTGACCGCGATCTACAGCAGTGGACAACACCTGCTGGGTCTCATCAACGACATTCTTGATCTGTCGAAGATCGAGGCTGGCAAGATGGAACTCAACTTTGACGAGACGGATTTGAAGTTGATCATTAAGGGGGTCATGTCTTCAGCAGTGGGTCTGTGCAAAGACAAGGATGTCGAACTCGAGCACGGTGTGCCTGACGACTTACCGAATGTCTGGGCAGATGCGACACGGATACGCCAGGTGTTGCTCAACCTCGTCTCCAATGCGACCAAGTTCACTGAGGAGGGCAAGATCAGTGTGACGGCTGACCACGACGATGAGTGGGTTACCGTCAGTGTCGCCGACACCGGGGAGGGCATCCCCGAAGACAACTTGGACAGCATCTTCGAAGAGTTCACCCAGGTGGATGGTTCAACCACCCGAAGTGCAGGTGGCACAGGCCTGGGGCTGCCCATCAGCCGCTACTTTGTGGAAATGCACGGCGGTAAAATCACTGTGGAAAGTGAGTTGGGTGTTGGTTCAATCTTCACACTCGTCTTGCCCATCTATGCACAAGGACAGCCAGAGATGAGGCTGATCGAGGATAGGTCGGAAGGGAGGGGGGAGGCTGAAGAGCGTCAGACGGTGCTGACGGTGGATGATGATCCCGGCGTAATCAGCTTGTATCGACGCTATCTTGAGAGTGAAGGGTATCAAGTCGTTGGTATCACCAACAGTGAGGAGGTGCTTGACAAGGCTTCCCAGATCCAACCGTTTGCCATAACCCTTGACGTGTTGATGCCTACCAAGGATGGCTGGCAGGTGCTCCGGGAACTGAAGGCGTGCCCCCAGACTCAACACATTCCAATCATCGTGTGTAGCATTGTCAGCAATGAGGGGCTCGGCTTTAGCTTGGGCGCTGCCGACTACCTGGTTAAACCAATAATGGAAGAAGAGTTGCTTGCCGCTCTTAATCGCGTGAATCGCAAGGAAGAGGGGGAAGTCGAAGTTCTGGTTATAGATGACCAGGCGGATGACATACTACTCATCCGCCGTATGTTAGAGGCACAGCATCGTTATCGAGTGACAGAAGCCGATGGGGGCCAGGCTGGGATAGACCTGGTTCACGAGCGCAAACCGGATATTGTCATCCTCGATCTGATGATGCCTGAGGTAGATGGCTTTGCTGTCTTAGAGGATCTCAAACGGGAATCAGATACGCGCGATATCCCCGTTGTTGTTATCACCGCTAAAGAGTTAACGGAGGAAGAACAGCAACGGCTCAACGGTCAGGTTGAGGTATTACTGCGCAAGGGTCTCTTTACCGAGCAAGAACTACTGGAGGATCTTGGCAAGGCATTAATCAGTATAGAATCGGGTCAGCCTGAAACATAGCCTATCCGATAATTAGAACAGGGTGAGACAGGATGTTTATTATGGAAAAGCAATTCTATGTGACGTGTGCCAAGTGTGGGCATCGTGTTGTCTATGATGGTCCTATGGCGGGTTGTGAGGAGTGTGGTCATGACTGGCTTGATGCAGATTATGATTTGGACGCCATCGCCGAGGTATGGCAGACAGAGTTGACCTCCCGGCCCTTGAACACGATGTGGCGGTATTGGGAATTGCTTCCCCTCAGGGGGCACGACAACATTGTCTCGATGGGAGAGGGGGGCACGCCACTACTCAAGGCGGCCAATCTCGGCCTGATGTTGGGGCATCGACATCTTTACTTCAAGGATGAACGGCAAGGCCCTACCAGCTCTTTCAAAGACCGTCAGGCATCGTTGGCAATTTCAGCTATGAAAGAAGCGGGGATGACTGAAGCGGTGGTCGCCTCGACCGGGAACGTGGCCATTTCCTATTCTGCCTATTGTGCGCGAGCTGGTATCAAACTGTGGGCGTTCCTGACCAGCACTGTTCCCGCCGACAAAATGCGCGAAGTAGCACTCTATGGCAGCGAGGTCGTCAAGGTCACGAGCACTTATGACCGCACCAAGATCGTGGCGGCCAAGTTTGCCCAGCACAAAGGCCTGTTTGTCGACCGCGGGGTGCGTAATATCGCTGCCAAAGAGAGTATGAAAACTGTGGCCTTCGAAATTGCCGAACAACTGGGGCAGATGACGAGCAACGGTGGGACCGTCCGGCCCTGGCGTGCACCTGATTGGTATGTACAGGCGGTTAGCGGTGGTCTTGGGCCAGTGGGTGTGTTAAAAGGCTTCCAGGAGCTAGTTCGGATGGGCTATATCAACAAAGTGCCCAAATTGGCCCTTATCCAGGCTGCCGGCTGTGCACCGATGGCCAACAGCTTCAAGACCGGGCTGGACGAGGCCGAAGACGTGCCTGATCCGCAGACACGCATTACCACGGTGGCCACAGGCAGTCCTGGCGCAGTATACCCCTTTTTACGGAATGCTATCTTAGAATACGGTGGTTTGATGGAGAGCGTCACCGACGAGGAGGCCTTCCGCGCCATGCACGTGATGGCCAAAATGGATGGTGTTTCGATGGAACCAGCCGCAGCCATAGCCTGTGCCGGGGTCTTTAAATTGCTAGGACAACGAGTGATCAAGCCGGATGAAACGGTGGTCATCAACGTATCAGGGCACACCTTCCCCGTCGAAAAGCATCTGTTAGGAGATGGTTGGTCCCGAACCGTGGGCACTGCGGAAGCAGCAGCCCTGGCCTCTCGCGCGCCAGCGCCACGCGAGGGTCTGCTGACAGCGCTTAATCGACTGGATGGGCGAGTTAATCGGGTAGCTATCATCGAAGACGAGCCAGATGCTGCCCGGCTCCTGCGCCGCATCTTGCAGGCGCGGGGTCAATATCAGGTCTTCGAAGCATACGATGGACGTGCGGGTCTGAACCTGATCCGCCAGGAGCACCCCGACTTGATCCTGCTGGATTTGATGATGCCGGAACTTGACGGCTTCACCCTGCTCGAAATCGTGAAATCAGAAGAAGATTTACGCGACGTGCCGGTCATTGTGGTCACGGCCAAAGATCTGTCGCCGGATGATTGGCATCGCCTGGACGGGCAAGTCGAGTCGCTTCTGCAAAAGGGCTCTTTCATGGAAGAGGATTTGCTAGAGGACATTCTCGAAGCTCTGGAGTAGTCCCAGGTCTCATCACACGGCGGCGTAAAGATGAACCGCCTTTTTATTTCATTCCACCGTTACTTCGATGCGCAGCGTAATGCCGCCCTGGTCACCGAACCAGGTGCGGCCTTCGTGCACCAGGTCCCACTCCAGCACATAGTCACCCGGCTGGGTCGGGGTGACGAAGCGGGCCTGCTGAGAGTGGGTGTCGCCTGGTTTCACGACCCGGCTCAAGGGATTTGGCAGCCCATACCATTCCAGCGGAGTCCCATCGGCGGTCCACCAGTGGTAGCTGAGGTTGATTGGATAAGGACCGACCGTCTCCCAGCTCTGTGTCCCCCGATTCTCCAACACAATCCTGGCCTCGTACATATTCCCCGCTTTTAACTGGGTTGGTCCTCCGTATTCAATGATCGCTGAGCGGTATAGCCCGCTGCGGTAATCGGTTAGGGTCTCGGCGAAGCCAGCCGGGACCTCACCCGGCCCGCGCTGCAATATGAGCGCGCCGTTGTCGAAGGCGACAACGTGGAAATTCGGGTCGGACAGCAGCCCGTCCACAGTGGGAGAGAAGAGATGTTCGTCAAGTCGACGTTCGGCCGAAGTCAATCTTCGACCGGCGTTATTTTCGGCGCTGTAGTCCAGGTCTAGTATCACGTACTCTGCGTCAGCGACCGTTGGAAAAAGATAGATGACCGGCCGCCCGGAGAGGTGTGGGAAGATAGAGCTTTGGGCCGACACGATGGCGTCCGCTGGAATGAGGTCAAGGGTACGGGTCAGCGCACGTTCGTGCTCCCCGATCTGGTAGTGGTTAGCCAGGCGGAATCTCCAGCCAGGGGGAAATGGGCTCAAGAACAGCCCAACGACAAGGGCAGTCGTCAGCGCGAAGAGCGTAACCAGACGACGGCCCTCCATCATCGGAAGCTCTGCCTCTTTCTCGCGCCTTTCAGGTCGTGCCACCCATCGTCCGGCATGAACCGCTCCCACGACAGCGGCGATGAACAGAAAAGGGATGACGGGAGCCACATCGTGGGCCAGAATGACCTCCTGGTATTGGGGAACGGCCAGCAAATCATAGACCAACAAAGGCAGCGCTGCCAACAGCGTAATTGGTCCTAACAGGGGCGTCCAGCCCAGGGCCGCCAGCAGATCGACCAGTGTCTGGAGTTTTTCCCGGTCAAACAGCGCGCGTAATGTGTCTCGTGGCTGCTCGAACAGCCCCCGACCGGCTTGCAGCACGCCTCCCTCCAGCCCGTAGAACCTACCCGCCCAGGGCACCACCAGACCGAAATCTAGCGCCAGCCAAACCAGACCCAGGACGACCGTTGCAGCGCCGTGGGTGCGACATCCCTTCCCCCTAAAGAGAAGATACAGGCCGATGCCCAGCAAGGCCAGGGCAGCGTCAATCCCGCACAGCAGGGCGATGCCTACTACCAGGTAGTAGTTGCGCCAATGACCCTGTTCTGCCGACAGCCAGGCCCAGAAAAGGAAGGGGATCATCAGCGCCGAGGGGTGAAAACCGGCCAGGGTTACGTAGTGCAAAGGCAGATACAGCAGGTAGGCCAGGGTGATGGCCAGTGCGGCCGTGCCATCTTCGAGACGCGTTCGCGCCAGGTGGTACAGAGGGATCGCGCCTCCCGCCAGCAGGATGGCTTGCAAGGCGATCAACCACATTGGATTGGCCCACAGCCAATAGAGAGCTGACAGCGGAACCAGAATTAACTCCAGCCTGCCATCCGCCAGTCGGCTACGAGGCGCCAAGTCTGGCGCCTCGTC
>Ga0180438_10002566_pt1 | contig 29320 bp, 29 predicted proteins | sample SS_ome_12_FD_132455 | JGI IMG/M metagenome (GOLD analysis project Ga0180438, IMG submission 132455) | Hypersaline lake sediment archaeal communities from the Salton Sea, California, USA - SS_3_D_2 metaG | ecosystem: Environmental > Aquatic > Non-marine Saline and Alkaline > Hypersaline >...
GATGCCGATGAAGAAGAAAACGCTCCCGAAAATCCAAGAGTAGAGAAAAGCCCTGCGCGGCGTCGTTCGCAGGATCACCAGAAGCCAGGGGACGAGGGAGAACCATGCCGCGCCGCGCAAACACCAGCTTTGCGGGAAGGATATCAGAAGAAGCGCCACCGTAGCACCGAGAGCAAGCGCCACAAGGAGCGCACTCCTAAGCGAGACTGCTCTCTGGGGCAAAGGTCCTTTCAACTTCGATTCCTTCCGCAAGGCTGCTTTGACGTTTGAACGGGATTCGCAATTACGAACAAGCCTGCCAGACTTTACCACAACTCCTTCCCTCGCACCACGGTTCCCGGTGCGTACACCCTGGCTGGGGGCATGCTGATATTTCACGTCGGATATGTTGAACGCGCGAAGAGAAGCGCATAGACTCGAACGCCGACTACGCAAGCCTGCAAGGAGAAGTCCGCATGAAGCTCGTGACGTTCGAATCGAAAAAAGGAAACCGGGAGTCGGCCCGTGCGGGGGTCATGATCAGGTCCGGAGACATCCTCCCACTGGAGGAAGCCGGACGGATTCTGGGAATCAAGCCGGGAAAGGCAAAGGGATTGAGGACGCTGGGAACGATGCTGCGTGATTGGGAGGCAAATCTTGAACTGGCGAAGAGGATTTCGGGGGAAGCTCTGGAGGGAGAATCTGGTACGCTTCGCGAGGTCTGCTCGCCGCTGGAATCGGTGAAACTCCTGCCTCCCCTGCCCTCTCCAGGGAAAATCATCTGCCCTGGACTGAACTTCTCGGAGCACATTTCGGAGAGCGGGGATTCGGTCGCTGGACGACCGCCCATGCCGATCGGGTTTCCCAAGTTCGCGACAACCGTGACCGGACCAGGTGAGAGTCTAGTGTTGCCTTCTTGGATTACGCACGTTGACTATGAGGTCGAAGCGGCGGGAGTCATCTCCCGGACGGCGAAGCGCGTCGATCGGAGCGAGGCCCTGTCGCACGTGGCGGGGTACACCATCCTCAACGACATCAGTGCGAGAGACGTGCAGTTCGAGGAGATGAAGATGGGGATGCTGCTCCTGGGAAAGAACTTCGACGGGTTGGCTCCGATGGGGCCGTGGCTGGTGACGGCGGACGAAATCCCCGACCCGCAGGGATTGGAAATGGAGCTTTGGATCGAGGGGGAGGACGAGCCGCGGCAGAAATCAAGCACGAAGCACATGATCTTCAGCTTCGCCGAGCTGATAGAGTATTGGTCGCAGATGACGTTACGGCCAGGGGACGTGATCAGCTCCGGGACGCCGTCCGGCGTGGCGGCATTCCGCAAGCCGGATCCCGAGCCCTGGTACCTTCGGCCGGGGCAGACGATGATCGCGAAGGTGGAGAAGCTCGGAGAACTCAGAACGCCGGTTGCGGCCACCGCCTAAGGCGCGAAACTCACTCGGCGTATTCGACCTCTCCCCGGAAGAAGTTGTTGGTATTGAGCATGCGCTTCTGCTTGCCCAAGTCTTCGCTCGACATGGAAGGCGCCTGACGCTCCTCGCACTTCTCGTAGGCCTCAAGCAGCCAGTCAGGGCACTCGTGCTCGGCAAGCCATTTGAGTAGCTGCTTGTGGAGCCTCTCCGCGACCCCCTTGTTCTTTGCGAGAACGTTCTTCTTCTGGAGCGGGTCGGCCTTCAGGTCGAAGAGCCGCCACTTGTCCCTTGTGGGAGTGTGATGGAGTGCCCATCGTCCGGTCGTGACAGTTAGGTTCGTCGTCTTTGTCAGTTGTCCGGCGGGGCCGGTGACGGCGAAGTCGCGGATTTTGCGCGCGTCGCCATTGATCAGCGGGAGAAGCGAACTCCCCTGGACGAAGTCGGGCGTTTTCAGGCCAGCGAGATCGAGAACGGTGGGCATGAGATCGGGCGGCTGGACCAGCGCCTTTATCCTCTTCCCAGAGCCCAGGCCTTTGGGGAGCTTCATCAACCACACGATTCGGCCCACCTCTTCATAGGTCGGAGTGGTTTTCTGAATTGCGCCGTGGTCGCCGAGGCCGGTGCCGTGGTCGGAGGTAACGAGGACGAAGGTGTCGTCGGCAATCCCGAGGCCGTCAAGCTTCTCAAGAAGGAGGCCAACCCACTTGTCCACCATTGTGACTTCGCCCGCGTAGCGAGCGCGAATCTGCTTCAGCTCGCGAGGAGTGATGTTGGGCACGTTGAAGAAGTTCGTGGGAACGTCTCCCTTGAAGCCGGGATCGTAGAGGTCGACGTAGTGCTGCGGCGGGTCCCAGGGCTCGTGCGGGTCGAACGAGTCTATCCACAGGAAGAACTTATCGTGGCGGTAATTGCGGTCGAGCCAGTCCATCCCCGCGGACATGACCATGGGCGCGAAGTAGTCCTTCTCGGTGCGGCGGTTGATGATGTTGCGAAGATACTGTCCGTGATAGGTGTCCGATATGTCGCGGCGGGTTTTGCTTTCCGCGAAGTCAAGCTTGTAGACGCCGTGGTCGGAATTGAAGCGGTCCACCTCGTTGCCGCGGATCATCCACCATGAATGGAAGGGTCTATCGAAGCCGAAGCCGTAATTCACGAGGTGTGGCGTGTCGTGGATGAGATGAGAAACGTAGCCGCTCTCTCGCATTATCTCCGGGAGAGTGATCGCTTCCCACGAGAGCGGCCGCCAGGGATGGAGGGGCTCGCCGAAGCGCCCGGTGAAGAGGTCGGTGCGGTTGGGAATGGTTGGCCACGAGGCGCAGTAGGCGCGCTCGAAGACAGTGCTCTGTTTCGCGAAGGCATCCAGATTCGGCGTCTTGATCCAGTCGTTCCCGTAGCAGCCTAGATGGTCCGCCCGCATCGTGTCGCACATGATAATGATGAAGTTCATCAGTTCCTCCTATCCGGGAAGCCGCGCCAAAACGGGAGAGTCTTCGATTATAGCAACTGGAGCCATGCGGCGACAACACGCAAGGTCTCCGAGACGCTGGTAGGAAATCCGAGTCGCGCGCGCTCAAGCGGCGGCTAACGCTTCATCTGCCAGGCGATGTCGTCCTTTTCCGGGGGGATGCTGTATATAGGCCTGTTGCTGGACGTGTAGCGGACGATCTCTTCGTACACGCCACCGTCGTCTTCACCGTCAGGGCCGACGCTGTAGACGATGAAGCCGTCCCCTCCCTTCCTGTAGATGAGGGGTGCGTCGCTGTACGGATCGAGGGGGACTTCGTCAAGGAAGGTGGGAACAAGAGCGCTCAGACCATCCGGGTATGAGCCGGTCTCCTCCTTGCAGGCCGAGAGGGCCAGAGCGACTTGGGCGACCATGGTCCTCGCCTGCACCTTTCGCATCTCTCCGCGGGCACGCACAAGTCCCCATGGTGATGCAAAGCCATACGCCACGGCGTAAATGCGCGGCCAGTCCTGCTCATCTGCAAAGTCCCAGTACTCATCCGACGGATCGTGCTCCTCCAACAGTTGCAGGTACTTGATGGCGTTCATCTTGGCGACCAGTGGCCCAAGTAACCTACTGTCAAAGAGCAGCCAGGCAACCAAGCTACCAAAGATTTCGGGGGCAGGGCGAGCCAAAAGCGTCTCGTAGTCCCCGAACCGTGCTTTGCCTTCGGCCCACGTCTTCATGTCTGCCAAAGTCATGAGCCTCTCGTAGGTCATGTCCAGCCATGTGTCCCAATCGGCGTAGCCGGGGAACTCCTTGCTCAGGCGAGCGCGCCATTCGTGGGGTATCCCGCACATCGCCGAAACATCCCGCAGGTAGCCATGGCCTATGTTGAAGACGGCACAGCGCACCAGTTGAGATATCGTGTTGCTCTCGGGGGCGAGGTGATTGCCGATGCGGAAGATGGCCCAGCAGCACTCGCCAGCGGCATCGCCATCACCATCCACGGCGGCTACAATAGCCGCGAAGCCAAGCACGCGGGCCGCTCGGCGCGACTCCGCAAGGTGATGTAGGTCGGTCTCAAAGCCTTGGCTGTAGTCCACGTTGAAGTCGCACTTGTCGCGCGAGGCGGCTTCGACGAGGAGCTTGAGTCCTTCTTCCTGGCGGGCGAGGTAGGGGCGGAACACTTCGATGTCGTCGACAAGGTTGTCGTACTCGTCGCCCTCCAGCTTTTGGAACAGGCTGTCGCCTGCGGCGGCTTCGCGTTTGGCTTCGTCCGACTCCTGCGACTCCGGGTCCCTGGGTACATCCTCGATGAGGTCCCAGGCAATCCGGTACAAGGTCGCCGCGTTCTCCGAATCGGCAATGGGTGACGGCGTGACCCGAGGAGGCCACGAGAGGCCCATGTCGGATGCCATTCGCTCAAGCTTTGCCGTCAGGATCGCCTCCGATCCGAAGCGGACGCCGACCACGAGCACGATGAGGCTACCGACGATGATAAGGAATATGCGTATGCGTCTGCTAAGTCGTTTCACTTCGTTGCCTCACCGCTTTCTCGCCATTCCTCGAATGGGGTCAAGTCCACGCCCTCTTGCAGACGCTTCGTCATCTCACGCTGCCAGGACGTGTGTTCCTGGAATTCGTCCTCCAGTTTCCACTCCACGTGGCCATCGACGAAGAGCACGTTCCGGACTGCGGGATCAGGGCGACACCTGTAGTGCGGGCGCCGATGCACCCTCGGTGCGTCATCAAACGCCAGCATGAAATCCACCGGAGAGTCATTCCTCAATCGCGGAACGTACTCGTAGCTTGTGGAAGACGGACGGAGTCCACCGTCTGCGGCTGACCGGGTGTATCGAGACTTCCCTTGCCTCCAGTCACCGATGGATGTATCGGAACGCGGGCAGAGATATGTCGAGGCGTCTTGAACATAGGAGGACTCACCTCCAAGATCGTAGCTCAGAATCCCCAACGCGTAAGAGCTGTCTGTTCCCGCAGGGCCGACTGGAAACCAGCCGTCGTAGTCATGCGCGTAAATGTGCATCGCCAGGCCGATCAGCTTCAGGTTGATATCACACCGCGGACGATAGTAAACGGTCTCCTTCCCACAGCCGGGAATAGCGATGGTCAGGAGAGAGGGCACCGACAGAGCGATGCACCATAGCAGGATTCGCCAGTCCGATTTCCTGTTCCACTTGCCTCCAGTAGACATGAGGTCCCTCACTCATTGTTTCGAGGTTGGCGCCACTCCTCGAACGGGATCAACTCCCCGCCCTCCTCCATCCGCTTCATCATTGCTCGATTCCAGCGCATCTCCGGGGTACGCACTGATTCTATGGGGTATGGGGTAAATCAACAATGAGAAAGGTTGGGGTCGATGCGGGAGCTAAGGCGCGGATGCGTGCCATGGTGAGAAGCTCCGTTGTGTGGCTGGGAATATATGCGGTGGGCGAACGTACTCGCTGGTAGGCGGATCGGCTGTGGGTGTTATACTCTAGCCCGTTACGCGGGGAGGACTGTGTAGTGATTACGACGCGGCCTGCCCCTCTCGGGGGCCGCAGGCAGGCTCCGTTGCGCTGTCGCGGAGCACGGAGGGGGGGACAGGGATACCGCATGCAGGAGTGTGTCGCGGGATATTTCTGCAGAGGTCGCATGTGACGGGGAATAAAACTCCGTCCAGCAGGAACTATGTATATGTATGACGGCAGAAGACGGTCGAGGCCGGAGATTGGCCACTTGCACGAAACCGATGCGGAACTCCTGCGAAGGGCCCAGCGGGGAGACGATGAAGCATTCCATCAACTGGTTGATCGGCATGCAGGCGGTCTTTTCAAGCTGGCGTTCGCGCTCGTTGGGAATGCGGCGGACGCGGAGGACGTGATGCAGGAGACGTTCCTGGGCGCATTGAAGACTATCAGGGGATTTGAGCGGAGATCATCGGTGAAGACGTGGTTGTGTCGAATCCTGAGCAAGAGAGCGGCGAGATGCCATCGCACGAAGCGGCGGCATGCCGCGGTCCCGATGGAGAATGACACGGAGCGGACAGTGGCAACGGGAAGGAAGGGCGGCATCCCGACGAGCGATGCAGTCGACGCCCGCCTGGATATGACGGAGATGATAGGGGCGCTTTCGGCGGAGCACAGGGAGGTAGTGGTTCTGCGCGAGCTGGAAGGCATGTCTTACGCGGAGATAGCGGAGGTTCTGAACGTTCCGATCGGGACGGTCGAATCGAGGTTGTACAGGGCACGGCAGGAACTGAGAAGCCGACTCGAGGGGTACCTTACGTGAAGGAGCAGGCGATGCAAAGGTGCAAGTACAGCCGCCAACTCAGCTCTTACTACGACGGCGAACTCTCCTACGCCGAACAGGCGGAACTGAGGAGGCACGTGCAGAGCTGCGCTTCCTGTGCGAAGGAACTCGAGCAACTGAGAAAGCTGTCGCGACTCCTGAAGGCCGCACACGCACCTTCAATGCCCGAGGCCGCCTTGTCCCGGCTGCATGGGAAGATCGGGTCCGTGGGCGAGGTAGTCGTCGTGCGATTGGCGGAGCGGCTGATTGCGGTTGCGGCGACGGTACTCGTGGCGTGCGGGCTATGGCTGTGGCATGCTGACGGTGTTCGAAAGACGCAGCAGGTTCCGCTGCAGGGCTGGGAGATCGCGGCGATGACGCTGGAGGTCGAAGACGCGCGGGCCCTGAGCGCAGAAGAGCTGATCACTCGCTGGATCGAGATGGATCTGTCGGGAGGGAACGGAAGTGACTAAGGCAAAGGCGATCATCCTCATATCTTTCATCCTCATCTTCGCTGCCGGCGCCGCCGTCGGAGTTTCAGTGCAAAGGTCCGGGGAGAGGCCGCGGCATAGGCCCGGGCTCTTCGGTGGGCTGGACCTGACCCCCGAGCAGCGAGAAGAGGTACAGCGGATTTGGTTCGGGCAAACGGGACCCGACAGGCCGCACATGTTCGACCAGGTCCGGCGACTCGAGGAGGAAAGGGAACAGGCGGTTCTCGACCTGCTCACCGAAGAGCAACGAGCGCTGTACGACGAGCTCATGCAGGCACACGAACGCAAGCTGAACGAGTTTTCTGAAGAAAGGAGGAGAGACTTCGAGTCGAAGGTGGAGCAGACCATGGAGGTGCTGACAGAATCTCAACGCGAGAAGTTCGGTGAGTTCATAGAGGAAAGCAGAGAGAGGGGGCGCCAGTTGCTGCCGGGATCCTTTGGGGGTCCGGGGCACGGACGACTAGGCGGCCCCCGTCGCGAGAATCGGTCTTTCGAGGCCCCAAGCCCCGGAAGCACCTGAGAGAGGAGAGGCACAATGTCTAGAGCGACGTTATTGATGCTGCTGGCGGTTGCGGCGCTGCTCGTGGGCGGCTGGATGTTCGTAGCAGTTGCACAGGAAGAGGAAGAGGCCCCGGCGCCGCGGACGCAGCAAGGTCCGCGAGGCGGGCAGTTCGATCCGGAGCAAATGCGCCAGCGGAACATGGACATGATCAAAGAGGCCCTCGGCGCGACCGATGAGGAATGGAAGGTCCTCGGGCCCAGGGTCGAGAAGGTGCAGACTCTTTCGCGCCAGACCGGCGGGCGCGGCATGGGCATGATGGGAATGATGGGCATGATGCGTGACCGCGGAGGCAGGGATCGCCAGATGCCTGCGGGAATGCGAAACCGCGAGCAGACCGAAGTCGACAAGGCATTAGAGGGACTTCGCACTGTCTTAGACGACGCGGGAGCGAAGCCAGAAGACATCACTGCGAAACTGACGGCGCTGCGCGAAGCGCGTGAGGCTGCTAAGCAGGAACTCCACAAGGCACGGCAGGGGCTTCGAGAGTTGCTCTCCATCCGTCAGGAAGCGCAATTAGTAGTAATGGGGCTGCTTGAGTAAGCCGGGCGACATTTCTCCGGCCCAAGGCAGCAACTGAAAGAGAAACGGACCAAGCCAGGGGGGAAACGCACGTGGATGTCGAAAGCCCCATCCATAGCCGCGGTGACTTGCGAGACATGACCGCAGAGGATCGCGAAGGCGTGCACCGACTGTCCGAGGCCGAGCGCAGTCTCCGGAGGATTAGGTTGGCCCTGGGAAATCAGCGAGAGAGACCCGAAGACAGCGCCGAGAAACTGGCTGCCATGGCTGAGGCGACGGAGAAGGCCAAACGACAACTGCAGAAGGCGGAGCGAGAGCTTCGCAGCGTGGTCGCGTTGATTCAGAAAGTCCGCCTGAGCCTGATGGGCCTGGGCGACGACTAGGCGAATCTGGAGAAGCGAGTAGTGCGTGACGACAGTGAGAGACTGTTGAAGGTCTGAATGCGATGGATGACGTTCTGACAAGAATGCGGAACACGAGGCTGATTGACGATCAGGCAGCCGCAGAAGTCATGCGACTCCAGGCAGAAGGGAAGCCTCTCGACGAAGCCCTGCTGAGCGGCACCGGTCTGGGGGAGGAGCAGCTTCTGCGCTTCCTGGCGGACGAATTCAACCTGTCTTACGTGGACCTGGAGAAGTGGCAACCTGCGGCGGATTTCCTTTCGAAGTTCCCAGCCAGGATACTTGTCAAGTACGGGCTCCTGCCGCTGGAAGAAGAAGACGGGGTGGTCACGGTCGCCACCAGCAGGCTTTTCGATACCACTGGCGCAGATGAGCTCCGCCTGGCTTCGGGCAAGGAAGTGAATCTCGCTTTGGCGACATCCGAGGAGATAGACCGTTCAATCAAGCGCTTCCTCGGCGTTGGCGCCGATACCGTCCAGTCGCTGGTGCTTGACAGGCAGGGGGTGGAAGTTCAATTCGTCGACGAAGAGACGGACGAAGCCGTCGATCTGGCACATGCGGCAGAAGACGCGTCGATCACCGGGTTCGTGAACCAGGTCCTCACTGAGGCGATCTCGCTGAGGGCTACCGACGTCCACTTCGAGCCCTTCGAGGGTGAACTGCAGGTGCGGTATCGGATAGACGGCGTGCTGCAGCAGGCCACAATCCCCCCTGAAGTCCGCCGCTTCCAGGCGGCCATTGTCTCGCGGCTGAAGATTTCCAGCCGCCTGGACATCGCCGAGAAGCGGCTTCCGCAAGATGGCCGAGTGAAACTCAAGATCGCGGCACGGGAGATCGACGTTCGTGTTTCCGTCATTCCCATGCTCCACGGAGAAGCGGTGGTCCTTCGTCTTTTGGACAGAAGCGCCGCGCTGCTTGGCCTGGAACACTTGGGGATGTCATCCGAGGATCAGGCTTCCATCCAGCGAATCCTTGAGCTTCCGCACGGCATAGTTCTTGTCACAGGCCCGACGGGAAGCGGCAAGACCACAACACTTTACGCGGCCCTCTCGCGCATCAATGACGTGGAACGGAAGATAGTCACGATCGAAGATCCGATCGAGTACCATCTGCGAGGCATCAATCAGATTCAGGTCTCGACAAAAGCCGGGCTGACGTTTGCCCGGGGTCTTCGCTCGATCTTGCGTCACGATCCTGATGTGATCTTGGTCGGAGAAATCCGCGACCACGAGACCGCCGAGATTGCGGTTCAGGCATCTTTGACGGGCCACCTGGTTTTCTCGACCCTCCACACCAACGACGCACCCGGGGCGCTCACGCGGCTCGTCGACATGGGTGTCGAGCCCTACCTTGTGGCTTCGTCACTGGAGGCGGTGTCGGCTCAGCGGCTGGTCCGGCTCATATGTGACAAGTGCAAGGAGGACTATCGCCCTGCGGACATTGATACGCTCAGAGAGGAACTCGGCCCCCAGATTCCTGACGTCTTGCATCGAGGTGCGGGGTGCCGCGAGTGCCGGGGAACCGGCTACCGCGGGCGAACCGGAATCATGGAGTTCATGCTCGTATCCGAAGGTGTGCGGGCACTGATACTGGAGCGGGGCTCAGCCGGGGAGATACGAAAGCTTGCTATGGAAGAAGGCATGAGAAGCCTTCGAGAGGACGGCTGGCGGCACGTGATAGCAGGGCGAACCACGATCGAAGAGGTCCTAAGAGTAACTAAGGACGAGAGGTTCAACGGAAGCGGGCGGCGAGTCCCTCGCACCAACGCATAACAGAGTGGTGGATAATGCCTGCCTTTGTATACAACGCAGTAGACGAGGCCGGAAAAGACATTTCGGGACGTCTCGTGGCCGAGACCCGATCTGCGGCAGTGGAGCGACTCATCGAGCAGGGGCTTACGCCGGTATCGGTCGGGGAGCCACAAGCTGAATCGGTTCAGCCTCTTGGCTCCCGGATCCTGCCGGGGCGTGTCTCGCGGACAAGTGTCGACGCCTTCACCAGAGAACTTGCGAACCTGCTGGCCGGAGGTGTCCCGCTCAGCCGGTCGCTTCTGATTCTCAGCCGCGAGGCCGCGCAGCCGACTGCGAAACAGAGATGGGAGATCTTGCACGATGACGTGGTGGGAGGCATGTCCCTTGCCGACGCCATGGGCAAATGGCCTAGATCATTCCCTGCCGTCTACGTCGCAATGGTCAGAGCCGGAGAGACCGGCGGATTCCTGGACTTGGCGCTCGAGCAGATTGCAGACTTTCGCTCTCGGGAGCAGGATCTAAAGGGGAAGGTCAAGGCTGCACTCGTGTACCCGATCGTTCTGGCCGCATTGGCCTCCGGCGTGCTCGTGTTTCTGCTAACGTACTTCATTCCTCGCTTCTCCGCCATCTTCGCGGAGTTCGGGGGATCTTTGCCACGGCTGACTCGGCTCATAGTCGCCGTCAGCGAACTGGTGGTGAAGCGCGGCGGGGTGGTACTCGTCGCTGTCGGACTAGTAGTGCTTGCAGCGAGGAGGGTTGCGGCCTCTGAATCAGGCCGACGGGGTTTTGAGCGGGCAGTGCTGGGGATTCCGGCCGTGGGGAAGGTTCTGGCGCGCTTTGCGCTGGTTCGCTTCTGCCGGATGCTTGGAACCCTCGTCGGGGCCGGCGTTCCACTGATAGCTGCGCTACGCGTGGCCAGGGCCGCGATCGGCAATCAGACGCTTGCCGACGCAGCGAGCTATGCAGTTGAGGAGGTGCAGCGCGGGTCGCCGCTTGCCAAGAGTCTGGCGGCCAGCCCGCAACTCTTTCCTGCGTCCGTCACCGAGATGGTGGCCGTCGCCGAGGAAACCGGAAGGCTCGACAAGGAATTAACGCGTCTGGCCACGGCGTACGAGGCGGACCTTGACAGGCAGCTGAGAATGCTTGTTTCCCTGGCCGAGCCCGCGCTTCTGCTGATCATGGCGGGAGTCATTGGCACGGTCGTTGTCGGAATGCTGCTGCCGATATTCACCCTTCAGGACTTGATACGCTAGGCCCAATTGGAGGAAGCAGGAAATGAGCTACCCGCCAGGAAGGACACGGCAACACAAGCGCGCACGAGGGCCGGGACGAGGCTTCACGCTGATAGAGCTGATGCTTGTCCTGGTCATTCTGAGCGTGCTTGCCATGGTCGTGGTACCGAGGTTCACTTCGCGCTCGCAGGAAGCAAGGGTTACGGCCGCCCGCACGGACATAGCTAACCTGGAGGTCTGCCTGGACGCTCTGGAGATCGAGTGTGCGCGCTACCCAACCACTCAGGAGGGGCTGCAGGCCCTAGTCACTCAGCCCAGTGGCCTGAAGGATTGGCACGGACCTTACATCAAGCGGGGAGTGCCCAATGATCCGTGGGGCAAGCCGTACGTCTACAAGTTCCCAGGCGAGAAGAACACGTCCTATTACGACCTGTATTCCCTGGGACCCGACGGCCAGGAGGGCGGCGGTGACGACATTGACAACTGGTCCCAGCAGTAAGCACTACGAGCGATGCCTTGGCTGCTTCGGATGGTGTGAAGAGCGGAACGGGGGTCGTCTCAATCAGAGAGGTTTCACGTTGCTGGAGCTGGTTCTCGTGATGGTGATCATCGCCACTGTCCTCGCAATGGCCGCGCCTTCCCTGCGGCGCTTCTTCGCCTCGCGGGAGACGGCGGACGAAGCGGCCTCGATCGTCGCGCTTACGCAACTCGCGCGGTCACAGGCAGTGGCGGAGGGAAGGATGTACCGGCTGAATTTCGACCTTGATGAGATGAAGTACTGGCTCACAGCGCAGACGGAAGGAGCGTTCACGAATCTCTCGTCGGAGTTCGGGAGGGTCTTCCTGCTGCCCGAGGGGGCCGAGCTGAAAGTGGAGGTGGAGGGAAGCACCGACGACCGAAGCTATGTGAGCTTCTACCCAAGCGGCAGAACTGAGGCGGCAACTATCACGCTCACGGGACGGCAGGGAGACAGCGCAGAGATCTCGTGTCTATCACCTACCGAACGATACAGCGTTGCGGCAATCGCCAAAGGGGAACAGGAATGATCGAGCGCCAGCGAAAGGGTGCGTCAGTATCTCGGCATCGCGGAGCCTTTACGCTTGTCGAGGTACTCGCAAGCATGGTGCTGGTGGCCATCATACTGCCGGCCGCGATGAAAGGGATTTCCCTCGTTGCGGGGCTTGCAGTCTCAGCGAAGCAGCGCGCCGAGGCGGTGTCGCTGGGGGAGCTGAAGCTCGCCGAGCTGCTGGCGACCGGCGAATGGGAGGACGGCGATTCGTCCGGGGATTTCAGCCCTGACATGCCAGACTATCGCTGGAGCGCCGAGGTGAGGGAATGGCAAGACACAACGCTACTCGAAATTGAACTCAACGTGCAGTGGACCAGACGAGGAGACGAGAGGTCCGTCGCACTTACGACGCTTGCCTACAGCGGGAGTCGATAGAGATATGGCCGGCGGCAAGAACAAGTCGGGCTTCACTTTTCTGGAGATGCTCCTGGCGATGGGAATGATGAGCATTCTGGCGGGATCGCTTTACGCAAGCTTGCACATAGCATTCCGAACCAGGGACAGCGCCGAAGCTCAGCTCGACCCCGTGCGCACGGCCCAACTGGCGATCGAGCTGCTTCGGCAGGATATCGAGTCAGCGCTGCCGCCGACCGGCATCCTGGCCGGAGAGTTCATAGGTACGGACGCGACAGACGAGCTAGGTCGGGATGCCGACACGCTGACATTGCACTCAAGCGCTCATAACGCCTCCGCTGGGGAGATCGCATCGGATGTCAGACTTGTTGAGTTCAGCTTCGAGCCGACGTCGGACGGCGATAAGCCCGTCCTACTCCGTCGGATCACGACTAATCTCCTAGCGCCCGAAGTGCCGGAGCCGGAGGAAGAGGTGCTCTGCCGTAGCGTCCTTGCCTGGAACATCAGCTACTACGACGGATACGAATGGCTGGACGCGTGGGACTCCACAACTCAAGGCAACGCTCTGCCTGTGGCCGTCCAAGTCACTCTCGAAATCGGTTACCCCGGGGAGGATGGATCGGAGGAGGAGAGCTATCGGCTTTCCCGATCGTTCATACTTCCCTGCGGCGGTGTTGAGAGCGGAGAGGGAACGGGGACGCAGTCCAGAACATAGTAAGGCAAGCGGGAATGACACTGACACATATGCAGAATACAAGAACAGCAAGGGGGACGGTGCTAATCGTGACGATGTGGGTGGTCCTTGTCCTGGCCGGACTCGTCATAGTCTTCGCTCGCACCATTCGCGTGGAGGCTATCGCATCCGCCAATCAGGAGGCGATTCTGCAGGCGGAGTCAATTGCGCACGGCGCGCTCCAGTTTGCGCTTGCGGAGGTGGAATCTGCAGAGGAATCTGAGGACGAGACGGTCTTTGAGCAGGTGCAGGTCGGTGACGGCTACTTCTGGCTGCTTAACCCAAGTCTTGAGGATGATCGCTCGTACTACTTCGGCATCGTCGATGAAGGAGCGAAGATTAACCTCAACTCAGCCGAGCTGGACATGTTGCTGAAGCTGCCGGGGATGACTTCTGAGCTGGCTGCCGCCATCATCGATTGGCGGGACGAGGACAGCGAAGTCTCCGTTGGCGGCGCTGAAAGTGAGTACTACCTGCTTCTGCAAGATCCGTACTACTGCAAGGACGACCCGTTTGAAACCGTGGAGGAGCTGCTGCTGGTCAGAGACGCTTCGCACGAAGTGCTGTTCGGCGAGGACACGAACAGGAATGGTGTGCTCGATCCGAACGAGAACGATGCCTCCGAGACCGAGCCGCAGGACGACAGGGACAGCCATCTCGACCGAGGGCTATTCGATTACGTCACTGTCTACAGCGTCGAGCCGAACCAATCTGCATCGGGCGAAGAGCGTGTGAACGTCAATGATTCCAATACCCAGGAGCTCTCGGGCCTCCTGCGCACAAGCGTTCCCCAGGACAAGTTTTTCTACGTCATGGACCGGGTTCACGCAAACCAACCATTTCGTAACGTGCTCGACTTCTATTACCGAACGGGCCTCACCATGTCGGAATTCGAGCCGATTGCAGGCCAGCTCACAACTAGTCAAGAAGAGGACCTGGTGGGCCTTGTCAACGTGGCCACTGCCCCGCGGGAGATACTGCTGTGCCTGCCCGAACTCGATGAGGCCGATGCCGACGCCCTTATTCAGCGTCGGGACGATCCGGGGACGGACCTGACCAGCATAGCATGGGTCGCCGATACTATCCCGGAGGAGAAGGCGATCGCGATAGGGGGGCACATTACCACGCGCTCGTTCCAGTACTCGGTGGATATCGTCAGTGTCAGCGGCAGCGGGAGAGCATACAAGCGATACCGCGCGGTGATTGACGCCCGTCAGACCCCTGCGCTGGTCGTTTACTGGAAAGACCTGACGCACCTAGGTTGGCCGCTTTCGGCAGGAATCATCTCGACGCTGAGAGCTGGCACGCCTTTGTCCGAAACAGTCTTCGCCGCCAACACTGGAGGCATCTGACCATGCTTGGCAGTCGCAAAATCATGGGCCTCGATGTGAATGAGCATTCGATTGCTGTTGTAGAGGTCCACGCCTCCGCGGGGCGAGGAGAGCTGACTCGTGTGGCGGAGTTCCTTCTGCCTGAGGACATGTCGTGGGACCAACCCGAGAATCTGGGACACGCGTTCCGCACCTTCCTGTCGGAGAAGCAGTTCTCTGCCAGGCGTGCTTTCGTCGGGTTACCGGCGAAATGGCTCCTGGTCAAAGAGGAGGAAGTCCCACCCGTTGGTGGGGAGACGCTTGCCGGGGTGTTGAGGATTAGAGCTGAACGGGGCTTCTCGGGCAACTTCGAGGACCTGGCTATCGACTACATCGACCAACCGATGCCGGGAGAGCGCCGACGCGTCCTCCTCGTAGGTACGCTGCGAAAGAAGACGGAACAGGTTCTTGCCATGATGCGTGCGGCAGGGCTCAAGGCCCAGGCCATTATGTCCACTGTCGCGGCCATCGCATCCGCAGACTCTTATACAAGATTCGAACACGGTATCGTGCTGCACTTGACCTCACGTGGGACCGAACTGGCAGCCCTGTCGAACGGACGAATCTCTGCGCTAAGGCACATTCCGGTCGTCGCTCCGGCTATACGAGCGGATGCGGACCAAGCCCCGAATGGACGATTCGTGGAGCAATTGGCGAACCATGTGCACCGTATCGCATCGCTGCTGCCGCTCGGGCAGGCTACCGCGGATACCTCTGAACTAGTCGTGTGGGACGCAGTTGGGCTCGATTCGGAAGCTTTGGACGAACTGGGCAGCAGGCTGGGGATGCAGGTCACTGTGCCGGAGGACTTCTCGGCATTCGGCGTTCACAAATCCAAACCAGCGCGCGACGCCGCAGCTTGTCGCTTTGTCGGTGCCGTTGCGGTGGCCGTCGCCGGCACCCGAGCGGGTCCCCCGGCCGTGGACTTTCTCCACTCGCGTTTGGCCGGACGCAAGAAGACCCCAATTGGACGTCGGGTTGCATGGGCGACTGCCCTGGTGGGAGCGCTGATCATTGCGTGTCTTGCCTTGCTCGCGGACTGGAAGGCAAAGGCAAAGGAGGCCGCTGAGCTAAGGGCCGGACTTGATGAGATGGCGGAAGACATCCAAGCCGCACGGGACATTGTTCAGAAGGTGTCCTCTGGCAGAGGGTGGTACGACCACAGGCCCCGATTGCTGGATTGCCTGCGTGAACTGACCCTTGCCTTCCCGGAAGACGGCAGGATTTGGACAACCAGCCTGCATGTAACGGAGAACATGAACGGCCTCCTGTCAGGGAAGTCGACAGATGAGATACTGACGCTAGAGCTTCTGGACACACTTGAAGCTTCCAGCAATTTCGATGAGGTGAAGCTACTGCACATCAGTGGAACCGAAAGCGGCGCCGGGGAAGCATCGTTCGCCATCAGCTTTGTCTTTGTAGATATGGAGTAAAGGCGTGTTCATGTCCAAACGAGAACGCCACATCGCCTTGGCCGCCATCGCAGCTCTCGTTTTGCTCGTCGCCGACCACTATGTGCTTAGGCCCATAGCAACGTATCGAGCTCAGGCGGAGTCGGAGTTCCAGAAAGCGAAGGGTGATATGGAGCTGGCGGAAAGCCTTTTCTCGCGAAGGAAATTGATGGCCAATAAGTGGAATGAGATGATCGCGGGAGGCCTGAAGGCAAATCCTGGGGAAGCGGAAAGCCAGGTGCTCCACGCCATGCGTAATTGGGCTGAGGAGGCCGGCCTTACCCTTTGGTCCATGAAGCCGGAACGCTTGGACAACGGAGGCGAGTTGCCCGAGATCATTTTCCAGGCTGCCGGCACAGGATCTATGAGCGCGGTGTCGCGTTTCCTCTGGCTGGCGGAGACGACCTCAATGCCACTGCGTGTAAAAGATCTTCAAGTGGGCTCGCGGCAGGAGGGAGCAGACACGCTGTCGCTTCAGTTACGCCTGTCCACGCTCTACCTTCGGGCAGAGGCGCATCAGGATGAACCTAATGGATACGCAACAAGAGGGGAGGATTCCAGATGAAGCTAATGCGCGGCGTCAACTGGGTCGTCCTTCTTGTGGCTCTGGCACTTACGAGCGCTGCCCCAGCCGTTGGCTCCCAAGGGCAGCGTACGTGGGACAGCTACCGAATACTGATCGAACGCAACATCTTCTCACGCAACCGCCGTAGCCCGACGCAGGAGGTACGTGAGACAGCGCCCGCACCCGCTCCCCCTGAGCGCTTCATCGTTCTCACGGGGGTCGCACGGCGGGGTGCAGAGCACGTCGCTTTTCTGGAGGATGCTAGAACGGGAAACACCAAAGCGGTCAAGGTCGGGGATAACGTGCTGGAAGGGCGCATAAGGAACATGACACTGGACATGATCGAGTACGAAAAGGGTGAAGAGACCGTGACCATAGGCATCGGCGGAAATCTCGAGGGGAGCAAGGCATCCGCGACAGGAGGAGAATCTTATCGATCGGATGCTGGAGACGCCCCCGTAGCAGGTACTGAGGAGGCCGAGATTCTGGAACGCCTTAGGCAACAAAGAGAAAAGGAACTTGGGAAATGACACATCACAAGTCGCAGCGACGGTTTGCAGGCGCAAGATTTTCGGGACGTTACAGGCCAAGGATACGCCCTCCCCTGCTCACCTTACTGGGCCTCTTACTGATGATCGGCGGGCCCTTGTCAATCGCTGCTTACGAGCAGGAAGCCCCCGCCAGCGTCGAGCCCGATGAAGGTGGGATCCTTCTCAATTTCGACGGCGTCTCGCTTGCCGCGGTGCTGGAGTACATATCGGAGGCCGCGGGTCTCTCCGTCGTTCTGGACGTCCCCGTGGACGGACGTGTCAGCATCATCAGCAGAAAGGCCCTGAGCGTAGAGGAAGCGGTTACGCTTCTGAACACTGCGCTGAAGGAACAAGGGTATGCGGCAATAAGAATGGGGCGTATTCTCAAGATAGTATCGCTGGAGGAAGCCAAGGAACGGAACATACCTGTTCGCTCAGGCAACGACCCAACGCAAATCGAGGCCACGGACGAGCTCATAACGCAGGTCATCCCCGTACGTTTCGCGGATGCGGTCAAGCTGAAGGAGGACCTAACGCCGCTTATCCCTTCCTACGCCGAACTCACCGCCAACGCAAGCAGCAACGCGCTCATTCTAACCGACACCGGAGCCAACGTGCGGCGAATCGTGGAGATAGTCCGTGCACTTGACACGCACATGTCAACGGTGGCGGAGGTGAAGGTCTTCCAGCTCGTCTACGCTGAGGCAACGGACACTGCGAAATTAATTAACGAGATCTTCAAGCAGGAAGAACAGCAGGCCGCCCAAGCAGCAGGACCCAGCGGCGGCATGCGTATGTTGTTCAGAGGATCTGGCCGTGAAGAACAAGCCACCACCGCAGAGGGAGCGCGGGGACCAAAGGTGGTTGCGGTCGGAGACGAGCGCACGAACACGGTAGTTGTGAGTGGGCCAGCCGATACGTTGGAGGTGGTCGCCCACGTAATTGGGGGGCTCGACGAGAACCCTGCAGAGGAAGAGGCAATTCTGGTCTACACTCTCAAAAACGCGCAGGCAGAGAATCTGGAAACGGTTCTGAACGAGTTGTTCAGCGAAGCAGAAGGGACTCAGACAGGGACGTCCACATCCGGAAGGGGACAAGCAGGGAGCAGATTCGCGCAGATGTTCGGGAGAGGCCAAACATCGGCTGCAACTGAGGCGGCCATAGGTGGGCTTTCAGGACAGGTCCATATCGTTGCCGACGAGGATACGAACTCGCTTCTGATCCTGACAGCGCCTGCGAACTTCGACCGGATGAGGGCAATCCTGACGGACTTGGACAAGCCTGTCCCGCAGGTCCTCATAAAGGTCCTTATCGCCGAGGTCACGCACGGGACAACCGTCGACTTGGGCGTTGAGTTCTCGGTGCTAAACATCAAGCCCGAAGGATCGGAGCTGTTCACGGACTTCAGCGTTGCGGGCCAGACAAGCGGATTCATCTACAAGCTGCTTGACACCGACGTTACTGCAGCTTTGCGCGCCCTTGAGGAAGTGGGAAAGCTCGACGTCCTGTCCAGGCCATACATATTAGGCAGCAACAACCAGACCGCGATCATAACAGTCGGTGAAGAGGTGCCCTTTATCCGCGACACCCGCACGACGGAGACAGGGCAAACCATCAACACCATCACGTACGAGGACATCGGCATAATTCTCGAAGTCACCCCGCACATCAACTCCGACGGGCTCGTGATCATGGACGTCAAGCCCGAAGTCTCTACAATCACGGGCACGACTGTCCCGATTTCCGAGACAGTGGATGCTCCCGTGTTCGCGAAGCGTTCTGCGGAAAGCCGAGTCGCGATTCGCGACGGGCAGACCATAGTCATCGGGGGCCTGGTAGAGGATCGCAAGACGGGAAGCGTTCGCAAGGTCCCTCTGCTGGGTGACATCCCATTGCTCGGAATGCTGTTCCGACGCACCATCGACGAGAAGGAGAAGACCGAATTGCTCATCTTCCTAACCCCCCACGTTGCCCACGAAGCCGGCGAACTACGGGCAATGTCGGAAGATGAACTGGCCGCCAGCAAAGTAGTCGGGACTGCGGTGGAGAATGGTGCTTTCGAGAAACACCTGAAGGGGATGCAGGTGGGCACCACCTCGGCGGATTACGAAGCCGATGTCTCACGCCCATAGTCCAAGTGTAGAAGGGATCGGAGGGTAAAAGGCCCCAAGAAGGCGCACCAGGCGATAGAAGTGCTATCTTGGGAAGAATGGGCGGAGGGAGTAGGATTCAAGCAGGCCAATTTCTGTAAGATTTGTCATTACTTATGCTTACGACTTAACTCCAAATACGATAAAGAGTTCCGTCGTCTCGTGTCTGTGTTGTTCCTCCACGGTTTCTTACCATCTCGTGATGCATTTTGAGGGCAATGTGAGGACAATCGGCCAACCTATAAGAGGAGCTATGCCTCTCACAAACCCTACCGCTGGTGCTCTGTTTGGATTTAGGGGCAAGACGCTCGCTCTAGGATATCTCGTGACAATCCCAGGGAATTTGAGTCGACCCCAAGTCGCCGTAGCCCAAACAGCTAGCACATGCCGCATCGTGCGACAGGCCTCAGTCTGAGGAGCGTTCGCGATAGTCCTCGGCCCTGTGTCGAATGATTTTGGCGTCAGACATGTAGATCACGTCCTCGGCGATGTTTGTTGCATGGTCAGCGATTCGCTCGAGGTCGTGGGAAACCGACATGAAGTGGATCAGGGACTCAAGCTTGTCGGGGTTCCTGCAAATCGCGGCCTTCACCTGGTCATACATTTCCCGGTTGAGGGCATCCACCTCGTCGTCTGCGGCGCATACCTGGCGGGCGAGGGCCGAGTCCATGTTCACGAGAGCATCGAGGCTTCTTCCGAGCATCGCCTGAGCCTTGTCGGTCATGGCAGTGAAGTCAAAGGGGATGGGAACCGGTTCCGCAGCCGCAAGGAACGAAACGCGTTCGGCGATATTGACGGCCAGATCTCCGATGCGTTCCAGGTCGCTATTGATCTTGAGAACGGCGAGTATGAAACGGAGGTCGATCGCAACGGGTTGGTAAAGGGCAAGTATTTTCAGGCATTCCTCTTCGACTTCCACCTCTCGATGGTCGATTTCCACGTCGGACTCTATGACCTTCCCGGCCGAGACTTCATCCCTCTCTTCAATCGATTTGACGGCTGCTCTAACGTTCTCCTGGACGATCGTGCTGAGAGACAATACCTGCCTCTTCAGCTTATCGATCTCCCTCTGTAGATGCGCTGACATACATGCGTCCTTTCTCTACCCAAAGCGGCCGGTAATGTAGTCCTCGGTCTGCTTTCCTTTCGGGTTGGTGAAGAGCTGTCTCGTCGGTCCGAATTCAACTATGCGGCCCTGGTAGAAGAAGGCCGTGAAGTCGGAGACCCGTGCCGCCTGCTGCATGTTGTGGGTGACTAGCACAATGGTGTATTTCTCCTGCAATTCCCCAATGAGGTCCTCGATTTTGGCCGTGGCGATGGGGTCTATTGCAGAGCAAGGCTCGTCCATCAGCACTATTTCCGGTTCGATGGCGATCGCCCTCGCTATGCAGAGACGCTGTTGCTGGCCGCCGGACAGCGCAGTTGCGGACTCTTCCATCTTGTCCTTCACCTCTTCCCATAGAGCCGCTCGCCGAAGAGCGCTTTCGACTCGGCCCGCAACTTCGCTCCTGCTGAGGCGATAATGAACCCTGAGCCCGTAGGCGACGTTCTCAAAAACGCTCATAGGAAAGGGCGAAGGCTTCTGAAATATCATCCCCACGCGCTTGCGCAACTCCAGCACGCCAGTCGAAGGGGAGAGAACATTGGTCTGGTCGATCAGGACCTCTCCTTCAGCCCGGTGCTCTCGATACAGCTCATAGATGCGGTTGTATACACGGATATGAGTGGACTTGCCGCATCCGGAGGGCCCGATGATCGCCGTCACCCTGTTTGCCGGAATGTCGATGCTATTGTCGAACAGCACCTGGTTGCTTCCGTAGTAGAAATTGAGATTGCGAACTGAGACCTTGATCGGCAGATCACTGATGTCTGGATCCTTTTCGTTCGTCCTCGCCGCACTTATGGCGGAGAGAGATATGCTGACGTCAGTGGGAGAGCTCTCCGGACGGCTCATCTGTTCCCCCTCAACAATGCCCTCGCCGATACAGTTATGACGAGCACACCCGCGGTTATCAGCAACGAAGCCCCCCACGCCATACGTTGCCACTCATGATACGGAGACATGGCGTAATTGAAAATAGTCACCGTCAGGTTAGGAGTAGGTTCGGCCAAAGACCGACTCCAATACGGGCTGTTGAGCGCTGTGAAGAGCAGCGGCGCTGTCTCTCCGCTAATCCGGGCGATGGCGAGCAGCACTCCCGTTAGCATTCCGGATTTCGCCGCACGGAAAACTACCCCAAGAGTTGTTCTCCATCGGGGCGCCCCAAGCGCTAGGGCCGATTCTCGAAGCGAGTCCGGGACGAGGTTGAGCATATCCTCCGCCGTTCTGGCGACTATGGGTAGCATTATCATCGCTAGCGCCGCTGCGCCTGCGTACCCGGAGAAGCCACCGGTCGTTACCACCAACAACCCGTACACGAACAGACCTACGATAATGGAGGGGACACCTATCAGGGCGTTTGATGCAAAACGGGCTGCCGCGGCCAGCCGGCTGCGCCTCCCAAACTCGGCGAGGAACACGCCTGCCAGAACGCCCAAAGGCGCCGCGATAATGGTCGCCAACCCGGTCATCAACAGAGTCCCCACCAAAGCGTTTGCTATCCCCCCGCCTGAAACACCAGGCGGCGTCGCAGCTTTGGTGAAGAAGTCAAGATTGAACGCACCGATCCCTCTCTTTACTACCTCGTACAGTATCCATCCGAGGGCCACCAACCCCACCAGCGCGGACGAAACCGAGAGAGCCTTCACAGCCCGGTCTACAAGACGTCTAGACCGCAGAGATCTCGCCTTCATCCTTCCACCCTCTCAGTCAATCCCACACCGCGCAGCCAGATACGAGCTGCCGCCTGGAATACAAAGGTAAGCACGAAGAGCAGAAGCCCCAGTTCCATGAGCGCGCTGACGTACACGGGCTCGGACGCTTCCGCGAACTCGTTCGCAAGCGTCGAAGCGATTGAATTCCCCGGAGCGAAGAGCGATGCTGATATGCTGTGGCTATTGCCGATGACGAAGGTGACCGCCATCGTTTCTCCCAGAGCTCTTCCCAATCCGAGAAACACTGCGCCGACCATGCCGCTGATGCAATACCTCAGGCTGACGCGCCGAGTCGCCTCCCAGGTCGTCGAGCCCATCCCGTAGGCGGATTCCTTGACCACTGCAGGAACCATCGCCAGAGAGTCACGCATTGCGGCGCACATGAAGGGCAATACCATCAGGGCAAGGATTATCCCCGCCGTTAGCATCCCTATTCCCATCGGTGGTCCCTGAAAGAGCGGCAGGAATCCCAGCTTGGCCCCCAGGGCCGGCTGGACGTAGGTAGCCATGAATGGCGCGAAGACAAAGAGCCCCCACATGCCGTAGATTATGCTTGGGATCGCTGCTAGTAGTTCTATCCCAGTGCCCACAACTCGGCTGACGATCGGGTGAGCCAGTTCGACCAGCAGAATCGCTATCACGACGCTGACGGGCACGGCGAGGACCATCGCAATAGCCGTCGACACGACCGTACCAAAGATGCTGCTTGCCGCTCCGAACTCCTGCGTCACGGGGTCCCAAGCCCTGGAGACAACGAACCGGGCGCCGAACTTCGCGAGGGACTGACCCGAACCATGCAACAACTCGAAGAACACGCCCGCTATCAGGGCCAGCAAAATAACGGCGCAGCCAGCGCTTACGTGCTTGAAAACCCGATCCCCCTTGGGTTGCCGTCTGGAGCGGGGCATCAAACCTGTCTGGTCCTCCCTTCGATAACCTGGCTTGCAGTGCAGCGCCGTGGGACAGACCCACGGCGCTGCGAACACGGCGATTATGGCCAGAGTGTTCCGCCATCGGCGCTGAGTTCCTTCTCCCACGTCTTCTCAACGAGAGTGAAGACCTTTTCGGGAATGGCCACGTAGTGCAGATCCTTGGCCGCCTTGGCTCCGTGTCGATAGCACCAGTCGAAGAACTTAAGCATCGCCACGGCCCTCGCCTTCTCAGGTTGCTCTTTGTGGACAAGAATGAAAGACGCGCCCGTGATCGGCCATGACTGCTCGCCCGGCTGGTCGGTCAGGACCATGTAATAGCCCGGGGCCTTCTCCCAATCCGCGTTGGCAGCCGCCGCTTGAAATGTCCCGTTTGTGGGTGCGACGAACTTGCCGGCCCGGTTCTGCAGCAGAGCGTGGGTCATCTTGTTCTGCAGCGCGTACGCGTACTCGACATAGCCGATTCCCCCGTTGATTCTCTGCACGTTGACGGCAACACCCTCATTTCCTTTCGCGCCGACCCCGACCGGCCAGTCAACAGCCTTACCTGTACCGACCTTCTCGTGCCATTCCGTCGAGACCTTGTCAAGATAGTTGGTAAATATCCAGGTCGTTCCCGAGCCGTCCGCCCGATGGATGACAGTGATGGCGACCTTCGGGAGGCTGAGACTTGGATTCGTGTCCTTTATGGCAGGATGGTCCCAGGTGGTAACTCGCCCTAGGAATATGTCGGCGAGCAGACTCGAAGTCAATCGAAGCTGCCCGGGTGCGATTCCTTTGACGTTTATCACCGGCACAACGCCGCCAATGATCATGGGGAATTGGATCAGCCCCGCTTCCCTCAGTTCATCCGGCTTCATGGGCGCATCCGATGCTCCGAAATTCACTGTCTTCGCCTTTATCTGGGCGATGCCCCCGCCCGAGCCGATGGACTGGTAGTTGAGCTTCATTCCCGTAAGCCGCTGGTAATCGAACGCCCACCTCGAATAGACCGGATACGGGAACGATGCGCCCGCTCCGTTGATGGTGACTTGGCTTCGGTCCTCGGCCGTTGCCCGCTGCCCCGAAAACGCCAGCGCCACTAGGCTGAGGCCTATGATTAGCCCTAGCACCATAGCCCTTCTCATCGTTTCTGACCTCCTTTTTCAACCATATCCAGAAATTATGACACCCGACCTTTAGGATTGTGTTAGGGAATTGTTGCCACGTCATGAAGACACTAGTTCAGGCATGGCTCTAGAAGTCCACCTGGAACCTTGTGCCGAAGCCCTGCGCGTGGCCGTCGTTGTTGCCGCCGTCACCCTCGTCAGCCATGGCATACAGGTAGTTGAACATCATCCTCACGTTCGGGTTCTGGTACCAGTTGAGGCCGACCGTGACGTCGGACAATCTACCCCCATTAATATCACTATCGTCGAGGTCCAGACACGCGTAGCGCACCCCCACCTGCCAAGCACCCATGCCTCCGCCGCGGCTGTAGTTCTCGTCCGGCTTCGTGCGCGAGAACGCGCCACCCTTGTTGTCGAGGCTTCTGTGCTCGCCGGTTAGGAAGTAGCTCCCCTCGACGTAGTACCCGCCGAAGTTGACGCTGCCGTCCGTCTCGCGATCGACTCCCACGTGGACATACTCGCCTTGGGCGGCAAAGGGACCATACACGAGGGCCCCTTCGAGGCCCAGGCGGTACTCAGAGTCGTAGTCGACGTAGTCAGTATTGACCAGGCGCTCGGCGAGATGCAGCGACGGCCGCTGGCGGAACCTGAGCATCCCGTCGCTTTCGGCACCACGCCACGTATAAGCCAGCCCGACGTGAGAAGCTCTATCGCTCTTACTCTTACCCCACGGAGCGTACGTTACGCGCCCGGTGAAGGCATACCCTTGGGTTCCCGTCCACGTGTTGTCGTCATCCAGCGGACGGAACGCACCAGCGGCCCAGGTGAAGCTGTCTACGTTATTGTACAGCATCACGCCTCCACTCCTGCTGGGAGCGAACGTGTTGGTGGGCAATGCACGTTCCATAAACGTCATGTACTTGCTGGTCGTGATCTCGTCAATGGAAAATGGCTCGTGGAACTTTCCTACCTTGAAACCGGCGAACGGAAAAAATTCCCTTACGCCGATGTAGGCATCCTTCAGGCTGGATCCCTCGGATCCTCCCGCGAAGTCGATCTGCAGCTTGTACTCGGTGTTCTCATAGATCGTGCCTTCGCTGTAGAACCGCAACCTTCGGAACTCGAGCCCATCATTGAACGGGGCAGCGTCCATGTCTTCGTCTTCCCCAAAGAAGCAGTTCCAGTCGAACATCAAGCGGCCGCCGATCTTCAGCTTGAAGGCTCCATCGGCTGAGTCCAGCCGCAGTCCTTCTTTCCAGTAAGCTCGAAAGTCGGAATCGTTCTGAGTCTTCTCTTCCAACGCCGAAACGCGTTCCTCCAGCGAGTCGGCTGCCCGAACAGGCACCGCAAGAGACAGTGCCGCGAGCAGAATCACAATGGCTGTCTTTCGTATCACCTGCTTTTCCTCCTTTGGTTCACAAGTTACAGCTTCTGAAATGGCGGGAACTACTGGTGCTGGGCCCCTTTGTCCCCGCAAGCCTTGGCACTCGGCGGTCTCCGGGTTGCACCTCCTTTCTCTTGCCACAGAAGTCGCGAACCTGCCGGGATGTGCGTCCTTCAGTCGTGGCAAGGTCAGATCATCATCCACTGTCGACGAGAGGAGTATGCACGGTGCCCGTTACGTCCGGATAAGGGGGAAGTTAGAAACGTGTTAATTTGGAGGGATAGGCAGGTCAGAGCGGAAGGTGTACGGTGAACGTGCTGCCCACGCCAGGAGTGCTTTCCACGGAGACCCGGCCGCCGTGTGCCTGCGCGATGTGCTTGACGATCGACAGTCCCAGCCCCGTCCCGCCGAGCTTGCGGCTGCGCCCCTTGTCGACACGGTAGAAACGCTCAAATATGCGAGGGAGGTGTTTGCGATCAATGCCGCTTCCGCGGTCACTAACACTCACCGAGACTTCCCTGTCCCCCGCGCTGGCCTCCACACTAATGGAGCTACCGTGATCGCTATACTTGATGGCGTTGTCAATGAGGTTAGTAACTGCGTGTTCGAGGAGGTCGGGGCTGACACTGGCGGAAAGGGCCTCATCGCACTTGAGACGGATGTCTATGCTCTTGTCTCGGGCCTTTGCTTCGCATGTCTCAAGTGCCGCATCGAGAATGTCCCCGATCCTGGTCTCAACGAGAGATAGGGCAGCTCCTTCGGTCTGCTCTTCGATTCGTGACAGCAGCAGGAGATCCTCGATGATCGCGTTCAAGCGATCCACTTGCCTTGCAGCCAGATTCAGGAATCGCTGCGCATCCTCGGGGCTCCCATGAGCGCCTTCCAGGAGGGTCTCGATGGCTCCCTTTACCGCAGTTAGAGGTGTTCTGAGTTCATGCGACACATTTGCGACGAACTCACGACGGATGTTCTCCAGCCGTCGCAGACGTGTTATGTCGTTGAAAACGATCACGGCGCCCATTCGCCGTTCGCTGGAATCTTGCAGGACCCCCGCCCGCGCCTGGAGATGACGCTCTCCTCCGTCCACGAGAATGACCTCTCTCCCCACCGGCTCTGGACTGGCCAGGGCGTGCTTCACGAGTTCCTGTAACTTGCTGCTTCGTAGGGCCTCCTGAATGCTGCTTCCTTCCGCACTCGAGCGCTCGACCCCTAGCATGCCCTCCGCAGCTCTGTTGACGCTGATGATCCGCTCCTCAGTGTCAACCGCAATGACCCCTTCGACCATACTTGCGAGCATGGCGGTCCGCTGGTTTCGCTGCTCCGTTATCGCACGTATGCGCGTATCCAACTCGACTGCCATGCGGTTTACGGCCTCGGCCAACCCGGCCAGCTCGGCTGAAGGCGGAACGGGTAGACGTCTGTCCAACTCCCCTGCGGCTATCCGGGCGACCACCTCTTTCATCTCTTCGAGGGGGCCGCTTATGCGTCTAGATACGGCCACGATCACCGAGCCCGCGACTGCCGCTATCGCCAGCCACCATGCAAACATCCTGAAGTAGGCTCCGCGGAGGAGTTGAGTAATGGCCGCAACAGGCATCGACATGCGCAGGACGCCGATAGCCTTGCCGTTCTGCTCGACAGGTATCGCAACGTAGTACATGTCTTTTCCAAGGGTCGGGCTATGTCTCTTCGAGACCCCTTCACCACTTCCCAGCGCCTCCACTATCTCTGGACGGTCTGCATGGTTCTCCATGGCAGAAGGGTCTTCTTCGGAGTCGCCAACGACCTCGCCGGACGGGAGTATCACCGTGATGCGGGTCGAAGAGGCCTTCCCAAGCTCATCGCACAGTTCCTCGATTGCCTGCCAATTACCGGCGACAAGTGAATCGTGAACTTGCCGTCGGATAAGGTGTGCTCTGTCCCTCAAATTCGATTCGACGCGCTCAAGGTAGAATGTTTCCAGCACGCTGGAGGCGTACCATGCGAATGCAATAAGCGAGAGAAGCGTTATCAGCAGATAGGTGGGCACAAGTTGCCACAGGAGTCGGCGACTCGCCATGCTCTATGCCCCGTATCTGTATCCGACGAACTTGTACCCTATACCCCGAACTGTCTCAATGTACTTGCCGCAGGTCCCAAGCTTGCGCCGGAGAGAGGTGATGTGCACGTCAACGGAACGGTCCGTAACCACGATGTTGTCGCCTCGTGACCGCTCGATTATCTGATCTCGCGTGAAAACCCATCCCGGCCTTCGGGCGAGGAGGTGAAGTATTCGGAACTCCGTCAGTGTGAGGTCCACAGGCTTACTTTCGACCAACACCTCGTGCCTACCCGGATCTATGACGAGGTCTTTCAACTTGATGACGGCAGTATCCGGCGGGGGGGCCTGGGTCTTCCTTCTGAGGACCGACCTTACCCTAGCCGCCAACACTTTGGGGCTGAACGGTTTCGTGATGTAGTCGTCGGCCCCGAGCTCCAGTCCCGCCACGATGTCGGCCTCGTCGCCTTTGGCTGTAAGCATGACGATGGGTATGTGCTCTGTCGTCCGCTCTTTCTTGAGCGCTCTGCACACCTCGAGGCCGTCCATCCCCGGAAGCATCAGGTCGAGCACTATCAAGTCGGGCGGCTCCGTTCTCACCGCCTTCAGGGCATCCTCGCCAGTGGCCACACAGGTTACGCTGTAGCCTTCCCTGGCAAGGTTATAATCCACCAGCTCGAGGATGTCCTCCTCGTCATCCACCACCAGAATGCTGTTCTTAGGCATGATAACCTCCTGATCCATCAACCAAGCAAGCGATGATTATACCCGAAATACGTTACGATCCGGTTAGCTTTACCTGAGATATCGGTTTGGGGACCGCCGCTCTCCCTGACGTGCTTCCGGTCTTTGTTGCTGTGCTTGAAGTTGCGCCGATGGCTCTCGTCCGGGGCCCAGTGGCGGAGAGGCTAGGCCCCTAAGCAACACGGACGCTTGCCGGATCTCGAACCGAATCGACCTTCTCTGGCCCGTCACCCGCCCAGCCAAAGAGCCAATCAGTCGACGAGACCCTTGTGTTGAGGGCAATTTGAGGGCAACGAGGGAGTCAAGAGCAGTAGAGTCGGCGCAAGTATCTGAGAATCAAGGACTTGCGCAATGCGCCACAGAAGGGGCGGAGGGAGTAGGATTCGAACCCACGGGGGGCACAAGGCCCCCAGCAGCTTTCAAGGCTGCCGCCTTCAACCGCTCGGCCATCCCTCCGTCAGGATTCCGGCGCCGCGCCTTGGTCTTTGCTGAGCTCTTCGAAGACCTGCTCGCTGACGAATATGGGCGCTTCGGCCTTCATAGCCAGTGCTATGGCGTCGCTGGGCCTCGCATCGACCTCGACCTCCTGGCCGTCACGCTCGATGTAGAGGCTGGCGTGGTAAGTGCTGTTCCTAAGAGCGGTAACTGCAATCTTAGTGAGCCTCCCGCCCATGGCGTCGATAACGTTCGTGAGAAGGTCGTGCGTGAGAGGTCTTGCAAACGGTTCCTTCTCCACGATCCTCTTGATGGCCCATGCCTCGAATATGCCTATCACAATGGGGAAGCCTCTGTCGCCGCCCTTTTCCTTCAGCAGGATTGTCTGGACGGTGCTCAGGTCTTCCATTGTGATCTGAGCCAACTGCATTTCTATCATTACGAAGCCCTCTTCTGTGCCACCGCAACTCTCATGGAAGTCTAAACCAGATGCGTATTCGTGTCAACCAGACGACAGCGTGTTGACCTGTAGGCGAGAAGGTATATGATGAGAA
>Ga0180438_10002568_pt1 | contig 29299 bp, 20 predicted proteins | sample SS_ome_12_FD_132455 | JGI IMG/M metagenome (GOLD analysis project Ga0180438, IMG submission 132455) | Hypersaline lake sediment archaeal communities from the Salton Sea, California, USA - SS_3_D_2 metaG | ecosystem: Environmental > Aquatic > Non-marine Saline and Alkaline > Hypersaline >...
CCATGCGATTGCTGCTAGCCGTTGGCAGGGCAAGCCGGCGGCCAGAACAGATCGGGAAGAAGCCTAACACAGAATCGCGTCAATCGATTCCACTTGAACTGCGAGCCAAGACAAGCACACCGAAACGCATCGCCGCCCTGGCGGTGGTCCCTGAACCTGCGACGCTGGCCCTGCTGGCGTCGGGCGCGCTGGCAGTGATACGCCGAAGACGATGGTGAGTAGACGCCCTTCGCGGAGGGGCGACGGACCCCGGCAGGCATTGGGCTGGCCCGTCTCTGTGCGCCTGCATCCGTTGTCCTGCGCAGCGTGACGGTGGACGGGGCGGAGAGGCCCTGCGATAATGTCGGCGCTAGCAGCGGCGGCCTGCCGGGGCTGTCCCTGCACCATCTGATGGCCCCGGCGGGGCCGCCCGACGCGACAGGTGGTGCAGCGTGAAGAAGCTCCCGCACGACGATTACACGGGGACCTCCGCCGCGGTCAGCAGGGCGCTGGACAACTGGCCATTTCCCGACGACGAGTTTGAGGTGCAGGCGGGTGTGCAGCGGCTTTATGCATGGATCATCGAGTACGTCGTACCGGTGACGCGTTGGATCAACGGGACGCTCCTTCGGAGCCTTGTCTTCCCGGAGGGTACGCTCCCTCGCTTCCACGTAGTTGAGGCGCTGGATGACCCGTGGCTGTTGCGGCGATTGAGGGAGGAACAAGGGTACGTGCCACCCCCGAAGCGAGAGCCCCCGGTTCGGGAGTGCCAGTCTACGCTGCTAGCCGTCTGGTTGTTCACCGCTCCCGTGCCGATCGACCTGCCAAGTAAGGCCGACGTGGCGACATGGCTCCAAGAGGTAGCTGGGGAGATCGAGGCCCACCCGAGGCGGGCCGCCCTCGGCATCCGCGATGCCCTGGAATGGCTCAGGGATGGATTGCCGGCGTATGCTTCGGCGTTGCGGAAGGCTCAGGCCCGGAGGCCCGATGCGGAGGTGAGCAACCAGATTGCCAGAGTGGGGGAGTTGGTGAGGGAGTCCCTCTCTCGCGAACAGGCGCCCAAGAAGAAGCGGAGACGGAAGCGCCGCCCGCCTCTCGACAAGGACATCCGCCCTCTCACGGACCGACAGACGGAGGTCGTTCAGATCGTGGGAGAGTGCAAGGGGAACTTCGCCGAAGCTGCTCGCAGGATGTGCCTCAACCGCAAGACCGTGAAGGAGCACTATGACACCGCCATGGCCAAGCTCGGGCTAGCGGGCGTCCGCAACCCGGCGAAGCAACTCAAGCCTAAGACTCAGCGGTTGCCAGAGGACAGACGGGGGCAAGTGAACATATCCGGCGAGTAACTGGCGGGGGTGGCTTACGGGGGTAGTCTGGCGAGCAATACCCCCTCGACATCTGCCGTGATCCCCATGGCTTATGTGTCAATCCGGCGCAGCCTGCGCGCACAGTCCCCCCGAAGTGCGGTGAGGTCAGAGGGCGACAGTGATCCGAAGACCACTGACCAAAGCAGAAATCACGGCCTACCGCAAGCTGGCAAAGGCGGCGGCGGAGCTACGACGAGCGCAGGAACTTGCTCAGCTCAGGGGCCGACGACGCACAGACAAGGGCAGGTCAGGGAGGACAAGACGCCATGGCTGAGCAACCGGACCCGACGACCCCGGCCCTGCTGACGGCCGAGGCCGTCGGCCACGTGCTGTCTATCTCAACTCGTCAAGTCTGGAGGCTCGCCGCCAGCGGGCAGCTTCCTGCGCCAGTGCGCCTGGGGCGGCGGTCGCGATGGCGGCTGGCGGAGTTGATGCAGTGGATCGGCGCGGGATTGCCACCGCGCGACGAATGGGCGCGGCTGAAGGCCGACTCTGAGCGATGAGAGCGAAACGGCCCGGCCGCGCTGCCCGCGACCGGGCCGAAGGAAAGCTGAACCATGCATGATTCCACGCGAACCGCGGCGGCAGGTCAAGGTCAATGGATTGCGCCGGATGCCCGCAAGGCGATCAGGGGACACAGTAACGCGGAACCCAAGGTCGTCTTCGAGTTGCCGCGCGGCAATGTCGAGTCGGCCATTCGCGCCCTTGTGAGCGAGTTCGACCGCGAGTTTCTTGTTCGGCTTGCTCGGGGGCTTCTTGACGAGCTGGGAGGAGACGCATCGTGAAGAACAAGGCCGCCGACATTCTCGGGCTTGATCTGGGGCGACGGAAGAAGCCGTTCACCGTGGACGGAGAGGCGGAAGCGATGAGTACGACGGCACAGAGCGGACTGGCCACGGTAGAGCGCCGGCTGAATGTGGGCGGCCACCACTTTTCGCTGACGCCGACCGGGCTGCTGGTGGCAGGCGAACCCTCGTTGCAGCGGTGGAAGCATGTGGGGGGAATCCTCGCCGGCATGCAGGGGGCGATGCGGTGGTGGATCGGCGACTGGCTGGCCTACGGGGCGGGGCGCGGGGAGTGGGGGGATATGTATGGGGATGCGGTGGCGGAAACGGGGCTATCGCAAGACACCCTAAAACACTGTAAGTCTTTATCCTGCCGCATTGAATTGTGTCGCCGGCGACACAATCTCTCGTGGAAGCATCACCAGACCACCGCCGCCCTGCCCGACGAACAGGCCGACGCCTGGCTTGATCGGGCGGAGCGCGACGGGCTGTCCGTGGCGAAACTGCGCAAGCAGATCAAGGAACACGGCCCGGAGTGCCCGGCGGACACGGCGCCGGCCGATGGCGGCGAAGCCGACGGGGGGGCGATGTACGATCAGGCGGTGAAAGAGACGGGGCTGTCGGACAGTACCCTCGCGAACTGTAAGTCCTTGTCGGATCGGGTGGAGTTTTCCCGCCGGCGGGAAAATCTCTCTTGGAAGCACCACGATACCGTTGCCGCCCTGCCCGACGAACAGGCCGACGCCTGGCTTGATCGGGCGGAGCGCGACGGGCTGTCCGTGGCGAAACTGCGCAAGCAGATCAAGGAACACGGCCCGGAGTGCCCGGCGGACACCCCGATAGACGATGCCCGAGAACCCGACGGCGCCGGGGCCGACGACGACTCCCCCGATGGGGCCGGGCCCCCGCCGGCGCGTGGGCTCGAACTGGCATGCGAAGCGATCAACGCCCTCAGCCGCATTCCGAAGACCGACCGTCTGCGCGGCGAGGGGCTCGACATGGTGGCCGACTGGATTGACGACCATAGGTAGAAGGAGACTCTGGCGATGCCAAAGACCCCGACCCGCGCAAAGGCCATTCGACTGAAGTGTCTCGACTGTTCCGGCTCGACGAAGAACGTCAAGTGGTGCACGCTCGATGGCGTCAACAGCACCCGCTGCCCGCTCTGGCCGTACCGCTTCGGCTGCGGCCCCGAGGCGACCGCGAGGCGCTACGGGCAAGAGTTCGTAACGCCGGGGGCTCTCCCCGACGCCGATGTGTCCCCCGACGACTGCCAGAAGGCCCTACAGGCCCAGAAAGTCGCAGCTAGCTCGCCTTTTTCGGACGAACCCGGCCGGAACGTACTTGGACCCATCGACGGGCCAAGCTGCTCCGATAATGCCGCAGGGGGCATCTGATGGCAGCCAACGGCGACACAACGAACATCGGCTGGGCCAGGCGGTACGCCGGCCTCGGGTGGACCGTCATTCCGATCGGGGCGGGCACGGACGGCAAGAAGCCACGGCTGGAAGCCTGGAAGGAATACCAGACACGCCGACCGACCGACGCGGAGCTTGCCGAGTGGTTTGGCAAGCCGAAGACGTATCCTGCCGTGATCCTCGGCGCCGCCAGCGGCGGGCTGGTCTGCCGGGACTTCGACGCGCCCGGGGCATACACGAAGTGGGCTGACGAGCATCTCGACCTGGCGCGGAGTCTGCCGACCGTACGAACCGGCCGAGGGCATCACGTTTACTGCTTGTCGGACTGGGCCGGGTTCATCGACGTGGGCGACGGCGAGCTGCGCGGGGACAACGGGCACTACTGCCTCTTGCCGCCTGCCGTTCACAGGGCCACGGGCCGCACGTACGCCTGGACCGGACCTCCGCCGGGCAGCGGCAAGCCCATCCCGAAGCTGGACCCGTTCACTGTCGGCTTGGCACCGATGCATCAGAGTGAGGCGAAAGCCATCTCTCTGGTTCCCTCCGGCTCATTCTGCTTCACTCTGCCTCATTCTGTTGCATGGCAGTCTGACGCTCGGGTGCAGGATGCCATCCGAAAGACGTTGCCCCAAGATGAAGGGCAGAGGAACAGGGCTGTGTTTCAATTCGCGCGCCGCCTGAAGGGCATCCCGGAACTGGCTGGCGCGGAGGCGCTCCAACTTGCCGCCATCGTGCGGGAATGGCATCGGCGGGCGCGGCCAGTCATCGGCACGAAACCATACGCCGACACGCTGGCGGACTTCGTACACGGCTGGGATCGGGTCAAGAAGCCCGTGGCCCTCGACTACCTGCGCCGGGTCTACGAACGGGCCGAGTTGGTTCGCATCGACGGCCTGGACGATGAACGTCTGTCCCGGCTGGCGGGAATGTGCAAGGTGCTGCAAGAGGACACTGGCGACAGCGGGCCGTTCTACCTTGCCCAGCGAGACGCGGCCAAACCGTTCGGCGTGCATTGCACCACGGCGGGCAAGTGGCTGGGTCTGCTCGAAAAGCTGGGCATCATCCGAACGGTAACACGGGGCAGCGGGATCTGGGCAACTCGCTTCCGGTACGTCGGGCCGGGCGCGTCGGACGGCAAGGGAAACGGCGATGACGACACGGCAAGGGAATGACGACGACGGCCCGCTCTGCGGCTTGACGGCCCGGCAACGGGCCGTCTGGCGGGCGACGGCCGACTTCCTCAGCGGCCAGGGCATCCGTGGAGGCGCGGCCCATGCGCCGGTCGAGCCCCCCGCGACGGAGGGCGACATGCCCGACGAGACCCCTGCCGGGACGGATTCGGACGCCGCCGACAGCGGCGAAAGCCACGGAACACGATGTAGCAGGCGGCTTGCGGGCGCTTCTACTCGAAGTGCGTGCGAACTCGACAGTCGGCGCCCGTATCGTGTCCGCCCCGCACTGGCCGACGGAAAAGGTGCGGAAACAGGAGCTTGACTATTGTCAAGACACTTGGACGACGTTAGAATACAGGTGCGATGGCGAAGACACTGCACATCGAGGAACGGCTTCGGCGGGAACTCGCGAAGGCCGGTGTGTTGCGGTCCGAACTGGCCCGGCAGACGGGCATTTCCGAGGCGATGTTGTCGCTGTTCGTCCGGGGCAAGCGGCACATCGGGCTTCGGGCCGCGGCGACGTTGGCGAAGGCGCTCGGCTTCGAGGTGACGTTGAAGCCGACGCCGCGGCTGCGGAAAGGGAAAGGCGAATGAGACCGGCGAGACTCTACAAGAAGCGAACGTCGAAGCCGATTCCCGAAGGCGCGAAGGTCATACGGTATCGGGGCCAGCGGTGCGCCCGGTGGGAACGCCAGCGCGAGACGTACACTGTGCCCTTGAACGCGAAGGGCACGCGGATCGTCTACGAGTCGGCGGAGTGGTGGGTCGGCTTCGAGGATGCTGCCGGGGACCGGCAGGAAGTCAAAGCCTACACGGACAGGACGGCCAGCGAGGCGCTGATGGTCGAGTTGGTCAAGAAGGCCGAGCGCGGGCAGATCGGCGTGGCCGACCCGATTGAAGATCACCGGCGGCGGCCGGTAGGGGAGCACGCCGCCGCCTTCAAGGCGTACTTGGAGGACAAGGAAAACACGCCCGAGCACGTTGCCCTGACGGTTCAGCGTGTCGAGGCGGTTCTCGCCGGGATCGGGGCGGAGACGGTCGCGGACTTGTCGGCCGGGCGCGTGGTGGCGTACTTGGCGGAGCTTCGCAAAGTGGGCTTGCCAAAGCGGCCGGGGTCGAAGCGGAAGCGCAAGCCGCTGTCGGTGGCCTCCGCGAACCACTACGCGCGGGCGATGCGGGCGTTCGGCCGATGGCTTGTGAGGGATCGACGGGCCGCGGAGAATCCCGTCGAGGGCCTCTCACTGTTGAAGGCCGAAGGCAAAGACAAGAAGCGGCGACGGCGGGCGCTGTCGGCGGGGGAGCTTGAGCGACTCGTGGAAGCGGCGCGGGAATCCGAGCGGGGCTTCCGGGGGCTGTCCGGGGAGGACCGCGCGATGCTGTACCTGACGGCCGCCTACACGGGCCTGAGGGCTTCGGAGTTGGCTTCCCTGACGAGGGCCAGCTTGGACCTGTCGGCCAAGCCGACAGTCACCTGCGCGGCCGCCTACACGAAGAACGGGCAGGAAGCCATCCTGCCCTTGCGCCCGGACCTTGCCGCGGCGCTGGCGGCGTGGGCGGGCGACAAGCCGGCCGATGCGCGGCTGTGGCCGGGGACGTGGGCGAAGAAGGCGTCGGCGAAGATGATCCGCGGGGACTTGGCGGCCGCCGGGATCGAGTACGAGGACGCGAGCGGGAGGTTCGCTGACTTTCATTGTTTGAGGCACACGTTCGTCTCGTCGCTGGCGCGGGGGGGCGTGCATCCGAAGAACGCGATGGAGTTGGCGCGGCATTCGAAGATCGACCTGACGTTGGGCGTGTACACGCACGTCTGCCGGGAGGACTTGGCGGCGTCCCTGGACGCCTTGCCGGACCTGCCGGGCGATGCGAACGAGGCCGAGGCCGGCGCGCTGGTGGCGACCGGGACGGACGATGCGGCCGGGGGGCCAGTACGCGCCCCAGTACGCGCCCCGGACGGCGTACGAGGGCGCACGGTGGCGCAGTCTGGCAGGGACGGCGGCGTGAAGCCGGGCCGGGCGGGCGCTTGGGCGGAGGATGGTAACCCCTTGAGGCAGGCACAAATAGGCAGAGCCTGTCGCGTGTTGACAGGCCCTGTCAGCGAACGAGGCCGACGAGATTCGAACTCGCAACCACCGGATCGACAGTCCGGTACTCTAACCAATTGAGCTACGGCCCCGTAGCATCGAGCTACGTACTATATATTCTATCGTCTCTTTGTCAAGCCTGTTTGGCCTGAGGGGCAAAAAAACGCCCGGCTGAGCATACCGGGCGGAGGGAGAGGTCTGAGCAGCGCCGCCGTGGGCCGATCCGGCCGGCCGCGGGCGATGCCTCAGTATAGCCAGCTCTCCGGATCTTCCTCGGTGTCGGCGAAGGGCGAAGCAGGGCGTCGTGCGGCGGTTGCGGCGGCGACGGCGGCCGGCTCGGCGGTCGTCGAGGCGGGCTCGTCCTCCACGTGCTCGCCGGCCTCGCCGGCCTCGTTCGGCTTGTCGGCTTCCGGTTGCCGGGCGACGGGCTCGAGGTCGGTCTCCTCGGGCGTCAGGAGCAGTTCGTCGGCGTCGTGGGTTGGCTGTTCGGGCTGCTCGAACACCTCGAAGGCGGGGGCGCCGGCCCATTCCGAGGCGCCGTCATCCAGCTCGGAACCGAATCCGTCCGGCTCGACGGCTTCGTTTCCGGCAAGATCAAATGTCTGGGCACGGGTCGGCTCGAGGGGCTCGCCCTCGCCCTGCTCGTAGTCCTCCGCAGACTCGTCGAGGTCCTCGGCCGTGACCGGGGCGGCCGGCTCGGCGTCGGTCCGCCAGGGCGGGCGGTGTACGGGGATGGTGGGGCAGTTGCGGAAGTACTTCTCGTATCGGCTGGCGTCGCCGGTCAAGCGGGGGGTCTCGAGCACTTGGAGGTGGGTGAGGTATTCGTTCAGTTGACCGTCGTCGAACCGGGCGAGGAACCGGGGCTTGGCCGTGCCGTTAATGGTGAGGATTTCGTCGATCAACTGGCGTTTTGTCATGGCACGTCCTCACGAGATCGGCGCCGCGGCAACCGGCGGCCTGCTGGGGCTCTGACGAAGGTGTTTATCGGCCTCGACAGGCGGAAAACTTTAGAGCGGCGATTGGCCCCGGCGAGGGGGCGATGTCGGCCTGCGGCGACGGCTGGCCTGCGGCCGTATGTCTGCCCGACAAAGGCCGGTCCGAGAGATTGGGCCGGCCCCGTGGGATGCTGTATACTGGTGCGCGATGACTGTGGACAACAGCATGGAGTCGTGGACGCCGGACATTCGGTTCGAGCGTCAGGGGCCGATTCGGCGCCTGATGAAGGCGGTACTGTTCAACCCGGTGGCGAACTACCTGCCCGCGGGGCTGTTCAAGGCGTTGCTTCGGTTCGGCAAGAGCGAGCTGGCGGCGGAGAACTGGCAGGATCCGGGCGGTTGGCGGAGCATGGTGATCAGCTACAACGGGCGCCCCCGCCAGATCGCCGACCGCATGCTCGTCGGCGGGGGGACGATGGCGATGGCGCTGCGGAACCGCCGCCGGCTGGCCGCCTGCGTGCTGGCCAGGCTGATCGACGAGGCGGAGGTCGACTGCGTTCACGTGCTGTGCCTCGGCGCCGGACCCGGCCACATCATCACCGACGCGATGGCGGCCGCCAAAGGCGACGCGGTAGCGACACTGGTGGACCTGAACAGCGACGCGTTCGACTACGGCCGGCGGATCGCCAAGGAGAAAGGCGTCGGCGAGAACGTGCGTTTCGTGCAGGGCGACGCCCGCGAGGTCGGGCAGATGCTCCACCACCCGCCGGATGCGGTGAAGATGATCGGCATCTGCGAGTACCTGTCCGACGAGCAGATCGTGGGGATCGCCTCGGCGGCGGGGGCGGTCATGCCGCCGGACGCGCCGATCGTCTTCAACAGCCTGTCGAAGGCCCACGGGACCGACCGGTTCTTCCGGCGGGTCTTCGGACTGCACATGGAGCACCGATCGCCCGAGCACCTTCAGGAACTCATGGGGCGGGCCGGATTTGGGGATTTCGTCTCGATACCCGAGCCACTTGGCGTTTACCATGTCGTGATTGGCCGGCGGCAGGCCTGAGGCTTGTGGCCCCGCGCCGAAAGGAAGGCGAATGCCCGAACTGTCCGTGCCCTGGGGGCACGACAAGCTGGATGTCTCTCTGCCGAGCAGGTGGGAGGTCGCGCAGTTGGCGTCTCCGGCGTTGCGGCGGGCGCCGTCCGACTGGGCACAGCGGCTGGCGATGGCGTTGACGCAGCCGGCGGCGGGGCTGCCGCTGGGCAAGCTGCTGGCTGCCCGCCGGGTCGGGCGGGTGGCGGTCGTCGTCGAGGACGTCACGCGGCACAGCCCGCTTCCGGAGATCCTGGACGTGGTGATGCGGGAGGTCCGCCACGCCGGCGTCAGCGGCGATCGGATCGAGATTGTCTTCGCCACGGGCATGCACCCGCCCGTGACGGACGAGCAGGCCGAGCAGAAACTCGGCCCCGCCGTCGCCGGGATCCGGCGCCGGTCGAACCCATGGGGCGACAGGTCCGCCCACAAGTACGTGGGCGAGGCATGCCGCATCCCGGTGTGGGTGGATCGAGGCGTGGCGGAGGCGGACGTGCGGATCCTCATCTCGTCGGTCAGCCCGCACCTCCAGGCGGGCTTCGGCGGGGGCTACAAGATGCTGCTGCCCGGTTGCTCGAGCCTGGCGACGATCCGCGGGCTGCACCGGCAGGGCATCGGGCGCAGGGGCGGCCAACTCGTGGGAATGAGCACGAGGAACAACCCCATGCGGGTGGCGATCGATGCGGGGGGGCAGTTGGTTGACGAGGCGGGCGGCAAGACGTTCGCGGTCCAGTACCTGTTGGACGAGTCGGACCGCCCGGCCTCGATCGCGGCCGGGGAGGTGCTCCCGACCCACCGCATGCTGGCCAAGCAGTGTGCGGTTTCGTGCGGCGTGGTCACGCCGGCGCCGGCCGACGTGGTGATCACCAACGCCCATCCGCGGGACTTCGACCTGTGGCAGTGCTTCAAGTGCATCCCGAACACGATGTGGGCTGCGCGCCCGAACGGGGTGATCATCTGCCTGGCCCGCTGCGAGGCGGGGCTGTATGGCATGAAGGTCCCGTCGTGGCCCCTGAGCCCGGCGTGGACGCGCCGGCTGCTTCGTCTGGTGGGTCCGGAGGCGCTCAGTTCGCTGCTGACGCGGCTGTCGCCGGGGCTCGGGGGTGATGCGGGCTTCTTCGTGCGTATGGGAGCCCAGACGCTGTGCAGGAACCCGATCCTGATGGTTTCGCCCGCCCTGTACGCCTCGGGAGGCAGCTTCCCGGGGCTGAAGGTACTTGCCTCACTGGAGCAGGCCGTCGAGAGGGCCGATAGAATACTGCCCGACGGACCCCGGCGGGTGATCGTCTTCCCGGCCGGGGGGATCACATTCCCGATCCCCGGTCCCCCGGCTGTCGCTGCGGGCAACGGCGCCCAGAGGAAGTGAAGCGAGCAGACGGTGATGAGTGAGCGTGAGGACAACGCGGCCCTGCGAGACCTTCAGAAGGTCCTCGAGATCAGCCGGTCGATGGTGGCCACGGTCGACCTGGACGATCTGCTGCCGCTGATCATCGAGCGGAGCATGGAGTTGCTCGCAGCCGAGCGCGCGACGCTGTTCCTGTACGACAGGGACATGGATCAGCTCGTCAGCCGGATCGCAACGGGCTCGGGGGAGATCCGCATGCCGGCGGGCAAGGGGATCGCGGGCGCCTGCATCCGTACGCAATCGGTGATCAACGTCCCGGACGTCTACGCGGATGAGCGGTTCAATCCGGACTTCGACCGACGGACGGGCTTCAGGACACGGAACATCCTTGCCGTGCCGCTGTGCGACTACTCCGGTGACCTGGTCGGTGTCCTGGAGGTGATCAACAAGCGGGCGGGGGCGTTCTCGGAGTACGACATCTCCCTGGCCGAGACACTCGCCGCCCAGGCGGGGGTGGCGATCCAACGGGCCAACTTGATCCGGCACTTCCTCGAGAAGCAGAAGATGCAGCGGGCGCTGGAGATCGCCAAGGAGATCCAGCTCGGCCTGCTGCCGAAATCCAACCCGCAACTGCCCGGCTTTGACATTGCGGGGTTTTCTCAGGCGGCCGACGAGACCGGCGGCGACGTGTATGATTTTCTGCCGCTCAGCGACGGTCGGCTGGGGGTGATCGTGGCGGACGCGGCCGGTCACGGCATCGGGGCGGCGCTCGTGATCGCCGAGACGCGGGCGATGCTCCGTGCGCTGATCGGGCAGACCAGCGAGGTCCGAACGGTTCTCCGGACGGTCAACGAGTTGCTGACCGGCGACCTGGACGACGCACGGTTCGTCACGTGCTTCTTCGGCCTGCTCGACGCGGAACGGAGCTGTTTGAGCTTCGCCTCCGCCGGACACGGGCCGATTCTGCTGTTCGACAGCCGGACCGGCACGTTCACCCAGCAGATGGCCACGGCCGTGCCGCTCGGCGTCTTCGACCCCGTGCCCTTCGATGAGATCATCACGCACCCCCTCCGTCCGGGCGACTTCGTGACCGTGCTGACCGACGGGCTGTTCGAGGCGATGGACGAGGAGGGGGAGCAGTTCGGCATCGAGCGCGTGATGGAGCTGCTGCACCGTTGCTGCGACATGCCGGCCGAGCAGATGGTCAAGATGCTGCGGGACACGGTGATGAGCTTCACCGGGCTGGGGGAGCAGGCGGACGATGTGTCGGCCGTGGTGATCCGCCGCGTCTGAGGGGATCGGCCAGCCGGTCCGTTGCGGAGCGGTTGGCCGTCAAGAGAGCGGGACCATCGGAGTAATGGGATCTCTCGGAGTTCTCCGGAAAGCGGAGCGGCTTGATTGACTGTAAGGCGACAGCGTTGCCGCGACCGCTCACCGCGGGGAATCAGGCGGCTCAGAAGTCGAACGCGAGAGGGCGGGTGAACTGCACGGCCACGCCCATGCCGACCTCCGCGCCGGTCTGGACCCGGATGACCTCCCCGAACCCGCGGACCCTTCCGGCCGACGTCGAATAGCCCTCGCCGGGTGGGACGTGGATCTCGAAGGACAGGGACGAGCCGATGTCAGGCTGGTCGGTGAGGTCCGCCTGGAGGTACATCCCCCCGGCTGAGACGTTCGAAGTCCACAGATCCGGAGGGTCGCCGGCCGGATGCAAGCCCTCCACGCGCGCAATTCGCAAGCGAAGGCGGGCACGTCGATACTGACGGCGCTCGTCTTGCGGCATCCGGAACGTCCCCTTCCGTTGTGATCTGAGCAAATGCAGTGCCGCAGGGCGGCGGACGGAACACGGGCGACGTGCGGTCGCCCAGACATGTGGCCGGGGGCGGCAGTTAGGCGGATGATCAGGCTTCTGTCAACAGCCCGGGAAAGATGGAGCGGCGTTGGCCAATGTTGATGCGAAGCAACCCGATGTTGTTCACAGGCATCACCGGTGCGGGTTCTGGGTGGCGTCACGATAGCCCGAATGGGCCTGCGCGGCTGCGGGCAAGCGATCGGTGCCTCAGACGCTGATCTGTCCGTTGCCGACGACGAGGTTCGCGCCGGTCTCGCCCGGCTCGAAGACGTGCACTTTCGTCAAGTCCAAGTGGAGCAGGACCTCCTGCTCCAGCTCGATGTCCCGTCGGGCGTCGACGCGGGCGACGATGTGCGGGTGCTTCTGCGTCGAGGCGTAGATGTCCATCTTCTCGCCCAGCGGCTCGATGACGCTGACGCGCACGGGCAAGGCGTTGTCCGTGCCGGCGAACCGGCCCTCCGGCGTCAGGGCCATCGCCTCCGGGCGCACGCCCAGGACGGCCTGGCGCCCGGCGTGGTCCACCAGCTTGCGAGCCTGCTCGTCGGTCAACCGGATTCGAACGGTTCCCTCATCGAAGAAGACGCTGCCTCGCTCGGCGACGAGTTGGCCATCGAAGAAGTTCATCGGCGGCGTGCCGACGAAGCCGGCGACGAAGCGGTTGGTCGGACTGTCGTAGACCTCCAGCGGCGCGCCGCACTGCTGGACGATCCCGTCCATCATCACCACGATCCGGTCGCCCAGCGTCATGGCCTCTTCCTGGTCGTGGGTGACGTAGATGGTGGTCGTCTTGAGCGTGTGATGCAGCCGCTTCAGCTCGGCCCGCATCTCCACGCGGAGCTTCGCGTCGAGGTTGCTGAGCGGCTCGTCGAAGAGGAACGCCTTCGGCTGGCGGACGATGGCGCGCCCGACGGCCACACGCTGCCTCTGCCCGCCCGACAGGGCCTTCGGCTTGCGGGCCAGCAACTCCTCGATGCCGAGGATCTTCGCCGCCTCCCGGACACGGGCGTCGATCTCCGCCTTCGGGAACCGCCGAAGCTTCAGCGCGAAGGCCATGTTCTTGTACACCGTCATGTGAGGGTACAGGGCGTAGTTCTGGAAGACCATCGCGATGTCGCGATTCTTCGGGGGGACGTTGTTGACCACCGTCCCGCCGATCGAGATGGTCCCCTCGGTAATCTCCTCGAGCCCGGCGACCATGCGGAGCGTCGTGCTCTTGCCGCATCCGCTCGGGCCGACCAGGACGATGAACTCCTCGTCCCGGATGTCCAGGTCCATGCTTCTGACGGCCTGCACGTCGCCCGGGAAGACCTTCGTGACGTTCTTCAGGATGACTTCTGCCATGGCCGGATTCCTCTTCTCGTCTGCCTCGTCCGAAGTTGCGTTCAGTATGCTGATTCGCGCGCCGCCGTCAAGGCGGAATCACACCGCCCGGGCGGGCCCTGCGGGGGCCGCGCGACACGGAGACGCAGAGGCCCAGAGAAGTCCAGGCCACCCGTTCTACATTCCCTCGGTACCTCTACCTCTCTGTGCCAGCGCCCGGCAGTCGCCCACTCCGGCGCCCGCTGACGCCTAGCCTTTGATCGACCCGGCCGCGAAGCCGCGAATGAAGAACCGCATCGTGAAAACGAACAGGATGACCAGCGGGATCGCCGCAATGGCGAAGGCCGCCATCGTCGCCCCCCACTCTCTGACGTAAGCCCCTTCCAGCCGGTACAGCGCCACCGCCGTCGGCAGGCGCGCAGGGTCGCGAAGGACCAGCAGCGGCAAGAGGAAGCTGTTCCACGCCCCGACGGTCGACAGGCACGCCAGCGTGGCGATGATCGAGCCGTTCATCGGAATCACGACGTGCCAGATCCTGCCGAGATGCCCCGCGCCGTCGACTTCGGCCGCCTCGAAGAGCCCCTCCGGCGTGTCCTCGATGTAGTTGCGGAGGATGTAGATGTTGAACACCTGCCCCCCGGCCCAGCCGGTCACGATCAGGGCCGTGTACGTGTTCAGCAGACCCAGCCACCGCAGCATCGTGAACAGCGGGACGAGGTTGGCCACGCCGGGCATGAGCATCAGGATCATGAACGCTGACCACAGCAGCGTCTTGCCCGGGAAGCGATACCGCCCGAAGACGTACGCCGCCAGGATCGCGATCGCCAGCGTCCCGGCCGTCGTCACGACCGCCAGGAAGATGGTGTTGGGGATGCTCGCTCCGATCGTCTGCCAGCCCTTGAGGTAGTTGGCGGTGATCGTGTCGCTCCATCGGCCCCACCCATCGGACGTCGCGGGCACGTCCGGCGTCCACGGGTTCTTGTAGAACTGCTTGTTCGTCTTGGTGGAGATGTTGGCCATCATGTACAGCGGGAAGAAGGCCGAGGAGAGCACCAGGAGGATGAAGCCGTGCTTGAGGATCTCGGCCCACGGGTTCCTGGCCCGGCCGCTGATTGTCTTCTTGCCGACGCTCACTTCTCCACCCGGACGTACTTGTTGTTGATGACGGTGAGGTAGACGATCAGGAGGAACAGCAGCAGCCCGATCGAGCAGGCGTATCCGACCTGGGCGACGTTGAAGGCCTGGCGGAACATGTACAGCCCGGGCAGCATGCCGACCCCGCCGGGCCCGCCCGTGTCGCCCAGCAGGATGAACACCAGCCCCCAGCCCTTCAGCGTGCCGATGATCATCAGGACCAGGTTCAGCCGAACCTGCGTCATGATCAGCGGCAACTCGATGTTCCAGAACTTGCGGAACCACCCGCAGCCGTCGATATCCGCCGCCTCGTAGACGCTCTGATCGATGTTGCCCAGCCCCGACAGATAGAGCAACACGCTGACGACGCCGACCCAGGGGAAGCCCCAGAAGATGATCGCCGTGCGGATCAGCTTCTCTCGCCCCAGCCAGCCCGGCGGAGCAGCCGGGTTGCCGAACGCCTTCGTCGGCTCGGTCCAGATCGCCGAGCAGATCACCAGCACCGCGAAGGCCAGCAGGATCAGCCCGGCGGCCCACTTCATGACGGACCGGCCGGCCTCGCTTCGCCGCAGGCACTCGCCGAGGAGGATCAGCCCACCGAAGACGGCCGTCATGCGGACCAGCCCGGCGGCGAAGCCCGGGTGACCGACCGCCTCGATCCAGAACGCGCCCGTCAGCCCCCACGCCGGGGCGCCTTCCGACGCCGGGCCCCACAGGAACCAGATGCCCGTCGCCAGGCCGATCCACCACAGCCAGCCCTTCGCGATCCCCTTCACGCCGCCCAGCAGGGCGAGGATCACCCCGCCGGCCAGCCCGAAGCCCCAGAGGCTGCCGAAGACCGGGTCGATGAACCGCTGGACGTAGGGCGTGATCGTCCGCGACATTGCCGGCATGGCCGTGTCGAGGTAGCCCAACCCCCGCATCAGGCCCGTCGCCTCGATCAGGCGGTTCAGCACGCCTCTCTGGGCCTGATAGAAGAACTTCCACATCAGCAGCCAGACCATCCCCGGGATGATCATCGGGATCACGAACGCCACGCGGTACAGGTAGCGGGACCGGTCGCTGGCCAGTCGGTGGATCACCACGGCCGTCACGATCGACGGGACCATCTTGATCAGGTTGGCCGCGATGAACATCATCACGAGCGTGAACGCCTCGCCGAGGACCGGGTCCTGAAGCGCTCGTGTGAAGTTGCCCCAACCCACGAATTCAGTGATGTCGTCACCGTTCCACCGGTAGAAGGAGTGGAATGTCGCGCTGGCGGCGGGGAAGTACGAGAACGCCGCGATCAGCCCCAGCGCGGGCAGGACCAGCAGGTAGACCGGCCAGAGGTGGCGGAGCTGGCGGAAGGTGACGGTCTTCATCGGCCCGCGTCCTCCCCGCCGGCGTCTGACTGCGCCTGCGGCCGCTTCTCCTTCAGCCGCCGGTAGACGGCCCGGTACCGCGCCTGGCCGTCGATCTTGTTCGCTTGGCCCAGGATCACCGATGAAAGGACCCGCCGGGTCTGCGGCGTCAGGCCCTCGCGAACCGCCTTCGCCCGCGCCGAGGCCACCGTCGCCTCGACCTGGGCGATCGGGTGGTACGTCCGCGTGCGGTAGCGCTCGAAGTCGTCCAGTGCCAGCCTGTCGAAGTCGGCCGCATAGGCCCGAATAAACCGGTCGTAGTGGTCCTCGCGCCAATCCTCGATGTACCGGCTGAACGGATACGTCTGCTCGTCAATCGGGCCGTCGCCGACCCTCTCCAGCAACCGGCGGGCCAGCAGGCCGTGCTTCGCGACAAGCGCCTCGCTGTCGCCCTTGGCCGCGGCCAGCAGGGCCTCGTAGTCGTCTCGGCCGGGGTCCACCTCGCTGATATAGGCGAAGTACTTCTGCTCGTACATCAGCTTCGTCTGGCCTTCGAAGAAGGGGTCGAGGGCCTTGTAGATACCCTCCTCCTGCGGCCGAAACGCCTCGAGGATCTCGTCGGGCTGGGCTCCGCGGATGGCGGGGAACCAGCGGAACTTGCGGTTGAGGATCTCGTTCTGCCTTCGGCTGGTGAGGAACCGCATGAAGTCGACGGCGAGGTCCTTGTGCCTGCTGAACCGCGTCAGGCCCATGGAGAAGCCGGCCAACGCACCGGCCTCGGTGACCCGGTGGCGGATGTACTGCCCGTACGGCTCGTCGGGCGCGGCGATGGGAAAGTCGAAGGCGATGATCTCGAAGTCGTCGGCCACCTGACGCCAGAGGCTGCCCGCGTCCCACGTGCCCGTGGCGATCATCACCGCGTTGCCCTGGGCGAACAGGAAGACCGAATCGTCCCGCTGGGCGCCCATGAATCCAGGGTTGAAATAGCGGCTGATGTCGTACAGCACGCGGTGGGCGGCGCGGATGTGCGGGTCGGTCGCGAGGTCCAGCCGGCCGGTCAGAATCGCCTCGATCCGCTCGGCCTCGTCCATCCAGCCGTCGCAGTTCGTGTCGTGCGGATCCATCAGCCCCCAGACGCCCATGCTCCAGTACTTGCTGCGGAACATGTTCTCCGTGTACTTGCTGCCCGCGATGGGCAGCAACTCACGCTCCAGTCCGTGCTTGCGAGCGTAGGCGCGAATCCGATCACACACGCCGATGAACTCGCCCAACGTTTTCGGCGCCTCGCTCGTACCGGCCGCCTTCTCCATCAGCGTCTTGTTCGCATAGCAGCGGACCGTGAACAGCGACAGCGGGATGCCGTAGTAGTCCCGCAGGTTGACGTCCCAGCCGCCCATCATGTTGTCCACGTACGTCTCGCGCCACGGGATGCCGGCCAGGTTCGGATCGTCGGCGTTGTAGGGGTTTGGCTGCTCGGCGTAGGCGGTCAGCGGCACGAAGTAGCGGGCCGTCAGGTCGGGCCACCAGCGGCACTCGATCAGGTCGGGCGCCGTTCGTCCGATCAACTGCGTTCGCACCCACTGCACGTACGCCCGCTCCGGGATCTCGATCTGGCGGACCGCCACGTCCGGATGCAGGCGCTCGTACTCCCGACACGCCTCGTTGAGCGCCTCCACGCACCGGCCCTCCAACTGCCAGTGCGCGAAGCGGATCACCCTCTTGCCCTCGATCAACGCGCTGTCCGAGTCCGGGCCGAATGAGTGGATCGCCACGCGGATCGTCGACCAGCCCAGCGCGCCGAGCAGGATCGCCAGCCCCAGCCAGTTGCGCAGGCGGCTGAAGAGCTCCCGGCGCTTCTCGAGCTTGGCGGCGCCGGTGGTGCTCACGGTCGGCTCCCCTTTGCGGCGAGCTTGCGGCACCGCTCGGCCGCGACCTTCGAGACGTAGAACCGGTTGTCGCGCCGGATCTCGCGCACGATCCTCTCGTACCACCTCGCAGCCAGCGCGTAGTCCTTCAGGTGCTTCTCGGCGATCTTGGCGATGCGGAAGTAGAGGCTGGCCCTCGCCCCGCGGGCCATGACGCGGACCTGGGTGAGGTGGCCGGCAAGCTTGGCGGGGGGGGCGCTGCTCTGCTCAGGCGTCAGCTCCTTCATCGCGGCCCGCTCGTCGGCCCGGTCGGCGGCGATCAACTGCTCGACGGCCTGACGGTACTGACCGCGGTTCTGGAGGAGGCTGCCCAGGGTCAGGTGCATCGCGTGTGCGAGGAAGTTGTCCGGCCGCTGGCTCAGATGTTCGCGGAGGAGCTTCGCGCCAACGTCCTCCGCCTTGCGTTCGCCTCTTTTCTCGAGGTACGTCATGGCCAGGCGAAGGACGGCCTCGTCGGCGATGAAGTCGGCGGGGCCCTCATGGATGATCTTCTTGTAGAGCGTCTGGGCCCGCTTGACGTCGCGGTCTCTCTCGAGTTCGGGCGTGTCGGCCAGCCGCGCCAGGGCCATCAGACCCAGCCGCGCCGACGGCGTGCCCTTGTAGCCGGAGACGACCTGCTCGTATCGTCTGCGGGCCTTCTCGACGTCCGCGCCCGGACGCCGATACTGCCACAAGTGCCCCAACGCGAAAGTCGCCGCGGCCTTCTGTTCGCGCGAGCCTTCTGCCGCCATCACCTGTCGGAACGTCTTCAGGGCCGCGCCGTAGTTCACCAACCCCAACTGGTCCCACCCCGTCGCGAGGAGCTTGTCGGTCGGGTCGACCGGCTTCGCGGGCGGCGATGGGGCTCCGTTGACGGCCGGCTTGGGCGACGCGTGCGACCCTGCGCCGCCTGGCAAGGCCGCCAAAGCAACGAGGCACGAGACAGCTACGGCGCACGGGACCGATCTTCGGATCACGCGAGCTCGGCTGAAGCGGCCTCGCTGGATCATCGACTTCCTCTGACGGGCTCGGCGGCCGGCGCCGGCGACGCTCTGCCGCGGGGAGGTAAAGCCCGGTCGCCCGCCCGACTGCGTGTGTCGGCAAACACCCGCGCCGCGCGCGTCACCTGGCCGCCTTCGCCGTGCCCTTCGCCTCGAGTTGGTAGCAGTAGAACGTCTTGTCGTCGCGGAGATAGACCCGACCGTCCATCAGGGCCGGGTGAGACCATGTGTCCATGCACAGCTTCTTCCTGCCCAGGATCTTGCAGCCGCTTCGGCTCGGGGCGATCAGCACCATCGTCCCGTTCGAGCCGAACACCAGCGCACGATCCTTCCAGGCGACGATGTGGCTGAGGCCGAAGAACGCGTCGTCCTTCTCGGTCAACCAGAGCATCTTGAGCTTGTCGGCCGGGTCCAGGCACAGCAGGCCCTCGGTAATGCCCAGGATCAGACCGCCGACGACCGTGGGAGTGGCCATCTCGGGGGCAAGCTCCTCCGTCTCCCCGAGCGGCGCGTCGATCAGCCGACCTTTCTTGTCGAACCCGTACAGACGCGTGTCTTCGTTCTCCGTTGCCAGCAGCAACTTCTCGCCCACCGCCACGGGGCCGGGCACGATGTAGCCGTTGGAGTTGTCCACCTCCATCTGCCAGATCCGCTTGCCCGTCTTCACGTCCCAGCCGGAGACATCACGGGCGTCGTAGCCGACCAGCTGGCGGACCCCGCCGAACGTGGCGAGCAGGAACGTCGAGTAGTTCGGCCCGGCCGACGGGCCCACCCAGACGGTCTTGCCCGTCTTCGCGTCCAGCGCCACCACGCTGCGGGGGTGGCACACCAGCTTGCCGCCGACGAGGATCGGCGCGGTGCAGTGGCCCCAGGTCGGCAGCTCGCCCGCCTCGTAGTCCTTCACGAAGCTCTTCCGCCAGATGCTCTTGCCCGTCTTCAGTTCCAGGCAGTGCATGTCGCCGGCGGCCCCGATGCAGTAGACCTTCCCCTCACTGATGCACGGCGTGGCGCGCGGGGCGGCGCCGTAGTCCATCTTCGTCGCGTTGTCCGCGGAGAAGACCCACGCCTCCTTCCCGCTGACGGCGTCGTAGCAGCGGTAGTGGTCGGTCTTCTTGTCGGTGTGGTCTGCGACGATGACGAGTCCCTCGGCCGCCGTGACCCCCGCGGCGCACCGTCCGGCCATCGTCTTCTTCCACAGCAGCTTCACCGTCGGCCACGTCGCCGGGACCTGGCTGCTGATGCCGTCGCCCGTTGGCCCCCGCCACCAGGGCCAGTCGCTGCGGGTCGGCTTCTCCGCGCCGGCAGGCAACTCGGCCGCCGCAAGGCAGAACACACATGTCCACACGCACAACGTCACTCGGTTTTTCATAGGCTCACTTCTCGTCGCGTTTGTTCGGTGGCGGCGGCGGGACCTCGCCGAGCAGCACCTTCAATGAGACACCGGCCGGCTTCGTCGGTTGGGTGTGCTTCGGCTTGGCCGGGCCTGTCGTCGTCCCGCCGCCGTTCGGCGGGACCTCGCCGATGAAGTAGAGACTCTTGTACGATCGCCAGAACATCTGCCACCCGGCGAAGACCGGGCAGCCCCGGCCGGGCTCGAGCTGATTGCGCGCGACCTCCGGCAGCTTGAACGTCGGCTCGCCCCCGCCCGAGCGGACGTAGGTCGGCTTGAGGACGGATATCACGCCGTTGTCGCTGCCGACGAAGATATGCGTCCCGCCCAGCGTCGGGGACGGGTGGGCCTGCCCGCCCAGCCGCAGTTTCTTCGAGCCGATCCACGACCCCGTCCTCGCGTCGATGACGGAGAGCTTGCCGCGGCTCTCGCAGACGTAGATCCGCCCGTCGTGGACCAGCGGCGAGGCGTAGTACGTTCCCTCCGGAACCAACGCCGCCGCGATACCCTTCAGCCTCACCGCGCCCCGCTCGTCCACCAGCCGCCGGGCCAGGACGTGCTCCCGCTCGCCCAAAAAGTACAGCACGCCTTCGTGGATCACCGGCGTGCTGTAGTGCGCCCGGGCGGGGAAGCCCATCTGGATCAGCCGCTTGCCGTCCGAGCCGCGGTAGATCTCGCCCCCGGCCGTCACCACCACGTCCGACTTGCCGACCCGCCCCAGCGCGAAGCCGCCCGTCTTCGGTGCGACCTTGACCTCCCACGCGTCGGACCCGTTCGCCGCGTTGAGGCCGACGATGCGGTCGTTGATCGACACGACGAGTGTGCGGCCGACGAGGGCGGGCGACATGGCCGGCGCGTAGTCGGTCGCGGGCCTCCGCACCCAGCGGATCCACTTCCGCTCGCCGGCGAGGTCGTAGGCCGCCGCCACCCCGTTGCCGAAGAACACGTACACCCACTGCCCGTCGCTGACCGGCGTGGCGAAGGAGTGGCCCCGCGTGCGGTGGGGGGGGACGGGGCGGTACTTCTCCAGGGCGGCCAGGCGCTCCCTGAGGGCCTTGATCCGCCCCTCCAGACCCGCCTTCCGGCGGAGGATGGCCGAGTCCTTTGACTTGAAGCGCAGCTCCTGCTTGATCTCGTTCAGGCGCTGCGTGAGCGTTCGAAGCTGCGACTTGCGCAGGCCCGACGCGGTGGCCAGGTCACGCTTCACCTTCTCCCGCATGGCCGGGGAGAGCATGTCCTCGAACTCGTGCGTTCGCCGCCAGAGGATCCGCCCGTCGGATCGACGGAGGCACAGCAGCGTGGTCGGCTCGGCGGACGTGAACACGACGTCGCCGACGACGACGGGGTGAGAGATCGTCCAGCCGGACATCGGGGCCTTCCAGACCACGTTGGACGTCTGGGACCACTTCGTGACCGGCAGGGCGTCCGGGAACCGTCCCGAGCCGTCCCCTCGCCAGCCGACCGGCCTGTCGGGGGAGGCGACCAGTTCGGCGCGGGCCCGCGCCGCCGGCGCAGCGATTGCCGCGGCGAGCAGCAGCGTCTGCACCGCCGGCCCGATCCGTGCCGTCCTGCGGGTCCGTCTCATGGGTCGGTTCTCGGCGCAACGAGATACCCGAGCCGGCCGACCGTCAGCGGCTCGGGCGCTTCTTAAACACACAGCCCCCATGGCGGTCGCGGTCAGCCGGTCCGCTCCCTCCGGTGCTACAATCGATCAGACGCCGCGACGAGGCACCAGGGGACTTCGTGGTCCGACAAGGTGGGTCCTGCCGGTGTCGTGGCTTGCCGCGCAACAACTAACACGCCGTGAGCGGGTCGGCAAAGGACGTGGTTGCGGCCGGCGCCAGGCCCCACGGCATCGGCGACCCCAGTCCGGGCGGAACGCTCGTCCCGACCGGAAGGGCCGACCCGTGGCCGAGCGACAGGACACGCGGTGGTGACGGCTACTCGATGGAAATCGCCTCGACCGGGCAGCCGTCGATCGCCTCCTGGCAGGTGTTCTCGGCGTCGGCGGGCACCTCGTCGCACTTCACCACGGCGACACCGTCATCGCCCATCTCGAAGACCTCGGGGCAGGTCTCGACACACAACTCACAGCCGGTGCAGGTATCGGCATCCACGGTTGCCTTCATGATGCGAGTCTCCCTACGGGCCTGAACGGGTCAGTCGGAGGCGCCTCACCCCGCGCGCCGCTCCGCCGGCGGGGGCCCGAACCCCGCCCGGAGAATAGTACACACGCTCCATCGCAGGATAAAGCCCTCTTCCCCATTTTTGCCTGCCGTCCCCCAGGGGGCGTCATGGGGGGGCGCAGGGGGCAGATCACAGCCCGCCGCGTCGGCGGTGGGAATGCCGCGGTGTCCTCAATTCAATCAGCCCATTCAGAGGTGGCACGTCGCGCCGCAGCCGGCGCGTCGCCCTCCGAAGGGCTCGTCTGCCCGGGGCGAATTCTCTTTCCCCATGGCCGATACCGTCGATCAGGCTGCCGGCTCCGAGGCCGTAGGAGATGTCCTCAAGCTGCTCGGGGTACTCGTTGTACTCGTGGACGACCCTCCCCGTGCCGTCCGGCAGGCCGAGGTACCTCCCGCCGGCGCTGAGCCTGTCGTTCGTGTGCAGCTCGCCCGCCGGGTCGCGACGGTCCTTGTCCGACGCGAAGATCACGCGGTAGCCGCCCGCCCCCAGCGACATGCCGGGGAAGACCCACTTGCTGTTGCTGTCGATGAGCTTCCAGCCGGTCAGGTCGACGGCCGCGGCGGCGAGGTTGTGGACCTCGATCCAGTCCGGGTCGTCGCCGTCCTCGTCGGTCAGCGTGTTGTCGTTGTCGGCCATGAACTCGTTGATGACCGGGCCGTCGAAGCCGAGCGTCATGCGTCCCGCCGTCGTCGCCAGAGGGCCCGGCGGGGCCGGCGGGGGCGTCAGGTCGGTCCCGAAGTTCCTCTTGAGGGCGAGGTAGTCCGTCACGCCGACGACGCCGTCGTAGTCGCAGTCCCCGCCGCCCCAGCCGGCCCCCGCCGAGCCGAAGGCGTCCCGGGCTGCAACGTAGTCGGCCCAGTCGACGATGCCGTTGCAGTCCGCGTCGCCCCGGACGGCCACCAGAATCGTCGCCTGGTAGTTGTCGCCGCCGTCGCCGTTGCCGTCGCCGTCCAGCGGCATGCGGTGCAGGTTGGTGATTCCCCCGGCCGACAGCGTCAGCGTGTGATAGCCCGGCTCGACGGCCACGGCGGCGAGATCCCATCGGCCCGTGTACGTCTGGGCGTCGTAGGTGAACACCGCCGCCGAGAGATCGACGGCCCGGCCCGTCGTGTCATTGCGGGCGGCCAGGTCGGCGGCGTCGAGGCTGGCGGAGACGTCGTGGGAGAACTGGACGGCCACAGCGGTCAGCTCAGACGGCCTGTGGGCCCCGTCGTTTCGGTGCAGGGCGAGCACGGTCGGCGAGGCGGCCAGGGCGGAGACCTCGGCGGGAGCGAGTTGGCGGGCGTAGATTCGCACCTCGTCGATCAGCCCTTGCCAGCTCGACGCGACGTCGGCCTCGCCCTTGCCGAGAATCAGCTTCGTGGCGTTGCGGATCGTCCCGCCGAGCGGGCCGGTCGTGAACGACGGGCTCTGCGCCCGCCCGTCGACGTAGAGCACCAGCTCGCCTCCCGACGCCCAGCTCAGCGCCACGTGCTGCCAGTCGGTCCCTTGGCTGTCCGGCTCGCCCTCGATCGTGCCGTCGCCGGCAGTTGTGGAGACGAAGGCGGTCAGGGCGTTGCTCGCCCCGCCGGCCCAGGCCGACGCGTCGAACCGCAGGTTGATGCAGTCATATCGGCCGGGGTCGCGCGTCGTGAACACGCCGCGGTCCGTGCCAGTTGCATCGGCCTGAATCCACATCGCCACGGTGAACGCCGACAGCCCGTTGAGATAGTCCTCGCCGTCCTCGTCGAGGAGGTAGTTGCCGATCGATCCGTCGAAGGCGTAGGCCCCGCCGATCCGCCCCGCCGGTGTCCAGACGGCGCCGAAGACTTGCAGGTCCCTTCCGTTCCCCGTCGCGTCGGCGGCGAGGGTCCCGCCGTCCTCGTCGAATGTCCACCACGCCAGGAGGCCCTCGTCGACACGGCGGTAGAGGAAGGTGGCCTCCGCGCCCGGTCCGACGGCGTTGCCGGCAAGGTCCTCGACGCCCTCAACGGCCAGTCTGTACGTCGTGCCGTCCGTCAGGGCCTGCGACAGCGAGATGAGCACGCACGACGTATCGGCCTGACGCGCCGCGGAGGCCACCGCGACGGTCCGGCCCTGCGGGTCGGTGATGGTGTAGTTCGCCGTGCGCTCGGCGGTCGCCTGACCGACGGGCTCGCCGAAGGCCACGAGCACGTGGAAGGCGTCGGCGGCCTCGGCCGAGGTCGGGCCGGTCGGCGCGGTCGTGTCGATTGTCAGCTCGTCGGCCGTCTCGTCATAACCCGTGCTGTTGTCGGCGTTCGTCGCGGCGGCGAGGACGTCGTGGACTCCCGACGCCAGCGGGGGCCCGATCGCGTTGTCCGGCAGCGTCCACGTCCCGTCGCCGTTGTTGACCGCCGCGTACTGGGTCCTGGCGACCGTGACGGCGATCGTGGCGGCCGGGTCGTCCACCGTGCCGGTCAACTGCGGTGTCGTGTCGTTGGTGAGCAGCGGGGTAACGGTCACGGCCGGCGGGGGCGGGGCGAGAAGGGTGATCGCAACGGTCGCCACGTTGCCGTATTCCAGCCCGTCGTACGGCTGGTAGGTGAATCGGTCCGTCCCGAGGGCATCCGGGTTGGGCGTGTACTCGAACGAGCCGTCGGCGTGCAGCGCGAGCTGCCCCTGCGACACGTCGTCGATCAGCGAGGCCGTCAACGCCGCCGGACCGGCGTCCGCATCGCCATCGTTGGCCAGTACGCCCGCTGCCGCCTCCACGACCAGTTGCCCGCCGCACTCGGCCTCGTAGCCGTCGTCGACCGCGACGGGATCGAGGTTGGCCAGCTCCGCGACCTCGGCCGCGCTCAGCGGCCTCTCGTAGATCCGGACGTCGTCGATCAGCCCCAGCCAGCTCGACGCCGTGTCCCGCTCGCCCCGCCCGACGATCACCTTGGTGGCGTTACGGACCGTCCCGCCCTGGTCGCCCGTGGTGAACGACGGCGCCTGGAGGACCCCGTCGACGTAGAGCTTCGGCGTCTGACCGCTGGCCCACGTCAACGCCACGTGCTGCCAAGAAGTCGTCTGCGCGTGGGCCTGGCCCTCGACGACACCGTCGCCCGTGCTGGTCGAGACGAAGGCCGTGACCGTGTCGTCGGCCCCGCCGCCCCAGGCGGCCGAGTCGTACCGGAGGTTCAGGCAGTCATACCGGCCGGGGTCGCGCGTGTTGAAGAACCCGCGGCTCGTGTCGATCGTGTCGGACCGGACCCACATCGCGGCGGTGAAGGCCGACAGGCCGTTGATGTAGTCCTCGCCGTCCTCGTCGACCAGGTAACTGCCCGCCGTGCCGTCGAAGCGCATCGCCCCGCCGAGGCGCCCGCCGGCCTCCCAGGTGGCGCCGACGACCGTCAGGTCGCGCCCGTGGTCCGTCATGTCCCGTGTGAGGGCGCCGGCGTCCTCGTCGAACGTCCACCAGGCCAGCAGCGTCTCGTCGATGTCGCGATAGACGAACGTGATCTGCGAACCGGCCTCGACGGCGTTGCCGGATGCATCCTCCACGCCCGCGACGGCCAGCGTGTAGGAGACTCCCTCGACCAACTCGCCGGAAAGCGCCAACGTTACGTTCGTCGGATCGGCGTCGAGCACCGCGGCCGACACGGTCAGCGGCTCGCCCGAGCCGCCGGTGAGGGTGTAGTTGGCCCTCGCCTCCGCCGTGGCCTGCGAGACGCCCTTGCCGAACGTCACCAACAGATGCGTGGTGTCAATCGCCTTGAGGGCCTGCAGGGAGGGCCTCGGCGTCGCGGCGGCGGGCGACGACTGTGGGCCCTCGAAGCCGTAGCCGTTCACCGCGGCGACGCGATAGCCGTAGGTGTTCGTCTCCGCCAGCCCGCCGTCGGTGTAGGAGGCCGACGGCGACGTGCCGATCCGGCTGCCGTCGCGATAGATCACGTAGTGGTCAATGCCGGTCTGCGGATCGCTCGAGGCGATCCACGCCAGATCGATCCGCGAGGACGTGACGGCCGCGGCGAGCAGGCCGGCGGGCGCCGGCGGCGGGCTGGAGTCGATCGCCAACTCGTCCGCCTCGGCGTCGGTGCCGACATTGCCGACCGCATCCGTTGCGGCGACCTGCACGTCGTGGACGCCGTCGGCCAACGGGGGCGAGATCACCCCGTCGGCGAGCGTCCACGTCCCGTTGCCGTTGTTGACCGCCGCGTAGGCGGCCCCGCAGACCGTGACGACGACCGTTGCCGCCGGGTCGTTCACCGTGCCGCTCAAGGCGGGCGTGGCGTCGTCGGTGACGCGTGGGTCGACCGCCACGGCCGGAGCGGTCGTGTCGATCCGCAGCTCGTTGGTCGTCTCGTCGTGGCCCGTCCCCATCCCCGGTGCGGTCGCGGCGGCCTGGACGTCGTGGACGCCGTCGCCCAGCGGCGGCGAGATCGTGTCGTCCGGCAGCGTCCACGTGCCGTCCCCGTTGTTGATCGCCGAGTGGATGCGCCCGCCGATCGCGATGCTGATCGTCGCGGCTGGGTCGTCGATCGTGCCGGTCAGCGCGGGCGTGTTGTCCCGCGTCTGAAGCGAATCGACCGTCACGGCCGGCACGGGGAGGCTGACGACCAGTTCGTCGACGGTCTTGTCGTAGCCCGTGTCGCCCGCGGTGTTCGTCGCGGCCGCCTGTACGTCGTACGTCCCGGGCGCCAGCAGGGGGCTGATCGTGTTGTCCGGCAGCGCCCACGTGCCGTTCCCGTTGTTGATCGCCCCGTAGGCCTTGCCCGCCACCGTGACCATGACTGCCGCGGTCGGATCGTCGACCGTGCCGGTCAACCGGGGCGTCTGGTCCTGAGTGAGCAGCAGATCCACGGTCACCAAGGGCACGGGCTGGAAGCCTTCGAACGGGGACAGCCGAATCCCCGGGATCGGCCGCTCCATCGTGCCGTCCGGAAGCTGCCACCCCACGGCGATATTGTCCCCGCCGCCCCCTTCCTTCTGGAGGGCCTCGATGTAGTACCGGCGCCCGGCCTCGAGATGGATCGGCTGCGACTGCTGCTCGGGGAACTTGCCCCACTGGCGCGAGCTGGCCCAACCGGGGACGGTGGCGATCAGGGCCCTGTTCGCCGGGTCAGTGTCGGTGGACAGGAACAGCTGCCCGTTGTCGTCCGTGGCGATCCAGAAGACGTATTCGCCCGTGACGGGCGGGTGAACGTAGCCGACCATCCGCGTTCCGTAGGCGTCTGCCCAGTTGACCGGGCCTTCGAAGATCGTCGGAAACGCGTGCCCCGAAGGGTCGTCCGGGTAGTCCGGATGCCCCGTCAGCGTGCCGATCCCGCCGCCGCCGAGGTTCAGCCACCACTGGCGAAGGATGTAGCCCGCCCCCTGTGGCGAGTAGACGAACGAGGCGACCAGGTTCGGGGGCACGGCGTTGCCGGAGGCGGTGGCGACGTTGTTGACCGTCACGGAATACGTCTGGCTGGAAACAAGCTGCGTGGTGGTCAACCGGACGGTGACGTTGTCCGGCAGCAAGTCGACGCCCACCAGCGCCGCGCCGACGAACTCGTAGTTGCCCGGCGTCTCGGCCGAGATGCGCTCCAGCGGCTCGGTGAAGCGCAGCTTGACCGTCGTGTCCTCGGGCGCGACGACCGACTCGATGCCCGGCACGGTGACGACGATCGGGTCGGACAGGTCGCTCTCGTAGCCGTCGCGGTTGACCGCGGAGACCTGGTAGACGTACGGCACGGCCGGCGTGATGTTGGTGTCGGTGTAGCCGGGTGACGCGACGGACGTCAGCGGCGCGCCGCCGCGGTAGACGACGTAATGGTCCACCCACGTCTGCGGGTCGATCGAGGCCGCCCAGCTCAGCTCGATCCGCAGGTTCGGCACGACGCCGACCAGCCCGGCCAGACCCGTCGGCTGGGTGGGGGCGGTCGTGTCGATGTAGACGTTGTCGTCTCCGGGCGTGCCGTTGCTGGCGCTGGCCGCCCAGTTCCCGGCATCGTTGCCGTACCGGTCCGCGCCCAGCCGGCTGAGCGAAAAGCCGAACCCGTCGGGCTCCTTCGGCCAGGCCCCGCCGTCGTCGTAGTTGACGTAGTCGGCCCGGTAGTACGGCACGTAGCCGGTCGGCTCGGGGGTCGCGGCGCGGTAGAGCTTGACCTTCTCGCCGTCGTTGCTCAGGTTGCCCGAATACTCCCCGGCGATCGTCATCCCGGCCGTGTTGTAGCGCGTTGCGAACGCGGCGGCGTTCTTGACGATCACCACGTACTCGCCGGATCCGAGCGTCGCCGTCGTGCTGCCCGTCGCCGAGAAGCCCGCCTCGCCGTTGTCGATCACCACCTCGGTGGCGCCCTTGACGAACTTGATCCGGTCGGCGATCGTCCAGTCGCTCGGCACGCCCGTCCCCCGGGTCAGCGTCACACTGGCCGGGCCCGAGTTGAACGGGTAGGTTCCCAGCGAGACCCACCCGGTCGGGTTGATGTCCTGGTCGACCTGCTTGACGGACGGGCCGCCCGCGTGGTCGATCTCGTACCGCGCGAGGTTGTCCAGGCTGCGGACGCCGCCCTCCGCGTCCAGCACGTTCCACTGCGCCAGCACCTCCCAGTCTCCGGCCGTGAGGCTCGCCTGCCACCTCGCCGTAACGCCCTGTTCGAGCGTCCAGATCTCGTTGGCGTTGCTGTCGGCGCCGTACCAGCCGAACGTGAAGCCGACGCCCTCGCCCAGGCAATAGTCCGTCAGGTCGATCTCCGCGCCCGAGCTGTTGTACAGCTCGATGAACTCGAAGTCCTCGTCGAGGTAGATGCTGCCGGCGCCCGGGTCCGGCGGGTGATACATCAGCTCGCTGATGGCGAGCGGGTCGAACAGCGGGCCGGCGTTGTCGGCCCAGTAGGTCGGGTGGTCGAGGATGGCGAAGTCCGTCCCGCCGAGGCTCTTGACGTACAGGCCGATCGACTTGCCCCGCGGCGTGGCGCCGAAGTCGACGTGCTCCCGGTACCCGCCCGGCTGCCCGTCGACGTTGCTCGTCAGGTACACGTCGTCGCCGAACTCGCTGAGCCGGAATCCGCCGACGGGGTTCGCGACGGG
>Ga0180438_10002569_pt1 | contig 29293 bp, 25 predicted proteins | sample SS_ome_12_FD_132455 | JGI IMG/M metagenome (GOLD analysis project Ga0180438, IMG submission 132455) | Hypersaline lake sediment archaeal communities from the Salton Sea, California, USA - SS_3_D_2 metaG | ecosystem: Environmental > Aquatic > Non-marine Saline and Alkaline > Hypersaline >...
CCTCATCCTCAAAGTAGCCAAAGGCCGTGAACAGATTGATGCACGCGTCAAACTTCCCCTGCCAGGGAAGGTGGCGCATATCCCCCTGCACCCACTGCACCTCGACACCAGCTTCGTGTGCTGACCTCTGTGCTTGTTCCAACAAGTGGGAGGACCGGTCCAGGCCAGTGATGCGATAGCCGGCCTGGGCCAGGGGGACTGCATGGCGACCCTGGCCGCAACACAGGTCCAGGATCCGGGCGCCAGGCCGGAGGTTAAGCAGGATCATGACCCCTGCCACCTCCTTGGCAGTGCGCTCCGGCGTCAGAAGGGTTTCGAACATGTGCAGGTAGAGCTCGTTGAAATAGCTATCCCACCAGGGCATGTTTCTCCTCACACAAAAACCCCTTTCGCCCACAAGGACGAAAGGGGTGTCTTTCGCGGTACCACCTTGCTTGACATCACAGTTCTCAGCAGTGAGGTTTCATCAGCGCCCGACCTTGCGACCAGTAAGCTGAATGCTGAGGACTGATTGCTGGAGGCAATCTGCCCACTCTTGAGCGATAACGGGCAAACCCGGATTGACCTACGCAGTGCACGACCTTCAGTCAATCGACTCCCAGGCGACCTTCGGCGAATGGCTGCTGTAGGGGGCTTGCAGTCAGTGACCCCCCTCTCTGCCGCGCAGTGGAGTCCAATGCGCGTTCACCAGGATCCGTCCGCCTACTCCTCCTGTTCCTCGTCGTTAGGCTATGAGAGGGCGCTCCTGGCACCACGTCGCCGGGGCGCCCTCATGTTGGCGGCATTATACCCGATTTTCACGCGGCTGTCAAGTGGGTTTGACAGATAACCGACGTTGGAGTATAATCGCCTCGTTTGCGCCAAGTACATGTGGCTTGACATGTTCTGGGCCAGCATGCGTTGGCCCAGAACCCGGTAAGGAACTGTGTGAGGCTAATGAAAAACAGAAACATCATCCTATTAATCCTCATTCTTCTTCTGTCTCTCGTCGCGATCTATGTGGACATCAATAACAGTCCCGGCATCCACGTGGCGGGAATCGACCGCGATTTTGAGATCAAACAGGGGTTGGACTTGCAGGGAGGCGTGCAGGTGTTGTTGGAAGCGGACCTGCCACCCGGAGAGGAGATCGACCCCCAGGCCATGGAACAGGCATCCAGGATTGTCGGCAATCGGGTCAATGCCCTGGGCGTTACGGAACCTCTGGTGCAGACGCAGGGAGCGCGCCGCATCATCGTAGAACTCCCGGGTGTTGAGGATCCAGACCAGGCGATTGCTACCATTCAGGAAACCAGCTTGCTGGAGTTCGTCGATGCTGGCTACGAGTTCCTTCCCTTGGGCACCTTTGTGGAGACCACCTATCCCCTGCTGTGGTCAGATGGAGCGACGACGCAGGATGTAAGTTCCACCGACCTGGTCCCGACCCCGACGCCGGGGTCAGAGGTCACTGCCACGCTGCCCATCACGCCCGCGCCGAGTCAGATTTCGGAACGGGTCTATGCCACAGTCCTCACCGGCCAACATCTCAAGGCGGCTGATGCCTACCGCGATCCCAACACCGGCCAGTTTGGCATCAGCTTTGAGCTGACAGAGGACGGGGCCCAGAAATTCGCCGAGTTTACGACAACCCATGCCGACTATGACCAGCAGCCCTACTACTATCTGTCCATCGTGTTGGACAAGGAGGTGATCTCCAGTCCGCACATCTCCAGCCCCATCCCCGAGGGAGCCGGCCAGATCTCGGGGGATTTTACGCTGGAAGAGGTGGAGAGGCTCGCGATCCAGCTTCGATTCGGCGCACTGCCCATCCCGCTTCGTGTCGAAGCGGTTCGCACCATCGGCCCGACCCTGGGTCAGGATTCGGTGCAGCGGAGCCTTCGCGCCGGCGCTGCGGGCTTGATCATCGTCCTGCTCTTCATGCTGATCTACTACCGCGGGCCGGGTCTCCTGGCTGACTTGGCGCTTATTCTGTATGGTCTACTCAACCTGGCTGTCTACAAGGCGGGCTGGCCAGTGCTGCTGCTGATCAGCCTGCTCATGATCGTGAGCTATCTGCTCGATCGCAGGGACACGTGGCCCTTGATCCTGGGTGCGTTGATGTTGCTCCTAACCTTTGTGTTGGCTGTCAGCGGCCTCGTCGGGGTGACGCTCACTCTGCCGGCCATTACCGGTTTTATCCTGTCGACCGGCATGGCGGTGGACGCGAACATTTTGGTCTTTGAGCGCATGAAAGAGGAGCTGCGTGCCGGACGTAGTCTAGGTCCGGCCATAGAGGCTGGATTCAGTCGCGCCTGGACATCCATCCGCGATTCGAATATCTCGACGCTGATCACCTGCGCCATTCTCTACTATTTTGGCTCGCGATTCGGCGCAGGGGCAGTCCAGGGCTTTGCCATCACACTGGCTCTGGGTGTGATTATCAACATCTTTACCGCCATCATCGTGACTCGGACTTTTTTGCGCGTGGCCTTTGACTGGTTTGGCGACAAGCTGGCAGCCAGCAAGTTGCTTCTGGGCACATAGCCGAGGCCGGTGAGGGGAGGACCTTTTATGTTTACGATCGTACAGAAACGACATTGGTATTTCTTGCTGTCGGCCCTGTTCATCATTCCTGGCCTGGTGGCCATGACCTACTCGATCGTGGTCTATGGTTCGCCAGTCAGGCTGGGGATTGACTTTACTGGCGGGGCGCTACTAGAACTCCGTTTCGAGCAGCCGGTTCAACCGGCAGAGGTGCGCCAGATCTTTGTCGACTATGGTTTCGTAGGGACGACAGTGCAGACTACCACGGACGATCAGACCGTGTTGGTGCGTACCAAGCAGATGGAACCGAGCACCAGGCAACAGATTGTCGAAGCGCAACGTGCGCAGTTTGGCCCTGTCGAGGAGTTGCGCTTCGAGTCGGTGGGACCTGCTGTAGGCGCGGAAGTGACGCGTGCGGCAGCGATCGCCGTGGCGGTAGCTGCTCTGTTCATCTTGGGCTTTATCATCTTTTCTTTCCGCAAAGTGCCCCACGCTTTCCGCTATGGTGCCTGTGCCATCGCTGCCATGATCCACGACATTCTCGTGACGGTGGGCTTGTTCTCCATCGCGTGTCTGGTGCTGGGCTGGGAAGCTGATGCTCTCTTTCTGACGGCCGTGTTGACCGTCATCGGCTTCAGCGTACAGGACACCATCGTCGTGTTCGACCGTATCCGCGAGAACATCCCCAAGCGCAGGGGCGAGCCGTATGAGACCATCGTCAACCGCAGCCTGCTGGAGACAATCCATCGCTCACTGGCCACCCAGTTGAATGCCATTTTTGTGCTGGTAGCTCTGCTCGTCTTTGGCGGGGCAACGATGAAGCAGTTCGTGGCGGTGTTGTTGGTAGGTTTGATGTCGGGCACCTATTCGTCCATCTTTAATGCAGTGCCACTGCTGGTGGTCTGGGAAACTGGCAGGCTCGTCGGCCGCGTGTCCAAAGACACGGTGCCTGCGTAGGTGATCCATGACCAGTGTCCAATGATCAATAGCTACGGCTACTGTGCACTGGTCCTCGGGAAGTACCAGCGTGAACTCCTTTTACCTCGACCGGCCGCTCCGTCTCGCCCATCGGGGGGCCAGCCATGAGGCACCGCAGAACACCCTGGCTGCCTTTCTGCTGGCGGTGGAGTTGGGCGCCGATGGGATCGAGTTGGACGTGCAACTTACCAGCGATGGCCAGGTGGTCGTCATCCATGATTTTTCCCTGGAAGCCACGACCGATGGCCAGGGCCTGGTCAAAGATCACACCCTTGCCGAACTGAAGCAACTTGACGCCGGGGGGTGGTTCGATCCCTCCTTCGCTGCGGAGTGTATCCCCACACTCCAGGAGGTAGTCGCAACCGTCGGCCGTCACCTTCTGTTCAACGTGGAGCTCAAGACCAGGAGCCTCCGGGATGATGGCCTGGCATCTGCGGTTGTGCGCATCGTTGAGGACCACCACCTGCTGGATCGGGTCGTTGTTTCCTCTTTCAATCCCTTGGCCCTGCAGTGGACGAGGCGACGCAATCCCTGGATCCCGATTGGGCTGCTATATGCTCCCACTTCTCCTCTCCCGTTGCGCCGGCCGTGGCTGCGTCACTGGATCGAGTTGGACGCGCTGCATCCGTTCTATAGCATGGTCGACGGTGCGTACATGAGCTGGGCCAGGGAACAGGGCTACCGGGTCAATGTGTGGACTGTGGACGAACCGGGTGACATGGAGCAATTGGTGCGGCTGGGGGTGGATGCGATTATGACCAGCCGGTCCAATCTCTTGTCCCAGGCGCTTTGGGCTGGCTGAGTGCCGTACGTGTTGGTGGAGTGTATACGATGGCGCAGGATGTTCAGGTAGACGATCTGGTGCGATTGCGCAAGCCGCACCCCTGCGGTAGCTACGAGTGGCGGGTCGTGCGTGTAGGTGCGGATATTGGCCTCAAATGCCAGGTATGTGGACGGCGGGTGTTGTTGGACCGCAGGACGTTCAACAAGCGGGTCAAAACGATAATCCGGCGATCCGAGGATCAGATGGAGAGATAAAAGGGCCTCAAGGGACTCGAAATCCCTTGAGGTCTAGCCAAGTTGTACCTATGAGGCCTTTGTCCTATGAGACAAAATAGGCCAAGGCAAGGCGAACCCGCTCCTCCAGAGGCAGTGGTTCGCGGGGCAAGTGCCGGATGGCTTCCTGTGCTTCAACAACACTGTAGCCCAACGAGGTCAGGGCGGCGATGAGGTCCGCGTCAGCTTCGGTGAGCACTGGCCGCGGCTCGCCGGCTGGCAGCATGGCGGCCACCTTGTCCTTCAGATCAAACACCAATTTCCTGGCTGTCTTGGGGCCGATACCCGGCACACGCGCCAGCATCGCCACGTCCTCCTGGGCGATTGCTGCCTGTAACCGATCTGGTGGCAGGGAGGAGAGGATGGAAAGCGCCACCTTCGGACCGATGCCTGACACTCCAAGCAACAGGCGAAAGAGGGCCAACTCTTCCTCCGTGCTGCAGCCGTACAGGGTTAGTTCGTTCTCCCGGACATGAAGGTGGGTGTGCAGAGTGACCTCCTGGCCCGGCCCGCTGAGGCCATCGAGTAGCGTCTGGGGCACGAACACGCGGAATCCCACTCCACTCACCAGGACGACCACTGAAGCCTGGTCTATGGCTGTCACTGTACCTTGAAGGCTGGCAATCATCTCTTACCTTGACCTGAACAAAATATCAGCCTCCTCGGGACTAGCACGCGAGCCCGGCACAGCCAGATCGAAAGGCGCCCCATCGAACCGCAGCTGAGGGTCGACTCGTAATCTCCGGGAGGCTCAGTCCGACCCTTCGCCGGAAGCCGAGCCTGCTTGATCAAGGAGAGCAACCATTCGCGCTGAGTGGATGTGGCATACGGCCACGGCTACAGCGTCAGCGGCATCGTCGGGGTGGGGTGCGTGTTCCAGGTTGAGCAGCATCCGCACCATCTCCTGGACCTGGTGCTTGTCAGCACCACCATAGCCGGCAATCGCTTGCTTGACCTCCAGTGGCTTGTACTCATAGATCGGCAGCCCGGCGTCGGCAAGAGCCAGCAGTGCCACGCCCCGGGCGTGGCCCACTGATAGGGCTGTCCGCACGTTGCGGCTGAAGAACAGCTCCTCGACCGCCGCTGCAGTGGGTTGATGCTGGCGGATCACTTCGGACAGGCCCTGGTAGATCGTCTGCAGCCGTGTCGCCAGCGGCTGGCTCGACGGTGTGGTGACGGCGCCATAATCGACCAGGACCAATCTATCTTTATCCTCTCGCACCAGTCCGTAGCCGGTAATGGCTGTGCCGGGGTCGATTCCCAGAATCAGCACTAGGCCTCTGCGTCGAATTTGGCCATCAGCTCGTCCGAAATGTCGAGATTGGAGTAGACTTGCTGGACATCTTCCAACTCTTCCAGGTTGGAGATCAGGTTCATGTTCTGGAGTGCTTGCTTTTCATCCAGAGAGATGGTGGTCTTGGGCATCAGTGTAATCTCGGCCGATTCCAGGGTGAAACCATTCCGCTCCAATGCCTCTCGCACAGTCGGAAAGTCTTCCGGGGTGGTCAAGACCTCGATCAGGTCATCGCCAAAGACGACGTCATCTGCCCCCCATTCCACGGCAATCTCGAACACTTGGTCCGGGTCCAGGCCATTCGGCGCCAGCGTGAGATAGCCCTTGGATTCAAACTGCCAAGCTACACAGCCGCTCTCGCCCAGGCTGCCGCCGAGCCTGTTGAACCAGCGCCGGATGTCGGCCACGGCCCGGTTGCGATTGTCGGTAACAACCTGGATGATCAGTGCCACGCCGTGCGGCCCATAGCCCTCATAGCTGATCTCTTCCAGGTCGGCGCCTTTCTCCAGACCGGCTCCCCTGTTGACAGCGCGCTCGATGTTGTCTTTGGGCATGTTGGCCGCTTTGGCCTTGTCGATCACCAGCCGCAGCTTAAAGTTCATCTCAGGGTCTGCGCCGTCGCGGGCCGCCATAGCGATTTCTTTGGCCAGCTTTGTAAAGATCTGCCCCCTCTTTGCGTCGCTCACTGCCTTTTTCCGTTTGATGGTTGACCACTTGGAGTGTCCGCTCAACTCAACCTCCTATTGCTCCACATAGATGATCAAGCCTGCAGGCCTATGTTAGGTACTTTTGGGGTCATGTCTGTTGTCCAGCTTGTCGTCCGCGCTTGAGCGTGGCCTGGAGCGCTTCAAGCGCGGACGACTCTTCGCCCGCTGCCAGGGCTGCCTGCTCGGGCCAGGAACTGGGATCAGCCAGACGAAGCAGCCGTGGATCGGCTTCCTCGAGGATTTGCTCCAACCGGCTCACCTCGGTGTCGGCCAACTGGGCAAAGGTTGAAATGCCCGCTGCCTGGAGCACGCTCGCGATCTTGGGGCCGATCCCCTCGATGCGTTTCAGGTCATCTTGAGCAGTTGTTTCCGGCCCTTTCGCCTCGATTCCAGCTTCGACCTCGCCTGTTGGTGCCTCCTCCTCGATCTGGGGTTCAGCGCCCGACGGCTCGTCGGCTGGTGCTTCTTCTGGAAGTTCCAGCTCAATGGTGGGTGTTGCCTCCGATGCTTCCGCTTCCTCCTTGCCGTCTTCCCACAGCCGTGACAGAAGCCAAAGGAGCAGCACAACACCGGCGAATGCAACTACCATACCCACTAGCACTCCCAGCCCGCTCAATATCCATCTGCTCATGACGTTTCTCCTCCCTACGCGATGACAATTGTCGTGGCTTCATTGGATCGAGACCAGGACTGCTCACCAGGTGCATCCTCTGAGAGGTCCCTCGACTGGATCAGGAACGCTTTGGGGCGCTCTTTCTACGGGCATCTCTCATTTCGGGACAACTAGTCCGGCTCTACCCCGGGCAGCCGTTCCTCAATCTCGTCCAAGTCCACTTTGCGGCCAATCAGCACTTCCCTGCCTCGGCCTCCCCCTTGGTCCGGCCCGACAATATCTTTTTCCTCCAGTTGGTCCATCAGCCGGGCGGCGCGAGGGAAACCAATACGCAACTGCCGCTGGATGAAGGATGTCGAGATACTATCGCGCCCTTCGGCCAATTGGATAGCTTGCTCCAATAGGTCGTCGTCGTCACCCTCCCCCTCCAATCCGACCCAAGGGGGGAACAGTTCCTGCTGCGTAGCGTCCTGCTCCTGACCCCGCCAGAATGCTGTGAGGCGGTTGATCTCTGCATCTGACACGAAGCAGCCTTGCAGGCGGATCGGTGCAGCCTGTTGGGGCGACAGGAAAAGCATGTCGCCCCGACCCAAGAGATTCTCCGCTCCCCCCTGGTCGAGGATCACCCGCGAGTCCACCAGGCTGGTGACGGCAAAGCTGACGCGCGCCGGAAAGTTGGCTTTGATCAGACCCGTGACCACATCGACGCTGGGGCGCTGTGTGGCGATGACCAGGTGGATACCGGTCGCCCGGCCCATCTGGGCCACGCGGCAGATGTGTCGTTCCACCTCGTCGGGGGCGACCATCATCATGTCGGCCAGCTCGTCTATGAATACGACCAGCGTGGGCAGCGGGTCTTCGTTCTTGCGACGGTTTGCCTTCTGGTTGTACTCTTCCAGATTGCGAACCTTTGCCTGGTGGAACAGTTTGTACCGCAAGTCCATCTGGCGCGTAACCCAGGCCAAGGCTCCGACCACCTGATCGATCTCTACAACCACCGGCGCCATGAGATGGGGGATGTCGTTGTAGCCGATCAGCTCCACCATTTTGGGGTCAACCATCAGGATCTGGAGTTCAGTGGGCGCATTTCTGCAAAGCAGGCAGCAGATGATGGCGTTGATGCATACGCTCTTGCCCGAGCCGGTAGCGCCGGCGATCAGGAGATGGGGCATCAGGGCAAGATCGACGGCCACCGGCTGACCGGACACGTCTTCTCCCAAGGCGATTGCCAACCGGGAGTCAATACGCTCAAAGCGCTCTGACTCCATGACCCCCCGCAGAGATACCAGCGAGATCTGTTCATTGGGCACCTCTAGCCCGACCACCGAGCGACCTGGCACCGGTGCCTCGATGCGGATGGGCGAGGCTGCCAAGGCCAGAGCCAGGTCGTCTGCCAGATTGGCGATGCGGGCCACACGCACTCGCTGGCGCTGGACCTCCCCTCCGGCGACGCGCCGTTCGATATAGCCAGGATCGAGGCCGAACTGGGTGACAGTCGGTCCCTGGTTGACCTCGACGACGCTGGCTGGCACACCAAAGCTCTCCAGGGTCTCTTCAATGATCTGTGTCTTGCGGCGGACATCGGTATTGCCGTATGCCTGTGGAGAAGCCGGGTCCAATAGTTCCATAGGAGGCAGGCCGCTATCAGCAGGATAGGATCGGGTTCTTGGGCGGCCAGACTGCTTCTTGGTTTTTTTGTTGCGCGTCTTGGTCTCAGAAGGAGCAGACTGCTCCTCCCACCAGGGAATCTCGGGCACCTCTGGTGCCACAGGGATCCCCTGCCGGGCTGTCCGCCAGCGGCCGAGGGCGGCGGCCATCCTTCGGGACAGATAATGTCCCCCTTCGCGGAGGTCTCCCCAGTTGATAGGCAGCACCAGATACAGGGCCAGTGCCAGCACACCCAGCAGCACCGTCGCGCCCACCAGTACGCCCAGGCCTTCCACCAGGACCGCGCTAAGGGCCCATCCAATGTAGCCACCTCCGCGACCCTGCTGCGCTGCCAGGATGGCCTCGTCGGCGCCTACCCGTAGCACCAGTGGCGCATGGGCACTGGTCAGGATCACCAATAGCAGCAGTTCCAGACCTACCAGCGTGTCCCAGCCGATAGGCACCTGCTCCTCGAATTCCGTCCAGATCAGTCGCAGTCCCCCTAGCCCCATGGCAAAGGCGATCAGGTACGCTGACCAGCCGAACACCTGCCGTAGCAAGCCAGCCCACCACTCCAGGATCGCGCCCGAGGAGACACGTGACAATCCGAAAACAGTGAGAGCAGCCAAGATCAGCAGGCCAATGCCAAAGATCTCGCGCTGCATCGGCTCCAACTCACGCAACCACTGGGGGCGCCATCCTCGCATTCGTTCCCACAAGGAGGAGCTGCCCTTGGACTTGTGCTTGCGCCGGCGAGTCATGGTTCGACCTTTACCTCGTAGGCTCAACACCCTGTACCTGGCGCAAGCTCAGCCCCAGGCGGTGCTGTGCCGAATCGATGTTTAGAATGCGCACCCTCACCGTATCTCCCTCGCCTACGACGTTCTTCGGGTGCATAAAAGTACCCTCTGCCAGCTCTGAGACGTGTATCAGCCCCTCAAGCCCTTCTTCGATCCGCACGAACGCGCCAAAGCTCACCACGTTGGTTACGGTTCCTTCGATGACTTGGTCGACCTGATAGCGGGACTCGAGATCCTGCCAGGGATCAGGGCGCAGGCGTTTCAGGCTCAGCGCAATACGCCGTTCATCCGGATTGATGCCCAGCACGTACACTTCAACATCTTGGCCCGGGTGGAGTACGTCTCCAGGATGGCGCACTCGATCCCACGAGATTTCGGAGATGTGAATTAGTCCTTCAATGCCTCCCAGGTCCACAAAGGCCCCGAATGTTGTCAGATTGGTGATTTTCCCGCGGCATACGTCTCCTGGGCAGAGGGTGCTCAGGATTGCCTTCGCCGGACGCGAGCCGGACTGGGCCGCCCGCTCCGAAAAGACCAGGCGTTTCTGCTCTGCATCCACTTCTATCAGGCGCACCGTCAGGGAATCGCCAATACGACCGGACAGTTCCAACACCCGATCGTGCGGCTCCAGGTAGCGGGGCATATCCTCCAAATGGGAAGCTGGTACAAATCCCTGTATGCCGTTCCAACCCATCAGCAGCCCCCCCCGATTGGCGCCACTGACCTTGAGGCAAAAGATGTCGCCCCGATCCATGGCAAGTTGTGCGACTTGCCATTCGTCCTTCTGGCCTGGGTCTTTGTCTTCAGGGCTAATAGACTGGGGTGTAGCTGAAACTGGCGCTACCTCGAACCCTACGGTTGGTAACGTCACCTGAGGACTGATTGGGGGGGCAATCTGGGGTGGGGTCTCGCCGTGCTCTACCAATGCCTGCCAGTAACCTTCATCCACTGACGTCCACCATGCGCGATCGTCCGTTGGTACGGGTCGCAGTTCCGATGTGCCCTCCATTCCTCCCTGCCTCTCTTCCTTGTAACGGTGGCCGGTACGGGCTCCCTGCAACGATGCAGACAGCGCGCTTCTGCCTGATTATAAGATAGTTACAGTTGGTTGTCAAGGTGATTCCCGCTCGCCACTGGCTCTGCACCATACTTGCTCTGAGATGGAGAGCCCCCATTCTGTTCCAGTTCGGCCAGGGTCTTGGCGACTTGGGCGATTGCCACCCGCTGCTTGCGATACAGATCAGACTCGCTCATGGCCAGACGTCTGGCAATGTCTCGCACCCTCAACCCTCGTATGAACTTGAGTTCCAGGATGTTGTACAGGATCCATTCGCTGGTCGTCATCTGGCGCTCACCTTCGGGACGCTGGCGTTCAATCGCCTGGGTAAGCACAGTCCGCAGCGCGTTGGCAGGATTGCCGCCCTGCTCTTGGATCTCTTGGCGCACGATGCGCAGTTCCAGCAGCGGGCTTTCGGTGAGCTTGGGCCCGCCCCAGTAATGACTGAGGGCGTCCTTGACCCATTGCTGAAACTCGGCATCATAGAGAGGCATGTCCTCAATGATCTGCATCGGAGGTGAACCCGCATACTGGGTCGCATCCTGCCAGCGATGGAGCCGTTCGATGTCGGGCAGGATGCGGCGCAAGGTGTCAAACACATTCTGTTGGAGATAACGGTCCACCAGTGCTTCCTGGGCACGGCTTATGAGCAGCGAGGCGATCTCTTTTTCGTCGGCTGAAAGATTGGGAGCAGGCGCTCGGGCCTCAACGCCGAGCACGCCCAGTCGCACGTCGCTGGTCTGGCTATGGAGTGGCATCAGCCAGAAGCCATTGCCCGCCGCAAAGTGGTATTCCTCCTCATGGCTCTCGATTGACCTTGCCAGGGATGTCAAGTCGTGGCTGTCTAGAAATGTCTGGACCGAGTCCAGGTCACCACAATGAGCCTCCTGGCGCTGCTGTCCGCCAGCCAGAACCGCGACAAATCCAGTCCGCACCTGGAGTAGATCGCACAGCGCGGCCAGTGTACTTTCCAGGAAGGCTCGCAGGTCAGCGGTTGTGAGCAGCCGGCGGTCGAGGGTCTGTATCCAGGCGATCTCTTCTCGATCCTGGCGATAGATGATACGGTCGATGAAAGGCTTGGCCCGGTTGATGATCAGTTGCAGTAGGACGATGACGCCCACGACCGTAAAAATGAGAACCGTGGCCCGTGGCAGGCCCATGATTTTCTGGACTCGGGGCACGGCTAGCATGGCAAAGATGACCACCGCGCCGACGAATGGTCCACGCAGCAGATAGTGGATCAGATTGTGCTTGATCACCCGATCGGGCGTTAGGGCGCCAAAGTAGGCGACGCTGTAGGCCATGAGGACTAGCATCACCAAGACGGCAATGTTTCCTATTAGGAGCAAGAGTTGCAGTAGTGATGCAGGCAGCGGCGAAGGGATGCCGGTAAAGATCAGGTAGGGAAAAACGCCCAGGGCGGGTGCGACGAATGCCAGTCCCAAGTAGGTCATTCTCCGGCGGGATGCCCGTGTCAGGCAGCGCTGGCGAGCGCGGCGGATGTTGAGGGCCCCCCACGCCACCGTGATGCCAAAATAGAACGCAAAGATCCAGAAAAGCGGCCCGGCGCTCAAGTGAGAGGCGGGGGGCTCGTACACGCCGTCATACACTAAAAGATCGCTGTATAGCACCAGTCCTAGGAAGAACGCACTGGCGGCGTAGCTCAGAAGTACGGCAATCGATCGCCAGCGCGCCCGCAGGTTGGTTGTCCGCAATAGTGCGTCGGAAAAGTGGAGATAAGCGGCGGGTACGAAGGCGATTCCGACCCACTGGAACTTGAGCCAGCGGATGGCGGCTTCTTGGGTCTCTACCTCGTAGAGGACAACGTCACCGGCGTAAACGATGAGAACGAAAGTGAGCAGGGCGCAAAAAGCTCGCGCCACTTCGCTACGGAAGTTGTGCGTGAGGAGGTAAATGAGCAGTGAGAACGAAGTGAGAACGACCGTTGCCGCTAGGACCTGATTAACCAGGACCAGTGCTGCGCTGAGCAGCCCTGCTACATCTACCATCAGTCTTCAATCCCGCATCGCCGGTATATACCGAGCTGCCTTGCCCACATTGGACTGGCAACAGCACTTCCTAACGGACGATTTGCACAAAAAAGAGGGCAATGTCCTGGTTAGGATAATAGTGGTCATTGTAGCCACTGAACTGAAATCCCAGCTTCTGGTAGAAACAGAGAGCCGGATAGTTCTTGGTCGTCGCTTCTACCAGAATCATCCGCAATCCCTGCTCCCAGGCCCACTGGCGAGCGTTGCGCATCAAGGTGGTGCCGATCCTTCGCCGCCGGTAGTCCCGAGCCACCGCCATGTTGGCCACCCAACCCAACTGCTGCCACGGCTGGGCAAGCACATCCACGTAGCCGCGTACTTCACCATCTACCTCAGCCACCAGGAAGCCTTCTCCTCGTTGCCAATCCTCCACGAGCTGCTCCAGGTCGCGGGGGTAGGTTGCTCGCATCCTGCGGGGCAGCCGACTTGTTTCAAAGGCTACGCTCACCTGAGTTTCCGATTCGTGGACCTTCATCTGCCACACGTGATCGGTCACTCCATCATGATCCAGGTTCAGACAGCTGTTCAAGTCAGCCAAGGTTGCCAGGCGAACGTTCATCCTTTTCATCCCGCACTAGTGTAATTTGTGATGTGCAAACGCCTCCAGGCCCCTGCTTGGGGTTAGATCCACCCCTGAGAACGAGGGCTTGAGCGGGTTTCGCACCGCATACTAGTGTAGTCTGATTGTACCATTCTCGGTCCGAAAAAGCAAGCGCCCAGTACTGAGGTGGTAGGGCGACTGCATTCTCGCTCCGAAGTACCATTCAGCCGATGTGGGCACCCTCAGCGGCGAGAAAGTCGATTTGCGCAATCCTAAAGACTGTGGTATAGTAATTCCAGCTTGTGAGGCGTGTGGAAGGTAAGCAGGGCAAAGGTGGTGTTTTCGGGGCGGGGTGTTGGGTGATAATCATGTTGCTCTTGAACTACAAGGGGCATTATTCATTTCATTATCATGCTCGTGGGGCACCTTGACGAGGTGGAGCCATGTGCTCCGCCGTGGGTGGCCCCGAAGCGTGGTACCGACCGGACCACGCTTCTCTTTTTGTATGAGAGCAAGCTTGCAGATAGACTGACCGGCTTTCTTTCGCTCGGTGTATGGCGTAGAGGAGACGTCGAATGGCACAAAAGGCGACAATTCAAGCCGTAAAGGGTACCCGTGACTTTTATCCGGATGCGATGGCCTTCCGCACCTGGCTGTACCAAAGAATACGGGATGTCTCCGAGCGGTTTGGGTATGAGGAATACGAGGCCCCGATCCTGGAGCGCTTGGAACTCTATGCTGCGAAGAGTGGCGAGGAATTGGTCAAGGAACAGTCCTTCGTGTTGAAGGATCGAGGAGGTGACCAACTCGCCCTGCGACCCGAGTTGACTCCCTCCCTGGCGCGGATGGTGGCCCAGCAGCAGGCGACTCTCATCCTGCCTCTGCGCTGGTTTTCCTTCGGCCCCTTCTGGCGCTACGAACGTCCGCAGCGTGGCCGCGCTCGCGAGTTCTTTCAGTGGAACATCGACCTTCTGGGGAGTGAAAGCTCGGCCGCCGACGGGGAGATCGTCACCATTGCCGCCGAGTTCTTACGCAGTGTGGGCCTTTCGGCCGGCGATGTGGCCATTCGTCTCAACAACCGCAGGTTGATGGAAGAGAAACTGGCCGAAATCGGCATCGGCGATGATCTGCGCCTCGAGGTCTTTCGCCTGATCGATCGCCGTGACAGGCTGTCCCAGGATAGGTGGAATGCCTGGGCCCTGGACCTTGGCCTGTCACAGACGCAATTAGAAGGACTCAAATCACTGCTGTCGAATGAGGACCTGTGGCAGCAGTCCGAGGAACTGTGCCAGGTTTTTGCCACAGCCAAGGCGCTTGGCGTCGCCGATTACCTGGTCTACGATGCGGGTATCGTGCGGGGGCTGGATTACTATACCGGTCCAGTGTTCGAGGCCTACGATCGGGCGGGCAAGTTCAGGGCCATCCTAGGTGGCGGTCGCTACGACAATCTGGTCGCCGATGTGGGCGGTGATCGGATCACCGGTGTCGGATTTGCCATGGGCGATGTGATCATCGGGCTTCTGATAGAGCGCGCAGGCAAGCGGCCCGAGCTGCGAACCTCACCCAGTTGCGTTTTGGTTACGCTCTTTAGTGCTGAACTCTATGCTGACACGCTGGCCCTGACTGCCCAGTTCCAGCGGGCGGGCATCAACGCTGAACAGTATCTAGAACCGATCCGCCTGGGCAAGCAGATTCGCTACGCCGATCGCAAGGGCATTCCCTATGTGGCCATCCTGGGGCCGGACGAGCTGGCGGCGGAGCAGGTGATCCTGAAAGACCTGGCTTCTGGAGAGCAGCGGGCCTACTCGATGCAAAGCGCTATCGAATGGCTCAGGCGGGCCTAACAGGACGCTCAGATCCTCCTGTTCTTGTTCATGATGTTTTCGCTCGTTTTCTTATGAAAATATATTGGCATGTCATATCGAGATCCTGATCTTGACAAGTTGTCCAAAATCGGGTATTATCTACAATGTACAACCTACCTCAGATATAGGAGAAATCGTGGTCGAAGCTGCATTTGCCCTTGTGATAGGGTTCATTCTAGGCTTGTTAGCAGGCTTTTTGATGCGCAGCGAGTCTCGCCAGTATGACGCCGATTTCGGTGGACACGGAGACGCCGAGCACTAGATACCCTTCCGGATAAGCTCTGGCCCTCGTTTCCGGACGAGCATCGTCTCTCGAGGGCGAAAGGTGCCCCCGAGACAGGGGCTTTGAGAGCGTTTTCGGATGGACTCCAGATAGAGGGATGCAAGGCTTAATGCCTTGCCCGAATTTGGTCTGTGCGGACAGGAGGACGGGGTCGACAGGGTTGGGGGGGCCCTTCGATCGGTAGTAGTGTCAGCCTGAACCGACGGATAGGGGTGACACCGCCCGGTGTCATCCCTTTTTTTTTGCTTTTTGGCAGGCGTTCTGGTACAATCATCCCCAGCACTGATCAGACCACGATATGCTGATTGGTGCTTTCAATGGGAGGCATCCCAAAGGGCGATCATGCACAGGGAGGGAGAGGCATTCATGGACACAGTAGAAGAGAGACTGGCAAGCTTCTATCTGGGACAAAAGCATGACCTGGCAAAGGCTGAGACGATCGATGAGCCCGTGCACTACGATGCCCGCGACCTGACGACCCACGCTGTGTGTCTGGGCATGACGGGTAGCGGCAAGACCGGCCTGGGGGTCATTCTGCTGGAGGAGGCGGCACTCGACGGCGTTCCTTCCTTGGTGATCGATCCCAAGGGTGATATGACCAATCTTCTCCTTACTTTTCCCGATCTGAAGCCAGAAGATTTCCGTCCGTGGGTCAATCCGGACGACGCCCGGCGCAAGGAACAGAGCCTCGAGGAGTATTCGGCCAGTATGGCCAGTCTGTGGCGCAAGGGGATGGAAGGTACGGGTCAGGGACCAGAACGCATCCGCCAACTGAAGGAAACGGTCGACTTTGTTATCTACACACCGGGCAGTTCCTCAGGCCGTCAAGTAAGCATACTCGATACACTGAAAGCGCCGGGGCTGTCGTGGGAGACCGACGGCGAAGTTCTTCGCGACCGGATCGAGAGTGTCGTGTCGGCCCTGTTGGGGCTCTTGGGCATCGAGGCCGATCCGGTGCGCAGCCGCGAGCATATTCTATTATCCAACATCTTTGAGAAGGCCTGGCGCGCGGGAGAGGACTTGGACCTGGCCCAACTGATCGTCCGTGTTCAGAAGCCTCCCTTTGCCCAACTGGGTGTCTTTCCTGTGGACACCTTTTTCCCTGAGAAGGATCGCATGGGGCTGGCGATGCTCCTCAACGGCATGATGGCTTCTCCCACCTTCGCTGATTGGATTGAGGGTCAACCCCTGGATGTTGGAGCGTTGTTGCGAAGCCCCTCTGGGAGGCCACAGGTCAGCATTCTGTACATCGCCCATCTGTCGGAGGCCGAGAGGCAGTTTTTTGTCACGCTGCTCCTCGAACAGGTTGTGAGCTGGATGCGGGCGCAAAGTGGGACTACGAGTCTGCGGGCGCTACTCTATATGGATGAGGTGTTCGGCTACCTGCCACCCCATCCATCTAACCCATCCACCAAGAAGCCGCTATTGACATTGCTGAAGCAGGCGCGGGCCTTTGGCTTGGGGTTGATTCTTGCTACCCAGAACCCCGTCGACCTGGACTACAAGGCCCTGTCCAACGCCGGTACCTGGTTCATCGGCCGGATGCAGGCCGATCGGGACAAGCAGCGCTTGTTGGACGGTTTGGAAGGTGTCCAGGTGGGACGTGGCGGCACCACCCGTGCCGAGTTCGATCGGATGATCTCATCGGTCCGTTCGCGGGTGTTCCTGCTGCACAACGTGCACGAAAGCGAGCCTTTGGTGTTCCAAACCCGCTGGGCGATGAGCTATCTGCGCGGTCCTTTGACACGCCTTCAGGTCCAGCAACTAGTCAGCGAACAGGCACCGGCTGCCGTGGCTGAAACGGAGGCACCGAGTGCTGCGCCCTCAGTGGGGCCACCTGCCCCACCACCAGAACCTCAGCCGCCAATGCCCGAGTTGCAGTATAGCAGGGTCTCACCCCAGTTGCCCTCATCGGTCAAGCAGGTCTATCTCCCGCTGCGCGTTTCGCTGAAAGCTGGCCTGGCCGATCTCTCCCGCGACCAGAGGTGGTCGGCGCAGACGACGGCGGATGCCAAAGGGTTCCTGGTCTACCAACCGGCGCTGCTGGGCTTGGCCAGACTCCGTTTCCCGCACACCAAGAGCCGCCAGACCCATGCCGCGGAGGTGGCTTACCTGCTGCCTCTGGAAGGTGAAGCGCACGTGGTGGATTGGGCGGAGGGTAAGGTGGACCTCGAAGCGCGCGACATTGAACGCCAGCCGGAGCCTGACGCATACTTTGCCGAACTCCCGTCCGATCTGGGTGATTCCAAGCGCCATACGGCGTTGAAGAAAGAGTTCGAAGACTATCTCTATTACAACTCTTCTGCCTTGCTCCTGTACAATCCACACCTCGAGATCTATTCCGAATTCGACGAGACCAAATCGGCCTTTGAGCGCCGCTGCCGAAAAGCTGCCAAGGAGGGCCTCGATGCGGCTGCGGACAAGCTAAGATCCAAGTACGAGCGGGAGCTGGACCGCATGGAGGAGCGTCTGGAACGCGAGGAACGGGAGCTGGAAGAGGACAAGATCGAGCACGACGCCCGCAAGCAGGAGGAGCTGCTGTCAGGGGTCGAGTCGGTGCTGAGTCTCTTTTCTGGGAGCAGATCGTCGCGCCGTCTCTCCACGGCCAGCCGCAAGCGCCGCATGACCCGACAGGCCAGGGCCGACATCGAAGAGTCAGAACAGGTCATCGAAGATCTGCAGGACAAGATCGAAGAGCTGGAAGCTGAGGCCAAGGCCGAGTTGGAGGAACTGACTCAGCAGTGGGCCGGGTTCATCGATGCTGTAGAGGAGATCGAGGTCCACCCCCGCCGTTCCGATGTGCAGCTTGATCTCTTTGCCGTGGCCTGGCTGCCCTACTGGGAGGTGGGAGCCGGAGGGCAGGCTTGGATGCTCCCAGCACACGAAGTGAAGCCGGCCGATGGCAACATAGCCAGATCATCAGAGGCTTGACGAGCACAGAAGACTACTCCGGCTCGATCAAGCAGGTGCCTGGCTGACCTTCTCTCCCGTCTATCCGAACCCGGCCAGGCAGGAAATGATTGACCACCCAGGCGTTGGTCAGCAAATGCTGAGTCACTTCCCCGGTAGTGAAACGGGAGGGACCGCGGGCCAACGCCGCGGGCAGTATTAACTGGTCCGCCAGGAAGCGGTCAAGGACGGCATCACCATCCACAAAGATGAGCAGCTCCTCGGCTGCTTCCTCCGCTACCCGCTCAGCCGGTTTGCCCCGCTCCCCTAGAGAGGTGAATCCTGCCACTGTGTTCTCGAACTCGGCCCATAGAAAGACCACTGTCCCTGTTCCTTTGGCTGGCGCATCCACAACATCGATGCGCGCGTTTACACCGTTCGAGCGCAGTGTCTGGAGTGCTGCCTTTTCCTGCCTCATGCGGATGTGTTTGGGCAGATTGCTGCTGGCCGACAGCCCGCGTACGCGTAGCAACTTCCCTCGCTGGGGTAGTTCCAGGGCGGTGAGGAGAGCGCTGCGTCCCAGTCCTTCTACGGTGGCCTGGATCTCGCCGCCCCCGATGGGGTACCACCCCCATTTCCGGATGTTGGTTTTGGCCGTCACACCCAGCCACGCCAGGGTCGGAAGATACACCCGCTTGATGTAGTCGAACGGCGGGCTCCAGGCCACGTGGGTTCCTCCCCGGAGTGATATCTGCGAGGTTCCTTCAGCCAGTGCCAGGGGCAATAGCACTGTCTGCAGGATGAGGCTCACCGATCCCGCGCTGCCCCCTCTGGCTGCCTGCGCCACGTCAAAGGTGTAGGTCCCTGCCTGGGGTGGCGACTGGGGCAGGAAGGTAAGCTCCTGGGAGTTTAGCTTGGCGCCTTCTGTCCTTGCGTCGCACACCCTGGCAGCAGCCCGGACGCCGGTAAGATGCTGGGGCCTCAACCCGGGCTTGCGCCGCCCGGCACGGATCTGTTTGATGTGCACCGGTTGGCCAGTGATGGCCGACAGGGCCAGGCTGGTGCGTATTACCTGACCACCACCCTCGCCGTAGGAGCCATCGATCACGATCATGCTCGTTTCCATTTACCTTACTCCCTTCACCGGTTGCTGCGCATCAGCATCCACACACCGACCAGGGTGAGAGCCCCGCCTACTCCAGCAAAGATGCCACCGATTAGTAGCTCACTCACGTCACCGTTGCCCGACAGCAACGTGGCCACCGCCAACCCTACCATGAAAAAGGTGAACCCGAATGAGGCAACAAACATCCCGGGTTGGCTATAGAGGTCACGTAGCCAATCGTAAAACAGGGCTACGAGCACAATGGAGCCCAGGAATGCGCCCAATTGCAGGGGGAAAAACCAGTTCGGTTCGAGGGAGGTACCAAAGACCAGCGGCAAACCACCGAAGAGTGCTCCCCACAACAACAGAAAGGTGTTCTGCAGGAAGCCAGAGCAGCCGAATCCATCCTGGGTGACCCTTCGTAGGGCGACGCCTATGGCTGCACCACCTGCTATGTGGAATGGGAGCAGAAAGATCAGAACAAATCCTGTTGGCAATTCTCCCATCAGATCTGGCTTTCGAAGTGGTTCAGCCCCCTCGGCTTGACTCCGAGGCCGGGCCTGTCAGGAAGAACGAGTTGCCCGCCTTTCGCCACGCGTACCCCAGCGAAGGGATCGTTGGTGATAAGGAGGATGCCATCCAAGTCGACCCAATCGGCCAGGGGGGCCAGGTGTGCTGCTGCCGTGATTCCGACAGACGTTTCGACCATACAGCCGATCATCACCTGCAGATCGTGGGCGCGGGCTACGGCGATAATACGTAGCGCCTCTCGGAGGCCTCCGGCCTTCATCACCTTGACGTTCACACCATCCACGCAGCCGGCCAGGCGCGGGATGTCGTGGGCGGTGCGTACGGGTTCGTCGGCAAAGATCGGCAGTGGCGAAGTCTCGTGGACACGACGCAGGCCGTTCAGATCGTCTTCAGGTAGGGGTTGTTCTATCCACTCCAGGCCGAGATCCGCCAGGGCGGGGATGAGTCGCATGGCCTGTTCCGCCGTCCACGAACAATTGGCATCGGCCACCAGGCGGGCGTCGGTCGCGGCGCGGACGGCGCGCACCAGGGCCAAGCTGTGTTCGACGTCGCTGTCTAGCTTGAGTTTGAGGAGGGCAAAATCGTTGGCGGCAGCACTTGCCTTAGTCTGTACCTCCTTGACACTGCCCAGGCCGATGGTGAACGAGGTCAGGGGAGACCGCGCTGGATCCAATCCGAAGAGGCGGTAGAGGGGTACATCCAGCTTTTTTCCCACAAGATCGTGTAGAGCGATGTCCACGGCTGCCCGCGCGGCCTGCGAGCCAGGTGGCAGGGTGGCCAAGATGTCTTCCACCAGGAAGGCATCGTCGGGCAGCGAGGGCAGGGCAGCCAGGTAGTCCAGCACGCCGGCCTGGGTCTCGCGGTGCTGGTGCACAGGGGCAGCTTCGCCCAACCCTTCGTGCTCGCCGTCGCCAATGCGGACCAGCACGTTGTGCCGCGCCGTGCTGCTCCCATGCGCGATGCGGAACGGTGTTTCCAAAGTCAACGTGATTGGTTCCAGGTGTAGGTACATGGCGTCAGACTCCTCCGTCCAACACCATTATACTATGTCCGCGACAGAAGGGCAACGGGTCACCCTGCCTTTGCACGCCTCCTCGGTACCGGGTAACTGTATCCGCTCGTTGTGTGGGCAGGACTCGCCGTTTACTCGTTTCAAGCTGTCTTGACTGTTGCCAAGAGCGTAGAAATCTGCTATACTCATGCTCGTGGCCGAGTTCGCTCGAGCCCCTCTCTCGGGGGGTGACTTGGCACCAGAAATCATACCCTGTCTGCCTGGCAGACTGGCACCTACAGCTTTTACTGGGAGCGGATATGGGCGGCGAAAAGATCTTGGTCATCGATGACCGGCGTGAGAACCTGCTCTTTCTGGCGAACAGTGTCCTGCGCCCAGCAGGGTACAACGTGATCACGGCCATGGATGGCAAGATGGGTCTGGACAAGGCCCTGGCCGAGCGACCAGACCTCATCATCACCGACCTCAAGATGCCCCGCATGTCGGGATTGGAAGTCATGTCTGCCCTCCGCAAGGCAAATGTCTATATTCCCGTAATTCTGACCACCTTCTATGGCTCTGAGCAAGCTGCCATCCAGGCTTTCCGCCTCGGTGCAAGGGACTATATCATCAAACCCTACGAAGTCGACGAGATGCTCGAGTCGGTGGAACGGGCCCTGGTCGAGCAGCGGTTGCGGCGCGAAGCATTGGGAATGAAAGAGGGGGTCGAGCTAAGCCAGCAACTGGAAGAGCGGGTGCGCCAATTGCACAGCCTGTGTGGCATTGGTAAGGCCCTGATGGCGATCCACAGCATGGATGAGGCTATGCGGGTTATGGTCGAGGCTGCCATCTATGTTTCGGGTGCGAAGGCCGGGCAGCTCTTCCTCGTCAATGCTGGTACGCGGCAACTTGAACTCCGCGCCGTGCGTAGCCCCTTGGAATCGAGGGCTAGATGCCTGAGGCAAGCTGGTGCCGATCCCATCTCGACCCAGGTGGCCAAGACCGGCCAGGCCGTCATCGGTGACCGGGAAAGTGAAGGCGGGGCCAAAGTGCCGTGTTTGGTTGTGCCCCTGCGCGCCAGCGAAACGATGATAGGCGTGCTGGGGGTGGATGGCAAGCCTGACCAGCCATTCGGCGATAACGATGCATACCACCTGGGCATCCTGGCCGACTTTGGAGCCGTCGCGGTGGCCAATGCCCGCAAGATGGAGCGTATGGCAGGCGAGTCAAGAGAGGCTGGCCCGGTAGATGAACCCGCTGGCTCTGGGGCAACGCGCTCCGCGCTGCCAGACCTAGCAGAGCGCATTGCTGAAGCTGAGCAGCTAGCACAAGATCTACGCGATCTGTCCTCCGCTGCACGGGTCTTGGCCGACAAACTGCAGGCATACACTCAGAGCAGCTAAGTGGGCGTTCGGCAAAGAGGCCCCCACCTAGGGGGCCTTTTGCGTGGTCGATGACATATACATTCACTTTCTTGTGGCGCAAGGTCCGGGTGGTGCCTGCGCGCAGATTCTAATCGCTTCTCACATACAGGGGCATCCAACAAGGCATCATAGGTCTAGTGCCTGCCGGCTTGACTACAGCCCAGATCTATGGAAGTGGACACTTTGGCAAAGCACATGAGATCAGGTATAATGGGAACCTATGTGCTGGCCCTGTGGCTAGAGACGCAGCAACGCATCGTCGTAGGGCGGCTGGGCGAGATCGAATTCCCGTCGGGATGGTATCTTTATGTGGGCAGCGCTATGGGGCCCGGTGGGCTGCAGGCCCGGCTGGCGCGCCATCGAGAGCATATCGGTCGTGCCAAGCGGGCCCATTGGCACGTGGACCATTTGCGGGAAAGGGCTGCCTGGGGTGGTGCCTGGGCGCTCGCTTCTCACCGGCGATTGGAATGCGACTGGGCTGCTCAACTGCAGCGCCTGCCTGGTGCCGAGATTGTGGCACCAGGCTTTGGCGCTTCTGACTGTCGTTGTTCCACCCATTTGGTGCACGTGCACGCCCTGCCAGGCGATGAGTGGTTTGGCAGAAAATTGGCTGCGGGAAGGATCTTTGTGCAGGACGATTCGCTGGATGAACTAGTTCGGATCCTCACCTCAGGCAGCGAGGAGGAGCGCGAATCGGCTGCGGTGGCGCTGGCTGGCGTCGGGTTTGATGCCATCGGGCCGCTGGCTGCTATCCTGGCTGATGAGGATGCCAGTGCGCGCTGGTGGGCGGCGCGAGCTCTGGCTGAGGTTAGGGGGAGTGAGGGCGTGCGGCTATTGGTTGGCACGCTGTCTGATGCCGATCCGGACGTGCGAGCCTGCGCGGCCCTGGCACTGGGCCGCATTGGAGATGGGGAGGCGGCTGCTGCCCTGGCCGCTTGCCTGGCCGACGAGAGCGGTTTCGTCGCCAGCGTAGCTGCCGATGCTCTGAGTATGATCGGCGAACCGGCCGTCGACGCCCTGACCGAGATGCTGGCTAATGAGAGCACGCATGCACGCCTGTTGGCTGTGCGAGCCCTGGCCCGCTGCAAGTCCGAGAAGGCCATCGGTCCCTTGTTCAGCATGTTAGAAGATCCAAGCTATCTGGTACGCTACTATGCCCGCGAAGCCCTGGAAGCCCAGGGCGTGGGCATGGTCTTCTTGGCTCCCTGAGTAGACGAGGGTAAGCGGAGAAGGGAGGTAAGGAGTAGGAAGCTGCATTGAGTGATTGACATGGTCCCACACAAAAGTACAAGCTGCGGGTCTTTGATCACAGTTGATGCTGCATCTTGAACTGTGTTTGTGCTTGGTACATCATTGAATTGGAGGTAACATGGCAGGAGTAGATCTCAAGTGGACGGGTGGGCAACAGTTTTTGGCGACTGACGAAGCGGGACACGTCGTGGTGACCGATTCCCAGGGCCAGGGATTCAAACCTCCCGACCTGTTGTTGGTTTCATTGGTTGGCTGTGCTGGTGTGGATGTTGTGCGCATCCTGGAGAAGAAGCGCCAAATGTTCTCGAGCATTGAGGCCAAGGTTGGCAAGCAAAATGCCCCCGAAGCGCCGTGGACCATCGAAAAGATCGAGGTCGAGTGGGTGGTCAGGGGTCGGAATCTGAAGGAAAAGGCGGTCCGCGACGCCGTCCGCCTCGCTGAGGAGAAATACTGCTCGGTTTCTGCCAGCCTGACGAGCGAGCTGGTGACGACGGTCCATGTCATTAACGAGGAGGAGGACTAGTCGTTGGCTGACGGTGGAACAGCCCTTCCGGCCGGCACCTTGCATGACCCCGGTCTGGCCACCTACGAGGAACTCAGTCGGGCCATGCGCGGCTGTTTGCGGTGCCTGGAGGCAGGCTACCAGATCACACCCGGGGCCATCTTTACCGGACTGGCGCCTGCCCCCTTGATGTTGGTGGGCCAAGCACCGGGTGTGACCGAGGTCCAAGCCAAGCGCCCCTTCAACGCTTCCTCGGGACGGCGGCTGTTCCAGTGGCTGTCCGAGGCTGGATTCGAGGAGATCGAGTTCCGCGCAAGTTACTATATGACCGCCGTGACCAAATGCTATCCCGGCAAGCATCCCAAGGGAAAAGGCGATCGCAAACCAAGTCGCGCTGAGCAGAAGCTCTGCCGTCCCTTTCTGGAACGGGAACTGGCGCTGGTGCAGCCCCGGGTGCTGCTGGCGGTGGGCGGGCTGGCTATCGAGACCTTGTTAGGTCAAAAGATCCGCCTCGACCAGGCGGTGGGTCGCGTTTTCCAGGTGGATGGGCGCTGGGTCCTGCCTCTGCCCCATCCCTCGGGTGCCAGCCTCTGGCCGAACAAGCCCGAGAATCAGGTGCGCATCCAGCGGGCCATGGATCTCTTGCGGGAGGAACTGGTTCCCCTCCTCAGCGAATAGGCGGCGCACAAATGGCCCATTGCTGGTCAGCCTGCTCGCCTGCCCCGCCTAGCCAGCGGTACACGATCCGCCAATCCCGCAAATTTGCTGTTCTCGAGGCGCTTATCGTCCTGCGCGTATCGTTTTTCGACAAAAGGAGCAATGGAGATGGAGATCCACGTACTTTCCGGTGGTATCCAAGCCACCGAAGATGAACTGATCGTCGTTAACCTCTTTGAGGGGGTGAGAACGCCCGGAGGGGCTACTGGGGCTGTGGACAAGGCCCTCGGGGGCGGCATCGGTGAGGCCATTGCGGCCGGCGACTTTTGCGGCAAAAAGGGCGAGGTCGCCCTGTTCTACCCGCGCGGGGCCATACCGGCCCGGCGCGTACTGGTCATCGGCCTGGGACCGCAGGATGGCTTTAGCCTGGATGCAGTGCGCTGGGCAGCCGCCGCGGCGGCACGAAAGGCCCGCGAGCTGGGCGTTGCCTCCTTCAGCAGCATCGTCCACGGATCGGGGGCTGGGGGTTTTGGCCTAGAGACGGCTGCCCAGGCCGTGGTCGAAGGCACCATCCTGGGTCTCTATCGGTACCAGGAACTAAAGAACAAATCTCCTGACCGTCCCGATCCGGAGCGCTTTACACTGGTGCAGTTCGATCCTGCCAAGGTGCCCGAGGTGGAGGCAGGCGCCCAGGCGGGGCAGATCGCAGCAGAAGCGGCCTGCCTGGCCCGTGACCTGGTCAACCGGCCGGCCAACTATGCCACGCCCACCGACCTGGCCGAACTGGCACTCAAGATCGCCAGCGAGTTTGACACCATGCGCTGCCAGGTGCTCAGCGAGCAGGACACTGCCGAGTTGCAGATGGGTTCCTTCCTGGGGGTTGCCCAGGGCAGCGACGAGCCGGCCGTCTTTATCATCCTGGAGCATAACCCGGGCCGTGAAGATCTGGACACCATCGTGCTGGTGGGCAAGGGTATCACGTTTGATACAGGCGGCATTTCCCTGAAACCTGTCGAGAATATGGACCGCATGCGGGGCGACATGGGCGGCGGCGCGGCTGTGCTGGCGGCCATGTCTGCCATTGGCCAGATCGACCTACCCCTGCATGTCGTGGGCCTCGTCCCGGCCACCGAGAACATGCCCAGTGCCCGGGCCTACAAGCCCGGCGACGTGCTGACCGCCATGAATGGCAAGACCATCGAGGTCATCAGCACCGATGCCGAGGGCCGCTTGATCTTGGCCGATGCCCTGGTCTACGCGGCCCGCTTTGAGCCCAAGGCCGTGGTTGACCTGGCCACCTTGACTGGGGCCTGCGTCATCGCCCTGGGGCGAGGTGTGGCGGCAGGTGCCTTCGCCACCGACGACCCGTTGTTGTGTCGCATGCAGGCCGCCAGCCAGCTTGCAGGCGAGCGCATCTGGCCCCTCCCGCTTTTTGACGACTATTTGTCCAAGCTGGAGAGCCTGACCGCCGATCTGACCAACAGTGGCGGACGGTACGGGGGCGTGGGAACCTCGGCTGCGTTCCTCAAAGAGTTTGCCGGAGACTATCCCTGGCTGCACCTGGACATCGCTGGCATGTCGTTCGAGGAACGCCCCGACACACCCAGCCGTCCAGCCTATTTGCAGAAGGGTGGCACCGGCTTCGGTGTGCGGCTCCTCGTCCAGTTCCTACGCGACTGGGTGGCGGCGCCAGCCGATGGGTAGTACTGCCCTTCAGCCCTCCACACAGGGAGGCGAAGAGCGTCTCAAGCTGGCCATCTTTGATCTCGACGGGACGCTGAAACAGGCCCGCGACCCGTATATCTATCTGCACCAGCGGCTGGGCACCTGGGAGGCGTCCCAGGCCTTTTTCGCCCGGGGATTGGCTGGTGAGTTGGACTATGACGAGTGGCTCCGCCTCGACGCTGAACTTTGGAAAGGGGTGGAGCGCTCCCGAATTGAGGGCCTCTTTCGCGAGAATCCCTACTTGCCCGGCGCCCAGGACACGATTCGCGCCCTGCAGCAGGCCGGTGTGCGGATCGCGCTGGTGAGCACCGGCCTGTTGCTCCACGCCCAGCAAGTGCAGGCCGAATTGGGCCTGGACCGTGTCTGCGCCAACGAGATCTTTTTCAAGAGCGGGCGGGTTAGTGGCCGGGCACATGCGCATATCCGGGAAGGGGGCAAGGGGCCGATCGTGGCCGAACTGCAGGCCGTGTTTGGCGTGTCGCCGGGGGAGTGTCTGGCCGTGGGCGATGGTTCATCGGATGCTGATATGTTTGAGCGGGTGCGCCTGGGGGTGGCCGTGAGCCCTTCCTCGGAGCGTGCCCGGGCGGCGGCCCACCTGGTGCTCGACACACCCGACCTGCGGTCGCTCCTGCCCCTGCTGCAGCGCGCCGCACCCGGCTGGCTGCCAGGATAGTCGACAGCCTCCGTGGTAGCCCTCACGAGTTGGGCAGAGCGCCGGCGCCTCGATGGTTGACACTGGCCTCGATCGGCTGCATCGCGACCTGCCACAGGCCAAGGGAGAACATATGTGACCAGCGAAATCGCGTTGATGCTCGCAATCCTGGGCATAACTATCCTGCTGTTCATCACCGACTGGCTGCGGGTGGATCTGGTAGCACTCCTGGTGTTGCTGGCCTTGGTGGTGACCGGGCTCATCACCCCCGAGGAAGCGTTCGCAGGCTTTAGCAGCCCGGCGGTCATCACCGTGTGGGCGGTCTTTATCGTCAGTGGTGGCCTATTCTATACCGGCGTCGCCAATCTGTTGGGCGACCGCTTGCTCAAGGTGGGCGGTACCAGCCAGCCCAGGCTCATCGGCCTGCTGATGGCGACCGTGGGGCTGATGTCCGGGGTGATGAACAACGTGGGGGCAGCGGCCGTGCTCATGCCAGCCGCGGTGTCCATGGCCCGCAAGGTCAAGATCAACGCCTCCCGGCTCCTGTTGCCCCTGGCGTTTGGCTCACTACTGGGCGGCATGACCACCCTCATCGGTACTCCACCCAACATCCTGGTCAGCGACGCCCTCAGCCTGGCCGGGCTGGAGCCCTTTTCTCTGCTCGACTTTTTGCCGGTGGGCCTGACCGCTCTAGTCGTGGGCATCGTGTACATGGTCTTGTTCGGCCGCCGTCTGTTGCCGGATCAAAGCCCGGCCGAGCGTCTGGCCGGCGCAGACGTGCCCGATGCAGATCTCGTAGACCTCTACCGGCTGGCCGAGCGTTTGTTCCGGGCGCGCATCCCCACCGGTTCGCCACTCATCGGCAGCAGCCTGATGGAGTGTGGCCTGCGACAGGATTTTGATCTCACCGTGATCGGACTGGAGCGGCGAGGAGAGACGCACCTGGCCCCGGCCCCTGACACGGTGCTGCGCCGGGGTGACGTGCTTCTCATCGAGGGTATGGTGGACAATTTGGTGTGGGCCGAAGCCACCGGACGCCTGGATGTGCAGCCCGAGATTGGCGTGGAAGACCGGGACCTCCAGTCGGAGGTGGTGGGCATCTACGAAGTGCTCCTGGCACCCCGTTCGCGGCTGGTGGGCACGACCCTCACCGACATCCAGTTCCGCGAAAAGTACCACCTGACGGTTCTGGCCATCCTGCGTGACGGTCGGCCCCTTCGCACCGGTTTGGCGGAGCTTCCGTTGCGCTTTGGCGACACCCTACTGGTGCAAGGGCCGCGCCACAATATCCGCATCCTGCAGCGCGAGGCCGATTTCGTGGTATTGGGCGATGTGGATGCAATGCCAGCGATGCGTACAGGGAAGGCACCCCTGGCCGTTGGGTTCCTGGTGTTGATGCTGGTGCCTGTAGTAGCCGGCTGGCTTCCCATCGCCGCTTCGGCGCTGCTGGCCGGTGTCCTGATGGTCATTACCGGTTGTCTAACCATGGACGAGGCTTACCAGTCCATCGAGTGGCAGGCCGTCTTTCTCGTGGCGGGTACGTTGCCCCTGGGCATCGCCATGGAAAATACCGGTACAGCTCAATTCCTCGCCGATCTGATGGTGAGCGCTGTAGGAGGGCTGGGACCCATGGCGCTGTTGGCCGGTTTTTACATACTGACCAACTTGCTGACCCAGTTCATGTCCAATGCAGCCAGCACCGTGCTCATCGCCCCGATTGCCATCCAGGCGGCCCAACAGGTCGGCGGTAATCCCTATACCCTGCTGATGGCGGTGGCGGTGGCGGCCTCTGCCGGGTTCCTCACGCCCGTCGCCCACCAGTCCAACGTACTGGTCATGGGACCGGGCGGCTACCGGTTTGGCGACTACTTCAAGGTTGGCTTGCCCCTCGATCTATTGGTTTTCGGTGTGATCCTCGTGGTCCTGCCCATCTTTTGGCCCTGGGCCTGACTGATCCTATTGCTGTCCGCAGACCGGTTGCCCATCCTGAGCGTGTCGCAGGGTGGGCAACTGGCTTTCTGCCACAGTCCTCTCCGGATTTGCATGCTGTGCTGAAGTGAGGTATACTATGCCCCGCGTTAGCACTCTTTCGCCATGAGTGCTAGCGCACGAATCATGTAACCCTATCATTCGATTAAGGAGGAAGGCGAA
>Ga0180438_10002571_pt1 | contig 29279 bp, 28 predicted proteins | sample SS_ome_12_FD_132455 | JGI IMG/M metagenome (GOLD analysis project Ga0180438, IMG submission 132455) | Hypersaline lake sediment archaeal communities from the Salton Sea, California, USA - SS_3_D_2 metaG | ecosystem: Environmental > Aquatic > Non-marine Saline and Alkaline > Hypersaline >...
GATGGGCCTGTCGGACACCGGGATCTTCAAGGATGTCGGGATCGGCATCAGCCCTCCGCAGCGGATCCTGCACATCTCGCACGATCACTTCCCCTACACCCACATGACGAACGACCAGTCGGGGCACACAGGTACTGACGGGATCACGTTGGGGCTGCGGGATGCTCCAAACGCCGGCTACATCCGACTGCGTGAGAACTGGCCGTTCCAGATCTGGACGAACGATACGATCCGGCTGACGGTGGCGGCGAGCGGCTACGTCGGCATCGGCACCAGCACCCCGGGGCGCATTCTCCACATTCACGATCAGCACTTCTCGTACGCCCACATGACCAACTCGGCGTCGGGCAGCAGTGGAACGGACGGTCTGTCGCTCGGGCTGCGGGATGCGCCGGACGCGGGCTACATCCGCCTGCGCGAGAACTGGCCGTTCGACATCTATACCAACGACCTGCAACGGCTTCGCGTCGCAGCGGATGGGAACATCGGCATTGGCACCACCAACGCCACGGACAAGCTGACCATCCAAGGTGGAAGCGGGAATTTGATCGCCTGCTACCCCGACGGGTCACGCGCTGCCGGGGCAGCGGTCTTCCGCGTGGAGAGCGACGGTGATGTCTACGCCGACGGGACTGCCTATGCGGCGAACTTCATCACCGGCTCAGCGGACGTCGCTGAGCGGATCAACGTGTCCGAGTGGGTTGAGGCTGGAGATGTTGTCGAGATCGACCCGGAGCACGCCGGCTTCTTCCGCAAGGCGTCCGGACTGTACAGTCGGCGGGTCGCGGGGATCATCTCCACGTCTCCGGGAGTCATCCTTGGAAACGACATCAATCCAACGACCGATCAATGGGACGACGGGCGCCCCGTCCTGGCGATCGCAGGACGTGTCCCGGTGAAGGCTTCGACGGAGAACGGACCGATCGCCGTCGGCGACTTGTTGGTCAGTTCGTCCGTCCCCGGCATTGCGATGAAGGGTGACCCGGCGGTTTCGATCGGAGCGGTCGTCGGGAAGGCGATGGAACCTCTGGAGAGCGGCGAAGGCATCATCATGAGCCAGGTGACGCTCCGGTGAACTGAGGAGGCATCCCGCAGAGGGAAGGGGATGCCCTAGAGGCTTGTTGTTGCAGAGGGGGCAGGGGTCTGCGTTGTTATCGTGGGCCCCGCTCCTTTCTCGGAGCCGCTGGCAAGAGGAGCCCGTTCGAGAACGGTAGGGAGATCCAGCGTCGTTGTGGTGCTGATCGTCCCTTGCTGGAATCTCACCCAGGCAAGCTGCTATCATGCAATGTGTGGGTGAGGTTGGGAGTGTGGCGGAGCCGTGGCACTGGTAGGATTGGAGGGGATGTCGGCTTGAGGGTACTTGTCACAGGTGGGGCAGGTTTCATTGGATCGCATCTGGTCGAGGGATTGGTCGCTCGCGGGGCAGAAGTTGTGGTCGTCGACGATCTGTCCACCGGGAAGCTGAGCAACCTACGGTGTGTGATGGATCGGATCAGCTTCGTCGATGGAGACATCCGTGATGAGCACACCGTCCGAGATGCCATGGAGGGTGCCGAATACGTGTTCCACCAAGCAGCACTGCCCTCTGTCGCCCGCTCTCTCGAGGACCCCGTGGCCAGCAACGACGTCAATGTGTGCGGGACTCTGAATGTCCTTGTCGCTGCACGTGAGCATGGTGTGAAGCGAGTGATCTACGCCAGCTCGTCCTCCGTGTACGGTGACACTCCGGAGCTACCGAAGGATGAGGCCATGCCTGTGAATCCGTTGTCTCCGTATGCAACCAGCAAACTCGCGGGAGAGAGCTACTGCATTGTGTTCGCACGTGTGTACGGCCTGAGTACTGTCAGCCTGCGCTACTTCAATGTCTACGGTCCTCGCCAGGATCCGGATTCTCCGTACGCCGCGGTAATTCCCATCTTCGTTCGGAACACGCGTCGGAGTGTGCCTCTCACTATTTTTGGAGATGGCGAGCAGACCCGGGACTTCACGCACGTCGAGAACGCCGTCCAAGCGAACATTCGAGCAATGCAGGCTCCCGGAGTGTCCGGGGAAGTATTCAACGTTGCATGTGGTCAGCGCACTTCGCTCAATCAAATCGTTGATCTGTTGGCGGTGCTTGCAGGAAGGAGGCCGGCTGTACGTCACCTTGCGGATCGCCCTGGGGATGTCCGACATTCGCTCGCGTCGATCCGACATGCGGCTGAAAGACTGAGCTACCGCCCAGATGTGCAGTTGGAAGATGGGTTGCGGGCGCTTTGGGATGAGGACGCCGGAGCTGGGCCGGCTCTCTAGTCTGGCGAATCGGCTCTCGGCGTGAGAGACGCTGGCGACAGTCGGTTCCGGGTGAGGATCTTGTCTTTGCGCAATGCGGTGACAGCCGCCGACGGTGTTTGGTGTGATGCGGGCGAGGGGTTGGTGTTCACCCGACGGGGCGCAGGGGTTGGACCTATGCCGACCAGGTTGTCCGGCCGAGCCTAGACATCAGCTGGTGGAGAGGGGGAAAGAGGCGCATGGTGGAATACTCTGTCAGTCCAACGGGCGAGAGATTCGCGTTGCCGGAGGCTGAGGAATCCGACGCTGAGTTTGCCAGGGTCGCGGCCCTAGCAAACTCAGCCCGTTCCGCCGGCATGGAGATCGTCGTCGTCATGGGGGCTGGATTCGTCGGAGCGGTCATGGCCTCCGTCATTGCTGACTCTGTGGACGAGACAACAGGAGAGCCAGGCAAGTTCGTGATTGCCTGTCAACGCCCCAGTACCCGAAGCTATTGGAAGATCCCGCTACTCAATCGGGGCATTGCGCCGATCAGAGCTGAGGATCCCGAAGTGGCCGCGATCATCGCCCGCTGTGTCAACGAGAAGAAGACTCTCACGGCAACCCACAACAACGATTGCCTCCAGCTTGCCGACTGTGTTGTGGTGGATATCCAATGCGACTACACAAAGCATGATCTAGGGAACATGCGATCCGGCGAGGCCCAGATGAGTGCTCTGGAGTCGACCATGCAGACAGTCGGTGAGAAGGTTCCACCGGACTGTCTCGTCTTGATAGAGACAACGGTGGCCCCGGGGACAACAGAGTTTGTGGCTTATCCCATCATGAAACGGGAGTTCACGAAGCGCGGCATCAAATCGGATCCTGTGCTTGCGCACAGCTTCGAGCGTGTGATGCCCGGCCGGGAATACGTCGCATCGGTTCGAGACTTCTGGCGCGTATGCGCAGGGTGCAATAACCGCGCACGAGATCGGGTGGAGGTCTTCCTTCGACAGGTGCTGAATACGGACGACTACCCGCTCACCGTAATGGATCGACCGATCGAATCGGAAACGACGAAGATCATTGAGAACTCCTACCGCGCGACAATCCTAGCGTATCTCAATGAATGGAGTCTCTTCTCCGAACGGAACGGAGTCGACCTGGTCAAGGTGATCGAGGCAATACGGATGCGTCCCACACACAGCAACATCATCTTCCCGGGGCCGGGCATCGGTGGGTACTGCCTCCCGAAGGATGGGGCACTCGGCTACTGGGCCTACAAACACATCCTCGGCTTTGAGGATGGCGATAGCATCTTCCGTATCACGCCGGAAGCAATCGACATCAACGACACACGAGGGCTGCATGTGGCTGAGCTTGTTCGTGATGCCCTCCGCAACATGGGGCGGTATATCGCCGGAGCGTCGGTCCTGATCTGCGGAGCCAGCTATCGCAAGGGCGTGGGGGACACGCGCTACAGCGGGTCGGAAAAGGTCGTCCGCAAGCTGAAGGAAATGGGGGCAGAGATCCGAGTTCACGACCCCTACGTGGAGCACTGGTACGAGTTGGAGAAGCAGGACGTCTACCCTGCTCCGGGGCTCTCTTTGGAACGCTTCTTTCGGAACCAACGTGATCTGGCGAATCTGGCTGTGAGCCACGATCTGCCCGAATCACTGGCCGGAGCCGAAGCGATCGTACTTGCTGTGCCCCACGAGGTCTATCTGGGTCTGGACCCGGGGGTGATCGTAGAGCAAGCTGGGGCTCCCTTGGCAGTGATTGACTGCTTCGGCATTCTGACCGATGAGCAGATCAGGCGGTACTTCGAGCTGGATTGCGAGGTCAAGGCACTTGGTCGAGGACACATACAGCGGATAAAGGAACGGGTAAGGCGGGCGACGCCGGAGCGGCGTACAGCGAGCACAGCCTGACACGACCCCATTGAGGCGAGTCTTCTACTGGTACGAGGTTGCAGAGAACTCAATCCTGAACACCCGGTCCTCTAGAGGACTGCCACTCGCTATCCTGAGAAGATGCTAGTGCCCTCGATTCGCTCTTCGCGCGGCCAGTCGCGGCAGGCAGGGCACCCCTCACCAGCTTGTATAGAAGCCAGAAGACCGCAAACACCAGAACATCTTGCCATAGCTTGGAGAACCAGTTTGAGAACTCGACTCGCACTACATACCACGTCTGCATGAAGAGGATCGCCGCGAGGCCGATCCCCATGTACCCACGCTGTGAGGCGGCGGACACCGCACCGTGGAAGGCAAGATAGATGAGGAGTGAGATTGCGAATACGAGAGCGGCCGACTCCGTCCCCAAGTAGATATCCGTGGGAAGAGTCACAGTGTAGACCGGCTGCCCACTGGGACCGACCATGTAGATCGCCATGGCCCGAGATAGGGTGTCGGGCTTCTCCCATCCGAGCAGATTCGAGACTGTGCTAGGAATCGGCTTCCTCCAATACGGTGTGTTGAATCCCTGATCTTCAACATCCAGCATGACCAGCCCAGGGACATAGGCCGTGATCGTTTCGAGTGGAAAGAGATCCATCCAGCTGGCGGCCTCCGTCCCGCCATACCATCCACGCCCTTGGAGGAAGGCCGCGACATTGCTGCGTTGCATGCCAAACCAGCTGAACAGAACGGCAACCGCAACCATGGCAACTACCAGCACCCGCTTCCGGCTGAAGACCGCAGAAGGTCGAATCGCGAACAAGACGGCCCCCAGACCGAGCAGCAGCACGAGGATGGTCAGACGAGTCCCCTTCGCTAGTTCAAGGGCACAGTAGCTTGCCAGGGAGATCCAGAAGATCCCGGTGGCGACTCTGGATCGACGCGGACGGCTCAGCACGTACACGGCGAACAACATGAAGAAACCATTGACCAAGGAGTGGTACCGAATGATAGGCGATGCAGCGCTGAGCTGCTCGAATGCCTCCCTCCTTGAAACGGAGAGGAAGGCCATGAATCCGCCGATGCTGGAGAAGTACATCCAACCCAGAACGATTGCGCATGTACACGCGACTGCGATGGACATGCGAAGGGCACCTCGATGAAGCCCCCGGGACAGCTTCACAAGCGCCCTCCAGGTTCGGCCTGCTGCCTTGCCTGCCACACTGATCAGGATCTGCGCGGAAAGGAAGCCCGCCATGGATAGGGCAAAGAAGAGGACGATGGCATGGAATCGATCGAAGCGGTAGTACTCCACAAGAGCGTCAGAGAGGTCTCCGATGGCTTCGGGCGAGAGCAGCCACAGGAGGGGGACGGGCAGGGCATAGAAGAAACTGACAAGGACGAGAGCCCACCCTGGATGAAGATACGAGATTCTTCTCTGTTGCATTCGCAGCAACAGCAAGCACAGAAGAGCCAGCTCTGCCAGGATCGCCACGAGCATCCACATGAGCATACGCTCCTGGGGAACTGCGATCACTTGACCTCCCCTAGGCAGCGCAGGATAGCCGAAGCGCGTGTGCTCCACGTGTACTTCCTAACCAGTGCCTCTCTTGCCTCAGCGCCAAGGGTCTGTCTCAGCTCCGGGTGCTCTTCAAGTCTGCGTAGCGCACTCTCCCAAGCATCGAGCGAATCGGGCGCAGCCAAGAGGCAATTGCGGCCGTCGACCAAGATCTCCCGCAAGACGCCGAGATCAGAGGCAATGATCGGTTTGCCTTGCGCCATATACTCGAAGATCTTCATCGGCGACATCCACTGCACGGTGTCTCCGCGACCTCTCCGCAGGTGCACTCGCTTCTGATAGGGAGCGAGGAGGATATCCATGCGAGCGAATGGACCAGCCAGCTCAGCGTGCGGAATGTGGCCATGGAAATAGACGTTGGTCTGTACAAGGCTGTGCTCCCAGGTCGCCACGTCCTGCTCTGTGCCTCCTATGACATGGAAATCGACATCGGGCATGCGTCCGGCCAGCTCAACGATGATGTCAATGCCTCGCCCCGGGTACAATCCTCCGACGTATCCGACACTCAGCCGCCCCTGCCGCCCCGGCCATCGTTCTCCCGTCGATTTCTCGCTTGAGTCCGGGAGAAGTGCGTCGGCTCCATCGTGAGCAACAAGAATGCGCCGTTCATCGAGCCATGGGAATCGGCGCACATACTCTGCAGCAAGTGCGTCTGAGATGACGACAAGCTGCACGAAGTTCGGGCGCCGAAACAGCCAGCGCTCCACCCGGTGTTGAAGCGCATGCCGCGGAGCACCATGCGCTTCGAACACTAGCGGCACGCTTGACCGTGCAACCGCTGCAAGGCTGTAGGCATGACGCGCGTAGTAGACATCAGGGCGCTGCAGCACCTGTGCGCGAGCGCCGACGTGAAGAGCGTATAGGAGACCTCCCACATGAGAGATCGACGGACGATAGCACCATTCGATCTCGAAACATCTCTCAACCCCGTAGTAGTCGAAGGGGTCTCCTTTGACCTCCCTGCCGGGCCGGGCGAAGAGGACGACACGGCATTCCTCTTGAGCCAACGCCTGGCACATCTTCATGACGTGCACGCTGTTGGCAGTCGTGGAAGGTAGCTCCGAGATGGAGAGATAGTATATCGTCTTGATTCCCTCCGTTGACCCTGCATCCAGCGCGCCCGGCGAGCCGTGTGGCCTACACGTCGCCAACGGCCTGTCCCCGAGAACCGTACCACCTGCGAGTAGATTCTGGATGGCCCATCCGCTGTTGAAATCGACGCTGCAGCAACCTCGAGCGCTCATAATCCCGATCCTACCGTTATCCTCTCTGCGAGGCCAGCACCGATGTCCGCAGCGCGCATAGCATGGATTCGCTCCCCCCACAATCTCCACTTCCGCTGCCGCCGCAGACTCACGCACAGGGTGCTCAGGCTCCCGTCGTTTCATCCTGGGTCCCTGTGCAGCGGATCGGGCCGTTCGCAGGCGTTCTCCTGCGTAACGGCGCCACTGCCATCGCTTCGGATTGCCTTTCGTGCGCCAAGCCGCCCCGAGTGCGAGCATCAGGAGAATGCCCAGTACTTGCCTTCCTCAATGCGCCGAGCCGCGGCCCCTGCGCCCGATTGATCCTATGTCCCCACTTCTGCCTGCTTCTTCCGGCCAGCGCCGATCTTCTGTAGGGTAGACGCCTTCCCCTACCTGTTTCCATCTACCGGAACCATCCGTCGACAGCACTCCTCCCCCACTGCCCACGTTCGCGGCCTCGCGGTAGGATGCCGCACATGGTGTGCGAGATCGTGGCCCGGTGTTGTCAAGGCGGGGAACTCGACGCTAACCCCCTTTCAGGAGTGACCATTCGAGACCGGCCATGGACGCTGACCACAGTAGGTAATAGACGAGATAAGCAATCCCCGCACCCACGAGCCCGAACTGCGATACCAGTGCCACCAGCAGCGGGAAGTACAGCCCCGTTGTCATGAGGTGAATCCAGAAACTCATCTTCGCTCGCCCCATGGCAAGCATCGCCGGCTGGAGCGGTGTGGCGAGCACGGCCACCACCACCGCAAGCATGTACCACACCAGGACAGGCTTGCTTGTCAAGTAGTCTGCTCCGACGGTTGCACCAATAAGCACATTGCCAAAGAAGACTACCACAAGCCAGACTCCAAACCCGATGCTACCCGCCAGCAGTGCCGTACGCAGGATCAGACGCTTCATCCCGTCTCGATCAATATCTGCATATAACCTCACTAAGTCGGGGTACACAGCTTGGTATAGTGGATCTGAGATTCTAGCCAAGATGCTCGAGAACTGCTTTGCGATCTTGTACAGCCCAGCGGCTCCTGATCCGAGCATCCCTCCAACAACCATGATGTCGAACTCCTTCGAGAGCACTCGCACAGTGGCGCTTAGGCTGGTCGACACCGCGAATCCCCATAAGCCTTTGAAGCGCGCTCTAATCCCCGCTAGCGAACTGTGGAGGGCATTGAAATGGCCTTGTCTGTGAAGCTCCCACCATCCCAGCGCCAGCAGCAGCAGCTGTCCGGCGACATCACTCAGCAGCCAGACCATGAGGAACCCCTGGAGCCCTGCTCCGGCAACGATGGCGACAATCGTGCCCAGCAGCCTCACCCCAGCAGCGATCACCTGCTGACTCGCGAGCGCCTTGAACCTGCCGAACAACCTCAGCACGGCCGTTGGGGTTCCCGATAGGCGAAAGATGATCGTCAAGCTGTACAGCGTTGCCATGGATGCTACATCGGGAGTCCAGTCCAGCCAGCCCTTCACGGCCTGCACCGCCGCGGCAGCAACGACGGCGCCGAGCACAGCACTGCCGCCATCCAAGAAGGTGGAGAACTTCACCAATTGAGAGAACCCAACAGCGTCACCCTCGCTTAATGCATCAGCACCGAATTTGATCAAGGTCTGCCATGACTGGAAGATGGTGAGGCGGTTGACAATTGCTACGTATCCTTGGACAAGGACAAGGGCGCCGAACTGCTCGGGACCCAATGCCCGTGCGGCGAGGACTGTCGTGGCAAGAGCGAGGGCTGAGGATACTGAGCTGCCGCCCAAGAGCATCCCCGCATTCCGGATGCACGTAGCGAATGCGTCATCCCACAGCCACCCCCAGGCTCTACGGAAAAGGACGTTCATTGCAGCTCTCGTGTGGCGAAGGACATGTCATGTGAGCCGTGGTTGCCGCTGGCACTGCCGGCGCACAGTCGTTCTACGAGTACAGCCTCGTGCGATGGACACTGCTCGGTTCACAATCTGGAACCCTCCAAGTCTAGGCTATCGGAACGATCGGAATAAGTATCTGCATTGACGCTTTCGTCTGCAAGGGCTGTGTCAAGTTTTGTGTGTAGATTGCTCCTTCAGGTGACAGGCTGAAGCACATCCTCCTTCAGCGGTTCTTCGACCGCCTCGGCCTGCATCATTGTGAGATACCGAGAGCCGGTCAGCCATTCCTCCGACTGCTCCATCGCCAGTGCGCTGACGAGGCGTAGGCAGCTCCGCCGGTTGGGGAAGATCCGCACCACACGCGTCCGCCGCTTGATTTCCTGATGGTACTTCTCGAGATTGTTGGTTGTGCGAAGCCGAACACGATGTCCCTTCGGTAGTTGGAACACCGTCAGCGGTTGCTCGATCGTCTCTTCCAGCCATTCCGCAAACGCCGAAACGCGACGGCTCCATTGCTCGATCATCTGCTCTGCTCGTCGCTGAGCTTCTTCGTAGTCCGGAGCTGCAAACACATCGCGTAGCTGATCGTGGACCTCGGCGCGATCTCGTCGTAGGACCTTGGATGCGGCGTTCTGCTGGTAGTGTGTCATCGCCGGTGTAGAAATGACCCAGTAGCGCCGAGTTGGAATTGACCCACCCCCGAGCATCGCGGACGTTGCGATCCTCAAGTTGGAGGATCGGAGGTAACGACAGCGATGCTGAGAGGAGGGAAGGTCAGAGTGATGTACGAATTGAAGGGCAACGGACAATCGATCCGAGGGATCGCTCGGGAGCTTAGGATCTCGCGCAACACGGTCCGTAAGTACTTACGCGCTAGGGAGATTCCCAAAGCGAAGCCACGCCCGAGGCGTGGCTCCAAGCTGGATCCATACAAGGAGTACCTGGAAGAACGGTTGTCGCACGGTGTCGACAACTGCGTGGTGCTCCTGCGAGAGATCCGGGAGCAAGGATACACCGGCGGGTACACCATCCTCAAAGACTACGTACAGCCATCGCGCAGGAAGCAAACGAGTACGGCGACGATGCGCTACGAGACGGCGCCCGGCGAGCAAGCTCAAGTCGACTTCGGCCGTTACACGTACCTGACGCCGGAAGGGGAGAAACGCCAGGTCTGGGCGTTCGTCATGGTCCTGTCGTGGTCGCGTGCGTTGTACGTGGAGTTCGTCGAGCGTGCGGACACAGCGACGTTCCTGCGCTGTCATGTTCACGGATTCGAGCACTTCGGCGGGATTCCCCGGCGTTGTCTGTACGACAACACGAAGCTGGTGGTCCTGAGACGAGACGCTGAAGGTCGGCCGGTGTGGAACGAGCGGTTTGTCGACTTCTCGACCGCTCTGGGGTTCGAGGTGACGTTGTGTCGACCGTACCGGGCACAAACCAAAGGGAAGGTGGAGCGGGGTGTCGGCTACGTAGAGGGAAACTTCTGGCCTAGCACGCGGTTCGTTGATCTGGCCGATCTGAACCGTCAGGCAGCACAGTGGGTGTCAACGGTTGCCGATGTACGGATCCACGGGACGACCCACGAGCGACCGGTGGATCGTCTGGAGAAGGACCGAGCGAGCTTGACACCGATGGTCGATCGATCGCGCGTAGCGAGCTTTCTACGCGATGAGCGAAAGGTCGGTTGCGATGGGTACGTTCGTTACGGCAGTGCGTGGTACGGAGTCCCATGGCGTTGGGCAGGATGTGTCGTGCAGATCGAGGCCGAGGGGGACATGGTATCGATCTTCTCCGCGCAGAAGAGGCTGGCGTTGCACCCACGAGCCCAGCGCAACGGCCAACGGCAGACCGTGCCTGGGCAGTGGGAGGGGCTACCGCTGGGTGATGGGAAGCGGCGTCGATCCCCAGTGGCCTTCCAGGTGGCCGAGGTTGAGGTCGAGCAACGCTCGCTGTGGGAGTACGCCACGGTGGCCGATGAGGCGACGGTAGCATGATGGCGCTACTGCAGGCACAGACACAGCTAGAGCAGCTGGGGTTGACCGAGGCAGCAGCGGTCATCGAATCTCGGCTGGATGACGCGGCACGCAAGGAGATCTCCTACGCTGAGTTCCTCACCGACCTTCTCAGTGTAGAGACCAACGCGCGACGGGAACGGTACCTTGTCACTCGAACGAGGCTGGCACACTTCCCATTCCGTCGCAGCTTGGAGACGTTTGACTTCTCGTTCCAGCCATCGGTTGACGAACGGCAGATCCGAGAGCTGTCGACGCTGGCGTTCGTTGCCGATGCAGCGAATGTCATCTTGCTTGGGCCTCCGGGGGTTGGAAAGACGCACCTTGCCGTCGGGTTGGGCGTGAAGGCGATCGAGCATGGGTGCGGTGTGTACTTCGTCAAGGCACATGATCTGATCGAAGACCTACGCCGGGCGCACAGTGAGCAACGTCTCGATCGACGGATGCGGGTGTACCTGTCGCCCAAGGTGTTGATTGTGGATGAGTTCGGCGTGTGGCCGTATGACCGTACCGCAGCGATGTTGTTGTTCGCTCTGGTCTCGGCACGTTACGAGCGGGGGAGCCTGATCCTCACGTCGAACAAGGGCTTCGCCGAGTGGGGGGACGTCCTCGGTGATCCCGTCGTTGCCACCGCCATCCTGGATCGGCTGCTGCATCACAGCCACATCCTCAACATCCGCGGCGAGAGCTACCGACTGAAGGAGAAGAAACGGGCAGGCCTGTTCGGTCGTCTACCCATACCTGCTTCGGCCGAGCAACCCAGCGAACATCAAACCCAGGAGGTGGGTCAAATCCAGCCCGGCGTTGACAAGTGCGCCTGACAGCGTTGCCAGATTGCGTGAGGGAAGTACCTTTGCAGCGCCTCCCGTAGCCCAAGATGGTCGTCAGAGGTCACACAGACAACCTCTGATGGGTTGAGCCCCCGCTCGATCAATCCTCGGAACAGTTCCCCCCAACTCGACTTGTCTTCTCCAGGGGCCATCGCGACAGCGATCACCTCACGGTGGCCTTGTTCGTTGATCCCTTCCACCGTCAGCACGCCCTCGCTCATGACGCGGCCGTCGTCGCGTACATGTTCATACCGTGCGTCGATTACCAGGTACGGGTAGCGCTTGTCGAACCGCTGTTGTCGCCATCGATCCAGTTCGTCATCCAATGCCTGGGCCATCCTCGACACCTGATCCTTGGAGAACTCTGTCCCGCAGAGCTTCTCGGTGATCCGACTCACCTTGCGTGTCGAAACTCCGTTCACGTAGGCCTCTTGCAGTGCGAGGATCAACGCCCGTTCGCTCCGTTGACAGCGCTCGAACAACCGGGTGGAGAACTTCCCTTCTCGATCTCGGGGCACGCGCAGAGTCACGGTCCCCACTCGTGTGTGCAGCTGACGTTCCCGGTAGCCGTTGCGATACCCCTGACGGCCTGCTGTTCGTTCGTAGGGACCCGCGCCCAAATGATCCGTGAACTCCATCTCCAGCATCTCCTGGTACAGCCACTCCACTAGATCGCACAGCCAATCGGTCTCGGGTTCCTCCGACTTGACTGCCTCCAGCTTCTTCCGTAGCTTCTCCTGTAGAGTGTTTCGCGATTGAGACATCAGGACCTCCTTCTGGAATGTCCTTCAGCCTACGCTGAGGGAGAGGTTCCCGATGTCTCAGTCTTTTCATCGGGTATTTACACACGAAACACTACGCAACCGTCTGCAAGGCGTAAGGCAGGAGGAAGAGGAATTGGGAACAGGTATTCATCCGATGGGTGGAAGGCATATCCTTGATGCCGCACGGAACCCGTTAAGGGTTTCGAGCGGACACGCTGTGTCAGTTCGGCGGTAGCGAACAGCGCCTTTCGCGCAGGCGTCGTTCTTCCGGTTCGGCCTTCCCCGCCCGGCCATGATGTTGTCCCCGAGACTCAGCCCCTTCTGGAGAGAACAGCCTCTGCGGTTCTCTCCCCTGCCTCGAGTGCGCCCCTCGGCTGAGGGAGAACTCCCGACTCGAGTACTCCCTTGGTGAGCGAATCCGACCCATTGACATGCCTGCTCCAGGCTGCTAGAGTTGAACGGCACGACGCTCCTTCCCCAGATTGGAGAGGACTTCTATGCTGGATTCCGGACCTACTTCAATACATCTTCACTCAACCCTCCGGTTCGACGTGTCTTGGAAGGTAGTTGGTTTCAGACGTTCCATGGACACAATGCGTGGCAAGTCATCCCCCTCTCGCTTGGATGAGCAAGCGCCCGACGGTTCACAAGACAGAGGCGGCTCCCGCATACCGATGACAAGCCCCGTTCCTTTGGCCAGGTTCCCCCTGGATGAGATGCGGCAAGATGAGTGAAGTACACTGGATTCTGGACACGCGGCGAGCGCGCTCTGTTGCACGAGACGCTGGATTCCACGGGTTCCTGTACGGCAAAGCACCAGGAGATTGCACAACCTACGTCTCGCGCCAGGCCAACCTCGCTCGCGACAACTTCCTTCTAGACCTTAACGGTGGCTTCTCTGGCTTCGTTCGGTTGGACGATCGAATCCTTGTCTTCAATGACCGCTATGGGCATGGGAAGGTCTATCTGAGTGAATCGGCGGAAGGCGTTGTGGCCGGATCAAGTTTCAATGATGTCGTGCGCAGAGTGGAGCGGAGAACGCCCGATCTGATTGGCATCTTGGAGTTCCTACGCTTCGGGTACCCCCTGCATGACCGCACCTTCTTGAAGGAGGTACGTGTGCTTCCTCCCGGATGTTGTCTTGAGATCGACTCATCTTCCGGGAAACGGGTTCGGGAGGAGCGCTACTGGCGGTATCAGTTCACTGAAAATCCCTGCGCAAGAGCGGATGAGATGCGCGAGCGGCTTTGGCAGACCTTGGAAGTTGCTGTTGAAGATTCCTTCGCTTCTCCGTCCGGAACGTGCGCGGTAGGCAACTCGGGTGGATTGGATTCCCGGGCGATCCTTGCCATTGCTCAGTCCAAGGGCTTTGAGCTCATTGCATACACTTACGGAAGTCCATCGTCTGACGCTGTGCAGATTGCTAGAAGAGTAGCGAAGGCACTGCGGTTGCAGCAGACGGAGATCGAGGTCAAACCCGACTTCCTTCCGAAGTACTACGAGCTCCACCAGGAGCGGCGCCCCTTGACCACACTGGCAAGTGCGTGGTACTACTCAGGTATTCATCTATTGCCGGAGTGCACACGCAACATAACGGGGATCTACGGCGATAACACTCTGGGCGTCCACCTGGTCGACAAGTACCTCTACATGAAGAACGACTGGGATCTGTACAACTACCACAGCTTGGCCAATGATGACTATCTCTCTAGATTGACGCTCTTGCGATACGATGGGGTCAGAGCCCACTACGAGTCGATCATGCGTAGGTTCCGCGAACCTGACCGCATCAAGCGGTTTGACCAGTGGAACTTCGAGAACAGACAGGCCCGCTTCATCATGGAGGAGGCTTGGGTCGATTTCCTCGGCGACATGGAGCCACGGTGCCCGTTCATGCACAATTCGCTGGTCGATCTTGCCTTATCGATTCCCTTCAAATGGCGGCGCAATCGCTTGCTCTACCAGGAAGCCCTGGCCGAGCGCTGTCCAGAGATCAGTCGAATTCGCCTTGAGCGAACGCCGTATACTGTGAGCGATCCCTCGTGGCTGAGAGCAGGGAAGACCGCCGTCTGGAAGACGTTCAGGGGGATAGAGAGACTCACAGGATGGAATCCGTACTTCCATGGGATCCACAAGCATCAACGAGAGTGGATGCTGAGCGAGCCGAACCTGTCATTCATTGTCAGACACATCCAGAGGCCCAGCCCCGTATTCGCTGACTTGTTCAATGAGGCCGCGATTGCTGCGAATGTCCACTCTCTGTTGAGTGAGAACTGGTCGGTCGTCTCGAATCTCCTTACGATCAAGCTTTGGCTGGAACGCTTTGTCGAGGGGACCGGCTGACTGGTTCGCGATGCGATTGCGGAACCCAGGAGGCATCTCGAAGCGTGAGTCGTTCGGTGCGAGGTCCGGCAGCCGGAGTCAACATCTGATTCATCTGACCTGAGTGTCGGCACTGGGCGCATTCCGACGCACTTCCGGGACTGCTTCTGGTGAATTCCGTGCCAACAGGCGGCCTGCCTTGCCCTGGCCCCCCAACGCCTCGCGCTCTCCCGTGGCGGAGAGGCCGCGGGTTATGCAGGCAGGTGACCAACCTCCCGGTGCCGCTCGTTCTGGGTTGACTCCCCTTTGACCGTTGGCCAATCCGCTCTGAGGATCAGGCGATGCATCCGTCGGCGGCCGCCCCATCGAGCGGCAAGTGGCAGATCCCACACGCCACGCGATCCAGCCCGCGAGCGGCAATCCACTCGTGGTCGGTCAGCTCGACTTCCGCCCGGTCCTCGCCTGTGGTTCCTTGGCCGCGGGTTGCCCGCCCACCGCTACTGGTCCTGCCGGTTCATCTCGATCGACGCGTGTCCCGCATTGTCGAAGTACCGAATCCGATGTCCCGTCCCTTCAACGGCCAAGGCTCCCATGTAGCCTGTGGGGACGTCGATGTCGTAGAGAGAGAATGCCGAGGCTCCGCCGGGCTCCAGATCGGTGTGAAGGATTGCGGGAGGCTCATCCGGAGCAACCGAGACGCTGAACCGGTGCAGGCCGGCCGGGACCCCGCCCCCGGCCGCCTTCAGGTACGCCTCCTTGCGAACCCACACGCGAAAGAACGTTGCTTCCCGGTCCTCAGACGCCACGGAGGAGAGAAGCTGCTCGATCTCAGGCTGAGCGAAGAACCGCCGGATCACGTCATCGACCCTCACGCCCCGCCGGATCCGCTCGACGTCGACGCCCACTCTCGTGTCCTGCACCACCGCCAGTAGTGCCAACCGGGCGGAATGCGCCAGATTGAAGGAGAGACCCGGGGAGAGCCCCGGCGCAAGGATCGGTCGTCCGCCGCGGCGAGTCTGCTGGAACTCGATCCTCAAGGGATCGACCCCGATGTAGGTGGCGAGGATGCTTCGGACACCATTCCAGGCCTCATTGTGCGGTGGGGCAAACGCAAACCGCCAGACGTGAACCTCTCCCCGCTCAATCGTCAGAGTCTGCAGCGCGTCCTCGTTATTGGCAGCCATCCCGAGTCGGCCAGGGATTGTAGGACGGAACCAGCTCCTGGAGGAGTGCGACGATTCCCGTGCGTGTTCCGCGCTCCGCTGCGTCGCGCAGTCGCTCCAATCCGTCGGCCAGCTCCTTGCTCTCCCATTGGGATCCGAGGCGAGCAACGAACACCTTCTCGTGTGCCGTCGAGTCCGTTCCCTCTTCCGCCGTCAGCAACTCCTCGGAGAGTCTCTCTCCCGGCCGGGCGCCGGTGAAAACGATCGGGATATCCTGGTCCGGTTCCAGACCGTGGGAGCGGATCAGATCTCTCGCCAGCTCAAGGATCGAGACCGGCTCGCCCATATCCAGCACGAAGACCTCTCCGCCCTGCCCCATTGCCGCTGCCTGCAGGACAAGGAGTACCGCCTCCGATGTGACCATGAAGTAGCGGCGCATCTCCGGGTCAGTGATCGTGACCGGGCCTCCGTTCCGGATCTGCTCCTCGAAGATCGGTAGGACGCTCCCTCTGCTTCCGAGCACGTTTCCGAACCGGACCGCCATGCAGCGGGTCTCACACAAGCCGTTGTGTGAATGCGTAATGAGCTCGGCAACCCGTTTGGTCGCGCCCATGATCGAACACGGATCGACGGCCTTGTCGGTCGAGATCATGACGAACGCCCTCACCCCCAGCGCACATGCCTCTTGGACGACGCACCAGCTCCCGAAGACGTTCGTCTTCACGGCCTCCGTCGGGGATCGTTCCATAACCGGCACGTGTTTGTAGGCGGCCGCGTGAAACACAATCTGCGGCTGGCCTTCACCCAGCACCTCCCGAACTCGCCCCCGATCGCGGACGTCTCCGATACAATAGGAGATCGCTTGATCGGGGAATCGACGATCGAGATCTCGCTCCAGGTAGAACAACCCGGTCTCGTTGTTGTCAAGGCAAGTCAACTTGCTTGCCTTGAAACGAAGGACCTGCCGACAGAGTTCTGATCCGATCGAGCCGGCGGCCCCAGTGATGAGAATTGAACGTCCCTGTACGAGCTGTTCGATTGCCGTCGTCTGGATCGACACTTGGCGGCGACGAAGCAGATCCTCCGGAGTCACCTCGCGCAGCTCCTTTGCGTGGACCTGCGAGCTGTACAACTGACTCACCGGAGGAAGGATTCTCACGTCCTGAATCCCGGCCTCCCGAGCGCCGGCAACAGTCTCGCTAACGAACGCGCCGGCTGTGGACGGAATGGCGATCAGTACGGCCTCTGCGTCCAGCGACTCGACGGCGTTGCGAAGCTGCCGGCGCCCCCCGATGACCCGAACTCCGTGGATGATCAGCCCCCACTTGCTGCGGTCATCGTCGAGGAAACCGACCGGTGTGTACGTGCTCCACTCCTCTTCCAAGAGATTCCTTGCGAGGCTCGTCCCAGCATCGCCAGCGCCGACGATCAGAGCACGTTTCGCAGACGATGAGCCCACGCCGCGGCCTCCCCTCTCCCAGATGAGCGCGACGAGCCTGTTCGAAAGCCGCACACCGCTGATGCCGATTAGACAGAACGAGAAGTCGATTGCCAAGACGGACCTCGGGACAGAAGCGAACAGATCGACCTCCCTGAGCAGGAGAAACGCGGCTGCCAGTACCGCCGACCCGATATTGCACGCAAGGATCACCCCGAACATCTCCCTCACACCGACGTGTCTCCAACTGAAGCGATACATCCTTAGCACCGTGAAGACCGGGATCTTCATGGCGACCGCCAGCGGGACGCTGTACAGCATGGTCATGATGTGGTTCTCGGGGATGTGCCCGTCGAATCGCAGCAAATACGCGACGTACAGGGAGAGGGCGATGACCAGAGTGTCTGTGATCAGGAACCCGCTTCTCCGTGCACGAACCCGTACTGCAGCGAACCAGTCCGATGCCCTGTCGTTCATCGGACTCGCTCCACTTCCTCTTCTAGCACGTCGGCCACGTACTCGATCTGATCCTTGCCGAGCCGATTGAAAAACGGCAAGGTAATTGTGCGCGCCCCAACGGACTCGGTGATAGGGAAGTCTCCCTCCTTCGTCCCGAATGCCTTCCGATAGAACGGCTGAAGGTGAATCGGCGCGAAGTAGTTCCGGCAGCCGATGCCCCGATTCGTCAGCCCTTGAAGAACCGCATCGCGGTCTTCTTGCGAGTACTCCTCCGTCAGTCGAACGACGTAGACAAACCAACTGACCCTGACGCCACCCGCAACCATCGGAGGAATCACGGCATCGATCCCATGCAACGCTGCGGTGTACTGTGACGCCACTCTGGTTCGCGCTTCGATGATCTCGTCGATCCGCAACAGCTGCGCGACCCCGAGGGCGGCCGACATGTCGTCCAGTCGGTAGTTGTATCCAAGACGAACATGCCTCAGCCAGTCGTCTCCGTCGCCGCGCCCCTGGTTTGCTGCGCTCCGACAGAGCCGCGCGAGATTCGCATCGTTGGTGACGATCATCCCACCTTCCCCGGTGGTGATCTGCTTGTTTGGATAGAACCCAAAGGTCCCGGCCTGCCCGAATGTTCCGCAACGCCTGCCATTCGCTTCCGAGCCCAGCGCCTCGGCTGAGTCCTCGATGAGCAGGAGATCGTGGGACTCGGCGATCTGTTCGAGCGCGGTCCAGTCAGCCGGATGTCCGAACACATCAACGGCGAGGATCGCTTTCGTCTGAGGAGTGATTGCGGCCTCGACGGCCTCTGGGTCGATGCACAGCGTCTTCGGGTCGATGTCGACAAAGACCGGCTTCGCTCGCACGTACAGGATACAGTTCGCCGAAGCGACGAACGAGAAGGGTGTGGTGACAACCTCATCCCCTTCGCCAATGCCAAGTCCTTCAAGGACAAGGTGGAGTGCACATGTCCCACTGCTCACGCCCACAGTGTGCTTCGCGCCAACGTAGTCCGCCATTGCGCGTTCGAACCCGCGAAGCTTGGGGCCCAACGCGAGGCAATCGCTTTCCAAGACCTCGTGCACCGCGCGAATGTCGGTATCTGCGATATCAGGACTCGCCAACGGTATCTTCGTTTTGTCTGTCATCGTGAGTCACCGATAGCATGACGCAATCGCCGGCTGAGAGCAACCATACATCTCCTCCTCGATCGTTCTGCGCGCTGGATTCTCACTTGGCCCCACTCCCTTCTTGCTTCTCCCAGACCGCGTTCATGATCTCCTCAAGCCCGACGCCGAGAGGGATCTCCGGAGACCAGTTCAGGACCTTTGCCGCCAGCCGATTGGAGGAGCCGTAGGACGTCGGCGCCCTCGAGATCTCGCGCCTCTCGATCGGTACCTCAATCCCCTTGATGTGCCGCGCGATATCGCGGCATCGTTGCGCAAGATCCATGACTTCTATCGTCTTGTCACCGGTGATGTTGTACATGAGATTCCATGCCCGATCTCCCCCCCGCAACAGGCTGCAAACAGCTTGAGCGGCGTCCATGACGTGGACAAGATCCAACGTCTGACGGCCGTCGCCATAGACCTCAAGTGTTTGCCCTCTGGCTGCTCCCTCAGCAAATCGATGGACCACGCGCTCCCATTGCATCCGCTCAGCCAGGCCGTACAAGCTCGCCATTCTGAGAATCGCATAGCGGATACCGTGCCCCGCGAGCTCACGAACAAGCTCTTCGCATGCCGCTTTGGCATAGGCATACGGGGAGTCGGGCCTGATCGGCGTGTCTTCCGTCCACGGCGAATGCCCGCCCGCGTAGACGGCGTGGCTTGACACGAATACAAAGAAGGGAATCGCGAGCAACCGCGCAGCCCGAACAGCGATCCGAGTTAGACGCAAGTTCTCAGCAAAAAGCGAAGTGGGGTCCTCGGCGGTGGGCGGGCGGACTGCAGCGGCATGGATCAGTGCATCCGCCATGAGGCTCGGAGAACCACGCTCCAGCTCCTCCCAGTCCTGTAGATGAAGGCGATCCCATCCGGGGCGGCCTTCCCAACAGTTCTCCATCCGCCCTCGGTCCCGAACCGGAACGACGATCTCAACACGGGGATGGCTATCGAGCAACGCACGAATGACCTTCTGACCGAGGTATCCCGACCCCCCGATGATCAGGATTCGCTGCAATGGCAGCGGCAAGGAGAGGCAGCCAGTCTTCTCAAACCTCTGAACCCACAGCTCCGGGACCACGCGTTCGGTCATCTGACGGAGACCGACCCACCGGCGCCGGGGACTAAGGATTCTCCTGACGTCCTCTTCAGATTCGCCAAGACCGAAGTGACGCACGGCGGCCTCCACCTCGCGATACCCAAGTAGAGCTCGCGCTCCTGTGCTACCAGAGAACCGAGGATTCACCTCGAAGAAGCGGGTCTCTTCACCCGCCAAGATTCCCTGGATGTTGAGGGGGCCTCGAACCCCCAAGGAGCAGACGGCACGCGCAAGATCCTCCACCGCTCTCCAGATCTCGGGCTTGTTGATCACCTCAATCGCAGTCACAACACCACCACTCAGTGAGACCAACCATGCCATCCGACCAAGGACCTCGCCGCTGTCCCCCACGAAGAGCTGCGAGGCAACCTGGTTCTGTTGCCGAAATCTGCGGTTGTCGAGTGTCCACTGCCACGTTGCGTCATCCCAAGCCGACGGCCTTCCCATCCGCTGCACAATCCAGGCATCAAGGCTGTCCACCGTGTGATACAACTTGACGACGTCCCAATCGGAGGCCGTTGCCAGCACCTGGATTCCAACCGACCCGGATCCGCATCTTGGTTTCAGAATCGCCGGATACGGGACGACATCCGGCTGTGGAATCACATCGCGGGCAAGCCACGTAGGGAAGATCGGAGCACCCCGTTCAATCAAGAAATCGTGAAGCACCTTCTTGTCTTGGCAAACGCGGACGCACTCAGCAGACGAAGACAACACCCGACAACCACTGCGCTCGAGTCGAGGTGCAGCTTTGGCAATCTCAAGAAGCTCCGGATCCGAACCCGGGATGAGGAGTCCAACGCCTTCCTTGAGACACAGAGCAGTGAGACGTTCTGCGTATGCGGGGTCGCTGGCGGGCGGGAGACGATAGGCCACATCACACTCGTGGAGCCCTTTCGCTCGCCCGGCAAGCTCGAACCCGACGATACGCACGGGAAACGGACACGCGCGTAGGCCGTCGATCACTGTCTGCGCAACGCCACTTCCGGCAGCAGTAATGGCTGCCGTCAAACAGCGATCGGCACTCACTCCCATGGTCGGATCAACCTTCGCCCAAAGCAAAGGGTGTCCCGCGCCGTCACAGCAGCCTCCTGAGGAGTCGAGCAGGAACGCCGGCCACAATGGCTCCTGCACCAACGTCTGCCGTGACGACGGCGCCTGCTCCTACCACTGCTCCGTCCCCGATCTGAGTACCTGGAAGTACGGCTGCGCCGATGCCGACCAAGGCAGAATGCCCCACCTGCACGCCCCCGCCTAGACAGGCTCCAGGGGCAATATGAGCGTACGGGTTCACGACGCAGTCATGTTCGACGATCGCTCCGCTGTTGAGGATCACGTGCCGACCTATCCGGGCCGAAGCGTTGACCACGACGCGCGCCAGGATCACCGTGCCTTCACCGATCTCAACGTCCTCCCCGATCTGCGCGCTCGGATGAACGATGCGAGCGAATCGCCAATCGCCGCTCTCAGTCTGCTCCGCAAGTCGTCTCCTTGCCACGTTGTCCCCGATCCCAACTACGACACGCCATTCGTGAGGATCGAGCCGACTCAGGAACTCACATCCGCCAATGACCTCCACATCGAGGACATGTGCCCTCCAGTTGGATGGATTCTCGTCAACGATGGCGAACCGTTCGAAATGCCTGGATTGCTGTGCTGCATCAAGGATGACCTTTGCGTGCCCGCCGGCGCCAATGACGAGAAGGCTGTCGCGACGGCTACCTACCACGGCTCACCTCCTTCTCGTCAGCTTCGCCTGAAGGCGCGAACGGATCGTTCACCCCATCTTCTCCGTACAGCCCCTCGCGTGTCACCAGGACGCACCAGAGCGTTCGAAGCAGTATCCGGATGTCAAGCCAGATTGACCAGTGGTCGACATACCACACATCAAGCTCGATCCGCTTCGTCCAGGATAGGCTGTTTCGCCCCAGCACGACTGCCAAGCTTGTAATACCAGGTTTCACCTCTAGACGCCGCCTCTGAAAGCCGTTGTACTGCTCGACTTGATACGGCAACGTGGGTCGTGGCCCAACAAGGCTCATCTCACCCACTAGTACATTGATCAATTGGGGGAGTTCATCCAGACCCCAGTTCCGAAGGATGCGGCCTACTCGTCTGATGCGAGCGTCATCCCGCGATACATTGAGGCCGAGGCCTCTCTCCGTCGCACCTACTTCCATCGTGCGGAACTTCCAGACCCGAAATCTCTTCCCCTTTCTGCCGACCCTTTCCTGTCGGAAGAAGACCGGGCCTCGATCGTCTGCCTTGACAGCCAGTCCCACTAGCAGCAAGGGCATCGCGAGGAGCAAGAGCATGAGGGCGGAGATGATCAAATCGAGCGTCCGCTTCTCCATTCGTCCTATTGCGCTCATCTCCTCAATCTTATCTGAGCCGTACGTGGAAGGCCATGAACCGCCCCGGTTGTCCCGGAGCCTCCGCCACGTGAGCCCGGCCGCAACGGCCGGAGCCTCCTGACCCCTTGGATGTCAGTCCTCGGACTCCGCTAGTTGGATGTCCGCGATCCGCCTAAGCGACCCCCGATCGCCGAACCCGTCCAGCCGGTCGAGGGACTCGAATTCCGCATGAGTCATGTCGCACCAGGGTCCGATCTGATGGATCGTCTGCGTCTTGTATGGATCGATGATGGCTTCCGCAAGCGCGTTGTCGGAGGGGGCGCCGAGCCTGCCCTCGGGTCATCGATATCTGTCTCAGCCAATCGTTCCGTGTAGTGCATGGACAAGCACCGTACACCCCTGTGGCACACACGTTGCACGGCGTCAGAACGAGCCTGGAAGGCCTGTTCTAGCGCGTGAAGAGTCGGGTTGCTGCGTAGCGATCGCGACACACGCCAAGCTACGATCCTCCGAGGGAACACGTCGATGCCGAATGCATCGCGCGAAGTGCGCCCAAGTCGCCTCGTCACTCAGTTCCGCCTACAGCCGGCCCGGCCAGGTGGCCATGAACTCGCATCACGCCAGGTTCGGCCGACGTACCGCTGCCGATCTTGAACTCAATCGGGACGATTGCCGACCACTGCGAGTCGTGCTCACGCCCGTGCTCTGGTACCATCCGGACTTCTCTCTGCGGGACGTCTGGGGAGCGCTGCTTGGTCTTGCGATGACTGTGGCCTCTCAAGAAATGCAGCCTCCAGCAATCCTGGGGCGGTCGACCGGTGCCTATCTCAGATTTCCGCCGCCGGTCTCGTTTCGCTCGACTCCCAGGTATCGTGCATAGATCCCGCGCATCTCCTCAAGGACCCTCTGAAGCGAGTAGTCTTCGACTCTTGCTTGGCCGGCCCTGCCCATTCGCTGGCGTAGCTCACCATCTTGAAGCAGTCGGGTGACAGCGCCCGCCAGCCCTGGTACATCCCCAAGCTGCACAAGCAGTCCCGTCACGTCATGCTTCACCAGGTCGCGGCTGCCACGTACGTCTGCTGCCACTACCGGTTTTCCCGCAGCCATCGCCTCTGTGATGGCCCGTGGCAGTCCCTCTCGCTTGGACGGAAGTACTACAACATCGGTGGCTTGCAGGATATCTGGAACATCCCGGCGGAACCCAAGGAAGCGCACGTTTGGGAGTTCCTCTCGAAGTGCCCTCCGCTTAAGAGATCTCAGCTTGCAGCCATCTCCGACGAGGATGAGATGGGCGGCGGGGACCCGCTCGTGCACAAGCGGCCAGGCCGAAAGGAGGAATCCGTGATTCTTGGTGGGGGTGAATTCGGCCACGCAGGTCACTACGAGATCTTCGGCCTCCAATCCGAGTTCTGTCCGCGCCGGCCGCGAATCGGTAGCCTCCGAGCCATAGCGAGTGAGATCCACTCCAACACCGTGGACCAAGAAGAGATCCTTCCCACCTCTGAATCCCATTCGCTCTGCCTGCTCGAAGTCCTCGCTGTTGATCACTATCAGGCCGTCGGTCCAGCGGGCGGCGAGCCACTCCGCCGGACGGTATAGGAGCCAGTAGTGCCAGGGCATGCCTTTGAAGAAGTGGAAACCGTGGGCGGTGTAAAGGACCGGTCCTTGGCCGGCTCGCCTGGCAGCGAGCCGACCCAGCCAGGCGGCTACGGGTGTGTGGACATGGACGAGATCATAGGAATTGCGCTTGAGCAGTGCCCTGAGCTTCCCGTAGGCAGTCACGTTTTGGAGCCGCATGGCCGAGCGGGAAAAGGGGACGTCCCAGCATCTCACTCCCGCTGCCTCAACGTCCTTCTCGAACCCGCCCACTGGAGATGCAGCGGCGTGAACCTCATAGCCCAAGCCTTGAAGATGCTTCATGAACGGGATGTGGAAGGCGTAGAGGTGAGTATAGACCGTGGCAACGAACAGGGCTTTCCCAGACACAGTGATCTCCTTACTTGATCCGTCGTCCATTTCGCGTCCGAGTTTGCGGGGGAACGCCTCCCGTGATGCATGGCCTTGAGTGCCACGAAGGCCTGATTGCCCGGATGCCACAATCGTTCGGGCAGCCACCGCTGATTGTACTCTGCGATGACCTGGAATGGCGGGCGCTCCCTTCTTGGGACGACAGCGAAGTCGGATAGGCGGTTGGAATGCTCCACCGGCCTGGATGCGTTGAAGTGCCAAGGCAAAGACAGGCTGTGGCAGGAGCTCCTCTCGGATGATGCAGTCGATTGGCGCTGTGTAGCCCAGCGTCGAATGCCTCCGCCTACGGTTGTGGTAGTCGATCTACCGGGCAATCCTCCGTCCCAGATCCCAGGTGTTCGCTGCCTCGTGGAACAGATACGCGTTCTCCACCTGGAATCGACCGTTGAACGACTCCGTCGTCGTGTTCCCCATTGCCCCTTCTTCTCCCGAGGTGATCCTACCAGCTCAGCCTACCAGACTTGACAATCCAGGGGGGCGGCGTTCCGACTGCATCGCGGAATCGCTGTCTTCCCAACGAAGGGTGACTCCGTTGCCGGTACGTTGTCCGAATCGATCCCGATGCTGTCGAACGGGAGCCTCTCCTTCACCCTCTCCAGCCCGGCGAACACCCACCTCTCGGCTCGGTTCCTTACCGCCTCCATCTCCGTTCAGCTCGCGACCACTTTTCCTTGCTGCATCGTCAGCGTCATCGGCTTCTCCTCTCTCGTCCCGTGTTCCTGGAACGAGTCACCGTGGCCTCACCTCCCGTCTCGAGTGTCTTTCGTGACGCAATGCAGTGTGTTGATTCCGCGGTCCCAGCAATGGTATGATTGAGCCCATCGGCAATCAGGACTGATGCGGTGTTGGCTTCAACGACTCGCGAGATACTTCATGGAGTGAGCTACTGAGGGGGGGAATGGGCGGCAACATCGATATCCACGGGTTGGCAAGCGTCAGCTTCCGCGGGGAGTGCTCTTGGAAGGAAGACTGGATAGGGTCCTTTCATGACGTGTTGGCGATAGCTGAGCGGCACGTATCCCACGGCGCGCGGATCCCTGAGCTTGTGGTTGTCTGTGAGCCATCCCTTCCTCTTGCCAAAGCACGGAAGCTGGGCGAAGGCATCTACGTAGAGCGGGGGGCCCTTATCGATAGGAAATATGGAGTCCGCCTAGAGGTTCCGGACAGATATCAACTGCTTCTCCGCGCCAAGGGACCATGTCTAGAGTGGCTGGCATGGGGGATGCAGTTGGTTCTTCTGGCTTCAGGGGCGACCTTTGTACATGGAGCGTGTCTTGAGAACAACGGGAAGGCCTTTCTCTTCCCCTCCTGGGGGGGGGTCGGGAAGACTGCGCTCGTGGCCTCGCTTCTGCGGGAGAGAGACTGGCGAATGCTCGGAGATGATCTGGTGATTCTGTCTCGCGATGGTACCAGCTTCGGGTTTCCGAAGCCTCTGGTGTTGTATCCCTACCACAGGCGGCTATTCCCCGGGGTTTTCTCCGAGGGGCGTGGTCCTGTGGCGCCTACGTTTGCGAACGCTAGCCTGACAAGAGTCGTGACGTTGCTCAAACCTTTGCTGCGGAAGTTTCCAGCTCTCTTGCAGCTTGCTCGAGCGCACAATCCGCAGTCGGTTCGCTTGCAGCCTTCCAGTGTTTTCGGGGATGCAGGACTGTGCTCCGATGCGAAGCTTGGTGTCACGGTCTGGTTGGAGCGCGTTCGTGGCCTTGAAGAACCCGAGATCCGTGAGGCGAAAGGTCTCGGATCCCGTATCATGGGGAGTACTCTGCTGGAATACGACCCATGGTGCGTGCGATTGACCAATGTGGCGATTGGCCTTGGGCTTCTCAACGCTGAACACGTCTATGGGGCGTGGCTTGAAATCCTTGAAGGGGGGCTCGCGTCCTGCGAGCAGTACGTTCTCGATCTTCCGCTCGACCTGCCGCTTACTTCGGTTTCCACCACCGTCAAGGAATTGCTGTCGGCGGAAGGTCTGATTTGACGGAGAGGAATCCTTGGACGTAGCCATTGCGAGTGAAGCGCGGTTTCGCCTGGGCCCAGATGCAAGACCCGTTTCGGACATCGGCACAAGGGGCTATTTCTTTTGGAAACGGTACTTGGACGTCTTTGACACGGTGACCGTGCTTGCGCGGCTGTCCCGTGAGACGATGGCAACAGGAGAGCCAGTCGAAGGACCGAGCGTATCTCTGGTTCCGCTGACAAACTACACGGGGATCGGTCAGTATTCCACGGTGAGGGGGAAGCTTCGTAGGCAGATCCGCCGGGCGCTTTCGCGGGAGTCCGCACTGATTCTGCGGCTGCCAGGGCGGATTGGCAGCCTCGCTTGGCGCGAAGTGTCGAGAAGCGGGCATCCGTATGGAGTGGAGGTTGTTGGAGATCCGTTCAGCGTGTTCGGACGCGGCGGCGCGAACTACGCCCTTTCTCCCATTCTTCGACGGTGGTGTATGTATGAGCTGAGGCGGCAGTGTCTTCGTGCATGTGCCGTCGCCTACGTAACAGAGAGCACGCTCCAGCAGCGGTACCCTCCCGGGAAGGCTGCCTTTTGCACACACTACTCGTCCGTCGATTTGCCGGAATCGGCACTTGTGGAGAAGCCCCGGGATGGCCGCATTGGTGAGACGGTGGACATTGTTTCCATCGGCACCCTGGAACAGCTGTACAAGGGACCGGATACTCTTCTAGAGGCTGTTGCTGTGTGTCGAACGGCGGGATTGGATGTTCGCCTCACGTGGATCGGAGACGGACGTCATCGTCGAGCGCTGAACCAGAAAGCAGATCTCCTGGGCATCAGTGAGTCCGTGCACTTCGTTGGAAGCCTCCCCGCTGGTGATGCCATACGAGGTGAACTGGATCGAGCGGATCTCTTCGTTCTCCCTTCGCGTGCTGAAGGGCTGCCCAGAGCAATGATTGAAGCGATGGCCAGAGGGATTCCTTGTATCGGTACGGCGATGGGAGGTATTCCTGAGCTTCTCCAGCCGTCGGACTTGGTGAAACCCGATGATGCGGAAGCGCTCGCGAGAAAGATCGTCGATGTCGTGAGCGACAGGGAACGGATGATCTCCATGTCAAGACGGAATCTCTTGAGGGCAAGAAGCTACCGCGAGACCATCCTGGTAGCCCGAAGGCGCGAGTTCTATCGACAAGTACGCGAGAAGACGACTCATGCGATGGGGCTCTGAAGTGTCTGAGAGTTTCGGAGCGGCGCGCACTTGGAGCCGCTGCAAACCGGTAGGGCTCATTGTCGGTTTGTCCCGCCTCGAGACGATCTTGACACAGCACGCGTCCTGAGGCTCCGGCTGACCGATGGCAGTCCAGAAGACCCCCGCGGGGGTTCCTCTCTTGATTCGGGAGATCTAGTGCCGACTTCCGGAGTTGTCGGACGTCACGGGTTGTGGTCGAGAAGATGTACCGCCTGAGCTACGAAGTCTGGCAGATTGAGCGGGCAGGATCACCTCGGGAGAAGGGACTATGGGAAGCACGATGATGGAGTCGTTCAACGGTCGATTCCAGGTGGAGAACGTGTATCTGTTCCACGAGGCAACGAACACCTGGGATCTGGGACGGAGGATTGCCCGGTAGATCGACTACCACAACTGCAGGCGGAGGCATTCGACGCGGGGCTACACAGCGCCAATCGAATACATTATCTGGGAGGAGATCCTGCCACAACCTCTCTTTGGCTTAGCACCTCAACGCATCCGCAACATTCCAACCGCGCATCCTAGGCCAGCGCGTGTCCTTCAGACTCTCCCTATGCTGCGTGGTGAGCCCGGACCAGAGCGCTTCATCTCTGCGTTCTCTGCGGCGAGATCTGGTACCGACTGCCGGCAAGGGGAGCGTCTACGCGATGAGGGCGAGCGCTTCTCCCCGTTGCGCCGGATCGGCGTAGAAGCTCCCCCGGATCGCCGAGGTCACCATCTTCGTCCCGGGCTTCTTGACCCCCCGAAGCGTCATGCACAGGTGCGTCGCCTCGATCCGGACGAGGACGCCCAGTGGATCGATCTTCCTCACCAACGCGTCGGCGACCTGCGAGGTGAGTCGCTCTTGCAGCTGCGGGCGGGACGCGGCGATGTCGACGGCGCGGGCAAGCTTGCTCGCGCCGACGATCCGTTTGTCTTTCGGGATGTAGACGATGTCGGCCGTCCCAACGAACGGAAGGAAGTGATGCTCGCAGATCGAGAAGAACGGGATGCCCTTCAGGACGATCATCTCCTCGTACGGCTCCTGGTAGAGGACCTCGAGGGTGTCGGCGGGGTCCTGGTCGATCCTGCCGAAGAACTCTGCGTACATCGCGGCGACCCGCCGCGGCGTGTTGCCAAGGACCTCCGGATTGAGGCGATCCGATCCGATCCCGTCGAGGATCTCCTGCATCCCGCGTTCGATTCGATCTCGATCCATCGTTTATCCCTCCCGTATGCCACAGGATAGATGACACCTGCCCGCCCGACAACAGAGCGAGCGGCGCCGGATGATGCGAAACGCCTTGCTCCAGTTCCGCTTGAGGAACGCGAGCCGCTTTCCTACACTCTTGCGGCGCCGAGGACAAGCACGTGACGTTCCGTCGCGAAGCGAGCGAGGAGGCACGGATGTCGACACCAACAGGATACCGGATCATCGCAGAGATGCCGTACGAGCCCAAGCCGGCCGAGAGAGGCTACACGGGGGAGACGCTCTACGTGAACGTGGGGACGGGTGCGATCGAAGCCCGCCCGGTGACCGACCGGATGAAGGAGATCTTCATCGGCGGGCGAGGATTCGGCCTGTGGCGGCTGTGGAACGCGGTCGAGGAGACGACGAAGTGGGA
>Ga0180438_10002572_pt1 | contig 29277 bp, 24 predicted proteins | sample SS_ome_12_FD_132455 | JGI IMG/M metagenome (GOLD analysis project Ga0180438, IMG submission 132455) | Hypersaline lake sediment archaeal communities from the Salton Sea, California, USA - SS_3_D_2 metaG | ecosystem: Environmental > Aquatic > Non-marine Saline and Alkaline > Hypersaline >...
CCAACCACGCCCCCCTCCTCAATCAGCATACGCAATGCGTCCTGCACCTCCCGCTCGCCCCGCGGCGAGACCGCCACCTGGGGCAGGTAGTCGAGCACACGTGCAGAGAACACGTAGAGAAACGGAACACCCAGATCCGAGGGGGCATCCTCAGGACGCGGTTTCTCTACGATGCGCGTCACGCGCCCATCCTGCACGGCGACGACGGCCAGCGTGGGGATCACCTCCGGCTGCACCTGCATCAACGTCAGCACCGCGTCCAGGTCACGCTCGCGTTGCTGCTCGATCATCGCAGCGACGTGACCGTCCGGGTAGACGTTATCACAGGAGGCGAGGATAAACGCCGATGCGTCCACGGCGCGGATGAAAGGGGCCGCACACCCCAGGGCGTGCGCCGTCCCCAGCCGCTGCTCCTGGTAAGCCAACTCCACCCGGCCCGCCCACGGTGGCCGACCGAGGAGATCAACCAACGGGTGGTCGCCGGGATGAACGACCACGACGAAACGATCGACGCCACCCCGAGCCAACATCTCCAGCACCCGCACGACCATCGGCTCTCCGGCGATCGGCAACATCGGCTTCGATCGCGCATCGGTCAGGGGACGCAGACGTTTGCCCTGTCCTGCGGCCAACACGACCGCCAGGCAGCCCGCCATCAGTCTCCCCCCTCTCGACCGCCCGAGTAACCCGGTCTCAGCCGCAACCCATCCGGGTCCACGTGCACCCGCCACACCCGAGCATCCCTCAAGCCTGCTGCGGCTGCCGCCGAGCGAAGCGCTTCGACGAGCTCATCCTCCCGGCCCGGCCAGGCCAGCGAAAAAACGGACCCGCCACCACCCGCGCCGGTCAGCTTGGCCCCGAGGGCACCGGCCGCCATCGCCGCCTCGACGAGCGCGTTGTTGGCCGCGCCAGCCCCTCCGGGCAACCCGCAGCAGTTCATCATCTCATCGACCAGCCGGTGGTTCTCGGCCATCAGCCGCCCAAACTCATCCCAGTCCTCACGCAGGAGCGCCATCTTGCCGCGCCAGGCGGTCGCGCCTACCCGCTCCATAACGTCGATCAGAAAAGCCTTGCGGCCACCCCGTTCCCACTCCGCGTATTCTCGCAGGTAGCGACCGCGCATCACGCTGTGCACGTCGCCTGAATCGCGCACCACACCGGTGAAAGCAACCACCAACGGCAGATCAGAGACCCACGCATTGAGCCGCTCGTAGGTGACGAACGGTTCCTCTCCAATGGGCCTGTGATAGACCTTGCCGCGATAGTCCAGGTAAGCCAAACCACCGAAGAGGGGCACATAACGATCGGCATATCCGCAGGCAATGCCAAGCTCCTTCGCCTCGACCCGCTGGGCCAGTTCGGACAACACGTAATCATTGTGCAGGTGCGGATCGAGATCGTAGAACGCGCGCAAGCCCGCCAGTCCCAGCAGCACCAGCAGCGACGAGCCACCCAGCCCAGACTGGCGCGGCACCTCGGTCCATGTGGCAACCCGCACGCCGCCACGCTCCGCCAACCGCTGTCGAAACTGGGGACTGTACGCATACAGCCGGTTGAACGCCCCTTTGAGCAGGTCGAGCGTTCCATCGTAGGGGTACGGTGGGGGCCCGCGGAAGGTCTGAACGAACAGCGTCTCGCCGTCGCGGGTTGTCATCTCCAACTGTGTGTCGCCGGCAGGCTCGACCCTGGCGCCAGCGTACGTGTCAATCGCGGCAGAGATGGTGGCGTGTGCGCCCTCGTTGGCGTCAGCGGGATTGCCGAGGATGTTGATCCGTGCAGGGATGGTCAGTTCGTAGTGTGTGTCCTGGCGCATGGTCTCCTTTGAACAGAAGTATCGTGTAAACGTCGAGTGTCATCTTCAGCGAGCGCCCTTCGAGCGACTGCACCTCGTCTGTGTCCGGCGACAGCATCTGGGCAGACACCGGCCAGGGGAGATGGACCGTGACGTCCTGCGGTGTACCTGCGTAGTTGACCAGATGGAGTTGGTCGGTTTCAGCCCGCCGCCACCACTCGATGGCGACGGGCCTTTCGGCGTGCACCTGGGGGAGGGGCAAGTCACCCAGCGCCTCCAGCAACGCCGCTCGCTCGCCCGCCGATGGCACCCGGAACAGCGGGTTATACTTCGTCCCGCCCTGCAAGAGCCGTTGCGTGGCATTCGTCCGGTCGAGAAGGCGACGAAAGACACGACGGTCGAAATAGGCGCGATACAGGCCCATAACGGCCCGTCCCACGGTTGCGCGGAGAGCCGGGTGGCGCTGCAGGAAAGTGGAAGCAGGACGCTCGCGCGTCCAGATCAGCCGGGCATCCACGCGCGGCTCGCCCAGCGCGATGACGCGCCCACCGGCAGCGGCGAACTCGTGCAGCCGCTGCACCAACCCCTCCCCCCCACCTGGGGGGACGAGCAGCACCCGGTCCCCCGATGGACGGAACCCCCAATCTCCAGCACCAACGATCCGGTAGGGCAGCCCTGCCATCAGCAGCGCCTGGCAGGCTGCGAACGTCAGTGGCGCCGCGTAGTGCCATTCGAACGGTAAGGTATCGTATGGAAAGTAGACCGCCAGCGGTGACGGTTCGTGCCGGCCCTCATACAAGCCCGCGTGTGCCTCCAACCAGCGATGAATGCGTCCAATCGCCTCCCGCTCCGCAGAAAAGGGCCGGCCGGTCAGAAGCGTGAAACCGCCATCGCGCGCATCGAAGAACTCGGTCCCCTTGACGACCGTCGCCGTGCCACAGGCCGCTCCCTCGGCGACGGCTCGCCGAAACTGGCGTGCGGAGTATACCGGGTCAAAGCCGATGCCCGCGATGTAGGGGTCGGTCACGACGGGGGTATCGCCGGACCAGGCCCGCGCCGCCTTGCAGGTGATGGCATTGACCACCGGGGTACCATCGGCGGCCAGGTGGGGGAGACTGTGGTCCTCAATCATCACCAAATCGGAGATCCGGGCGGCCTCCCGCAGATCGACGCCGAACTCGGCGTAGTGATTGCAGTTGATCGCGTCGTAGACGTTCTCGGCCACGACGACACCAGGACGCAACGAACGAGCGGCTTCGGCCAGTTCATCGATCAACTGCCAGACCACGGCGGCGCGCCAGGTCAGGTAGTGCCGCGTGTGCGGGTCGCTCGGGTCGAGTTGTTCCAAGATCGGCCTCCCACCGGAGGCCGTTGCGTAGGCTTCCCGGCACCGGGGACAGGTACAACCCGCGCCACTGACCCAGGTGCCGAAGAGGGAGAGCGTGTGCAACCCCATCCAGGGATTGTCCAGAAACACACCATCGGCCCCGGCCTCTACGATTTCGCGCACCCGCTGGTGGAGTTGTCTGCGCCACTCTGGGTGCAGCCAGCACGTCATATAGCGGCCGGTGTAGTAGTGGATGAAATGGCCCCACCGATCGCGGGCGTACCAGTCTTTCTGCGTGTGAGAGCCACGATAGACACAGTTGGAGAGCTGCACGTAGCCGAAGATGCGAATGCCGGCCTCGTGGAAAACGTCCACCGCCCGGCGAAAGCTGGCCCACTGCTCGGCCTCCAACTCGGGGGGGAATCCCCAGTTGTACATCAGATAGGCCCAGTTGAAGCCAGCCCGCGCCAGCATCCGGGCCGCTTCCTGAGTGTGTGCCGCAAGATGGACACCCTCGTTGACCGGGGCGTCCATGAACTTGAGCCGGTTCATCCACACAGTGGAAGGCCCGGCCCAGAAGTAGACCGGGCGATGGCAGCCAACCGCGAACGACGGTTCAACCATGTTCAAGCCGCTTCTCGACGTCGAATGATGCGCTCTACTCAATTCCCTGTTCGACCAACCAGTTGTGGACCTTCTCCGCCGTCTGGCGGTAGCTGCGCTCCATCATCACGTTGTGCCCTGCCCCTCCGACGACGACGTAGTCAGCGCCGTAATGCGCAGCCGACCGTCGCTCCTCCGGCTCGGTGATCAGCACGTCGCTACCTCCCGCGAGCCACATCAGCGGCGTCGCTGTACGTGAGACGGGCGACCAGAGCAGCGGGTTGTACTGAAGCAAGACCCACAGCGACTCCGGCCCCAGTCTGGCGTGCAACTCCTCCGGGGAATAGATCGCATCCTCGGAGATGAACATGCGGGCTGCGCGATATGGGTTGCGCACCGTCGGCGTCGTCGTCAGTGTCAGCGCGGAGAGCAGGAACCCGACAGGGTCCAACGCGAGGAATCGCAACACCGACCGCAGCATGCTGTGAGACGTCCACGGCGCAACCAGGACTGCCGCCGGCAGATCCCCTCCATACTTGAGGTACCACTGCGTCAACGCGCCGCCCATGCTGTGCCCCATCAGAATAGGGGGCTGCGGGAACCGCTCGACCTCAGCCACGAGAAACCTCAGATAGTAACCAAGCGTACACCAGCGGACCGGGCGCTGCGTGGGCGATCCACCGTGCCCTGGCAGACTGAACGCGTGCGTCTCCCAGCCCCACTCCGCAAGCAACTCCTGCCATTCCCGCCAGCACCACGCCCCGTGCCACATGCCGTGCTGCATCAAGATGGGGGTCTCGAATCGCCGCGCCTCGGGCGTGCAGACGATGCGCTCGATGCCCGATTCAACCGTGTGCGAGAAATTCGACGTCTCCATAGCTACTCGTGTACCTCAACAATGCAGCGGCGAGGGCTCCATTGGCCCTGACAGCCACCTCCGCCCTCTGTACGCTAACTTGGCACAATAGAATACTGTGTCCTAGGTCGCCCCTTGGGCCTCAAACTGCTCCAAGGCCTCCAGTGCCTCGGCCCCGTATACCGCCGACGGTCCTCCCCCCATGAGAATGGCGACCCCGATGGTCTCCAGAATCTCCTCGCGCTTGGCACCGGCCTTCAGCGCGTCGTGCACGTGGTACGAGAGGCACCCATCACACCGGACGGTAATGGCGATGCCCAGTGCAATCAGCTCCTTGATCTTTGCGCTCAGTACGCCATCGGCCACGGCATTCTGATGGAGCCGGCCAAAGCCGGACATCGGCCCTGGTAGCTCTTGTGACAGCTCGCCCATCAGACCGCGAAGGTGCTCGTAGTACTCAGGATATCTTGTTTCCATATCCATCCCTCCACATCCGGTACTTGCTGCAGTGGCAGGATCTATGTACAGTACGTATGACAAAACGCTCTATGATGGCTTCACTGATCGGGCTCTTCCTCAACCCAAAAGCAGTGGCTTCAGTCGTACACCTTCCAATACTGCTTCTCTGGCTCCCAACGGGTGTGGAACTCGTCCGGCACGTTGCTCAGAACCGATTCGCACTCGGCGGTGACGGTGCCATCGGGCAGGCGAATCTCCCCAGCCACCCGCGCGCCCACGCCGCCCATCTGCTGCACCCAGCCCACGGCGGTCAGCAGGGTCTCGGTGGGAGTAGGGCGCCGGTAGCGGATCGTGAGGCGCAGCGTCGCCATCAGGTTGTCGTCGTTACCACCCATCATGATCGCCCGCCCCGAGACCTCGTCCAGGATAGCGGCGACGATGCCGCCGTGGACGACGCCGGGATAGCCCTGATACTCGTCCGGGACGGTCAGTTCGGAGCGCACCTGTCCGGCCTCGGCATCCTCATAGAAGTCCATCTTCAATCCATTCTGGTTCTGCCGGCCGCAGATGAAACACATTCGGGAGTTCGGTTGTTTGCGCATGATCGACGTTGGCTCCCAGGAAGCAGTGATTACACCGGCAGGAACGGCAGGGAGATGATGACTCCTTTGAGAATCACGGCCATCTCCGCCGCCTCGGCCAGGGAAAAAGGTCCCTCAAACTCCTGCTTCAACTCCATGCCAGAGACTTGACAATCAGGGGAGAGGTTGACAGTCAACAGTTCATTGTCAAACACCATCTCGCCGCTGTCGCCGTCCAGATGGAGCCGCGATACCTGACCCCGCTCCCGCCGCAAGATGGCCCATCCACGCTCGCTCGCTTCGACGTAGAACGCGTTGTCGGTTTCGCGCTCGAAGTCGCGCCTCTCCAGGAAGAGACGGGGCTTTTCCAGGTAGGGTTTGCCATCGTGGACGCAGAACGTAGCGCAGTTGCCGCACTCGTTGCAGAAATCGTCCACGTGAATGATCTGCCGGGGCTGGGCGACCTGGAAGACCTCCTCCCCGACCACGGCCAGCTCGCCCTCCCGGCACGTGAGCCTGGGCATCGACAGGCGCACGGGCGACACGGTGAAGGTGTAATTGGCCCGGTTGGGGCACACCTCAACGCACTTGTCGCAGAAGCTGGAGCATTGCATGCACCGGGCCGCCTCCTCCAGCGCAGCCTCCTCCGTCAGCGTCGCTTCCACCAGGTCGAAGCCACCGCGCTGATCGGGCGGGAGCATCGCTCCGCTGTGCTGCGGTTCCTTCCGGGCCCGGACGCGCTTCACGCGCGCGATCTCCTCCTCCGAGAGCGTGGGGAGCTGGACCGCCGGCAGCGCTGCGCCCACGCCCAACTGATCGAGGATCGCATCGGCAGCCCGCCGGCCGTCGGCGCAGGCCTCGATGATGATGGCTGGCCCTCGAGCGGCATCCCCCCCGGCGTAGATCCGTCCGTCTCCTGTACGCCCGGTGTGGGGGTCCACAACGATCGTACCGTTCTCGCGCACCGAGACGGCGCTGCCATCGAGGAAAGCAACGTCAGGACGCTGACCGATGGCAACGATGACCGTGTTCGCCGCAATCTCGAATTCACTCCCCTCGACGGGGATTGGCCGCCTCCTGCCATCCGGGCCGGCCTCACCCAGTTCATTTCGCACGCACGAAAGCCCCGCGACCCGGCCATCCTTCAGCACGATACGGAGCGGCGAAGCCAGTTCCTCCAACACACCTCCCTCGGCGAAGAAGCCCTCAATCTCCTCGTCGGTGGCCGGCATCTCGCGGCGGGTGCGCCGGTAGACGACCGTCACCGGGCCACCCGTTAGCCGCATGGCCGTGCGGGCGGCGTCCATCGCCGTATTTCCACCGCCGATCACCAGGACCCGCTCGCCCAGTTGTACGTCCTCGCCCCACCGGACGCGCTTGAGAAAATCGAGCGCGTGGAGCACCCCCCGGCCATCCTCGCCATCGACGCCCAGCCAGGCATCCCCCTGGGCACCTGAGGCGACGTACACGGCGTCGAAGCCCTGCTCCAGAAACACCTCAGGCGAGGACGCCACCGGGTGAGAAAGCTCAATCTTCACGCCCAATGCCTCGATCCGTTCAATGTCCTCCCGGACGACCTCCTCGGGCAGCCGGAAGGTCGGCGCGATCGCCAGCATACCCCCTGGCCTGTCCCGGGCCTCGAAGATGGTCACGTCGACGCCGTTCAGCGCCAGGAAGTAAGCCGCGGCCAGCCCCGAGGGACCGCTGCCGATGACTGCCACCCTGTGGCCGGTCTTCCCGGCGGCATCCAGCGCTACCCGGCCTCTTTCGGCGGCGAACCGCTTCAGCGTCCGGATAGCCACCGGCTCGTCATAGTTGTTCCGCGTGCACCGCGTCTGGCACAGGTGGGTGCAGGCGTACCCGGTCGCACCGGGGAGCGGGTTGCGGGAGAGGATGACCTCCAGCGCCCGGTCGTACTCCCGCTGAGCAATGAGCCACGCGTACTCGGGCACGTCCTGAAGGACAGCGCACTGTTCCACGCAGGGAGCGGTGATGCAGTCGAAGAGCCCCAGGCCCGACTCGACCTTGGGCAGGCCGTATGGGTGATAGTCCTTCTTGTATCGCGGCTCCTCCAGCGCACGCGCGGCCTCCCGTTCCAGATTGGACAGCTTGTCCTGAGCAAGCTCCGCCAGATCCGCCACCCTCTGGGCGCGCATATCGCGTTCTAGGTTCTCCAGATACTGTAGAAACCTGGAGTAGCCGCCTGGTTTCAGCAGGTCCGAGACGGAGGTCACGGACCAGGCACCGGCGGCCAGGATGGACGTCACGTTGAGCGCGTCGGCCCCGGCCGAGAAGGAGACGTTCAGATCGCCGTCGAACTCCTGCGCCAACTTGTGGAACAGGTTGATCGTGATCGGGTAGAGCGCACGCCCCGACATGTACATTTCATCGCCGGGGAGCACGTCCTTGTGGTTGGCCATGGCCAGCGTGTTGCTCAACTTGACCCCGAAGGTCAAATCGTGCGCTGCGGCGATTCCCTGCAGCGTGCGGACCAACTCCACCGCGCGACCGTACTGCAGGTCGTGCTCGAACACGGCGTCGGGGATGTGAATCTCGTTGTAACCGAGGTGATCGTGGAGGATGCGCATCACCATCTCTTTGCCCAGCAACGTGGGATTCAGCTTGACCGCGGTGTACAGCCCCCGCTCCTCAATCAGATACTTGGCAATGCTCTCGATCTCATCCGGGGGACAGCCGTGCATCGTTGAGAGTGTGACGTTGTTCGTGAGGCGCGCCGGAATCTCGATGTCCGCAAACCGGGGGAACTTCTTACGGAGGACTGCTTGTATCCTGGCGACGTCCTCAGAAGCGTCCTGCAACCGGTCCATGAAGCGCGTCATGCGGGGGCTCTGGATCCCCTCCAGGTTGTAGCCGACGCTCATGTTGAAGACCGTCCCGAAGGGAACGTGCCCATCAAAGCCCAGAACCCGGCGGAGGACGTGGATCAGCGCCCAGGCCTTGACGTACTCGCGGGCAGACTGCTCCAGTTTAAGTTCCTGGGACCATTCGACGTTGTACCCCTCGTCCTCCATGTCGATGCAGGGCCGGGGGATCTCGAGCTCGTCCATAATCTGAACGGTCTTCAGCTCGATGAAGCGCGCCCCAGAGAGCCAGGCGCAGACGATATTCTGGGCCAACTGGGTGTGCGGCCCGGCCCCTGGCCCGATGGGGGTCCCCAGGGTCTGACCAAAGACGTTGTTCGTGACGCATGGACTGTCTGGCCCGGGCGTATAGAACAGGGAACAATGGATCCCAAAGACGGACTGGTTCTCCTCCAGCTCAGTCAAGATCCAGTTGAGGAGAACGTCGAAGGGTTGAACGTTCATCACGTCAGACATGCGGGGTACCTCCACATCCGATAAGCGCTACGTGTCGCGTGTTGCGTATCTTGCAGTTGCTACAGCCGTCCAGCATCTCCAACGCCCAGCCTGTGTCACACCTGCACAAACAGCCTTCCCAGGCCACCCGGCGGGCGGCCGCGGATTGATCTAGATCATCACCCCTTTTCCTCCCGCGCATAGGGCAGACCCAGCGCCGCAGGCGCGCCGATGCGCTTGCGCAGCGTCTCCCACCAGGTGATAACGACCAGGACCAGGATGGTGGCGATGTAGGGCAGCATGTTCAGGAGCGCAGAAGGAATCGTCGTCCCTGCAGCCTGCATGCGGAACTGCACCGCGTTGATGCCGCCGAACAGGATCGCTCCGACGACCGCGCGCAGGGGGTCCCACATGGCGAAAATCACCAGCGCGACGGCGATCCAGCCACGGCCCCCCGTGATATTCTCCGCCCAGCCCTTGGTATACGACAGCGACAGATGTGCCCCCCCCAGGCCGGCCAACATACCACCGAGGATGGTGTACAGGTAGCGGAACGCCGCGACGTGGATCCCCATCGCGTCGGCCGTCTGTGGATTCTCTCCAACCGCCCGCAGGTAGAGGCCGGGCCGGGTCTTGTAGAGATACCACCCCGCTAGCGGGACAAAGATGTACAGACCATAGGTGAGAATATCCTGGTTGAACAGTGAGGGACCGACGAGCGGTAGTTCCGAGAGAATGGGGATCGGAATACGCTTCAGGCTGGGTCCAACCAATCCGACCAGGTACGTTCCTCCCGGCCCCAGTCGCTGCCCCAGGAAACTGGCCATGCCCGTGCCAAACAGCGTCAGCGTCAGGCCGCTGACGACCTGATTGGCGCGCAGGCTGACGGAGAGGAAGGCATGCACCGCCGCAAGCAGCCCCCCGACGAGCAAAGCGACCAGCAAGGCAAGCGCCAGGCTGCCGGTGTGATAGGCGACGGCGAAAGCGGCCAAAGCCCCCATCATCATCATGCCTTCTACGCCCAGGTTGAGGATCCCCGAGCGCTCGGTGTAGATCTCACCGACGGTCGCGTAGACGAGAGATGTACCGGCGCGCAGTGTGATGGTGAGAACAGAGACAAGCAGCGAAATGTCCATCACTCGGCCTCCTCCACAGCAGAGCTCGTCGTGACGGCGGTGACGCGAGCGCCGGTACGAACGATCCGCAGACGGTACTCTGTGAACAATGCCCCACCCAGCATCGGGAACAGCAGCGCACCCTGCAGGACGAAGGCCATCGCCGCCGGCAGTCCCATCGCCAACTGGATCTGGTCCCCCCCTACCAGGATGACCGCCAGCAGAAAAGCCACCAGCAGCACGCCCAGGGGATTCAATTGGCCCATCCAGGCGACGATGATGGCCGTATAGCCATAGCCTACGGTGAGGCCCTGCTGCAGGCGACGCATGACACCGGAGACCTCGCAGGCCCCGGCCAGGCCACAGAGCGCGCCTGAGAGCAACATCACCAACACGATGTTGCGGGCGATGTCGATGCCGGCGTACCGGGCTGCCTGCGGGTTTTCGCCGGTGACGCGAATCTCGAAGCCCCACTTGGTGCGCTGAATGACGAACCACAGGATGGCGGCAGCGACGACGGCCAACAAGATCCCCAGGTGCACGCGGTCGAACAGGCGCGGCAGCCACGCTTCAGGGGGAAATTGCGCTGTGCCCGGGAAGCCATATCCCCCGGGATCTCGCCACGGACCGTGGTAGAGATGCGAAATCCACAGTATGGCGATGTAGTTCATCATCAACGTCGTGATCGTCTCGTTCACCTTCAGATAGGCCCGCAGCAGTGCCGGGATCGCGCCCCACACAGCACCGGCCACCATCCCGGCCACAATCACCGCCGGCAGCACAGACCAGGACGGCAGCCTTCCGGCGAGGAAGAGCGCGACGCCGGTGGCCGCCAGGCCTCCCATGGCCAGTTGCCCCTCAGCACCGATGTTCCAGAACAACATGCGGAAGGCAAGGGAGACACCCAATCCGGTGAACATCAACGGGATGGCTTTCACCAGCGTCTCGCCCAGCGCATGGCGCCCACCCAGGGCACCCCTGGCCATCGCCGCGTAGGTGACGAGGGGATTGACGCCCGAAGCAAGCAGTAGAATTGCCCCAAAGATCAAGGCAAAAACAAAGGAGATGATCGGTACCAGGAGCCTGGCGCTCCGAGAGATTGCCTCACGCTTTTCAATGACGACTCTCACTGCGCTACTCCTCCTGGCTCCGGTCGCCCACCGGCCATCATCAGCCCAAGCGCGGCCACGTCGGCGTCGGCAGCCGGGACGACGTCCACAATCTGACCCTCGAACATCACGGCGATGCGATCGGAGACTGCCATCAACTCCTCCAGATCCTCCGAGATGAGAAGCACGGCATTCCCCTGATTGCGCTGCTCCAACAGCAGTTTGCGCACCGCTTCCGTGGCGCCCACGTCCAGCCCACGGGTGGGATGAACCGCCACCAGCAATCCCCCGCAGGCCGTGAGCTCGCGGGCGAGGATGGTTTTCTGCAAGTTGCCACCGGATAGGAATTTGACCCGCGTCTCAGGTCCAGGAGTCGCGATGTCGAAGCTTTCTATGAGGTCGTGAGCGAAACGCTGCACGGCGCTCGGGAGAAGCACAGGGCCACGCGACAGCTCTGGGCCGCGGTAGCCCTTGAGCGCCAAGTTGTCGGAGACGGCCATACTGCCCACCAACCCTACCCCGACGCGGTCCTCGGGGACGTGGCTGACTCCAACACGAATCATCTCCAGGGGAGAACAGTTGGTGACGCACGTCTCGTTCACCCGGACTTCGCCGGCGACAGCAGTGCGAAGTCCGGTGACGACCTCGGCCAACTCGCGCTGACCATTGCCCGCCACACCGGCGATGCCGACGATCTCACCGGCGCGGAGGGTCAGCGAGACACCCCGCAGGGCAGGCAAGTTTTTGTCGTTCAGCGCTTCCAGCCCCTCAACCTCGAGCACGGGCGGGCCGGGCCGGCAGGGTTCCTTCTCCAGCCGGAACAGCACCTCTCGCCCGACCATCAACCGCGCCAGTTCCTGGGGCGAGGTCCCCGAAGTGGGCAGCGTGGCGGTGACGCGGCCCTGTCGCAGGACAGTCACCCGGTCCGAGAACACCATCACCTCGTTCATCTTGTGGGTGATGAAGACAATCGACTTGCCCTCCGCGACCATGCGACGCAGGACCCGGACCAGGTCGTCCACCTCCTGGGGGGTCAGGACTGCCGTCGGCTCATCGAGGATGAGGATATCCGCCCCCCGGTAGAGCAGCTTGAGGATCTCCACCCGCTGCTGCTCGCCCACCGAGAGCTGCCAGATATAGGCATCGGGGTCCACCTCCAACCCATAGCGGGCGGAGATGTCCCGCAACCCTTCCGAAACGTCGGAGAAGTCAGGACGGAACGGGAGACCGCGCAGCCCCAGCACGACGTTTTCCGCCACCGTCATTGTCTCGACCAGCATGAAGTTCTGATGGACCATACCGATCCCCAGATCGTAGGCATCGCGGGGCGAGCGGATCTCGATAGGACGACCGTCGACGTAGATCGCACCTTCGTCGGGACGGTACAGGCCGCAGAGGACGTTCATCAGCGTGGATTTGCCAGCGCCGTTCTCGCCGAGCAAGGCCAGCACCTCGCCCTCGTACAGATCTAGGGTGACGTGGTCGTTGGCGAGCACTCCGGGGAAACGCTTGGTGATGCCGACCATTCGCAGGACGGGCTGGCGTGTGCTTGTTTCGCTCATCGTCAGTTTCTGCTCCATCGCTGCAAGGAAGATAGCGCGTGGGGGGCAGAGCACGCGCCCTGCCCCCCACGGGAAGTCCGTTCTATTCTGGAATCTCGCCGACCACGCCCTCGACGAACCAGCTCATGCCAAGCATATCACCGTCCGACATACACTCGCCAGCGGCGACCGCCTCGTTGCCATCCTGGTCGTTGATGGGACCGCAGAAGACGTCCCAGGTGCCTTCGAGGATCTCCTGCTCCTTCGCCTCGACCGCCTCGCGGACGTCGTCCGGCACCAGCGAGCTGAAGTCGGTAAGCAGGACAGTACCGTCCGCCATCGAGCCCCAGAACTGGTGGGTGGTCCACGTGCCGTCGAGAACATCCTGCACGGTCTGGACGTAGTAGGAGCCCCAGTTCCACTGCGGGCCGCAGAGGACGGTGTCGCCCACGAACTGGCGCATGTCGGAGTCGTAGCCGATGCTCAGCGCATCTCGCTCCTGAGCGGCCTTCTGAGGCTCGGTCGTGTCCTGGTGCTGGGCGATGATGTCAGCGCCCTGGTCGAGCAGTGCCTCCGCCGCCTCGCGCTCCACCACTGGATCATACCAGGTGGAGGTCCAGACCACGCGAACCTCCGCGTCCGGGTTCACCGCGCGCGCACCCAGCGTGAAGGCGTTGATACCACGGATCACCTCGGGAATGGGGAACGCAGCAGCGTAGCCGATGATGTTGCTCTCGGTCATCATCCCGGCCACCATCCCGGACAGGTACCGAGGCTGGTATATGCGACCGAAGTAGGTGGACATGTTGTCCGCCGTCTTGTACCCCGAGCAATGTTCAAAGTAGACGTCGGGGAACTCCTGAGCCACCTCGAGCGTGGGGTCCATGTAGCCAAACGAAGTCGTGAAGATGACGTCGTAGCCCTCCTGGGCGTACTGGCGGATGACGCGGGCGGCATCGGGTCCCTCGGGGACGTCCTCAATGAAAGTCGTCTCAACTTGATCGCCCAACTCCTCCTCAAGCATCAAGCGACCACGGTCGTGCTCGTAGGTCCAGCCCAGGTCACCAGGCGGGCCAATGTAGACGAAAGCCACCTTGAGCGGCTCTGCTGGAGCTTCGGCCGGCTCCTCCGCCGGCTCTTCAGCCGGCGGCTCGGTGGGCACAGGCGTTGCAGCCGGCGCACAGGCTGCCAGCACCAACGCCGCGATGACCATAACGACCATCAGGTTCCACAGACGATTAGACATTCTCTACCTCCTTTGGAGATTCTACAGATAGGGATTTTGTAATAGAGAAGTAAATGCCGGTAGTCGGGTGAATGCACTCTGCTGCTTCACACCACCTCCTTCCGCGAGGATAGGCTTGATGATAGCACAATACCCGTGCTTTGGCAACCAGTACCATCTCACCATGAGAAAACCCCGAGGGTTTCAGAAATCCCCAGGGTCTCGATCGAGAGCTATTCTGCCAATCGCTCAATCAGAAGCAAGACAATCCACAAAAGACCCAGCACGCCAGCGCCAGCCAGGAGGCACGTGGCGCCCAGCGCCACGGCCCGTGGACCGTAGACCAGCGTGATGGCGATACCGCCGCCCACGACCAGGAAAGCGGCGACGACCCAGAAGAGCCGCCGCTGCTCACGCTGGCGGCGGGTGCGCCGATCTGTTGGCTTACCGGGGTCGCCCTTCACGTTGTGTTTCCCTTGCCCAACCTACTCACTGCCTCCTTGAACAAACAGCGGCACGAAGTCGAACGTATCCACGTCCACCAACCCCTGGTCCGTCAGCTTGAGCGCCGGGATGACCTCGAGCGCCAGGAAGCCCAGGGCCATGAAGGGGTCATGTAGCGGCGAACCGAGGTCCTTGGCAGTCTCCACCAGCCGGTCCATCTGCCGGCGGACCGTCTCCACCGGTTGGTCGGACATCAGCCCCGCGATGGGCAAGGGCACAGCGCCCAGCACCTCCTCCCCAACCGCAGCGACCAGCCCACCGCCCAGCTCGCCCACGGCGCGGGCAGCCGTCATCATCGAAGTGTCGTCGCAGCCGGCGACGGTCAGGTTGTGGGCGTCGTGGCCCACGCTCCCGGCCAGCGCACCGCGCTGGAGCCCCAGCCCGCGCACGAACCCCAGACCCACGTTGCCGGTCCCCACGTGACGCTCGATCACCGCCAGCTTGAGCAAGTCTCGCTCCGGGTTGGCTACGGCCAGTCCATCGACCACGTGTGCCGGTTCGACCAGGTGCTCGGTGACAACCTGGTCGGGGACGACGCCGATGACGCGCACGTTCCCCTCCGCGGCGGGAATGGCAAAGCTGAGATGGTCCCAATCCACGTGCACAGTGTCGCGCACGTGAGAGTCATCGACGGTGGGCGTGGGCCACTCGCCGACGGGGACCCCCTCACGGGCGACCAATGCCCCTCCTGCGAACACCATCTCGGCGTGGAAGTCCCTCAGATCGGAGAATATGACCAGATCGGCCCGCTTCCCCGGTGCAATCGCCCCTCGGTCGCGCAGCCTGAACCACTCGGCCGCGTTGAGCGTCGCCATTCGGATGGCGGTGACCGGATCGAGCCCCTCGGACACAGCCAGGCGCATCAGGTGATCCAGATGGCCCTGATCGAGCAGATCAGCCGGGTGGCGGTCATCGGTGGCGAAGGCGCAGCGTCGACTGTTGCGCGGGGTGACGGCGGGTATGAGCGCGCGCAGGTTCCTGGCCGCGGTGGATTCGCGGATGAAGACGACCATGCCCAGCCGCAGTTTTTCCAGCATCTCGTCGGTCGTGGTGCACTCGTGGTCAGAGCCAGGTCCAGCACCCACGTAGGCCTGCAACCACTTGCCGCTCGTGCCCGGGGCGTGGCCGTCGATGACCCGGCCCTGGAAGGCCACGAGCTTCTCCAGCGCGCCGGGCAATCCCAGGACCGCTCCCGGCACATTCATGAATTCCGCCAGGCCGGTGACGCGGCCGTGGTTACGCAGCCCAACCAGATCATCAGCAGTCAGCTCCGCGCCGGCAGTGCCCATGTGCGTGGCCGGGACGCAGGAAGGGAGGTTGACGCACACGGTCAGCGGCAGACCTTCGGAAGCCGCCAGCATGTAACGAACGCCATCGGCGCCGGCGACGTTGGCGATTTCGTGCGGGTCGGTGACCACCGTGGTCGTGCCGCGCGGCACGACGGCATGGGCGAACTGCGGCGGGGTGACCATCGAGGACTCGATGTGGACGTGGGCATCGATGAGGCCCGGGCACACGTACCGTCCACCCACGTCGATCTGTACTCGCGCATCGTAGTCCCGTCCCACGCCCACGATCGTATCACCTGCGACGGCTACATCGGCATCGATGGTCTCGCCGGTGAAAACGTTGATCACGCACCCGTTGGTGAGCACCAGGTCTGCGGGCTCGTCGCCCCGGGCCACAGGCAGAAACTCAGCAAGTTGCATGAAGCACCTCCTCATTCTCGCATCTATATCAGAAACGCTACGCCAACGCCCGTCACCAGCATCAGGGCAAAACCAGGCCATAGCGCCCGGCGCAGCGCAGGCGCCCCGCTCGTCAGCACGATGGACCCTTTCACAACGGTGTTCGACATCGCCGCCAACACGATGGCCCGCTCCGCCGTGATCAGGCTCACGCCGCCCGCCGTGCGGCTCAACTCTGCCATGGAGAGCGTGATCGCGTCCACGTCCGCCAGCCCGGCGACGATGCTGGAGAGGTAAACGCCGGTGTTGCCCAGATACATCTGTGCCGCCTTCGAGGCCAGTAAAATCACCGCGTAGAGCAGGCCAAACTTGATCGCCGGCCCCAGCTCGAACGGGTTGGAAAAAGCGACCTCGCCTTCCTCGTCTGTGCGCTGGGAGAAGTAGAGATAAACCCCATATGCCAGCCCCACTGTCGCCGCGGCGGCTATCGGCAGCCACAGCACCCGTAGCAGCGCCAGGTTCAGTGCCGCGACCTCCAGCAACACTCGGGAGAACATCACCGTCCACGCCACCGTGATCGCCAGCGCGAACGGTTTTGCCAGCTCCGCCTCCCGCTGGCTGCGCTGCGCAAAGCTGAGCGTCACCGCGGTGCTGGATACCATCCCACCCAACAGCCCGGTCAGACCAATGCCCTGCCTGGAGCCAACCACCTTGACCAACACGTAGCCCAGGAAACTGATACCGGAGATGAACACGACCATCAGCCAGATCTTGTACGGGTTCAGCACATCCACCGGTGGCGGACCGAAGCTCCGGTTCGGCAGCACCGGCAGGACGATCGCCGTGATGACCGCGAACTTGAGCGTGGCGTAAACGTCCTCGTGGGTGATGCGACGGACGAACACGTCCATCTCCATCTTGAGGGAGAGCAGAACCGTCGTCGCCACCGCCAGCGCCACCGCCAACGCCATGTAACCCCAGTAGCACAACGCGCCGGCGATGATCGTCAGCAGAGCCGCCGTCTCGGTCGTCAGCCCTACACCACCTCGCTGAGCCACGATGAAATAGGCCACTGTGATCATCGCCCCCATGGCGAGGACGATGGCGACGAACGGCAATGGGGAGCTCAACTCGTCGGCCGCCATCGCGGCCGTGCACCCCACCAGGCCCATCAGCGCCAGCGTTCGTTCGCCGGCGAATATCTGTCGCTCGCCACCTCCGTGTGCGTACTCCCGCTGCAAGCCCACCAGAAAGCCAATGGCCAGCGCGACACCGAACCGGCAGAAAAGGGCCGTCTGATCCACGATGCTCCTCCTGCTACGTTGTGGAGTCTACACGCCTAACCGAAAGATTGCTCGCTACAGGCGATAGTTCAGTCATCATCCAGGCCACGACAAGGCACCTCGTTAGGCATGCCCAAAATCCGCCTGCGTTGCCTGGATCGTCTCGTCGCCTCATCAATCAGAGCTTCTGTTTCGTCCTCGGACAGTGCAGCGCGAGAGCTCACCTCCGTGGCAATACGTCGGAGTTCGACTTGCCAGCTCGCCTGCTTCTCAGTGATCATTCGCCGCTCCATGTAGCCCTCGAAACTCGTACTATCTTCTCGTGCTGTTGCATCGCACCAGACGGTGCGAGTCAAGAACTTGAGGCGGACAAACTGAGGTTACGCTACTGCGCCCGCAGCCCCTCGCTTAATAAACTGGCCCCGTCCCTTGCGCCCCGTGAACTGGCCCTCGCGGTAGATGACCTGCCCACGGGAGATCGTCGCCCTGACCCGCCCCTGCAGACGCATCCCCTCGTATGGAGTGTAGCCGGCCAGGTAATGGAGGTCTTCGGCGGTAACCACACCCTCCGCCTCCGGGTTGTAAACGACGACGTCGGCGTCGGAACCGGGCAGGAGTGCCCCCTTGCGCGGCCACAGGCCCCACAGGCGGGCAGGGTTCGTCGAAAGCAACCCCACCAGTTGTGGCAGCGTCAAACGGCCCTCCCCCACCCCATAAGTGTATACCAACGGCAGCAACGTCTCCATCCCCGGCAACCCTCCCGGCGTCTGGGTGAAGTCGTCCTGCGCGACCTTCTGGGCCGCCGTATAGTCGCAGTGGTCGGTGGCGATCAGGTCCACCATCCCGCCCTCGACCTGCACCCACAGGCGGTCCGGCTCCTCGGGATTGCGCAGGGGCGGCTGGAGAATGTAGCGCCAGGGCTCCGGCCCCGCGTAGACCGTGTCGTCCAACAACAGATACTGCGGGCACGTCTCGCAGGAGACATCCTGTCCCCACTCCCGCGCCTCGGCGACCATCGACACCGAGAGACTGGTAGAGCAGTGGCAGATGTGAACCGGGCAACCGGCAGCGTCGGCCAGGAATAGAATCCGCTGTATGGCCTCCTGCTCGGCCAGCGCGGGGCGAGAGCGGCCGTGGAACTGCCAACCGGTCTCCCCGGCGGCGATCAACGCCTCGGTCTGGGCAGTGACGAGCGCGTCGTTCTCGCAGTGGACCAGCGGCCGCAGCCCCAGTTCCGCGCAGGTCTCCATCAGGCGCAGCACTGTCGCGTCGTCGGCGTAGTAATTGGGGCGGTAGGTCGTGTAGAGCTTCACACTGGATGTGCCCAACTCGACCAACTCGGCCAACTCCCCCTCCCGGCCCGGCGGCAGGTCGGTGACCATCACGTGGAACGCATAATCAATCGCCGCATCCCTTGTCTCCGCCAGCCGGGCGTCCACCGCCTGCCGCAGGGTTTGGCCCGGGAATTGGGTGGCAAAGTCCACCACGGTCGTGACGCCCCCGCACGCAGCCGCGCGGGTGCCGACGAACCAGTCGTCGGGTGTCTTGTAGATGCCGGTGTCGAGTTGAATATGGGTGTGGGCGTCGATGACGCCAGGCAGCACGTAACAACCTGCGGCATCCAGGACGAGGGTGTCATCGGCCACCGGTAGGCCCTCACCGACCGCCTTGATCTGCGCCCCTTGAACCAGCACGTCGGCATCGAGAGCAGCCTCAGGCGTCACCAGCGTGCCCCCTTTGATTAGAAGAGTTGTGCTGGAATATCTCTTCATCGCTATCGTACTCCCTTCGCCTTACACCATCTCCACCAGATCGCGTGAGATCCGATTGTGCCGCTCGACCACCGGCCCCAGGTCCAGAGTCAGGAGATGTCCATCCTCAATGACCGTCCGGCCGTTGATCACCGACAGATCCACGCACTGCGGGTGGCAGAAGACGAGCGCCGCCAGCGGGTCGTGGAGCGCCCCTGCGTAGTCCACCCGGTCCAGGCGCAGGCCGATGAAGTCGGCGGCCTTGCCCGGCGAAAGCTCCCCGACGTCGTCACGGCCCAGCACCGCCGCCCCACCCCGCGTCGCCATCCAGAGCGCCTCCTCCGCGCTCAGCCCTGCCGGGTTGCCCGACACGCGCTGGAGCAGGAGGGCCATCCGTGCCTCGGCCAGCAGATGGGACGAGTCGTTGCTGGCGGAGCCGTCGACCCCCAGCCCCACGTTGACCCCCTCGTCCAGGTAAGCCCGCACCGGCGCGATCCCGGAGGCCAGGCGCATGTTCGAGCTGGGGCAGTGGCAGACACTGGTGCCCGTCTTTGCAAACAGCCTGACTTCCTCCTCGTTCAGATGCACACAGTGGACGTGCCAGACGTCGTCGCCCAACCAGCCCAGGTCCTCGGCATACCCCACCGGGCGGCGGCCAAACTCACGCAGACAGAACCGCTCCTCGTCCAGGGTCTCCGCCAGATGGGTATGGAGGCGCACACCGCACGAGCGGGCCAGCGCCGCCGCCTCACGCATCAGGTCGGGCGTAACGGAAAAAGGAGAACACGGCGCGACGGTGATGCGCAGCATCGCGTACGGCTCGGGGTCGTGATAGGTCTCGATGGCCCGCTGCGTGTCTTTCAGGATGAAATCCTCGTCCTCGACCACACTGTCGGGCGGAAGCCCGCCCTTGCTCTCCCCCAGGCTCATCGAGCCGCGGCAGGGCTGAAACCGGACGCCGATCTCCTGCGCCGCCCGGATCTCGTCGTCGATGCGGCAGTCGTTGGGATAGATGTAGAGATGATCGGACGCGGTCGTGCAGCCGGAGAGCATCAACTCGGCGAGCGCGACCAGCGCGCTGGTGTAGACCGCCTCCGAGGTCAAACCGGCCCATATCGGATACAGCGTCTTCAGCCAGCGGAAGAGCGTGGCGTCCTGCGCCCCCAGCACCGCCCGGGTCAGGGTCTGATAGAAGTGATGGTGTGTGTTGACCAGTCCTGGCAGGAGGATCATGCCGCGGGCGTCGATCACGCGATCGGCCTCGGGGGGCAAGCCGGCGGTTGGCCCGACCTGCTCAATGGCGTTGTCCCGCACAAACAGGCCACCGTCAGGAATCTGGCGACGGTCGTCGTCCATCGTCACCATCAACTCAGCGTGCTTCACAAGCAATGTCGACATAGCTCCTACTCCCGGATTGGTTTGATCGGAGTGTAACACAAGATAGGGGAATTGGGAAATTGGCGGGTCTACCAATTCACCGGCTTTTGTGATAGAATAGTCCACTGTACCGTTCTACCGATTTCCCAGTATACCAACCAGGGAGGTCATCCAGCGTATGCGCAGACGTACGTGGGCCATTTTCATCATCGTGAACGTGATCGTCTCAGCGGGCGTCATGTTGACTATCCTCTTCATCTGGGAACGCACGCACAGTCCCGCCACTGCCCCTGCCGATCGTACAGTCACGGCCATCTCCCCCACGCTCACGTCCCCGGCCGGTGAGACAGCCGTGAGCTCTCCCTCCCCACCACCCCTTGCCGCTTCCACGTCGCCCGCCCCATTGGTGTACTACGTCCAGGAAGGGGACACGCTGGGAGCCATCGCGCAGACCTACGGCGTCTCTGTCGAGGACTTGATGGCAGCCAACGGGATCAGCGATCCGCATCTGCTTTACCCCGGCCAGACGCTCGTCATCTCCACCGCCCCACCGCCTCCCCCGCCCGATGAGGCGAACGCCGAACCGTCGCCGGAGCCCACTCCAGTGGACACAACGCCCGTTACACCGCTGCCCACCCTCACCCCATCGGGTCCGCCCCTGATTGAGATCGCACAGGTCCTGGGTTCAGGCAATCTAGCGGCCGAGGTGGTCATCGTGCGCAACCGGGGAGGTGCAATCAAGCTGGAGGAATGGACGCTGTCCAACGCAGAGGGCAACACCTTCACGTTTCCGGCGATCACCCTGTTCACCGACGCACAGGTAGCCATACATTCGAGCGCAGGCAACTCCACGCCCGGCGATCTATACTGGGGGCGCCCGTCCCCGGCCTGGACCGGAGGCACATTGATCACACTCCGCGATACAGCGGGGAATGTGGTGGACACCTACATCGTACCGTAGTCGGGCAGGTCAGTCCGAGACGCGCCTGATCCTGGCGCCCAACTGGCGCAGTTCGTCCTCTATCCGCTCATAGCCTCGGTCAATCTGCCGGATGTTGCGGATCCAACTCTGTCCCTCGGCACACAGGGCCGCGATGAGAAGCGCCATGCCAGCGCGGATGTCCGGACTCTCCACCTCATCTCCATGGAGTGGCGACGGTCCCTGTACCACGCACCGATGTGGGTCACAGAGGATGATGCGCGCGCCCATCCCGATCAGCTTGTCCACGAAGAACAAGCGGCTCTCAAACATCTTATCGTGGATCAAAACCGTCCCCTGAGCCTGCGTCGCCAGGACGATGGCGATGCTCAGCAGATCCGCAGGAAAGGCTGGCCAAGGTGCATCGTAGATGGTTGGGATAGCCCCTCCGATGTCCGGGGTGATGGTAAGCGACTGTTCGGAAGGGACAAAGACGTCGTTGCCCCGGGCCTCGAAGCGCACCCCCAGCCGATCAAACACCAGACCAACCATGCGCAGATGCTCCGGGAGAGCATCCTTGATCAGCATCTCACCACCGGTCACCGCGGCCAGGGCGATGTAACTCCCCACGGCCATGTAATCTGGCCCGATGGTGTACTCGCCCCCACTCAGCCGTTCCACCCCGTGTATGGTGAGCGTGTTGGAGCCAATGCCCTCGATCTGAGCCCCAAGTCGGCATAACATATGGCACAAGTCCTGCACGTGGGGCTCACAGGCCGCATTGCGGATGATGGTGGTGCCCTTGGCCAGCGTCGCGCCCATGATGGCGTTTTCGGTACCTGTAACGCTGGCCTCGTCCAAGAGAATGTCAGCCCCAGACAGACGATTGCTCCGCAGGCGAAAAGTGCCGTCGGCATCCACATCCGCCCCCAGCGCGCTCAGCGCCAGGAAGTGCGTGTCCACCCGCCTGCGCCCGATGACGTCCCCCCCAGGACGAGGCAGGTGCACCTCGCCCGTCCGGGCCAGCATCGGCCCTGCCAGCGTGATCGAGCCCCGGATATGTCCAAAGAGCCTGGGACTCAACTCGGAGGTACGAATGTCGTGGGCGTGCACCCGCCAGGTATTGGGGTCCAGTTTCTCTATGGCGACTCCAACGTCGGCCAGCAGCTCGCCCATCGTCGTAACGTCGCCGATGGCCGGCAGGTTGTGCAACGTCACGGGCTCATCGGTGAGGAGGCAGGCCGCCAACAGGGGCAAGGCAGCATTCTTGTTACCGCTGGGGGTCACGGTACCAGAGAGCGGATACCCTCCTTCAATGACAAATTTGTCCATCCTCGTTGCTCCGTATTTCCGTCAAACAGGCCAGTATACCCCGATCGACGGTTTCGTCTCCAGGGATCAACACACCCAATCGCCGTACACGCGACAACTGTCGATCAGTGGAGATAAGGGGAAGAAGCGACGTGCGGTGCCCGATGGCCATCACAGCCGCACGAATACTGCATCACCGGGACGCAGGCCTAGCCTCTGGGCGGCGTTTCCCTCACGCACCGCGATCTCCAGGTGCCCTTCGCTGCCCACCAGGGCCAATGTCTCACCACGGGATACTTCCGCGTAAGTACGACGTACACCAGCCAGCTCGTGGCCAGCCACCACAACCTGTGCATCACGTGCTTTGAAACACACACGCCGGTCACCTGGCACCGTCTGAAACGCCGGATCGAGCGAGAGCTCGTCCCCCCGCCACACAAGTTGGCCAATGCTGGTGATTACATTGCCGAAGTGGTCGGCGTGGAGCACCTGGCCCGCGATGCCGTCAGGGACTACCTCAATCCGAGGTGGCGGAAAGACGATCGGGTCAGGCACAGGTGGGCCAAGCGCATCGATGGCGACACCGGCCGCCAGGTGCGCAGCAGCGGGGGAGAAGATGTCGCGGCCGTGGAATGTATGGCTGACACGGGGAAGGCGATAGCGAGCCCGGCTGAGCTCAACTACTGCTTCCACCGATTCGCGCGCCATAACGTAACTGAGAACACCGTTGTCCGGTGCGACGAAATCACCTGCCGCGGTGCGGACCGCGATGGGCCGCCGCGCGCTCCCCACACCCGGGTCCACCACGACCAGGTGGACGGCATGCGCTGGAAAAAACGGATAGGCGGTGTAGAGCACGTAGGCCGCCTGGCAGAGATCCTGAGGAGCAATCTCGTGGGAAATATCCACCAACCGAGCATCCGGTGCGATGCTGAGAATGACCCCCTTCATCGTCCCGACGTAGCCATCAGCCGTACCGAAGTCTGTGGTGAGTGTGACAAGTGGTATCTGATCCATAGCGGCTATTCTACTGGGAAGCACTGAACTCGTCAAGCGCCTTACCTTGACAAACCCACAGGGCTGATGTATACTTCTTTCGGAACTTTCGGGATATTAGGCATTTTTTAGTCCGCCCGACAGAACAGGGTCGACAGTGAAGTTATCCACTAGACAACGAGACTTTCTGAGCAGACTGTTCGATCTCTACCGCGAGGCCAAGGCACCGGTACACTACGCGGACGTGGCGCGCGCGTTGGACGTGAGCCCGGTCACCGCGTACGAGATGTTACGTCTACTGGAGGAGAAGCGGCTGGTGCGGTCCGAAGCTGTGCGTCCGCAAGGACACAGAGGCCGCTCCGTCATCGTCTTCGCTCCCACGGATAAGGCATTGACGCTACTCGCCGAGTGGACGGCCACCACGCTGGACGCGCGGGCCTGGGAGGAGAGCAAAGCAGATCTCCTGCGAGCTCTGGAAGACGGGAAAGGAACGGATTACCAGGAACTGCTGAACGAGCTCCTGCTGCGCATCCCGGAGCGCAGATCCCCGCTCCTCTTCGCCGCCGATATGGTGACAGCCACCATTCTGGTCTTCTACGAGTTGCGGGACACGGCTACGGCGAGGGGGATTCTACCCTCCCTGCGCCGGTTCGGCCCGCCGGGATGGGCGCTGCTCTATTCTCTGGCTGGTTTCAGCCTGGCCCTCTCGTTGGTTGAGAAGGCCAACCGCCGTGCTACGTCCCTGCTCCTCTCGTACTCTCAGCAATTCCGAGAACATCTGGACAGCCTGACCAGGGGGGAGAAACTGCGCCTATCCGACTTCGTCTACGAAGTACTGCGGGCCCTGGGCCTGTGAGGAAATCCGATCGGATCGAGGTAGGAGTCTAGAAATCTCTTGTATGAATAGGAGGCAATAAAATGGCTGGATTGGTCGAAAAGAGTCTGTTGCTGGGTCTGGGCGTGCTGACCCTGACTCGCGACAAAGTCGTGCAGTTCGTGAACAAGATGGTCGAGGAAGGAGAGGTCAGGGCAGAAGAAGCCCCCAGCATCGTCGACAGACTGGTGGCTCGGGGTGAGGAGGATCGGGAGGAACTGCGGAAACTGATGCGTGAGGAACTCGACAAGATCCGCGTAAACGTACCCGTAGCTTCTCGCAAAGACATCGAAGAACTGCATCAGAAAATCGACGAACTGACCGCGATGGTCGAGGAACTTGCAGGCAAGAAGTCAGCCAAGAAGCAAGCAGACTGACCTGCACCATCCTGACCGATGAGGCCGGGGGGCCCTCCACCATCATCCCCGGCCATACCGGCCATCTGCCGCCGATTTCGATGGGATTTCGAGGATCACGCCACCCGTGGCGCCACTTCTCGACCTGCCACCGCGCCGATCTCCGGAGTTTGCACGGCCTGGCCACCGGGGAATGCATTGGACTTTCCCATATCAATGTTGTATACTAACCGCAAACCGAGGAGAGAACCACACACATGCTGCGATTTCTGAAGAACCTGTGGAAACGGCCACCGCGAAAAGTCGGACTGGTCTTGAGCGGCGGCGGCGCCCGCGGCCTGGCCCATATCGGCGTGCTCAAGGTGCTGGAGCAAGAACACGTGCCCATCGACCTGCTTTCAGGTACCAGTATGGGCGGTATCGTCAGCGCCATTTATGCCACCGGCGTTCCAGCCCTTGAGATGGCGCAAGCGGCGGTGCGGACGTCCAGCCCGCGCCAGTTGCTCAAGTTGGTGGACCGCAACCTTCCCCGGCGGGGGGTACTTCAGGGCAACAAGGTGGTGGAATACCTGGCCCAGTGGCTGCAAGGGTACACGTTCGACCAGCTTAAGATCCCTCTGGCGCTTACGGCGGTAGACTTGAATAGTTGCCAGAAGATTATCCTGCAAGAGGGGTCCGTGCTGGACGCGGTGCGGGCCACCATCGCCATTCCAGGGCTGCTCGCCCCACTGGAACGAGGCGGGCAACTGCTGGTCGATGGAGGTCTCGTGGACAACCTCCCTGTCGACGTGGTCCAAGAGTTGGGAGCGACCGTAGTGATCGCGGTGGACATCTCCACCGACCAGCAATCGGTGATCCATCTGGCCCAGGAACTGCACCGGCGTCGCTTCATGCCCAACGGATTGGTGGACTGGATGGAAGTTGTCTGGCGCTCGATTGACTTCTTGATCGCAGAGGCGAATGGTCGCTCCCGGGCGGATTTCCCTCCAGACCTGCTCATCCGTCCTGACATCCCGAAAGGGATTACTGCCCTCACCGGCTTCACCCGTGCAGCGGAAACGATCGCTGCTGGCGAGAAGGCAGCCATGGACGCCCTTCCCCAGATTCGGGCGCTCCTGGACTCCAGATGAGCGCAGTTCACTGCCAGACAGCCAAGTGAGAACGAACGAGCAATGGCACGCCTGCCCTTTCGCAGTGTCCGTCACCTCCAGCGCTACCGCGAGATCGCACAAGTCTTCATCCGCCACGGCTTTGGCGAATTGGTCGAGGCGGTGGGTCTGCTGCCATACCTATCACTGCCCCGGCGCCTGCTGTTCCGAGGACGCACGCCCGTACCTCCCCGAGGCTTACCCCAGAGGCTCCGCCTGGCGCTTGAGGAACTTGGTCCAACCTTCGTCAAGTTGGGCCAGGTACTAAGCACCCGGCCCGACCTGCTCCCCCCGGCCTACATCGCAGAGCTGGCCAAGCTTCAGGACACGGTACCTCCGGCCGAGTGGGAGTCGGTCCAGGCGCAGATCGAGCTCGAACTGGGCGCACCGGTGGAGAGACTGTTCCCCGTCTTCGACCCGACTCCCATCGCCGCTGCCTCGCTGTCGCAGGTCCACACGGCCAACTTGCCCGATGGTACCGAGGTCGTCGTCAAAGTGCAGCGTCCCAACATCCAAACGACCATTGACACAGACCTGGAAATCCTGTTTGACCTGGCTCGCCTGGTCCAGTCGAGCACCTCCCTGGGCGAGATCTACGATCTGCCGGAGATTGCAGAGGAGTTCGCCGCTACCCTGCGCGCCGAGCTGGACTTCTACCGCGAGGGAGGCAACGCCGACCGCTTCCGCGCCAACTTCGCCGATGAGCCCTGTCTCCACATCCCGCGGATCTACTGGGACTACACCACACGTCGCGTGTTGGTGCTGGAGCGCATCCACGGGATCAAGATTGACGACGTCGAAGCACTGGACGCCGCCGGCTACGATCGACAGAGGATCGCTCACAACGCAGCCCGCATCATCGTCAAAGAGATTCTGGAGGATGGGTTTTTCCAGGCCGACCCGCACCCGGGCAACTTCGCTGTGTTGCCCGGCGAAGTCATCGGCGCTATGGACTTCGGGATGGTGGGACACCTGAGCCAACGCCTGCGGAACGATTTGATCCGCCTCTACATCGTCGCCGTACAACTGGACGAGGAAGGGATCGTAGACCAGTTGATTCGTATGGGCGCAGTCAGCGGGACCCTGGACCGGGCGAGACTGCGACGGGACGTCGCCCGGCTGCTGCACAAGTATTATGGGCTGCCGCTGGAAGCAATACATGCCCGCGAGGTGATCGACGAGACGATGCCTATCGCCTTCCGTCACCACCTGCATCTGCCTTCGGAGCTTTGGCTGCTGGGCAAAGCGCTAGGCATGATGGAGGGCGTCGGGATGAAACTGGTCCCCGACTTCGACGTATTTGCCGTCTCCCGGCCCTACGTCCGTCGCCTGACCTGGCAGATGGCATCCCCACGCACGTGGGGCCCACCCCTGGCGAAAGGATTCGACGATTGGGCAGATCTGCTGGGCACAATCCCGCGTGTTGGATCACAACTCCTCACGCGTGCCGAGCGCGGCGAACTGGAGCTCACGGTCAGTCACAAAGGGTTGAACCAGGCGCTGGCCCGTATGGACCGATCAGCAAATCGCCTCTCCCTGAGCCTGTTGTTGGCCGCGCTCATCGTCGGGCTGGCACTGCTCGTCCCAGCGTTCAACCTGGCCGAGGAGTGGGGGTTGGCGACAATCCTCGTCATCACAGGCTTCGTCATCGTCAGCCTGCTGGGTTTGTGGCTCATCTTCTCGATCTTGCGGTCAGGTGGATAACGCGATGGCACAGGACAGGTTTGTCATTTGCCGCTTCTGTGCTATCATGCGCCCCATTGACGGGTAGGTAACCATGGCCGAAGAACCTGAAGTATCCCTTCCGAGCGAAGAACCCCGCCGTTGTCCAGCCTGTGGCTCGCGCGTGGCTGCCATGGCGACGACGTGCCTGATGTGCGGGGCATCGCTGGTCGAAGGGGAAGCCACAGCGGAGGAAACATCAGATAAGGGACAGCACCGACTGCCGGGCTGGGCCAGGGCGCTGATTGTCATCTTCCTGGCGCTGGCCATTCTCTCGGCAGGTAGTTTCGGGCTATACAAGCTGACAACCGCGGAACCGAAGAACCTGACGCCGACCGCTACCCCCACCCGCACAGCCACCGCCACACCGACGTCAACGCCGACACAGACCCCCACGTCCACTGCCACCCCCACCCCGGTCCCACCATTGGCTCACCAGGTGCAGGAGGGGGAAACGCTCATCGCCCTCGCCGTGGAGTATGACACAACGGTGGATGCAATCCTGGCGTTGAACCCAAACGTCGACCCCGAACTGATCCAGGTAGGACAACTCCTGCTCATTCCGGTTGGCACACCCACGCCAGGACCGACCAGCACGTTGGACCCCAACGTTCCCACGCCAACACCACCGGACTATATGGTCCACATCGTCGTGCCTGGCGATACGCTCAGCTCCATCGCCGAACAATACGGAATCTCGGTGGCACTGATCCGCACCGCCAACGATCTGCCACCCAACGACGATACCATCCGCACCAACCAATCCCTGGTCATCCCGATGGGGACGCCGGTGCCCAGCCCTACGCCGACGGTAGACCCGAACGCCACACCCACACCTGTGCCGCCCTACCCGGCACCGCCGCTCCTCACCCCTCCCGATGGAGCCACAATCGTGGGCAGTGATGTACCCATTCTGCTGCAGTGGGCGTCTGTGAGCCTGCTGCGCCAGGACGAATGGTACCAGATCAATTTCCTCCAGCTACCCAGCGGCCAGATAGCGACTACCCATCGGACCCGGACCACGTCCTGGCGCGTGCCTGTGGAGCTGCTGCAAGACTCATCCGGCGATCGACGCGTATTTCGCTGGGAGGTCCAGGTCGTGCGGGAGACGAGGAACAAGCGGGGCGAAGTCGTGTATGAGGAGGCCGGCGACCCGGGCGAGGCACGCACCTTCACTTGGTTGCGGCCGACGCCCACGCCCACATCCACAAGCACTCCCGGCGCCAGCCCCACGCCAACTCCTTAGAAACTGCGTTGTTCACAGACAACTTTCCCAAACTGCCACACGTGCCCGGCACACGAACAAAAACGCCGCTCGTGAGAGCGGCGTTTTTTTGGTTTCGCTCAGAAGGCTACCAGGCTTCGAACTCCCCGCGCAGGAAGGCGTTTATGTCCGCAGCAGCACGCTTGCCAGCACCCATGG